>VTLG01003970.1_pt1 | contig 64713 bp, 92 predicted proteins | sample 4694571 | NCBI WGS metagenome assembly VTLG01 (sample SAMN12604809, study PRJNA352737) | marine metagenome | biome: ENVO:00000447; feature: ENVO:00000209|ENVO:00000569|ENVO:01000036; material: ENVO:00002151; isolation source: viral sequences binned using virsorter ...
AGGTAATTTCTACACAAACACCATTACCTTTTATGGAAATGGTATGTTAGATATACAAAAAATTTTAAATGAATTAAAACTTTTACCAGAATACGATAAACAAATAATGTTACAAGGTGTTAACTCTAAAGCAGATCATTCATATGGTACTGGCAGATTAGACGACATTGATAACTCTGTGAAAGAATGGGAACAAGATTTTAAAGAGTTTTTATTTCCTGAATTAGAGTATGTAAACTTTATTCTTAAAAAATTAAACATGACAAGAACAAGAGTTATGAAAATGGCTCCTAAAACTTGTTATTCTTATCATCAAGATCCATCTAAGCGAGTCCACATTCCTTTGATTACTAATGAAAAATGTTTTTTTGTTGTAGCTGATGAAGTTATTAGATTACCTGCTGATGGAAATTATTATGTAATAGATACTACAAAATTACATACATTTGTCAATGCTTCTTTTGAAGACAGAATACACATTGTGGGGTGTCAATATGATTAATTTTTCAAATTTAATATATCTTCCTGTTGATGTTCCAAATCCACCGAAGGGTGCAGTAGAATTTTTTGATACTATTGATTATAAAGATATGATAGTTGATACATATAGAACTTGTCATCATATACCAATTATGGATAAAGATGGCACTTTTTCATCAGAAGCAAAAGAAGTAAAAGGTTTAGTGGAGTGGTTTGAAAATGAAATATTTACTTGGAGCATGCCAGCTAGAATGAGAATAATAACTACACCTCCTGGCGGTCACAATGCTTGTCACATTGATTGTAGTCCAGATAGAATTGGAACTTGGCAACATAAATTTAGATATGTTTTTCAAGGCGATAGAACTACTTTAATTTTTAATAATAAAGAAGAAGATGTTAGAATCCATGATGTTGATAAATGTTACATTATGGACGGAGCATGGCCACATGAAATGTTAAATACAACAAACAAAAGAAAATATACTTTAACGCTTGGTGCACCTTGGGAACCACAGTCTGATGATAAAAAATATGTAGAAGTTTTACAAAGAAGTTATAATAAGTATAAAAATTATTATATATCATCTGAAAAATGGCAACTTCCTGAAAATTGGAAATCATTATTTCAACCAGAATATGATGATCAATTATATTTATTGGAGAATTATAATGGTGCATAAAATAGGAATGGATTATCGTCAAATAATTAAGACAAGAAAAAATAAAAAAAGTTTACCATTGATTGGACGATTAAAGAAAAAAATAAATGTGCAAGCCGCAAAAGATCAATTATTACCTTTATTGAAAGAAAATGAAGAAAAGCTTAAAAATGGTTTACTAGAACTTGATCCTAGTGCTACAGAACATACATATGATTTAAAGAAAAAAGACGGTGAAGATTTCATAGATAACTATGATGAATTTTATAAGAGATATAGCGCTATTGGTTTTCAAGAAATGACTGATGAAGCTAAAAACATGGGTTCCAAAATGAAAAAAGCTGTTAGTGATTTTACCCCAGTTCAAAGATTAAAAGGTATGACTAATACTGCATCAGAATTTTATCACCCATATTATGATGAAAGAAATTACACAAAGCCAACTAATTATTGTACTGATTACATAAATGAATTTTTACATTCATTTAAATCTATCTCTTGTAGGTCTGCAGTTGTAGCTTTACACCCAGGAAGATTTATAACAAAACATTTTGATATAGGTGCTGAATATATAACAAGATTACAAATACCAATTGTAACTAATGAAAACGCAGTTATAGGTGTTAAAACAACTAACGGTTGGAATGAATATCACTTACCAGCAGACGGGTCAATTTTTTTAGTAAATGCTGGTGTAGAACATTATGCAATAAATTCTGGTAATGACGTAAGATATCAAATTAGAGTTTGTTTACAAAGTCAAGAAGATTTAGAAGATATAGAAGATTATGAACCAACAAATTTTGTATCTGATGAAGAATTTAATCAGCACCCTTGTTCTGGTAATAATAAAAAATATAAAAATATTTTAAAAGAAAGTTTAAAAGAATTTAATTTGGAAAAAAGTGGTAAAGCTAATTTAGAATGAAAAAGAAAATAATAACTGCATGGATGCTTTTTCTATGGACTTTTGCCTTCTTTATACCTATATTTACACAATATAGTAATTGCTGGTATTGGTCTATTTGGAAAAAAATAACTAAAGGTGGTCGTGTAATTCCAATTCCCAGTAAAAGATGGGGAGGACACCATTGGATTTGGGAAGATAAAGATAAAGTACAGTGGGAATATACACTTAAAGGATTACCACCTTATTCACCGTGGTGGAAAATGGTTGTGTATAAAGGTTTTGTTAGAAAGTTTAGGGTAATAAATAAATAAATGACAGATCAAATAAAAATTTTAACAATGGTTATAGTAGCACAATTATCATTTATACCTATGATAATATATGGAAATATTCAAATGTGGATTACTAGCTTTTTTATTTATTTTATAATGTTTGGTTTAGGTGTAAGTTTATATAATCATAGAGTATTGAGTCATAGAAGTGTTATTCTAAAAAATAGATTATTAAAATTATTTCTTCTCTTTTGGTCTACAGTAATGTTGCAAGGATCAACTATAGCTTGGGTATCTATGCACAGAGAACATCATAAACATTCTGACACTAAAAAAGATCCACATACACCTGTAGAGGGTTTTTGGCAAAGTTATTGGTTAAGTATGATGCATACTCCAAACATAAAAAGATTTGGTATTGATCTTTTAAGAGATAAAGATATAACATGGTTTCATAAATATTTTTGGAGAATAAACATTGCATATTCTGCAATTCTTTTTTTAACATTTGGTTGGATGGGTATTTTAGTTGGACATCTAGTTCCAGCAGCTTTTACGTGGCATGGTGTAAGTATTGTAAATGCTGTATCACATGCTCCAATAAATTTACCATCTATTCTTGGATATAGAAATTATGAAACTAATGAAAATAGTAAGAATATTCCACTAGCTGGTTACTTAACATTTGGTGAAGCTTGGCATAACAATCATCATGGAAAACCCGCTTCTTATACTTTTAAATCTAAATGGTGGGAATTTGATATTATTGCATCTGTTGCAGATATATTAAGATGGATGAAGCTAGTAGAAATTAAGAAATAAGATGGAAAGTAAATCATGGTGTTCATTACCGTGGCAAGGTGTTATTATTCAACCTTGGGGTAAAGTGCAGATGTGCTGTTATACTGATGGCATATCAAGTAACAACATAAATAATTATTTAAAATCATCTAAACTTCTAAGTATAAAAAAACAAATGCTGAAGGGTGAAAAACCTAATGCATGCCGTGTTTGTTGGGAAACAGAAAAATTAAAAAAAGACTCTTGGCGTCAAAAAAAGAACAAACAATTAGAACATTTATTAAATAATTCACAAAAACAAAATTTTAATTTTCATTCTTTCGATTATATAGAATTATACATTAGTAATAAATGTAATTCTAAATGTCGTATGTGTAAACCCAAATGGAGCACACATTGGATAAAAGATTATTACAACCCTGTTATAAAAGAAATATTTAATTATTCAGCAGAAGTTGAAAAAGAAGTTGTAAGATATAATAAATTAACTAAAGAACAATTAGATGAATTAGTTAGTATTATAAACAGTAAAAAAACTCACACTACTATCTCTTTAAGAGGTGGTGAACCATGTTATGCGGAAGAAACATTTTATTTGCTTGAAAAAATAAAAAACAAAAATAATGTTTCAATAGATTTGACTACAAATGGTACTATAGTTAATAAAAATTTATTATTACTATTAAAACAATTTAAAGATATACATTTAGGTGTAAGCATTGATGCTACTGATAAATTAAATCAATATATTCGAGGTAATAATACACCTATACAAAAATTATTTGAAAACACAAAAGAGTTTTTAACATTGCAAAATATAAAATATTTTTTTATTAGCAATATAATTATGATATATAATACATTTGATAATCAAAATTTAAAAGCTGCTTGTAAAGTTGGTTTGAATTTTGAACCCAATTATGATGACAAATTTTTATTTAATCCTATGCATTTAAAATCCCATATATTACCAAAAAATATGAAAGAAATGATAAAAACAGATTGGATTAAAAAATCTATAATTAAAAATGAATCAGATAGTCATTTAATATCTAAATGGAGAACTTGGACACAACAATTAGATTCAATAAGAAATGAATCATTAGTAAAAATAGAACCATTATTTTCAGAGTTGTATTATGGCTGAAGTTTTAATATTTACAGATATAAATGGATTAGTTGGATTTGGAAGATATGCAGGAGCGTATAGAATAGCAACTGAATTGCGCAATAATGGTTTTACAGTACAAGTAATTGAATTTTTTGCTAGTTTAAACGAAAAAGAATTTAAATCAATCATTGATAATTACGTAGATAAAAATACATTAATGATTGGTTTATCAACTACTTTTTTTCATACTCATATATCAGATGAAAAATTGATTAAATATTCTACTGATAAAAATTCAATGCATCAATTAAATGCTGCTAACGTAACACTATTATTTCCACAAGATGATGAATTTCAAAATATTTTCTTTGACTATATTAAAACAAAAAATGATAAATTAAAAATTGTTGTAGGTGGACATAAAGCTCAAAACGTAGATCAATTACCTATATTTAAAAATGTAGATTATTGGATAATGGGTCAAGGCGAAGTTAGTATCGTAGCTCTAGCAAAACATTTAAAATATGGTGATGCTTTGATGGTTGCAAAAACTAAAGATAATTCTAAAGTATTAACAGATAAAATGTACCCATTTAACAAATTTTCTGATTGTAAAATAAGATGGGAAAAAAATGATTATTTATTTGAAGATGAAAATATTCCTATAGAAGTAGCTAGAGGTTGTATATTTAAATGTTCTTTTTGTGCTTTTAATTTAAATGGTAAAAAATTTGGTGATTATAATAAAAATAGAAAAACTTTGATTGATGAATTTATGTATAATTATGATAACTATGGAATTACAAATTATATGGTATCAGACGATACTTTAAATGACAGTAAACAAAAAGTTAATTATTTACATGAAACTATAACATCATTGCCTTTTAAAATTAATTTAAGTGCGTATTGTAGACTAGATGTTATAGGTGGAAATTTTGATATGGCCTATAAATTACATGAAATGGGTCTTAAATCTGTAAACTTTGGTATCGAAACATTTCATAAAAAAGCTGCACAATTTGTTGGAAAGGGTTCTAATGCAGATAAACAAAAACAATTATTATATGATTTAAAAAAAGTATGGGGTGATGATGTTTTTATGAGTGCTGGTTTTATTATAGGTTTACCATTTGAACCCATATCCAGTGTAAAAAATACTTTTGAATGGTTGTATTCAAATGAAAATGTTTTATCTGGTGTAGGTGTTTATAGATATTTTATGTCAGATCCTAAAAAAATAGAAATAAAAAATACTAATTATGATGTGGGTTTGACAGAATTAAATGACCTTAAATCTGATAAAAATAAAATGGTTTGGAAAACACCATCTAAAATGAGAATGAATCCCAAAAAATATAATTTTACACAACCCGGATCACGTTGGAAACATAATGAAATGGATTGGGCTCAAGCTGAAGAATTAGTAAATGAATTTTATAAAAATAAAAAATGCCCTCAAAAGTTAAGCATGACTTATTTTCAAGACTTTAACAGAATAAAAAATCTTGGATTTAAAGATGAAGAAGTATCAAAAATGTATTATAATGATCCAAAAAATTTAATAGATTGTATAAAAAGAAAGCAGGAAATAAAATTAAAATATATGGAAAAGGTTATTTAGTTAAGTCAGTATTTAGTGATCAACATTTTAGTTACAATACTATAGATTACTATAATAAATTACAGCAAGTATCAAAACCTTGGTACTATGTATTTTATGATTATACGTTATGTAATGAATGTTATATAAATAGAATTAATTTAAAAAATTATGATAGAAAATTATATAAACTTCATTTAAAAGCCACAAGATTATGGATTAAACATGAAAAATTTTATTGGCTAATAGATGATGAATTAAGCAATAAATTTTCAAAATTATGGAGTAACCACTGTAATGATCAAGTTTATAAAGAAACTATTTAAAATTAAAACAGATATATTATTTGTTAGAGTAGCTACAATACTCGCCCATATAGGAGTAGTATATTCATTATTTACTTTCACATGGCCTTTATTTTTATGGGGAATATTGCTTGCATTTATTGTATCCGTTTTTATGGACGTAGGATATCATAGATTTTATAGTCATAGAGCATTTAAAGCATCTAAATTATTTGAAATGTTAACTGTAATATTTACTATTCCTGCAGCTATTGGCAGTCCAATGGCTTGGGCTGCATTACATAGATATCATCATAAACATTCGGATAAAGAAGAGGACCCTCATAGTCCTTATAATATAAGTTTAAGTCAAATGTTAAGTTTGGATTATGATTATTCAAAGTTTGAAAGAACAATGTTTTTAACTAAAGATTTTTTAAAAGAAAAATGGCACAGAACATTACATATACATTATTTTGATTTAGTATTTTTATTATATGCAGTTACCTTTCTCATAGATTATAGACTATGTATTATTGTTTGTTGTTATCCTGCGGTGTATAACTATTACACATATATGGTAACTAATTATTTAGAACATATAAATTTTCCATTAAGTGAAAGACCATATAAAAGCGATGATCATAGTGTAAATAATATATTTTTAAATTGGGGAACTTTTGGGCATACTGGTTTACATAACAACCATCATGCAAAACCTGGTAATTGGAGATATGATACAGGTGGTAGTTGGTGGGAATTTGATAGTGGTAGATGGGTTTTACTATTAATGAATAAATTAGGATTAGTTCAACTAAAATAACCAGCCTTTTTGTGTGTATGGAAAAGATGCATTTAATTCTTTCAAAACATGAGGTTGAATATGATCAAAGTTTCTCCACCAATATTTCCAATGTTCATCATTTAAACTTACCCATGCACAGTATTGCCATACACTTCTTTCATTTATAACGTATGGTAAAATAGTCCATTTTTTTAATATTAAAGATTGTCCTAATGATTTACAATATTTATAAGCATTTCTTCTGCGTCTACCATGTCTTTTCCACGAAAGAAATCCAGGTCTTTCATTTCCAACGTTAACAGTTTGCATAACATTAGTTATTTGATTTTCTTCTAACCACTCATAAATTGCTGGATCAAAATATTGATCAATAAACTTATGATGATATTTTCTATAATCTTCTCTTATATGAAGTCTACTAGGTAATTTACCTACAATTGTACCATCATTCATTTCAATTCTTAAAACTCCAAATGAAGCAATGATTTCGTTATTATCTTCTATAAAAAACATTGCGCCATTAATTTCGTCATATTTTTCAATATAAAGCAATTTACTATTATTATTTGGTGTAGATTGATGATTGATATATCTGTTTAATATATCTTTATGTGAATTATTATATTTAAATATTTTCATAATATTTTTCTATTTCAGCAAAAAGATAATTTTCAAGATCATGTTTTTCTGCTCTGTAATGTATTCCAATTCCTCCTTTTTCTTCCCACATTTTAATATTTGATGACATATCATCAATTAGAATATTTGGTTTATTGTTACTTATGGCATATTTATTCTTTTGCGAGGTAAATATTAAATTTTTAATTTCTGGCATAAAACCATATCTTTGTAACCACACTCTTTTCCAATAAGAACAATTGTATTTGTCACCTCTAAGTGGTGATGAATTTATACCCCAATTTCCATTTGAAATTTTTTTAACAAATTCTATTAATTTAAATGAAGTGTTAAATGGCTTTAATGTATTAAAAAAATCGGTATTTTTTAATTGTAATATTGCCTCTTCTTGTAATTTACGATCTTTCCAATATTCTTCACCAAATTTTTTTATATATGCAGTTTTTAAATCTGCAATCACGCCATCCATATCTACTTGTATCATTTATGTAACATATAAATAAAAATTTAAATTATTTTAAAAAAACTATTGTAATTTGTTTAAAAAAGTGTTATATTATATGTATAAAAGATTTAATAAGGAGAAATTATATAATGGCACATCAAGTTGAAACAATGGCATACGCAGGTGAAGTTCCATGGCATGGTCTAGGGACACCCGTATCTAATGATCTATCACCAACAATGATGATGGAAAAAGCTGGTCTTGACTGGAGAGTTGAAGAAGTTCAATCATATATTCAATTCAATGGTGAATTAGTACCAACTGGACAAAAATCATTAGTAAGAAGTACTGATGGAAAAATTTTAACTAATGTCGGTGAAAATTGGACACCGGTTCAGAATGAAGAAGCATTTAATTTTTTTGGTGAGTATGTACTTGCTGGTAATATGGAAATGCATACTGCTGGTTCACTTAAAGGTGGACAAATGGTTTGGGCACTAGCAAAAGTTAAGGATTCATTTGAACTTTTTGGTGGTGATAAAGTCGATTCATATTTACTTTTTTCAAATCCACATCAGTATGGTAAATCAATTGATATTAGATTTACTCCAATCCGTGTTGTATGTAACAATACATTATCACTTTCATTAGAGATGAAAGCAGATAAAGCTGTAAAAGTTACACATAGAACATCATTTGATGCTGATACTGTAAAACAAGCACTCGGTATTGCTTCTGAAAAACTTAACACATACAAAGAAATGGCTGAGTTTCTTGGTAAGAAAAGATATACAGCTGAAGCTCTTATTGAATATTACAACACAGTATTTCCAAGAACTGCTGACAAGAAAACACAAGGTAAAAAACTTGCTGTTGATACTTTATCAAGAAATGCACGTCTTTGTTATGATGCACTTGAAGTACAACCTGGTTCTAAATTTGCTGAGGGTACTTGGTGGCAAGCATTTAATTCTGTAACTTATGTTACCGATCATATTCAAGGTCGTAATGAAGATAACAGACTTTATTCTTCTTGGTATGGATACAATCAAGTTAGAAAGCGTGATGCTATCAAATCCGCACTAGAATTTGCGGAGGCATCATAATGAAAAAATTTGAGAAAAATTTTGGTGAAGGGACAAAATGGGACCTGGACTATGGTAAATTAACAATACTAGCGCTATGTATTTACATAGCAGTTCAGGTGTCATGAAAAAACATACTCGCGAACAAATTGCTGATTGGGCAAAAGAAAATGAAATTCATAATAAAAAAAGTTGGTATGAGGGTGGACATCCTACAGAAGTTGAAAAACGTAGGAAATATGGTTTAAAGTTGTGGAATATTATACAGAATAAAAAAATAAAAAAATAATTCTCCTTAACAAACCAATAACTCGGGGTCATATTTTTGACCCCTTTTTTATTTTAGGGGTTTACAAATGAATAAAAAAATATATTATATAAATAATAGTAATTTATTCATAAACGATAACCGGAGAAATAAAATGGTCCGTTTTAAAATTTTTGAAAAAGATATGTATGCTATATTAAAGCATTATGATCTGACAAAACGTAGTGGTGAAAGAATACCTGCGTTTATGAAAAAATTTAGAGACAAAGAAGAATTTTTAACTAAAAAAGGTAGTGTAATTTTAAAACCACCTCCACCAGATAGAAAAGAATTTGAAAAGAGTGGTTTTTCAAAAGACTTTAATACAAACAAAGGTAAAGTAAAATACCCATCTCAATTTTTTAAAACACCAGATCTTGGTGGAAAGGGTGTTGGATCTGGTACAGTAGCTGAAGATAGAGAACTAGCTGGTTTACAAAAAGAAATTGAAAAAAGAATGGCCATAGATAAAAGTGGTGTTTTAAATATGATAGTTGGTGGTAGAAAAGTTATAGTTACTGGTGTACAAAGTACAGCTGGTACACCAAAGTCTGATTTTCATTTAGTAGATGATAAAGGCCAACCAACTGCATGGATATCACATAAAGATTGGAAAGGAAGAGGTGCTAGAGATTTTCAACAATATGGCGGTTTATCACATCAAATGTATAGAGATCACCCAGAGGTAAAATCTTTTATGCATGCAACTGCATCACATTATCCTGAGGGTTTTAAAAGAGGTGATAGATGTATGCGACCAGTAAAAGATAAGAAAATTGCACTTACCGCAGTTTGGGGTATAGATTATGGAAAAGCTCGTGGTAAAAATAATGTTGATGAATTTCATCAAGGTCCAATGAAACTGAAGAAAGTTGGGGCTGATGCATATAAAATTATTTCAAAACATTATGATGTAAATGGTAAAGTACCAAAAGGTGATTATACTTGTATATTTTATGCCAGATATACTGGTGATAGAGCAGCTAGAATAGCTGGTGTAACAATTAAAGATGCAAGAATTGGTATCTTTACTAAGGCCTTACCACCAAAAGGAACAAAAGTAGTTTAATGAATTTTGCAGATTTTATAAGTGAACAAAAAAATACTCATATGACCCACATTGAGGACAAAGTCCTTTATGGTGGTGTTAAGGGTACAAGAGAAGCTATACTGGCTCTTAGATCATTAAGAGATACATTAGGAGGTGTGAAAGATGGCTCAGTTAGTGTTAAGTGGGATGGTGCTCCTGCTATTTTTGCTGGTATTGATCCCAGAAACGGTAATTTCTTTGTTGCGAAAAAAGGGATTTTCAATAAATCACCAAAAGTATATTATACTCCTGCGGACGTGGATGCTGATACTTCTGGTGATTTGGCTAGTAAGTTAAAAGAAGCATTAAAATATTTACCATCTTTAGGAATTAAAGGTGTTATTCAAGGTGATTTTTTATTTTCAAAATCAGATTTAAAAATATCTAAAATAAAGGGTAAACAGTATGTCACGTTTCACCCTAACACTATTGTATATGCCGTACCCAACAATACTGAAATGTCCAAAAGAATTAAGAAAGCAAAAATAGGTATTGTATGGCACACATCATATTCAGGTAATTCATTTGAAACAATGAAAGCATCTTATGGAGTTAATGTATCAAAATTGAAACAAACTCCAAATGTCTGGTCACAAGATGCTATGTTAAGAGATATGACTGGCTTTACAATGACAAAAAAAGATACGGAGGAAGTTAATGAATATCTTAGTCACGCTGGGTTCTTATTTAACCAAATTAGTTCAACTACCCTTAAAACTTTGGAAAATAATCAAGAGTTGGCTCAACTCATTGAAACATTTAATAATACGTATGTACGAAAAGGCCAAATCGTGGTTAATACTGGCAGTCACGTTTCCAAGCTCATTAATTGGATCAAACAAAGATACCAAAAAGAAATCGAAAACAGGAAAACAGAAAAAGGTCAAGCAACCCAAAAAGCAAAACTCCAAAAAATCTTAACATTTTTTTCAGTTGGTAATAAAAAAAGTTTAAAAAGAATGTTTGATTTACAAAAGGTAATAGTCCTAGCGAAGTTAAAACTTATAAATATATTAAATAAACTAAATAAAACGAATACATTTTTAAAAACAAATAGAGGATATCGTTCTACAGGTCAAGAAGGTTATGTAGCAATAGATAAACTTGGTGGTGATGCAGTGAAAATAGTTGATCGAATGGAATTTTCATTCGCTAACTTTTCACCCAATATAATCAAGGGATGGGATAAACCAGGGAGATAAAAATGGCAGAGAATAAGCCACTATCGTTTAAAAATTTTACTGAAGAAGACGTTGAGCTTTTCAAAGATTCCCAAACATTAGATGAAGTTTTATCCATTTCTGGTCGCAGAAAAAAAGCCAGAGATGCAAAACGTAGAAAAATGGTTCTTAAAATTGCTAGAAAACGAGCAAAAAGAAGAATGGCAAAATCTCCAGTTTTACAAAAAAGAGCTCGTAGATCTGCCAGAAAAGCTGTTACAGATAAAATATTAAAAGGTCGTAAAAAATCAGAAATATCTGATGTACAAAAAGCTTCTATAGAAAGAAGATTGGATAGACCATCTTTTCAAAAAAGATTAGATACATTACAAAGAAGATTGATGCCTGCAAAACGTAGAGCAGAAATAGCGAGAAAGAGATAATAGTGATAAATTCATTTAAATCATATTTAGTTGAAGAAAGTAAATCAGTTTATTTTACATTTGGTAGAATGAATCCACCTACTATTGGTCATGAAAAATTAATGAGAAGTTTATCAGAAAAATCTGGTAAGAATCCGTATAGAGTTTATCTATCACAATCACAGGATAAAAAGAAAAATCCATTATCATTTACTGAAAAAGTTAAGTATGCGAGAAAGATGTTTCCAAAGCATGCACGTCAGATTATGGCAGATAGAAAAATAAAAAATGTATTTGATGTTGCTAGTAAACTGTATAGTGAAGGTTATAAAAATGTTTCACTTGTTGTGGGTTCGGATCGTCTTAATGAATTTAAAATTTTACTTGATAAGTATAATGGTAAAAAAGGAAGACATGGGTTTTATAATTTTGAAAAAATAAATGTTATATCAGCTGGTGAAAGAGATCCAGATGCTGATGGTGCAACTGGTATGTCCGCTTCTAAAATGCGTCAAGCAGTTGAACAAAAAGATTTTACAAAATTCTCACAAGGACTACCAAGAAATATGTCCAATACTGAAGCAAAAAAATTATATAATTCAGTAAGAATAGGAATGGGTTTAAAAGAGCAAAAGATATTTCAAAATTTAATTCAATTAGAAAAATTATCAGATATTAGAGAGGCATATGTAAAGGGTATGATTTTTAACATTGGAGATCAAGTAATAGTCAAAGAAAATGATGAAGTCACTAAAGTTATTCGTAAAGGGCCTAATTATGTTATTGTAGAAAATTCAAATGGGCATCATTTAAGAAAATGGTTACATGACATTGAACCATTAACATTTCAAGAATGGAATCCTTTAGATAATGAAATATATGAGGGTGAAGATCCTGATATTGGGCCTGAAAGAAAAGGTAAACAACCAAGAAATTATTATGCTAAAGATGCTAAGGGTAAAGAAATGTCTAAGTCGACTAAACAATCTCGAGCTAGACATTTTGAAAAAGGTGCAGATATGGACGATGATAATCCTGCTGCATATAAACCAGCACCTGGTGATAAAAACGCAAAAACTAAATTATCAAAACATACTATAAAATTTAGAAAAATGTATGGTGAAGACATAAAGATGACAAAAGCTAAAATTGAAAGAGAAAAAGAAAATGATAAAAGAAAGCATGATAGAATGATGGATCGTGCTAGATTAAGAGCCGCAGTAACGAAAAATAGGGAGACTAAAGTATAATGTTAAAATTTAAGCAACATATAGTAGAAAATGAGGGCTTAAAAAAGAAAGCAGCTAAGTCTGGTATTTCTTACGGCACTCTTAAAAAAGTTTATAATAGAGGTATGGCAGCATGGAGAACTGGTCATAGACCAGGTACTACACCACAACAATGGGGTATGGCTAGAGTAAATAGTTATATTGGTAAAGGTAAGGGAACTTACTATGGTGCAGATAAAGATTTAAGGGGAAAATAAAATGCCACTAAAAGTATCAGATGGAATGGGTGCATGGATTGATGATTTTCAAAAATCAGATGCTCCACAATTTAAAGGACATACTAAAGAAAAAAGGCGTGATCAAGCCATTGCAGCTTATCTATCTGCTAAAAAGGGGCCTCAAAAAGAATCGGTAAATGAAGCTAAAAAGTTTTATTTGTTTAGTAATGAAAAAGATGCTAGAGATTATGCAAAAAAGATTAAGGGTAAATATGTAAAAGGTACTGGTAAAAGTGCTGGAAAACACGCTGTAATAAAAGAAAAAGTAGATTACGTTGGTAAAATGACAGGATCAGGATTTAAATTTTCTAAAAAATTTCAACCAAAATCTAAATTACCACCACATTTACAGGGTGATATGGTAGGAAAAGCAAGAAAAGCATTCTCTAAAACTAGAAATCAAAAGATAAGTGGTACACCTGATGAAGTTAAACAAAAGATGAAGAACATTAAAAAGAAAGATAAAATTAAAATTGGTGAGGGTATGGCTACGGGTAATGAACCTGGTATGATGTTTAAAGTTAAAGTTGAGGGATTACCTGATATGATAATGGTTGGTAAAAGTCCAAGTGATATTCAACAACAATTGAGAAAAATTGTAAAACAACCATCAATGATAGATTCGGTTGATCGCATGCCCAAATCACAAGTTAGAAAAATGTATCGAGATTTAGCAGGTGGAAAAGATATAGATGAAAATTATTTACATGATTATGGAACACCAGAGTCAGTTAAAATGATGAAAAAAATGACACCTGGTGAAAATAATGGTAAAGTAGAAGGACTAACAGCTTCACAGAACACAGACAGATTAATGGGTATAATTAATAGACATTTGAAAAAAGTAGAAAGATCAAAATCACTTGGTCAATATCCTGATAGAAAACCCAAAAAATCTGATGATAAGAAATTAGCGGCGTCGAATAAAACATAGGAGGAACTATGGAAATATTACACAAAATCAGAGGGTGGGCATCTTCACTTGCCGATGTTGGCGTAAGTGTTGCCGCTCTTGCGATTATACTCGAAGTGCTAGGAATAAAGACAGTGCCTTTCGTTCCAGCGAATTGGAGTGTAGTTGATAACGTATCTGCAATGCTAGCAAGTCTAGGTAGTCAGGGAGTTATGGGTTTAATCGCAATATGGATCCTTTGGGCCATCTGGCATAGAAAGGATGCTTCATAGTATAGGATAATAATGTACGAATATAATGCTAAAGTATTAAGAATAGTTGACGGTGATACAATCGACGTGGATATTGATCTTGGTTTCGGAGTGTGGATACACAAAGAGCGTATACGTTTAGAGGGTATTGATACACCCGAATCCAGGACAAGAGATTTAGAAGAAAAAAAGTTTGGTTTATTATCAAAAGAATATGTTCGAAGTCTTTTACCTGTAGGAAGTATAGTAAAATTAGTTTGTAAAACATACGACTCAAAAGGAAAGTTTGGTAGAATACTTGGAGATATTGAATTAAAAGAAACAAGAATGATTGGTAGAGAAATAACTGAGCATTCATCTTTAGTAAGGACCATGATAGATAATGGATATGGTGTTGAATACCATGGTCAAAGTAAAACAGAAATAATAAATGCGCATCTTAAAAATAGAGAGCGCTTAATAAAAAAAGGTATCGTAAATGGCTGACATGGATCATAGGCTAGATGCAATAGAAGAAAAATTAGATAGATTAACTGATGCAATGGTTTCCATGGCCAGAGCTGAAGAAAAAATTCTATCTTTACAGGATAATTATAATAAGATGTACGAAAGAATGAATAAATTATCAATGAAGATAGATGATATATCATTTAAAGTTGACGAAAATGCCAGAACTGTTAATTTAATAAATAGATTATTCTGGGTAGTAATAGTGGCTTCCGTAGGTGCCATAGTAGCTCATATGTTCATGTAAGGAGAAAAAATATGACATTTAGTTTTATAGATGTAAAAGTACCTGGGAAAACATCTCAAAATAATGAACCCCAGAAATTAGAAGAAGCTTTAGAACCAAATGCTATGGCCAAAGCTGCTAATGATGCAGCAAAAAAAGCAGCTAAAAAAAGAAAAGAAGCTATGGCAAAAGCTGGTTACAAAATGGAAACAAATGAAGCAATGGACCCAGTGGATAAAAAAGCAGTTAAGAAAAAATTTGATGATAGAAAAGATAAAGATATTGACAATGATGGAGATGTTGATAGTTCAGATAAATTTCTTCATAAAAGAAGAAAAGCAATAAGTAAAGCAACTTCAAAACCCACTGAAGATGAACCAGAAGGTGAAAACGGTGAAACCGCTGAAATGAACCCAAAAATGAAGGACAAGAAGAAAATGGAAAAGAAAGAATCCAAAATTCGTGAAGCCCTTTTATCAATATTCGAGCGTGGAAGATTAGATAACAAAGATGATTATGATGAAAAATTTAGAGGTAAAGGCGCTAAAGATATGAAAAAAGATCACATGAAGGGTGATGTTGATGATACCTTAAAATTAGCTGTTAAAGATGTTTCTGATGCAGGACGTAGAGGACCATCACCAAAAGCAAGAAGTGGTGCAGATAAAATGAATGTTGGTGATAAAAAGATTATGAAAGGTGGTACACCAACACCTAATCAGAAAATGGAAAGTTTAGTACAAGCATATAAATCAATGAAATCAATATAATCTAAGGAGTGAAAATATGGAGATTGTAAATCCACCAGGTTGGTGTCAAGATGCTATACCTACTACAGAGGGTTGGACACACCCAAATACTGGAAAGTTATTAAAAACTTATGGCATGTCACAAGAACAAGTTGACGAATATATGAGTAGAATTGGAAAAGCTGTAGAACCAGTTGATGTAAAAGTCGAATGGAAGAATGAACATACACATGATGATGGTACTACACATTCACATGAGGGTGGTGATGAACCGCATGACCATGAATATGATGATAAAAAAAGTTTACATGAAATGACAAAAATAGAATTAGAGTCACTTGGTAGACAACATGGGATTGAATTAGATAGACGCCATAGTAAAACAAAATTAGTTGAAGAACTTACCGATCATATGGAAATGAAAGACTTTAGTGATTGTAGTAAGATGGAACTTGAAGCTATTGGCCGTAGATATGGTATTGAACTTGATCGCAGAAAAAAGAAAGAAACTCTAATTGAAGAATTGGAAGAAGTTTTAGATGATGAAGTTCAAATAACATAATATTGTAATATATAATATTATGGTTGTTATTGATGAACTTACAGAGAATAATTTAATTCTTTTTGCTGCACAAAATTATCGTAAACCAAACTTTTCTGATATAGAGGAGTTTTATGAAGATTTGAAACGATTTAAATATGTAAAAAGATTAATCAATCGGTATTTAGAGCATGATGAACTAGCTGAAAGATTAATTTTAAATCATATTATAATTATTTGTAATTCATTTACTATACCAGGTGCATTAAAAATATTGGAATTAAAATTACAAGATAAACATTGGCCCATTATAAAACCTTTTTTAATTTATTTAAATTATATAAAAAATGATCAATATACTGGAATAGAAATGGATAAAACAGTTATAAAAAAATTAAGGAAAATATAATGGGTTTACTTAAGGGTGCTGCTGATTTAGTTTATACATTTCGTTTTATACGTATGTTAGTTATGAATTGGGAAAGTTGGGACGCATATAAAGAAGGTATAATAGATAAAAATGGTAAAAGAATAAAATCAGTAAAATTGGATTCAGCAGCAAAGAAAGATGCTTATACACCATTTGTTAGATTATGTGCTAATGTAAAAAGATTAATAACTAAAATACCTGGTGGTGGAACTAAATTGGGTAGTTTAGCTGCGGGTTTACTGTTAATAAAAGAAAATGGAAATGTCGGAGATAATGAATTAAATAAAATTATAAAAGAATGTAATTTAGAAAAATTAGATTTTTTATCAGAAGATAGTAAATGGTTTGTTTTAGAAGATAATATGTTATCACCAGGGATTTATAAAATAAAAAATTCAAAAATAGTAAATTCTACATTTGAAGAAATTGTAAATCCTCATGATAAAATAAAAATTAATAATGATTGTTACCCAATTGATACAGTATTTGGTTTAAACATATACGAAGGAATACATCTAAGATCCCAACAACGTATATATACTACTATTAACGAATTATATAAATGAGTAAAAGAATACCAAGAAAACCTGGTCAACCAGCTGGCTCAGATAAACATAGTGATTTATATACAGATGAAAATCCTAAGGGTACAATTCATGGTTTAAAGTTTGCTACTAAAGAAGATGCAGAAAAAAGTGTTAATAAAATTAAAAACTCTAGCAGATCACACGCACACAAAATACAAGCTGCTATTGCTATGGAACAAAGAGCTAGAGTTATGGGAAAAACAAGTGCCGCAGCCGTGTATAGAAAGTTTATAAATGCCATGAAAAAGAAAACAAAAGAAAAAAATGAGGCATATAATGCGGCACAACAAGCTGCGATTGCAATTAATATGAAAAGAAAAGGTAAAAAACCTAAAAATGAAGATGCACCAGCTAATAGTACAGGAGTAATACCTAATCCAGCAACAACTGTAATGGGTCCAAGTTTTACTACAACTAATGTTATGGATCGAAGAAAAAAGAAAAAACCAGATGTTCTGAAAAGGTATAAAATAGAAAGATTTAAAAGTTATATGGAAACAGAATTGTTAGAAGACAATGTTGAAAAAATTAGAGACATTGTTAAAAGAAAACAGTTTGGAAAAATAAAATTAAAAGATGGTATGGCTATGATAGATTTGTTTACTGCTTCAGCAATAACTAATGCTATAGATAAAAGATTAAATGCAAAAAATGTTGAAAAAGTAAAAGATATGTTAAATAATGGTACAAAAAGTCAGTTAATGAAATTAGTACAGGTAGTTATGGGCGGTAATAGAGCCGTTTAAATGAAAGGATAGATTATGTTATCAATATTGGGATCTTTGTTAGGATTTGCTAGTTCAGCAGTTCCAGCAATTACGGATTCGTTTGCACGAAAAACGGACAACAAACATGAACTAGATAAAATGAAATTGATGGCTGAATTAAAAGCAGCTGGATATGATCATGACCTTAAAGTCTATGAACAAATGGGCGCAGATAAGGAACATGATAGATTAATACAACATGACATTGCAATTAACAGAAGTAGTGGTATAATTGCTGGATTACAAAAATCTGTAAGACCAGTAATTACTTATGCTTTTTTTATTTTATTTGCAACTATTGAAATAACACTATTATTAGAAGCATTAGAAAAAGGAACAGATTTTTCTGAAGCCATAAATCTACTTTGGGACGATGACACAAAAGCAATATTTGCTGCTATTATATCTTTTTGGTTTGGAAGTAGAGCGATTGATAAAGCAAGAAGGGTTAAAAGATGAAATTAAGAGACAATATTATTGAATCAATGATTAGTCATGCACAAGGTCATATTGATAAACATAAAATGAATGTTGAAGTATATTTAACAACACCAGCAGGTATTGGTGAACACCCCGATGTTATGGAAGCTATGGAAAAAGAATTAGATATAGTAGCAAAATATGATGATCAAATTACAATGTTAAAAAAATATTTTAAAAAAGAGTAAAATTTTTTCTTTACTTTTGAATTTTTTTAATATATAATATACCAACAAAACAACAAAAACTTTTTAACTCGTAAATTCGGAGTACATATGTCTATTGTTCAAAATAATAATTTACCAACACTATATCAACAATTTATTCACTTATCCAGATATTCACGATGGTTACCAGATAAAGGTCGGAGGGAATCATGGAGTGAAACAATAGATCGGTATTTTAATTTTTTTGATGAACATTTATGGGATATGCACAATTTTAAATTAGAACCAAAAATGAGAAGTATTTTAGAAGAAGCAGTTTTAAATACTAGTATTATGCCATCAATGAGATGTTTGATGACAGCAGGTGAAGCACTAAAAAGAGAAAATATTGCGGGATATAATTGTTCTTATGTTGCTATTAATAGAGTACAAGCATTTGATGAAATTTTATATGTTTTAATGAATGGCACTGGTGTTGGTTTTTCAGTAGAAAGACAAGAAGTTTCAAAATTACCTATAGTTGCTGAAGAATTTTTTAATTCAGATACTTGTATTACAGTAGCTGATTCAAAAATGGGTTGGGCAAAAGCTCTAAAAGAACTTATTGCTATGTTATATTCTGGACAAATACCATCTTGGGATTTAAATAAAATCAGACCAGCTGGTGCTCCACTTAAAACATTTGGTGGTCGTGCATCAGGACCTGAACCACTAGATGCACTTTTTAATTTTGTAAAAAATATATTTAAGGGTGCAGCTGGTAGAAAACTTTCATCAATAGAATGTCATGACATTGTTTGTAAAATTGCAGAAATTGTAGTTGTTGGTGGTGTAAGAAGATCAGCTCTTATTTCATTATCTAATCTGTCAGATGATCGTATGCGTCATGCAAAAGCTGGTCAGTGGTGGGAACATCATAGTCAAAGAGCACTTGCAAATAATTCTGCTTGTTATACTGAAAAACCTGATATTGGTATCTTTATGGACGAATGGAAAGCATTATATGATTCCAAGTCCGGTGAAAGAGGTATTTTTAATCGTGCATCTGCAACTGAACAAGCAAACAGAAATGAAAGAAGGGTTACTGAAGGTTACAATTATGGAACAAATCCATGTTCTGAAATTATTTTAAGAGATAGAGAATTTTGTAATTTATCTGAAGTAGTTGTACGTGCCACAGATACTGAAGAAACTTTATTGAAAAAAGTAGAATATGCAACTATTCTTGGAACTATTCAATCAACACTTGTTAATTTTAAATATGTATCAAAACATTGGAAAGAAAATTGTACTGAAGAAAGATTACTTGGTGTAAGTTTAACTGGTATTATGGATTCACCACTAACAAGTCCTAAAAATAAAGATTTAAAAAATTTACTACAAAGATTAAAAAAGAAAGCTGTAGATACAAATTTTATGTGGTCAAAAGCAATTGGTATACCTGTATCAGCGGCCATAACTTGTGTTAAACCAAGTGGTACAGTATCACAACTTACAGATGCAGCATCTGGTATTCACGCAAGACATAATCAGTATTATATAAGAACTGTAAGAGGTGATAAAAAAGATCCACTTACAATGTATATGACAGCTGCAGGGTTTCCTGTAGAAGATGATGTAATGAATCCAAATCATACTTCAGTATTTTCGTTTCCTATGAAAGTTGATAAAAAAGCAATTTTTAGAACTGATATGTCAGCAATAGAACAACTTGAACATTGGTTAATGTATCAAAAACATTGGTGTGAACATAAACCATCTGTTACAATTTCTGTTAAAGAACATGAATGGATGGACGTTGGTGCATGGGTTTATGAACATTTTGATTGGATGTCCGGTGTATCATTTTTACCATTTAGTGAACATACATATCAACAAGCACCATATCAAGATTGTGAAGAAAGTCAATATAAAGAAATGTTAAATAAAATGCCAAAAGAAGTAGAATGGACTAAATTAGCAGACTATGAAAGTCAGGATATGACAATTGGCGCCCAAGAATTAGCTTGTACAGCAGGAGGTTGTGAAATATGAAGAATAGTTGGAAAGCATACCCACCATTTGCAATATATGAAATATTCAAATTTGGTTGGAAAGGTGTAATGACAATAGAACATTCACCATTAAGAAAGTTACACCCACAAGTCGCACATATGTTATTTTTAATATTAGCATTTATGTGGAGTGGTATATTTGCTGTTATGATCGGAAGTTTAACCGCGTTTGGTATTAGTGCGGTTGTACATATTGTACTCATTAGTGGTATTGCAATAACAGCAATTGTTTTTAATGAAGCAGAAAAGAATCCAGAGTCAGTAAATCAAACTGTATTTAAATTAAGAAAAGGTTATCATAGTTATCCAAGAGCAAGACAGAACATGGTAATTGATGGAAAAACACTAAAGTTAGACCCACGTGATCCTGGCGGTGAACATGAATAATATCACAGTATATACAAGAAATGAACCATATTGTTTTTATTGTGATGAAGCTAAAAAAATGTTAAAATATTACGGTGTAAAATATAAGAACATTGTAATAGGTGAAGATATATCTAAATTTCAATTTAAATTAAAATTTCCATTTATTAATACAGTACCAGCTATATTTCTTGACGACAAATATCTTGGTGGTTTAAAAGAACTGAAAGAAAAAGTCTGGAATAAAGATGGGTGATGAATTTAAAATAGAATGTCGTGAGTGTGGAGAATTGACTTATGTTCAAGCTGAATCTTTACCTGAATATTGTCCCATGTGTGGTAGAAGAACTGAAGCAGAAAGTATAATGCAAATTGAAGATGAGCAAGTGTTTTATGATGAATAATATATACTTGTATGTGGTACTACAAAAATATGTTATTCGAAGAAACTCCAGAAAATTATCAAGGATTTGTTTATGAAATTACTGAGTTGCGAACTGGTAAGAAGTATATTGGGAAGAAAAATTTTTGGAAACCAAAAACACTCCCAAAAAATAGCAAAAGAAAAAGACGAATTAGAACTCGAGTCGAAAGTGATTGGAGAAGTTACTTTGGTTCCTCAGGAATTCTTAACCAACTCGTCGAAGAACAAGGAGATAAATCATTTAAAAGAGTAATACTTAAATTATGTAAAACTAAAGGTGAAATGTCATATTATGAAGCTAAATTACAATTTGAAAATGATGTATTATTAAATGATGAATACTATAATGAATTTATTGGTTGTAAAATTCACGCAAAACATTTGAAAGGAATTGAAAATGGTAATGGATAAAATTACTTTATATATTCACGAAATAATTGATAGAGCTAAAAAAGCTAGAACTAAAGAAAAGAAATTAAATATACTAAAAGAAAATGAAAACTGGGCATTAAAAGATATTTTAGGTGGTATATATTCTGATGATATAAAATTTAATTTACCTCCTGGAACTCCACCATATACTGAAGCTAATGAAGGTACATTTCCATCAGATTTGAGAAGAAAACATAAAGATTTCAGATATTTTGTAATTGGTGGTCCTGGTGATAAATTAAATAGTGTAAAAAGAGAAACTATGTTTATCGGATTGTTAGAAGCAATTCACCCTAAAGATGCAGAATTAGTTGTACAAATGATCAATAAACAAAAAGTTGATGGTATTACAAAAAATGTTGTTATGGAAGCATTTCCTACTTTACCAATTAAATAAAATGTGTTATAATAAATTATGATGTACGGTAAAAACATAGATGCTGATTTTACTTGGCACAGAATTAAAGTCAATAGTATTGGTGCAGAACTTGGTGTTTGGGAAGGTGATACAACATTAAAATTTCTGAATAGTTCTTTACATATACATATGGTTGATCCTTGGTCAGTGCAAGCATACTTAGATAATAAACATTATGATAATGACAGACTTTTTACTAGATATGAAAAATTAGTTGGGTCAACTGATCCAAAAGAATTTCAAAAATATTATGATAATGTATATGAAAAAGTTATTAAAAGATTTAAAAATAAATCTGTTACAATTCACAGAATGACTACTACAGAATGGTTTAAATCTTTTAATGAAAAAATAGATTGGGTTTATGTAGATGCTAGACATGATACAGCAGGTGTTTTAGAAGATTTACACAATAGTTTAAAAATCTTAAAACCTGGTGGAATAATTTATGGTGATGATTATGGAAGTAAACCAGGTGTAACTGTTGGTGTTAATACTTTTATATCACAAACTGGATTGAAATTAAATAATTTTTATAATAGTCAATATGAAATAATTGGTGAAAAATGAATATTTTTATACTTGATAAAGACCCTAAATTAGCTGCACAAATGTTGTGTGACAAACATATACCCAAAATGATTATTGAGTCAGCACAAATGTTAAGTACGGCACATAGAATGCTAGATGGAAAACCTGAAAAAAGAAGGTCTCGATCTGGTAAAACTATGCAAACATATTATTCTTTTGATGATGTAAGAGATAATTTGTATTATCTTGCTGTCCATAAATATCACCCTTGTACTACCTGGACTATGGAAAGTTTAGATAACTACAACTGGCACTTTGGACATTTTGCGTCAATGGCAGCAGAATACAAATATCGTAGAGGTAAAACTCATGCAACATGGCAAAAAATGGGTATGATACTTGCTGCACCACCACAAAATATACCAGACATTGGATTAACAGAATTTGCACAAGCAATGAGTCATTATCCAGAATGTAAAGTAGATGGTGATCCAGTACAAGCTTATCGCAATTACTATCATGCAGCAAAACCATTTGCTAAATGGGAATGGAAAAGACCTGCACCAGATTGGTGGAAAGGATATCAAGGTGCCAACATACACAGTTAAAAACACAAAAACAAATGAAACTTATAATGTATTTTGTAAATATTCTGAATTACAAGAACTTTTAAAAGTTGATGGTGTAGAACAAGTATTATCCACACCCTTGATTGTTACTGGTGTAGGAAGTTTATTATCTAAAACTGATGATGGTTTTAAAGATAGATTAAAAGAAATAAAGAAAAGCGCAGGCAAAAATAATACAATTAAGGTTTAATATGAAATTTATACATGAAAAAATTAATATGGGTTATGAAACATTAGATAGAACTGATGCACCAGACGGAAGAAGATATGTAACATTAGATGGTAAAAGTTATCCAAGTGTTACTACGGTTCTTAGTTTAGTTAACAGAGATTCTATAGCAGCTTGGAGAAAAAGAGTTGGTGAAGAAAAAGCCAATCAGATTGGTACTCAAGCAGCTAATCGTGGAACTGCTGTACATAATATTATTGAAAAATATATTAATAATGAAGATACTTCCGATTTTATGCCACATATTCAACAATCATTACAAAATTTAAAACCATTAATTGATAAACACGTGACTAAAGTTTTTGCCACAGAATGTCCTTTATATAGTGATCATTTACAACTTGCTGGTACTTGTGATGCAATTGTAGAATGGGACGGAATACCAACTATTGTAGATTGGAAAACATCTCGTAGACCAAAGAAAAAAGCAAATATATCTAATTATTTTATGCAGTTATCTGCTTACGCTGTAATGTGGGAAGAAAGAACTGGTATGGCTTGTAGTAATACAAGAATAGTTATGGACGTAGATAATTTTCACCCAGTAATGTATAAAGAAACTAGAGATGATTGGATTGATAAAATGATATACTGGCGTGATGAATATAATAAAGAACTGATGTTCGGTCACGTGTAACATAAATGTAACAAATTAAAAAAAATTTAAATTATTTTAAAAAAAGTATTGTATTTTCCTCAAAAAGTATTATATTAATAGTATAGTAAAAATGAGGAGATTAATACTATGATTAGATTAAATAGCATTTTAGATCATCAAATAATGTTAGATAGATTAAATAAAATCGTTACTGATGGCATTTCTAAAGATCAATCAAGAGATAAAGTTCTTACTGAAGTTTTAGCAGTTGTTATTGCACTTGAACATGGTCAAGAAGAGATTGAAGCTGAGTATGAAACTCAGTATGAGGAAATGGTTCCTTTACATAAAAACGAAACAGAAGATTATAAAAATTGGAGAAATAATCGTATAGTTAGAAAATGGGCTGATCTTCCAGTCCACCCTGATTTTGAAGATGATATAACTCCATCAACTGTTGGATTTAAGGAGCGTATATAATGAAAAGAATAACTATACCTGCTAGATCAAATGAAACAGATAAGCAAATCGACAAAAAATTAAAAGATAGATTTGCAATTCTTAAAATCATGACAGAAGCTGCAATTTCTGGCGATGTTAAATCGTTAATTATATCGGGTCCAGCTGGTCTTGGTAAATCTTTTACAGTTGAAGAAGCCATTGAAAAATGGGATTCATCTGGAGAAAATCATACAATTGTAAAAGGGTATGTTAAAGCAACAGGTCTTTATAAAACTTTATGGGAAAATAGAAAAAAGGGTAATATAGTTATCTTTGATGATAGTGATTCTATATTCCATGATGATACAACTTTAGCAATGTTAAAAGCTGTGACCGATTCTACTGAAAAAAGAAGAATATCTTATCTTTCCGAATTCAATATGGTTGATGAAGATGCAAATGTTATACCAAGAACTTTTCAATTTGACGGTACAATAATTTTTATTACTAATCTTGACTTTGATGCTATTATTGATAGAGGAAATAAACTTGCACCTCATTTAGAAGCTATGGTTTCAAGATCACACTATATTGATTTAGCTATGAAAACTCGTAGAGATTATTTCATTAGAATTAAACAGGTTGTTAAACAGGGTCTCTTAAAAAGAAAAGGTTTAACAAACCGTGAAGAAAATAAAATCTTAAGGTTCATTGAACAAAAAGAAGATAACCTTAGAGAAATGAGTTTAAGAGTTGCTCTCAAACTTTCAGATATAATTAAAAAACACCCTAGACAATTTGAAACTATTGCTAGAGTAACAGTTACAAAAGGTCTGTAACTGTTACTCAAATGTTACATATAATATTTTTTTATAAAAACCCACTTGTATTTTCCTCAAAAAGTATTATATTAATAGTATAAGAAAAAGAGGAGAAATTAATGACAAAATACTTAGTAAAATATAAACATGAATTTCCAGTTGATGAATGGGACAGACCATCAGGTATGTACACATTAGCTGATGTTCCAATCAAAGATATGAAAGTTCTTGAAAGAACTGGTATAATCGTTGGAAAAAACATTGAAAATAAAATGTTAAGAATTAAAGATGACGATAACTTAGCCATGAGTGTTTGGGTTAAAGCTGATAATGTTGAAATTTTAAACCCTGATAATTATACTAAAAATGAATTGTGGGTTTCATAATGAGCATTATATTAACAGATTGTGATGGGGTCCTCCTTAATTGGAGAGACCCATTTGATGCTTACATGATGCGAGAAAAAGGTATCTTTGCAGAAGGTGACGTTAGAGTTTATGATCAGGCGGATAGATATGATATGCCTGATATATTTCAATATATTTTACAATTTAATAATTCTTCTAATATTGGATTTTTACCACCATTATATGATTCGGTAAAATATGTTAGAAAAATATATGAAGAGCTTGGACATAAGTTTACGGTTATTTCTTCATTATCACTAAATCCATATACACAAAAACTACGAACTGAAAATTTAAAAATGATTTTTGGTGAACAGGTTTTTGATGAATTTATTTATCTTGACACTGGTGAAGATAAAGATGACATTTTATTAAAGTATTCAGAATTTTATCCAGGTGCTTACTGGATAGAAGATAAAGTAAAAAATGCGATTGCTGGAAAAGAAGTCGGATTACAACCTTTACTTATCAAACACCCTCATATAAAAGTTGAAAAACATTTAACAGAGGGTATACCTTTAATGTCAAACTGGAGAATGGTGTATGAAGAACTCGGTGGCTGAGCTACTCAATTTAAGATTTCAATTTGAAGAAATAACTGAAAACTTTACTATGCCACGGCATGGATCTGATATAGATATATTAAAGTGGTTTATAGAGGAAGGCTATAAGTCTAACTCCCTTCGTAATGATTATAAAAAAGCGTTAGAAATAGCAGAAATAATCGTAGGAGAATTAGATGGCACCAGCAAAAAAACTAGAACCAGGATCTCAGTGGTCACATCTTGATAGAGATGGTGATGGTATCATAACTGATGATGAAATTGCGACAGAGGAAAGAATGATAAGATTAGCAGATTTAAAATCAGATATGGAAAATGAAGATGCAAAACAAGATGCACAACGTAGAATGGCCTGGTTTGCATTATGGGGTATGTTATTATATCCTTTTGCAGTTGTATTAGCACAATGGTTAAGTTTAGATCAAGCAGCTTCAATTCTTGGTGATATGGCCGCAGTTTATTTTGTTTCAGTTGCAGCAATCGTTGCAGCTTTCTATGGTAAAGAAGCTCTTGCAGCTTCAAGAAGCAATTCAATAAATACACAACAAAGGAAAGAAATACGCGACGATAGATAATGAAAAAGTTGATATATCAAGTTTATGTGGGTAAAAAATCTAGGTTGTATAATTATTGTACTAAGTCAGTAAAAACATATGCTGATAAAATAGGTGCAAACTATATTTGTCAAACAGAACCAATATTAAGAATAAAACCAGACATATTTACAACAAACAGAAGTCGTGAGTCGTATGAAAAATATGGTGGTTATTTACCCATATATGAAAAAGAAAATGCTTTTAAGTATTTTGATCAGTATGATCAAATAGCTATAATAGATGCTGATGTTTATATTAGATCAAGTGCTCCAGACTTTTTTAAAGAATTAGAAACTGATTATGATTTTGGCGCTGTAGTTGAAAAAGATATGCCAATTAATCAAACTTATTATCAAAAAATATTAAATTATTCTCATATGCAATACGGATCATTAAAGGTGTGGGAAGATTGGTCTCCTCATGTTCCTGCACCTTTTATGAATATGGGTATTATGCTTATGAATAAATCATTTTCAAAATATCTAGAGGGCCAAACACCAAGAGAATTTATTCAAAGACAAGAATTTAAAATGTTTGTTGATGGTATGGGAGCATGGAAGTGGTCTACAGATCAAACATTGTTAAACTATTGGATAAATAAAGAAAATATGAATATTAAAAAATTGCATTGGAAATGGAATGGTTTATTTTCTGCTAATACAAAAATACAAGAATGTCATTTTGTGCATTTTTTCCTAAAAGATAAACTACCAGATGCTGGTGAAAATGTTGAAGAACTAATGAAAGTTATATAATGATTAAACCAGATTTAACAAATACTAAAACTTTAAATGAATTTTATTATAGAATATATCATGCACAAGCAAAAACTCATGGTGAAGAATATGTTGCACATCATAAAGCAATAGAAAATTGTATTGATGATAATGATGTTAAAGTTGTAAAAGAATTAGGTGTTTGTCAAGGTGCTACTCTAGCTAAAATGTTATTATGTAAACCAGATGTTATACATGGTTATGACATTAAGGCCAATCACTATAATCCGTACAAACATTTATTTGAAAATTACGCAAAAGAAAATAAAATTAATTTTAATTTTTATGAGATGTCAAGTTTAAGTATGAGTTCAATATCATCTTGTGATATGCTTCACATTGATACTTTACACTCACCCACACAATTAATAAAAGAACTAAGATTGCATGGATCAACTGTAAAAAAATATATTGTATTCCATGATACATCTAATTATCCGGGTTGTAATGGAATGTTTAAAGCGATTGCTGAATACATTACAGACTGGGATCAAAGTTGGAAAATAGTAGATCATTACATACAGCGAGTTGGTTATACTGTTATACAAAGAGAAAAGAAACTACCATACATAGATACGCAGGAGGTGTAGATGTCGTCCATAGATGAACTTGGTAAACTTAAATTTAGACATAGTATTTTAAGTAAAAGAGTAGCAAAAATGGAAAGAGAAAGAGAAAAAACCCGTAATGTTGATCATAAAACTATATTAACTGAATTAAAAAAAGAAAAACTTCGAGTAAAAGATCAAATAAATAAATTGAATTATACTGATTATGATTGGGACATACATCAAGGTGGAGTTGAAAGTTTTAAATAATTTAAATTTATGATATGAAAAGTTTTATAATATATGTAAAAGGGCACAAAGAGTCCGAGAGACAAGCTAAAAAAACATTATCAAGTTGTGATAATTCTGGATTTAATGCAGAATTAATGGAAGGTATTACACCACAAACTGTCGATAAAAACAATTTATACCCAGATGCTTATGGTGCAAGAATAGTTTCTTTTAAAAAAGAAAGTTCTAAAGTTTACAATTCTAAAAAATCTTGTTTCACTAATCATATTAGAGTTTGGAAAAGATGCATAGAATTAAATGAACCCGTAGTATTTTTAGAACATGATGTGGCAAATGTTAGAAATTGGGTGCCAGGTCAAATACTATTTGATGAAGTTTTAATTTTAAATATTACTTCAGCTTTTACTGTTACAACATTTGAACATATTAAACATTTAACACCAAAATATAATTTTGGATTAAATTCATACAATAAATCACCATTAATATATCATAAAGAAAATCAATGGAAAGGATCACTCATGATACCTGGTACAGCTTCTTATGCTGTAACACCAAAAGGTGCAAAAAGATTACTGAATAATTTAGATAAGTATGGTTGGGAACAAAGTGATTTTTTCATCAATTCTTATAACACAAATTTACAATATGTCATACCAGAATATTTTACATTTCACCCTGAACAAAATTTAAATATGTCACATGGATTTTAAATGAAAAAAAGATTTAAACTTTTTATTGGTTGGTGGAAACAATTAAGAAAAGAGGGTAAAAAGTATAAACAACCATGGTGGGTTGGTGGTAGTTATAATATGTGGAATTGTTTTTGGTGGGCAGTGCATAATAGTGGCACACATCATTTAAATGGAGAACTTTTAAAAAAAGTTGGAAATGGATTAGATAATGAAAACTAATATTATAAGATTAAAAGATTGTAAAAATTCTAAAAGATATGCAAACTGGTGTTGGCAAACATCAGCAATAAACACTAATGTAAAATATTTTGATGCTGTTATACCAGATGAAGTAGACGAATTAATGTCTGGTTTAAGAATAGAGTGGAAATATCCATGGACAGGTGAATTAAATGATATGAAATCAGGTTTAACTTTACGTGCATATCAAACAGCTGATCCTAAAAAAAGAATGGCGTGTTTCTTATCACATTATTGTTTGTGGGAAAAAACAATTCGTAGTGGTGAACCAATGTTAATATTAGAACACGACTCTATGTTTATATCAAAAAAACCAATACCATTCGACGAAATATTAGATTCAGGTTTTGATATAATAGGTATCAATGAACCATTTAGAGCAACTAGATTACCACAAAAATTTCACGATAAAGTTCAAAATGATCATTTTTCAAGAAATGATGTTGTAAGGGCTCCACTAATTGATGATATAAAAATCCCTCAAGGTATTGCTGGAAATAGTTCATATATAATTACACCAAAGGGAGCATATAAAATGGTTGAACTTACAAAAGAATATGGAGCTTGGCCCAATGATGCACTTATGTGTAGACAATTAATTTTCAAACTTGGTGTAACAAAAACATATTATACTAAAACACAAGGGACTAAAAGTAGCACAACATTATGAGAGCATTTGTTATAACAATAATGAATAATTCTAAATCTGTACATTCAGCTAACAGATGTATAGCTTCTGCACCCAATTTGAAAATACAATATTTTAAAGGTATAACACCTGATGATGATACAATTTCTATTTTAGATGAAAATAATATAAATGATTTAAATAATTTTAAAATAGATCAAAAATTTTCAAGAATGGAAAGATGTATTGCTGCATTTCTATCGCATTTACATTTATGGAAAAAATGTGTAGAATTAAATGAAAATGTAATTATATTTGAGCATGATGCAATAGTTACTGGTAACATACCCAAAAATTTAAATTTTGATAAAGTAATGACTCTTTCTAAACCATCTTATGGTAATTATATTACGCCGTCATATTTAGGTGTTGGCCCTTTAATTCAGAAAAGATATTTTGGTGGTGCACATGGATATATTGTATCACCACTTGGTGCAAAAGAATTACTTAAAAAAGCAGAAACAGATGCTGGTCCAACTGATGTATTTTTACATTTAAATAATTTTTCTTTTTTACAGGAATATTACCCTTGGGTTGTTGAAGCTAAAGATAGTTTTACCACTATTCAGAATGAAAAAGGTTGTAGAGCTAAACATATGTATCATATAAATCCACAAAAGTATAGAATAATATGAAATACAATAAAGCATTTTTAACTGGTTGTGATTATAAACACGAATGGATTTTACCTTGGTTTTTTGAAAATTATAGAAAACATAATAATACACCATTAATTTTTGCTGATTTTGGTGTAAAAAATAAAGATATAATAAAAGACAATGTGCACGCAATTATTAATTTAAAAAATCTAAAAGAAAAAGGTTGGTTCAAAAAACCTAAAGCAATGTTAAATTGTCCATCAGAAAAAACTGTTTGGTTAGATACAGATTGTCAAGTATTATCAAACATTGATAGTATATTTGAATTATTAAAACCCAATAAATTAAATATGGTTGAAGATAAACCATGGACAAAAAGAAGAGGTGAATATGGTACTTGGTATAATTCTGGTGTTGTTGGATTTATAGGAAAACCAAATATATTGAAACAGTGGTCAAAATGGATTTTAGAATCAAAAGAAGTTGGGGATCAAGAAGTTTTATATGAAAAGTTGGATCAACTTCAAAAACTTACATATATAAATCCAATACCAAATGAATATAACTGGTTAAGAGTTCAATTAGAAAATGATAACGAAAATAGTTGGAATAAAAAAATAGTACATTGGACAGGATATAAGGGTAAAGAAAGGATCAAGGAGTTTATAAATGCGTAGAGTTGTGCATATTATTGGAAATGGTGGATCATCTTTTCTGTATAATGAAGAAAAAAGAAAGGGTTTAAAACTTGGTTGTAACCAAATTGGTTTTAATATACCAGAAAAATATGCATCATGTATAGTTGATTATAAATTTATGCAAGCAATGACAGCTAATGAAATTACTTTACCTGGTCAATGGATATTGGGATTTAGGCCTAAACATTGGATGGAAATGAACCCAGATTATTATATGAAAGTATCTAAACAAGTAAAAGAATTTTATACTGAATTACCAAACTATGCAGCAAACTATACTGATTTTAATTGTGGCCATATGGCAGCACATTATTCTGCAAATAAATTAAAAGCTGATGAAATACATTTATATGGTTTTGATTCCATTTTCGATTTTAATTTAAATAGTGCTTCAGATTTATCATTAAAGTCCGATCGTGGTAGTGCTAATAATTTAAGACTTGCTGATAATTGGAGACCCATATGGCAAAGTATGTTTAAAGAATTTAGTAATACAAAATTTATATTACATTACACCCATGATAAATTAAAAATTAATATAGGAAATAATGTTGATGTTAGGATTTATAATCTTAGAGAAAAAGAAAAAAATATATCATTTGATCAATTAAGTGAAGCTTAACTATTTACAATTAATTTAAATTATGTTACAATATAATATGTTTTACGTAAAAGGTGGCACAAAAACTCAAAGAGAGTTAACAGAAAATGTAGCAATGTTTGCTATAAAAAATTTATTTCCAAAAATTAGAAAATATTTTATTCTTATAAGATTAGATAAATTTAACGATTGTTTTGAATATGATGAAAGAGATTATGTTATCAATATTGATAAGAAACAAGATCGCGATGATTTTATAACTGCGATATTCCATGAATTAGTTCATGTAAAACAATATTTAAAAAATGAAATGGATAATTACACTTTCAAGTCGACTACTGATTATTATATGTTACCACAAGAGCAAGAAGCTTATTCAGTTCAAGAGGAGTTATTAAAATTATGGGATACAGAGAAGAAGAATTAAAAGCTAAAGGTCAAAAAGCCATGATTGAAGTTGATGAATTAAAACATAAAATCAGAGCGCTTGAAAAAGAAGTAGCAATACTTCAAGAACAATTACAAAAAAGTTATATTCGTATAAAAGAATTAAATGATTTAAAAGATGCAATGGTAAGATAAAAATACGTATTTTAAATTTATTTAAAAATTATTTACAAAATTGTAACATCATACTTATTACAATAAAAATATATAATAATATCATATAACTTAAAATGGAGAAATTATAATGGAACTTATAACTCTGTGGATGGCTATAGGATTTTTATTCGCCGCTTATTCGGTTATAGCGAACGATTCAGTCCAAACTTTAGGTACTTGGATTGCTAGTAATAACCAAAAAGTAAATTGGAAAATTATGTGGGGAGCTGCGTCTGCAGTTCTTTTATGGGCTTTGTGGTACGGTTGGTACCAGTATGGCGGAGACATTTCTTATGGTCGTCTCAATAAAATACCTTTTCAGGAGATACAATGGTATCATGCCATGGCTCCAGGATTACTATTAATATTAACAAGAATAGGCGTACCAGTGAGTACGTCTTTTTTAGTTTTATCTGCTTTTGCTAGTACGTTTGTATTAGAAAAAATGCTGATGAAATCCATGATGGGATATGCAGTTGCTGCTGTAGCCGCATATGTAATTTGGATTGGAGTTAGTAAAATATTAGATGAGGCTAAACCAGTTAAAGAAAGTCATAAAATTTATTGGCGAGTTGGTCAATGGTTTACTACTGGATTTCTTTGGTGGACTTGGTTATCACACGATATGGCTAACATAGCTGTATTTCTTCCGAGAGAAATACCAGTTGACATGATGTTGATAATTAGTGCAGTTTTTGTATTTGGACTATGGTATATGTTTAGAGAAGGTGGTGGTAAAATTCAAAATATTGTGCTTGAAAAACATAACACTCGTTATGTAAGAAGTGCTACTATCATTGATGGTGTGTATTGGATTATATTATTTTTCTTTAAAGAACTTAATGATATACCAATGTCGACAACTTGGGTATTTGTTGGATTATTATGTGGTCGAGAATTAGCTATGGCTACTGTGACAGGAAAAGAAAAATTTAAAGTTGTCTTTCCATTGATCGGAAAAGATTTCTTAAAGATGATGGTTGGTTTAGCAGCATCGGTTGGTGTCGTATTATCAATACATTATATTATAGTACCAAGTGGTTTGTAGTATAAATAAGATAGTGGGGACGAGGGGGTTTCCACTATCATTTTCATTCTAAGGAGATTTTAATGAACAAATACTTATTGGCTTTAGTAACGGCCTTAATGTTACCATTATCAGCAGTAGCAATCGAAATCGGAAATACAGGAATATCTGTTGATAACGAAATTGAGGCTGTCTGGAGTGTCGATAATGAAGATTACGACTTAACATTAGAATCTGGTGTAACAGTACCAGTTTGGATTATGAACGCAAATGTTAATGCAGATTTTGATATAGAAGCATTAATTGAAGATGAAGGTGCAGACACATATAAAGGTTTAGACATTGGTGTTGATTATAGTTTAACATCTTTTTTAATGTTAGAAGTTGACACAGGTGTGGACAACGATTGGGAAATGGAAGATATTAAATTATCAGCAACCCTTTCATTCTAAAGTTTTAGAAACCCCATAGCAATATGGGGTTTTTATAAACACTATATAAACTATATTATGGAAATAAAATGAAAAGATTGATACTGCAAGTAAATATAAAGTTAGAAAACCATAAAGGTTTTTCCAGATTTAGACCCGTTCCAGATATTTACAAGTTAAGTGAACAACAAGCAAGAAAATTTGCTAAAAAATGGGGTACAGACTATTATCAAATAACAGATGATAATTATTTACCAGACAAACACCCATGTTTTCAGCGATTAAAAATGTATGAGATGTTAGAGTATGATCAGATATTATACTTAGATATGGATGCCATTATCTTGCGACCATGTCCGAATATATTTGATTATTGTGGTAATGCTGTATTTAGTGGTGTAAGGGATCATGACTGGAATAAACCAAAAAATGAAGAAAAACGAAAATTATTTAATAAAGTATATGGTGCTAAATCGGATTACAGACCCTTTAATAGTGGTGTAATTTTAGTTACTAAAAAATTTTTAGAAGATACAAAAGATATGTGGAGACAATACATAAATTCATTTGACTCTTCCAGTAACGGTATTAGTGGTGGTCATGATCAAGCAATATTAAATAAACTGATTGTAGAAAAATATGATGGTAAATATAATGAATTAGATGAAAAATGGGGTTCTTGGTATAGATATGGCACATATGTAGATCATTTAGGTAATTTAAGAAAAAGATTTTTTAAATTGGATAAGTGGTCTGAAAGAACTGGTGTAATAATAGAAGATTTTAAATCATCAGCAAACCTTATGGAATTTTTATAAATATTATATTATGGAGAGTAAAATGGATTTAAATAAAACAGGACATAAACATTTATTAGAATTTCAAGAATTGATATATCACATATTAAATGCACATAATGAAGAAATGAGTATGGAAGGTGAATTAGATATGGGAACTGGTATTAATATTCAAGCAGCAGTTCTCTTAAAAACAGCTATGGAATTATATGCTATTCATTTTCCAAAAGATGAAGATGTTTTAAGAATATTAGATGTAGCAAAAAGTTCTATATCACAAGTTAGAAATAGAATAGATGCTGAAATTGATTGGAAAAATATAAATTCTAATCAAACATATCACTAGTTACATTTATGTAACACATATAAACTTTTTTCAATTTATTTTAAAAAAAGTATTGTATTTTCCTCAAAAAGTATTATATTAGTATTATATTAATGAGGAGATATAATTCATGGATTTTACATACGACGATAATACTTTTTCTGATTTACACAAAGAAGTTCATGGTTGGAGACCAAGTAATTCTTTAATGGTAGAATGGAACGAGCGTACACCTCGTCAAAAACAAGAGTTATGGAATGCTCTTTGTGATCAATTAGAAGATGTTATGGCAGAAGAAAAAGCTGCCCATGAACGTAAACTTGCAGCTTTTGAAAAGTTTGTTGAGTATAATATGCGTCTCGGTGCTTCTACTCGTAGAGATGCTATTCGTTGGATATTCGATGCGGAAGATATATCTTTTGATGATCCAGGTTATGCATGTTGGTTATTTGGACTTCCATATAATCCTTATGAAGATGAGTTTAGATCAATCAAACTCGAAAATATGGGTAATATTTTTAAATGATAAAAGAACCCGAAAGATATTATGAATGGATTCTTTGGCGACTACGTCAAGAGAAACCAGAAACTCCACTTTCAAAGTTAGAGTTAAAGGATTTATTATATAAAGTTTCTAATAGAGTTGAAATATTAGAAGATCAAATTACATTGTTAAAAAAAGAGATAGCAGAGTTAAAAGATGCAAGTACTAATTAATATCTTTCAAACTCTCATGGACGAAGCCTCCTCCCGCCCCTTCATTTTTCTCCTCGTTTTGATATTGGGAGGTTGGCTTCTTTTTCAAAGAACTTATGTTACTATAGTGATAGTAGTGTTATTGTATTTTACTTATTATATGGGCGATTATTATGGATTTACAAACTAGATTAAAATTAATAAAAAAAGTTGGTAAAAAGTTTAACAGTAAAATTAGAAGAAACCAACGTATAAAAAGAACTGAAACAAAATATTATGATGGATATAATTTTGATCGTTTCAATATTAATCATTATACCGACGCATCAAAATATGCTGAACAGCATTATGGTGACAGATACTATCAAACTACTAGATTAGATAACGATTGGGATTGATATGTCATCACATTTATTACCTGTTTATTTTACAACTACTAAATATAATCGTAAACAGAAAAAAAGAAAATTTACTAAGGCTCATCAAGATCACGAAAAGTGGTTAAAAAAGATGGGTGTTAAAAAACTTTCTGAATCTGACAAAAAAGATTTGTATGACATACCAAATTATTCAGAAAATAAATCTAAATATAAAACTTCAGATAAAATACCCGGTAATGGAACTTCTAAAGATAAACAAGAATATACTGGTACAAAAATTATGGGTATCGCAACTATGCACAAATCTAACATAGTACCAGTAACTAATAAAAAAGCAGCAGAAGATATATCCAAAATGAGGAGAGGATAATGAATATCTTATCAAACATAGTAAATGCATTAATATTAATGTTGTTTATTGTGATAACAGTACAGGCAAAACAAATAGATGAAAAACAGTTAAAGTGTTTAGCACTTAACATATATCACGAAGCAAGATCAGAACCACCAGTTGGTAGATATGCTGTGGCATGGGTTACTTTAAACAGAGTAGAACATGAAAAATTTAGAGACACAATCTGTAAAGTAGTTTATCAACCTGGTCAATTTAGTTGGACAGAAGATGGTAAAAGTGATAAAGCATATGAAAAAGAAGCATTTAAAGAAGCCATGAAAATAGCTGAAGATGTTTATTATGCAAAAGAAGATGGTAAAATAGATCCTACAGATGGTGCAACTTTTTATCATGCTGTGTATGTTAAACCCAAGTGGAGACATAGTATGTCAAGTAGTATTAAAATTGGTAAACATATTTTTTATAGATGGGACGGAACATGGAAATAAAACATAATGGTGACTTTGGTGAATACAAATTACATAAACAACATAAAATATCAGAGTATTTAGAAAATGAAGCTACAGATTGGGTTATGGGTTCTATTGAAGATCATTTTCAAGCTGAAATAAAAGAATTAACTATACAACAAATTGAAGAAGTTGTAAAAGAATATGAAAATTGTGATGATCAATATATTGCAATGGCTCTTAGAAATTCAATATCTCAGTGGGAAAATGATAACGACCAATATGTACTTTAATACTTTACAAACTATAAAATTTATTGTATAATATTATTATGAAAAAAACAGTTAACTTAACATTTTATACAAAAGAAAATGAGCAATTAGTTGAAATGTTTTCTCCTGATTTAATGAAAAAGTTTATTCCAAACTGGTTCAAAGGTTTAAAACATACACCTGGTGTAACAATGAATAATTGTCCAGGTTTTGTAGATTTTTTACAATCTAGCATTGTCATTCCACTTTGGTCTGATTTTAAAATAACATATGAGAAAAGTATAATATTAGATGTTGAATGTCCTGGTGCAAATACTAGTAATAATATACAAGAGTATATACAACAACATACACCGAATCAATGGAACTTTGCATATAAAGATAGTTGTCACGTAAAACTTATGAGTCCATGGTTAGTAAAATCGGATGCAGATATTGATTTTATGATGCATGATCCAACATGGCATAAAGAAAAACAAATGGGTATGTACACATTAGTTCCAGGTATAGTTAATTTTAGATATCAACCCAGTACTGCAATAAATATGTTTTTAACTCCATCTGAAAAATCAAAAACTATAGAATTTGAAGCAGGTGCACCAATGGCGTATTTAACACCACTTGGTAATGTAAATTTAAAAATTAAAACAGAATTAATAAGTCATGAAAGATGGAATCAAATGTTGAAACATAGATTTTCATTTACAAATCTAGCACAAAAAACTAAAAAGTTTATAATGAGGAGAAACAATGGCCGTTAGAAAGAAAAAGATAATTAGAAGAATACCTAAGACAGGTTTGAATGCAGTACCTTTTGATAAGGGTTTCCAAAGTACTTTACAATATTTTCAATACAATGTTGAAAAGAAACAAGTTAGTGATATTATAAAAACTTACATTAAAAATAATTATAGTAAAGATAATGCACGTTTTATACTATCTAATCCTGATTGGAAATTTTCAACTTATTCGCATTATGGTTGTGTTGCATATTGGTTAAATACAAATCAAGATTTACATTGTAAAACAATGTCACAAGACACTCTTGATGGATATGTTACATCATTTAAAAACTATTTAACTGAATTGATTGAACCAGGTAAAATTCTTTTAGAAGAAAAAAAATTAAAAGAAAAAGAAAAAGGTAATATAATAGTATTATCACCACAACAAAGATTACAAAAGAAAATTGGTGATACTATTATACAAGATTTATTAGAATTAGAAGATCAATGGATCGAAGGTAAAGAAACATCATTAAATGTTTATGAACAATTTAAGTCATATGGGTTAAGTGGTTCAGCTACTTTACCCGTACAAACGATGGTTGAGGGCTGGTTACTTGATTATGAAGATGCATTTTATAAAAGATGTGATCAAGCTGTTGAAGGATATTCACATTTGAATAGATCAGAACTCAATCGTCGTATAAATGAATGTCACAGTATGTTAAATGATTTATCAAAGATAAAACTGGCCACAAAAGCTCTAAGAAAAGTTAAAATCAAAAAAGTAAAATCAGCTGACAAACAAGTTAAAAATCTTAAATATAAAAAAGAAGATAATGATTTTAAAATAGTTTCAATTAATCCTGTACAAGTTATTGGAAGTGTAATGTTATATGCATTTAACACAAAATATAAAGTGTTGGTACAATACATAACTCAAGCTAGTACTGGGTTTGAAATATCTGGTTCAACTATAAAAAATTTTAGTAAAGAAGATAGTCGAGCTATCAAACTAAGAAAACCAGATCAAATATTACCTATTGTATTGAGTAAATCACAAACTCAAATAAACAAAGAATGGGATAAATTAACTACAAAGACATTTAAACCAAATGGCAGATTAAACAAAGAAACAATATTATTGAGGGTTAAATGATAGAACAAAATTTTCTTACAAAAAATAAATTTACTAAACTGATTGAAAGTACTGTAAACGAACTTAATATTCCATATATGGAAGCAATACTTCATGTATGTCAAAAAAATGATATAGAACCAGAAGATGTAAAGAAATTTATTTCACCAGTCATTAAAGGTAAAGTAGAAGCAGAAGCAATGCAGCTCAATTATTTACCTAAAATGAATACTTTAGATAGTGCTTTTTCTTGAAAAAAGTGTTTACAAAGTATAAAAAATGTAGTATAATAATACTATATATTATGTGTTCCGCTTATACAGGAACATTATATTTCAGTTAATATTTCAGCAATACGGAGAAACATACAATGTCGTTTTCTAATTTAAAAAGAAATAGAGATCAAATCTCAAAATTACTCAAAGCTGCAGAATCAAATAGCGGTTCGAGTGAAAAGAAATCCTACGTAGATGATAGAATATGGAAACCAACAGTAGATCAAGCTGGTAATGGTTATTCTGTTATTCGTTTTTTACCTGCAAGTGAGGGTGCAGAATTACCCTGGGTAAGATTTTGGGATCATGGATTCAAAGGTCCTACTGGTTTATGGTATATTGAAAATTCTTTAACATCTATCGGTCAAGCAGATCCAGTTGGTGAATTAAATTCAAGATTATGGAATTCTGGTAATGATGCTGATAAAGAAAAAGCAAGAAATCAAAAACGTAGATTACATTATGTGTCAAACATTTTTGTAAAATCCGATCCAGGTAATCCAACAAATGAAGGTAAAGTTTTTATCTTTAAGTTTGGTAAAAAAATCTTTGATAAAATTATGGACGTAATGCAACCACAATTTGCAGATGAAGATCCAATTAATCCATTTGATTTTTGGGAAGGTGCAGATTTTAAACTAAAAATCAGAAATGTAGAAGGTTATCGTAATTATGATAAATCAGAATTTGCAGGTCAATCTGCTTTATCTGAAGATGATACTAAACTTGAAGATGTCTACAACAAAATGTATGGTTTAAAAGAATTTGTTGATCCTACAAACTACAAAACCTATGATGAATTGAAAGAAAAACTTAATAGAGTTTTGGGTGAGGATACTGTTTCAATGGGCGCACCAACTATGAAACAAGAAATTCAAATGAATGAACCAGAAATGCCTGTGCAAAATGTTACACAAATATCTGAAACACCTTCTTCAAATGAAAAAGAAGATGAAGATGATACAATGTCATACTTTGCTAAACTTGCACAAGCACAGTAATAGGGTTGTTACTTAATAAACACGCGAGGGGCCATGGTTAGCTCCTCACCAGTTTCAAAGTTTTCCATGGCCGTGGAAATCGCATTGTGGCTGAATAATCTCTTGAACGGAGATAAAGCAATATCTTGGGTTTAGCGACCTAGTCCTTAGCGGGACAGAGATAGGTAGATCGGTGATAGAACGCGAGTTCAATATTCAGGTCTTGGAGGTGATCGCAAATCCTCCCAATGCATTAGAAACCTCTTAATCTTTTTCTAAGATTTTCCATTTCTTCATCATAATCATCAAAATTAACATCATTATGTTTTATCATAGCATCAATTGCTTTCCAATCAGTTGGTTCAATTTCATGTGTATTTTCTTCAATAAACAATGTTGTTAATTGTGTAATAAGCCATATACAACCAACTGTACCAAAAATGTATAAAAAAACTATGTAAAGAAACATTATTGTGGAAATGATATGTCGTCTAATATATCACTAGTTCTTACTGGACTATCACCAGAAAAAACATTAGTAGATCCACCCGATGTTGATGAATTATCACTAATATTGTTAATGACAACACCACCAGAAATTTGTCTTTGTATATCAATTAAAACTTCTAATTGCTTTAAAGCTGTATCATCTGGTGGTATACTTATTAAAATACTTTTTAATTGATCTGCAACGTCAGTAGCTATTGAAGATGAGTCTACTGGATTAGGTGAAGGTGAAACATTTTCATTTAATGCTTCTCTTAATGACGTTATATTTTTTACTGCAGTGGTATAATCAATTTCTGGGCTTGCAAGACCTTTAAATTCTCCAATTACTTTATTTCTTTTACCACGAATATCTCCACCCATTATTGATTTTTCAATAACAGGAACTGCTTCTAGTAAATCATCTGCAAAATCTTTTATTTTAAATTTACTACCATCAAAACTAAAATCTGAAAGTTTTCCCATAGAAATTGCTAATCTATCAACAGCATCTGCACCCACTGTTAATCCTTGAGCTTCTTGTGATATCATTCTAATGTTTTCAAATGGACTATCATTACCAGAAAAGAAATTTACAATTGATGCTCCTGCATTTTTTAATGAACCAACAAAAGAACCACTAGCAAATGCATTTAATCCATCTTTAATTTTACTCATTGCTGCTGCAAATGAATTAGCATTTTGTTCTAAATTTTCATTTTCTTTTACAATGGATAAAATATTATTAACTCGTCTTTTTGTATCTAATGTCCAGTCACCTCGACCTTCACCAGGTGATATCCAATCACTTAGTGCATTACTGATACCACTTACTGTGGCTCCAATAGAAAATACCGCTAAACCAGCAGCAATTCCTGTCATTGTTTTTAGAAATACTGCTGTATCTGCACCAACATTTTCAAGAGATGCTATACTTAATAAATTTTGAACATTTTTTACGACTTCTAATGTCCAATCTGTACCATCAGCAAACCAGTCTGCTAACATATCTGTACCACTTGCTAATATAGCTCCTGCACCAAAAGCAGATAAACCCATACCCAATCCAGTTAATGCAGCAACTACAGTACCACTTTCTAACAATAAACCAATTTTACTACCAGCATCATCAGATATACTTAATAAATTATTAACATTTTCTCTAATATTTTTACCAAAATCTTTACCACCTACAGCTAAAGCACCACCAGCCGCAGCTCCACCTGCACCAAAGACCGCTAAACCTACACCCAAACCAACTAAAGCGGCACTTACACCAGCACCATCAAATAACATTTCTAGTGCACCAAGTGTAAAATTATTAGGTATACTTAATAATGTTACTACATTTTCACTTATTTGATTTGCCCAACCTGGTTCTGAAAATTTTTGAACACCTGCTGCAACTGCAGATCCAGCTCCAAAATATAATAAACCAGCACCTAATCCAGTTAATGCAACTATTACAGCACCATCACTAAAAAGTGTTTTTAGTGTACCTTCATTATATCTTTCACCAATAGAAAGTAATGTTGTAACATTAGTTTTAACTGCTTCTGCCCAGTTACCTTGACCAAAATATTCTATACCAGCATTAACACCAGCTGCTACAGCTGAACCAGCCGCAAAAAATACTAAAGCAGTACCTAGTGTTTTTAGTGCAACTATTACAGCACCATCACTTAAAAGAGTTTTTAAAGTATTTTCATTATATCTTTCACCTATTGATAACAATGTTGTAACATTTTCTTTTATTTTATCAGCATCAATAAGATTAAGAGCAGTAAGTCCTATTAAACCAACTAATGCACTACCACCAACTAATTTAACTAAACCACCTAAGGCACCAGTAATACCAGCTAACATTCCACCTATACCACCTAAAGCAGATTTACCTCCAGAAATTACACTTCCACCCATCTCTTTAATTTTACTGAAAGCTGATCTATCGTTTTTCTTTTCTCTTTTGGATTCTAAATCATCAGATGCAGTCATAGAAGATTTTTTGATAAAATCACTAAATAAACCATTTAACTCCTGTAAACGCTCAGAAGTTTGATCGTGACCTTGTTCAATAGAAGTTCTATTTCTTTTTAGTTCTTCTGCTATTATTTTTAAATCCGACATTATCTTGCCTTCATCTTTGCTCTTTCAGCTTCTAGTTTCTGTTTTTCTAATTTAATATAATTTTGTAATAAACTCAAATATATTTCTCTTTCCCATGGTATCATCATCTCTATCTCATTTAACGAATATTTACAATGTTGCATTAAACTAAAATTTGTTTCATAAAAATTTTCAAGTGTCTCATGAGATAGAGTTAGGATAAAAAATTGGCCAATCCTTCCATATCACCTTTAATATTTTCTTTACAACCAGCACATTCTATATCATAACTATGTCTTAATTTTGGTATTTCTTGTATAAAATCTTTTACTTTAGAAAATTGTCTTGAATCCATCGACTCAATAAAATCTGTTAATTCTTCTTTACTTACTTCTTTTAAATTTATTCTTTCATCATCTGTTATAACTGTTTTAAATACAAAATTCATCATAGAAAATAATTGTTCTGATGCAGTTGATTTTATACCAAGATCAGAATTTAATACATCACTAAATGTTGGATAATCTAATTCGACTTGTATTTTGTCTGTTAATTGAACTAATTTTTCAGTTTCTGGTTTTTTAATTTCTATTTCTTCTATATTAACATCTAATGTATTAGTGTGACCACAATTATTACATTTTACTCCTATTTTAGTTGTTTCACCAACACTTTTAGCTCTTAACTTTAAGAACATATATTCCACATCAAATGTTGATAACTTATTTTCATTTATTTCAGCATCACAACACGCTTTTAATGTATCAAGAAGTGATAATAATATAGTTCTGTTATCACCACTTTCAGCTGCAATTAACATGGATTTTTCTTCTTTTATTAAAAAGGGTCTAAATCTAACTGTTTCTCCTGTAGATGGTATATTCATTTCATACTTTGGTGTGCTATTCAATTTGGGTAGTGCCATAATTTCTCCTATATACTAAAAAATATTGGTGTGCCGCTACGTCTTTTAAAGTTAGTATAAGACATAGCAACTGTCAACTCAAGTATTCCGTCTTGTTCGTTATTAAAATCTATTTGACCTATTGTTGTTGGAAATGCATCAATTAGTTCTATTGAATAAGTAGATAAAGTTGCATTTATTGGTGATTGTGATAATGCTGTTCCAGTTATTGAATTTATTGTATTACTTATTGCATTGTTAAGTACGTTATTAACTATATTTTGAAAAAATGGAAATGCTAAACCAGTAGCTTTATCACCTATTGTTATTGATGTACTTGAAGATGGAATAGAATTTCTAAGTTGATGAATTACTACTCTTTTTTGATAATTTGATTTATATGCAGCAACTTGATTATTTTCTCCAACAATTAATTTATTCCATGTGTCAAAATATTTTCTAACATAATAATCATTAGTTAATAAAAAAGACATTGAAACATCATCTACTGCATATCCATATGCAACTTTTTCAAATTCCATACCAATTCTTCTGTCAGTAGTAAGTATTTGTTTACTTGGTATTGTTGCTGATCTACATAAAATATTTAAATTATCATTTGCTCTATCAAAACCTGGTAAAGATGGTAATTCAACAAGAAAATTATTTGGTCTTGCAATACCACCTCTTTGGTTTATATTACTTTTTATTCTGTCTATTGATGCCGTCATAGCATTTCCTGTGTATCTTTATAAACTTTACGTGGATCTGCACCCCTAAAATCTGCCATTGGTAAGAATGATGCAATTTCCCATTCTGGTTTATCAACTAATGCAAATCTACTTTTAACATGAGAAGTAAGATAATGTTTTAGTGCAGGTGCTAAATATTTTTGTGGCATTTTACCACCGTTTCCCAATAGTATATCTAAAAGTCTAGCTCTTGCAACCGGGTGTAAGTAATGCAAATTAACACCCTTGAATCCACCTTTTGCTGGACCCATAATTATAGTTAAAGGAAATCCATCATAATATGGTAAAGTTGCTTTATGTTTTGCATCATAGAAGAACATATACATATTTCCAATTGGACCCTTAAATGAGGTTTCAACACTAGATTTTTGACTAAGTGCATCATCTTGCATAATATCGACTCTATTTTTTATTTGTCGTCCACGAAACAATTGTCGTGCTTTAGTTTTAAACCATTCAATAGATTGTTTTGTCCGTGGAGTAATACCCGCACGAAATGCTTCTATTTCTAATTCTCTAAATAAACTCTCTCCAGCCATACTGTTATTTATAACTATTTTTTACGTTTTCTTTTATACGGTCTGAATCGTTTTAGTGGTTTTAGTTTACCAGGCATTGTTTTTGGTAATAACTTCATTTCTTGTAATGTTTTTTCTGTCCATATTTGAAACTCCCATCCGCGATCTTTACAAAAATTTTCAGCTGCCTCCCATTTATTCATGTTTTTTACATAAGTAAAACCCTCTGCTATATATTTTTTAGTACGTTTCGGGCCTGTAGGTGGTACAGTTTGATCAGCTGGTTTAATTTCAACTAATACTGTTTTATCTTCAAATACTATTTTGATGTCTGGAAAATATTTATGATATCTTTTATCTGCTTCATAAAAGTATGGAACTACGATTTCTTCTGATGACCATTGTTTTACATTAGGATTTTCATCACACCATTTAAACACATGCCTTTCCCATAAAGAACGATAAATGACATTATCAAAATCACCCTTATACTTACTTAAATTCTTAACTTTAAACTTACCAGAATATGCCATAATCTTATATAAATACTTTAAAATTATTTATAACAGGTTAGTATAATGCCATTTCAAAATATACTTAGCGGATTTAGTAGTTTAACTAATGACTTTTTTGGTAGTGGTGATCTTTTTGGTGCAGGGCATCAAAGATATCCACTAGATACACATTCACAGGTTGGTTCAAAGGTTGTATTTCAAGCTATAAAAGTACAAGCCCCATCTGCTCCAATTACCTTTACTAAAAGTTCAACTTTTAATGAAATTAGTGGAGGCGGTGGTGGAGGAGGATTTAGTTTTTTTAGTAGTAATACTATGGGTGCTCTCGGTTCCGGTTTTAGTCAAGCATCAGGAAGAAAAATTATACCATTGAGTGGTGAAAGAGTTTCATTATTTTTACCAATATCTTTTCAAGTAAATGAAGGATTTCAATATAGTGGTGTAGAATTGGGTGCCAAGGGTGGAGCAGTTTTAAACGCTTTTAATAGTGGAAATACTTCAATAGCTAGTAGTTTGATGCAATCTGTAAAAACTGGTGCAACATCTCTGTCAAACTTTTTTACGGGTGGAACTTTCACTGGTGATGCAGCTAAAATTGGTGCAGCTATGGGCGCTGAATTGATGCCAGGTGGTGTGGGTGATGCAGTTAGATTAACTGCAGGTGTTAAAATTAATCCAAATTTAAGAACTAAATTTGATGGCGTAAATATTAGAGATTTTACATTTACATTTAAATTTATACCCAAAAGTCAAAAGGAATCAATTGCTATAAGAAACATCATAAAATTTTTCAGGATTCATGCATACCCTAAAGAATTACCTGGTAATGGACAGTTTCCAATTGCATTAGAATATCCTAATATGTTTAAAATTAAATTAAAAACACAAGTAGGTGGAACATTTAAAAATGTTGGAACTCCAATTAAATATTCTTATCTTAGAACTATATCAACAACTTATAATCCTACTAGTGCTGTTTTACACCCAGATGGTGCTCCAAATGAAATTGATTTAAGTTTAAATTTTACTGAATATAAACCACTTAGTAGACATGATGTTGCAGTTGAGGATAATGATGATGCATTTGATCAAGAAAGAAAATTTGCACCATATACTGGTGGTGCAGAACCAGTTATACCGGAATTTCCAGATGATACATCATCTGGGCCCAGATGATGACATGAGTTTAATTTAGGAGAATATAATGTCAAGTTATTTTAAAAAATATCCAGCTGTAGATTACTTTTTTGGAAATGAAGGATTATCTAATAAAGTTGAAAACATTGCTGTATTTTCTGACGTTATAGATCAAATTAGAGATGCCACTACATCTTATCACGATTATTATATTTTACCAAATGAAAGACCAGATCAAGTATCTTTTAAAATATATGGGACAACTGATTTTCATTGGACATTTTATTTAATGAACAATCATCTAAGAGAAAGAGGTTGGCCATTATCAAATGAAAAACTTTATCAATATGCTGTTGATAACTATACTGAAAGGGTTATAGATACACAAACTGTTTTAACTGATAAGTATGCAATAGGTAATGAAGTGGAAAGTTTAACAAACTTTGCAACAGGAGATGTTGTACACAGAAATTTAGATTTAGGTCAAGTTTGGATTACTGGTGGTAATGAAAAAGATTTTACAACTGGTGAAGTAGTTAGAACAACTACAACTATAGTTGACGAAATATTAGTTATAAGGGCTACATCTAAGCGTTTAAATGCGGTACATCACTATGAAAATGCAGCTGGTGAATACGTAGATATAGACCCAACAGCACCCAGACCAGCTATATTTACAGAAAAAACTTGGTTAGATGAATTAACAAGACAGAATGATGAATTAAAACAAATTAGAGTAATTAGACCTGGTTTAATAGGAGAAGTAGTACGATCTTTTAGTAGTGCTTTATTATCATAATGAGTGAAATAAGAAGTAGTTTTCAAGTACAATCAATTTCTTTACAATCTGAAAGATATAATCAAGTATTAGATTTATCTGGTGTATTTGCATCAATTGATATATTTGAAAGTTTAGATAAGCCATATATTACTGCTGATTTGATAGTAAATGATGATCAAAACTGGTATGAAACATATGATATACTTGGTGGTGAAAAAGTAATTATAAATTTTGTATCTGATAGAGATAAAACAGAAGGTGCATCAACTAGTTTAATATCAAAAACTTTTTATGTACATCATGTTTTTTCAAGAAAAAGAGTAAATGAATATACACAAATTGTTTTTTTACATCTAATAGAAGATATTCAATATATTTCAAATTTACAAAATGTAAATAAATTTTATGATGGTAAAGGTCATGAAATAATAGAAAAGATATGTAATGAATTTTTAAATATAGAATTAGCAAAAACTAATAATCCAAAAGATAATCAACTTTACAATTTAATAGTTCCAAATATGTCACCATTAGAAGCTATTAAATGGATAACAAATAGTTTAACAACACAAAATGGTTTTCCGTTTTTTGTATTTTCTACATTTGTTGGTAATAAATTAGTTTTAAGAGATTTAGAAACTTTATTATCAGGTGAAGTAATTAATAGACAACACCCATACACTTGGACACCATCATCAATTCAAAATCCGAATCCTGGAGTTGCTAGAAGAGCAATAAAATCTATGGAAGCCGCTAAAGCGGAAGATTTATTTAAATTAATTAAAAATGGACACATTGGTGCTAAGTACACATATTTAAATACTGCAGCACCAGATGAAGAAACAGATTTAGAATTTGATTATGATATTGTAAAAGATACATTACAACCTGCAATGCAATCCGGTGAAATTTTTAGAAATCAAAAAAATCCACCATACTCACCAAGCTTTAAATACAATAACAAATCATTCAATGAATTACAAAGTAAACATTATGCATTATTTGGTGGTTCAAATCCATACAGAATAACAAACTTACCAGAAGATGATTCAAAACCTGAGTTTCCACTAGCACTTGGTGAAGCGTATGATGAGGCAGATTATAAATTGTTTATATCTGGAAGATCAATAGAACAATTATTAAAAAAATCACCAATGAACATTGGTATAAATGGTTTAGATTTTGTTGATGGTGATCACCATTATACAATAGGAAATTTATTATTCTGTAAATTTTCTAAAACCCGTGATGTTGCACTTCCACATGAAAAAGAAAGCACACTTGATTCAAAACTTTCGGGTAATTATTTAATATATAAAGCAAGACATATGATAAAAAGAGAAAACTATGATATATCTTTTACTATAGTAAAACTAGGGAGTATGGACGCAAATGGATAATTTTTATGGTGATAATATAAGATGGTTCATGGGTATTGTAAAAGATTTAAAAGATCCTATCAAGATGGGCCGCGTGCGTGTAAGAATATTTGGTGTACATAGTGAGGATCAACAAGAAATACCTGATGATAAATTACCATGGGCCCAAGTTATGGCTCCAGTTACAGAAGGTGGTGTAAATAATCAAGGTAATTTTTTGGGTATACAAACTGGTGCTCGAGTGTTTGGTATTTTTCTTGATGGAAAAAATTCACAAATGCCACTTGTTTTTGGATCAATACCACATAGTGAAACGTATACATCAGAAAATGGAAAAATTGAATCCAGAACTACAACTGATGTAAATGCACAAGGTGGTGATAATGAAGTCCAAGATCCTTATGCCGTAGAAGGAAAATTTGATCAATCAAAAGCTAATTATCAAGAATTTGATCATCAAACAAAAAGAAAAGAAGAACCAGTCAATGATGAACCGCAACAAACAAATGTAAGAAAACCTGTTTATCCAAACAATAAAGTTAAAAGAACACCATCTGGCCATGTAATTGAAATTGATGATACACCCGGTGGAGAAAGATTACAAGTATTTCATAAATCTGGTACATTAGTTGAAATACAACCAAACGGTGACTTTGTTGCACAACATAAAAATGGATTTAGAAGTGTAACTGGTACAGATAAATTGTATGTAACTGGTGATGTTGAATGGATGGTTGATGGTAATATTACGATATCTGCATCAAAAGATATTGTAATAGGCACAGATACAAAAATTAAATTACTATCAACTGGACAACAACAATATTACGCTAAAGACGACATATTTGTAGAAACAGATGGTGCATATAATAATGTAAGTACTGATACATTCTTTAATGCAAATGGACCTATGGATATTAGAGGTACAAGAATTGATTTAGCAAAAGCAGATCCAATCGCTCCTGCACCAGAAGATTTTGCATTTGCTGGTATTGAACCAGTAGAAAATGCAACAGCAGGTGGTGGAGGTACTGGTACACCCCAAGCAGTAGATGGTAGTGGGGGTTTGGGTCCACAAGATGGTAGTGGTGGTCCATTATCAGCTGGTGATGTTACTGAACCAGGTAATTGTACTAGAAAAAATTTAGGATCAATATCATCAAAATATGAATCCAATGGTAAACCAGGTGCAATAGGTAATGATAGTACGGGTGGTTTTTCTTATGGTTCATATCAGATTGCTACTAAAACGGGTACAATGAAAGAGTTTTTTAAATTTGTAGAAAGTGATGATAGGTACAAAAAATTTGGAACATCATTGAATAGTGCAGGTGGTAGTAGCGGTGCATCTTCTGGTTCTTCACAATTTCAAAATGAATGGAAAAGATTAGCAAACAATGATCCAGATTTTGCACAAGCACAACATGATTTTATACAAGGGTCACATCATAATCCAGCTGTAAGAAAAATAAAACAATCTACTGGTATAGATGTATGTGATGGTTCATGGAGTAATGGTGTACAAGATGCAGTATGGAGTACCGCAGTACAACATGGATCTGGTGGAGCAAACACTATTGTACAGAGAGCATTAGCACGTACAGGTAAAACAGCAAGTAATGTAACAGATCAAGAACTTATAAGTGCAATATATGCAGAACGTGGTAAGAAAAATGCATCAGGTAATTTACATTATTTCAGAAATAGTACATCTGGTGTACAAAATAGTGTAGCAAATAGATTTATACAAGAAGAAAAAGATGCACTTGCAAATAGTACAAGAACATTAAATAGGGAACTTGCTGCAACAAGTACAGCATCTACTAAAGGATTTTATACAGGATAATGCCAGCAGTTTGTAGAGAGGGTGATACATTGAATACAGGTCACGAGTGTGATGCAGTATCAACACTTGATGTACCTGGACAAGATAAAGTATATTCAGATAATATACTAATAGCACGTAGAGGTGATTCAACTGTAACTCATAATATTAGAACTGGTACTGATGAAAATGGTGGTCCTATATGTACACCGCACGTTGCAACAATTAGTGGTGGTTCTGAAAAAGTTTTTGTAGTTAATGCAGCGATTGCTAGAATTGGTGATGCAGTAGATGCAGGGAGTTTAACTTCAGGATCTTCAAAAGTTTTCTCAGGTTAGTATAAATATAAGTTAAATGGAGGGTAAAAATGAGTTGTAAATGTAAAAAATGTAACCATGATTGTCACTGTGAAAAAGATTGTGAAGAATGTGTTAATGATATATGCACTGGTTGTAAATGTGGGTGTGTTGAATAATGCCTAGAGTTTTTTCACAAGAAGATGGTCAGTTAGAAAAACCGACTATTATATCAAGTAGAGAAAGAGTTTACAAAGATGTAGACTTAACATTTACTGCACGATCAATGGGTGATGTTTTTAAAAAAACAGATGCAGCCGCAGTTAAACAATCCATCAAAAACTTATTATTAACTAATCACGGTGATAAACCGTTTACACATTATTATGGAGGTAATTTAAATTCTTTTTTATTTGAAAATATTGATGATTTAGATGAAATGGAAATTATGGATCATATATCCGCAGCGATTAATAATTATGAACCAAGAGCTTTAGTGCAATCATTAAAAGTAAATGTAAGACCGGATAACAATTCAATAGAATTACTAGTAAGATTTCAAATTGTTAACACATTTGAAAATGTAGAATTAAATGTAGAACTTACGAGGTTAAGATAATGGCTACTACTATTAAATCATCTGCTTTAGATTTTGACACAATTAAAGCAAACTTAAAAAATTATTTTGCACAACAATCAGAATTTTCTGATTATGATTTTGAAGCTTCTGGTTTAAATAATATATTAGATGTACTTGCATATAATACACACATTAATGGTTTAACCGCTAATCTAGCATTAAATGAAGCATTCTTAAATACCGCACAATTAAGATCATCTGCATTATCACATGCCGCAAACTTAGGATATTATCCAAGATCAAAAACTTGTTCACAAGCTGTTGTTAATATAACTGCTTCTACAACTGATACAGTTACAGGAAGTGCAACACTTCCAATGTTTACTGCATTTACATCTACAATAGATAATGTTACATATACTTTTAATACAGTTAATGAAACAACTGCATTAAACAATGGCTCTGGTGGTTTTACATTTAAAAATCAAGATGGTACAAGTAATATTACAATAAAAGAAGGTATATTAAAAACAAAAACATTTATAGTTGGTAATCAATCTGACAATGCTGTTTATATCATACCAGATACAAATGTCGATACATCAACAATTGTTATAAAAGTTTTTGATAATGTAAACTCACAAAGTTTTTCAGAATACTCAGACATACGTAATTCAGTTAATATAACACCTACATCAAAAGTGTATATTGTAAGAGAAGCGCCAAATGGATTCTACGAATTGATATTTAGTGAAGGAAATGTATTAGGACAAGCACCAGTTGCAGGTAATAAAATATCTGTAGAATATCTTTCAACAAAAGGTACAACTGCAAATAATGCTTCTTCATTTACTGCATCTACTAAAGCATCAATTGGTGGTGCAAATTACACTTTAACTGTAACAAAAGTTTCAAATTCAGCTGGTGGTGCTGACAAAGAATCCATAGATTCCATAAAGTTAAATGCACCAACTGCATTTGCTGCACAACAAAGAATGGTTACTGCTGAAGATTATAAAACATTAATTATTGGAAAATATAATAATGTATTAGATGATGTTATTGCGTGGGGTGGACAAGATAATATACCTGCTACTTTTGGAAATGTATATGTAAGTTTAAAATTTAAAGATGGTATTGCAGCTAACATTCAACAAGAAACAAAAGATTCGATAAAATCAAACTTTGCAGCTAATTTATCAGTTATGTCGATTGATACTGAATTTGTTGATCCAACTGAAACATTTATGGAAGTTAATGTTAAGTTTGATTTTGATCCTGATTTAAGTGGCGATACAGTAAATACAACACAAATTAAAATTAAAGATGCAGTTGCTGCATTTTTTAGAGCAAATTTAGAATTGTTTGCAAAAACATTTAGAAGATCATTACTTTTAACGGATCTTGATGCCTTATCACCTGCTATTTTAAATAGTAGTGCAACTGTAAAACTACAAAGAAGAATTGTAGCGCCAACAGATTTTCAATTAAATGTGTCTGCACCTGTTACTGTAGATTTTCCATCAAGACTTGCATTACCAGATGATGAATTGCATGTTATAAGTTCTTCAGTATTTACATTTAATAATGTTTTAGCTAGATTAAGAAATAAATTAAGCACTACTACACTAGAAATTATTGATGTTAATACGAGCGGTGTATTGAATGAAAATGCTGGAAGTTATGATAGATTGAATGGCACAGTTCGTTTAGATGACACATTTAAAATTAGTGCTTATGAGGGTGCAGCTCTTAAAATAAGTGCAACACCTGATAATCAAAGTACAGTTAAACCATTGAGAAGTCACATTTTAAAATATGATAGAGATGCATCACTTTCTGCAGGTACTATAGATACACAAAACACATTAGCAGTAATTACAACATAATATGGCTCATACAGTAAAAGATTATAATAGAAGAAATATTACTTTAACAACATCTAAAGTTGGTGAAGTAGTACCTGAATATTTTGGTGAAGAAAATTCTAAATTAATTCAATTTTTAGAAAAATATCAAGACTTTTTGGATAGTGATCAAGCAAATGGTTTTGGTTACAAGATCAAACAACTTATTCATGCAAGAGATGCAGATAGAGTTGATGAAGATGAACTTGATGCAATCATTGAAGAAATAGGGAATGGGTTAAAGTCAGCATCATTTTTTCAAAAACCAAGATTGATGACTAAATTACTCGGTGACTATTATAGAGCAAAAGGATCACTCAATTCTGCACAAGGTTTTTTTCGTGGTTTTTTTGGACTAGAGCCCGAAATAAGTTATCCTAAAAAAGATTTATTTAAAGTGGGTGAATCAAGAATAGGATATGAAAGTCAAAAATTTTTAGTAAATGCGGGTATCTATCAAGTATTTTCAATACTGATTAAGTGTGGTATATCTACAGTTGACTATGAAACATTATACAAGAAATTTGTACACCCCGCAGGATTTCATTTTGCAGGTGAAGTTATTGCAGTTGATGAAGGTATATTAGATGTGGGTGTACCTGATCCTACAGTGGATCCATTAGAACCAGATAGTCCTAATTTTGTTGTTGCAGGTCACGCATATGTTACACCTCTCACTGGTTTTAGATCAGATGGTTCAAGATCCCAAGATGTTGCACCAACTATTCCATTTAGAGAACTTACAATACTTCTGGACTCTGGTGGAGACACAACATACATAACAAATGATACATACAGAGTTGATCCTTATGGAGCACAAATAATTAATATACAATCTATGGTATCACAGAGCTTGAATAAAATATACAGTAATATTGCGGAAATTGTAACACCAAACTCATTTACATTTGATGATAGTGATACCGGTTTAACACCAGCTAATGCAAGACCGGATTTCTCAATAACAATTGAAACTATGGACGATGATAAGTTTACGACATATTTAAGTGATTCCGCATACTAGGTAGTATAAATAATAATTAATTAAATTAAGAGTAAAATATGGCAAAAGAAGTAATATCAACAGGAAGTGCAGCTAATGATGGTACTGGCGATACATTAAGAACCGCTGGTACAAAAATTAATTCTAATTTTACAGAATTATATGATATGCGAACTAGAGTCACTGAAAGTAAAAGTATTGCATTAGGTGGTTCTGATAGTGATAGACTTAAATTTCCGAATGTGGGTAATTCATTTATATTACATACAATTAAATCAGATCAAAATGCTTACATAAAAATATATACTGATTCGGATTCAAGAGTAGCTGACTTTGGTAGAGGGCAGTTAGCTTCTCCTGCACCACCTGGTTTAATACATGAAGTTGTCGCTACTGCTAATGTACCTGAAAGAATTACACCAGGTATACTTGGTTATACTGATTCAAGTAATGCAACTGGTATTCAAGTTCAAGTTAAAAACTTAACTGGTGGTGCTGCTACCATCAATGTAGAATTAAAAGCGTTAAAAATAGAAATATAGGAATAATATCATGCCAGCTATAGCAACAGAAGCTTTAAAATTTAATTTTGCAGAATTGTTACATACACAAATAATAAACACTTCTGACAATAATCATTTTTATGTTGGTATTGGTAAAAGTGATCAATATGATAGCGCTTCTGATGATACTATAAATCCTGTTAGAGTAAAAAGAGATGAACAAGAGGCAAGATATAACCTTGAATCCATAATTAAAGTTTCTGAAACAAACATGACTTTTACTGTTCCTAGAAACAATTGGATTAGTGGGACAGTATATTCAGCTTATAGTGATACACAAATTGGATATCCAATTCAACCATATTATGTAATTACTGAAGATCAACATATTTACGTTTGTTTAGCAAATAATAGAAATGCATCTGGTGTTGCACAACCATCAACAATCAAACCAAATTTTGCTACTGAACAAGTCGGTGTACATGAACCATTTAAAACTGCTGATGGATATATTTGGAAATATCTATATGAACTTACTGTGGTTAAAGTTGCTTCATTTTTATCATCTGGTTTTATGCCAGTTGGAGTTTTTGATTCTAGTACCGCAACTATTTCAGCTGAACAGGATCAAGCAAAAATAAGAAAAACTGCTGTACCAGGACAAGTTATTGGTGTTGAAGTTATTGATCCTGGTGCTGGTTATAGTAGTACTCCAACATTAACAATAACTGGTAATGGAACTGGTGCCTCTGGAACTGTTACACTTAATGGTACAACTGTTGGAAAAATTGATATGAATTGTGTAATAAGTGATTCTGGTTTTGGAAGAGGTTATGATTTTGCACGTGCTACATTAACTGGTGGAGGTACACCAAGTAAAGCAGCTATACTACGTCCAATACTAGGACCAAGTGAAGGTTTCGGACATGATCCTCGTAGAGATTTAAAATCATCATCTATTATGTTTACTGCTAAACCTGCGGGTGCACAAAATGATAATTTTTCTGTTTCAACAACTGGTACATTTGGTGGTCAATCTGATTTTAGACAAATTACATTATTAAAAAATTTAGATTTTGAAGATAGTGCTGTACCTGGTAACAGAGTAGAATTAACTGATGCAAGAGCTAATAGAGTTGTAACACTAACAACAAAACCTGCATTTGTAAAAGATGAAAAAATAACAGGACAAACAAGTGGCACTATTGCACATATTGATCATATAGATAGTACTGGCGGTGGTGCTTTAAGAATACATTATCACTTTAATCATAGATCAGATTTTAGACATGGTACATTTAGCGGATCTGAAGTCCTTCAAGGTAATACATCTGGTGTTTTTGGCACAGTTGATTCAGATAGTCAACCAAAGTTAGTTGGTGGCGCGATAGATAGATTTAGTGGAGATGTACTATACATTGATAATAGATCAAGAATTGTTAGATCAACTTCACAAACTGAAGATATAAAAATTGTACTTACAATATAGTAGAGATAAAAAATGGCAACAAATCTTTCAAATGTAACATTTTCAAACGTATACAAAGACGACTTTGCGGATAGTGATAATTTTCATAGAATATTATTTAATAGTGGTAAAGCATTACAAGCTCGTGAACTTACACAGATGCAAACCATTATTCAAAAAGAAATCGAAAGATTTGGTTCTAACATATTTAGAGATGGTGGTGCAGTAACTGGTGGTAACATAACAATAGACAATAAAGTTGAATATGTTAATTTAGCTACAAATCAGTTACCATCGACACCATCAACACTTGTTGGAAAATATTACAAAGATAGTACAAATAATTTAATAATTCAAATTAAAGAAGTTTTAGTAGCAAGTGCAACGACTTCTGATATTGCTATTGGTAGCGCAAGTGCGGTTAATCATCAAGTCGATACTTTAATAGTTGAATATGTTAGTACTTCTTCTGGTACATCTGGTACAGCACCAGTAAGATTACAAGCAAGTAATATGTTACAAAGAATAACAGATCCAACAAATACAACTTTAGTAAATGATGCTGTTGGATATCCAGATATGGCAGTTACTGCTGGTCACCCAAGTACTGGTGAAAATATATCAGGTATAGGATTAAAAGCAAGTATTGATAAAGGTAGTTTTTTCGCACAGGGCCATTTTGTATTTTGTAAAGCTCAAACAATACAAGTACAAAGATTTTCACAAATACCAAATGCTGTATTGGGTTTTCAAGTTGCAGAAGAAGTTATAAACACAGATGATAATACTGCTTTATTTGATAATCAAGGTGCAGCACCAAATTTATCATCACCAGGTGCAGATAGATATAGAATACAATTAACACTTACTACAAAAGCTCTTGCTGGTAGTAATAATTTTATATACCTTGCAAATATAGTAAATGGTAGACTTTCAGATGAAGTTAATTTAGATAATTCATATAAACAATTAAATGACGTTTTAGCATTAAGAACTAAGGAAGAGTCCGGTAATTATACAGTTAAAAGATTTGATTTAAATCCAAGTACAATAACAACAACTGATGTAAACTATAAAATATCTGATGGTATAGCATATGTTGATGGTTATAGAATTGATTTAGATGCTCAAACATTAACTGTAAATAGACCTACAACTACTCAACAAAATTTAAATGAATTAGTTGGTACGAATATAGGAAATTATGTAGTTGTAGCTGGTGAGGGTTCTGGTGATTCAGCAAGTTTTACTAATCAGGGTATACCTGATATATCAACTTACAAAAAATTAAATCTTTACCGTTCATTTTCTGCTGGTGGTGGTACAGCGGGTGGTGGTAATGCTAATCATGCAGCATTCGTAATTGGTAGTGCTCGTTGTAGAGCATTGTATAGAGAATCCACTGGAAGATATCGAATGCATCTGTTTGATATTAGAATGAAAGTTGGACAATCATTTGCAAGTGTAAGAAGTATAGGTCGTGATCAAGGTGATTACATGAATGTTATATTAGAGGGTGAACAAGCGGTACTTAAAAATACAACAAATAATGATTTACTCTTTTCATTACCACATGATAGACCACAATTTGATGGTATAACTGGTGATACGCTTATTGCTCAAAGAAAATTTACTTTTACGTCACCTGGTAATGGGACACAAACAATTTCACCAGCTTTACCAGCTGGTGTTAATGGGTTTTTTGGTGGTCAAACATGGGTTGTTTCAAGACAAGGAAATGGACAAGGAAATGGTATAGAAGAAACAGTGTCATGTACAGCATCTGGTACATCTTTTTCTGCTACAAATTTATCTAATGCCGTTACTTATGATGTACTTGCACAAGTACAAATGAGTGGATCAACAAGTGTAGCTGAAAGATCAAAAACATTAAAAGAAACCACAATAACTCGAGGTCATGAAACTGATTCGGATGGTAGAGGATTAAAATTTTTAAGTTTAGATAAACCAGATATATTTGCAATTAAATCAATTAAAGAAACTGATTCAGATGGAGCAGATGTATCAGATAACTTTACTTTAGATAATGGACAAAGAGATAATTATTATGGTATTGGAAGATTAATACCAAAGAAAAATGTAACTTTTCCTGCAGGAAATATTTTTGTAAGATATCAGTATTTTGAACATGAACCCTCAGTAACTGGTGTTGGTGGCCAAAAATGTTATTTTAGTGCTACATCATATAAAAATAATGAAACAGCAGTTGGTTCATTAGATGGTACTGGTGTAACATACGAAACCATATTAGATTACACAAAGGGTAATGGTACAAAAATAAATTTAAGAGATGTTTTAGATTTTAGGCCAGTTGCTGTATTACAAAGAGATTTTGATTCAGCAGGAGATACATTAAAAGATAATGGACATTTCAACATTTCTTTTGACTCTAATGGTCCAGATGTTGCTGGTACAGACCCATTAATTCATTTATTACCACAACCCGGTGGTAATGTACAAGCAGACATAACATATTTTCTACCAAGAAGAGATAGATTAGTCGCAAGTTCTGCTAATTTAAGAGGTGGTAGATCAGCTCTTGGTTCATTGGATTATATTGAAGGTACTCCGAGTTTTACACCAGAATTACCTCCTATGCCAAGTGCAGCTATGCCATTATATAATTTAAGTTTGGGTGGTAATACAATTAATACTAAAGATATTACAACTGAACCATTTGTTAATAAAAGATTTCAAATGGCAGATATTGCTAGATTAGAAAGAAGAATTGATAATTTAGATGAGGTTACATCATTAAGTTTATTAGAATTAAATACATCAACACTTAATGTTGTGGATTCAGCAGGTAATTCAAGAGTTAAATCTGGATTTTTAGTAGATAATTTTAGAGATTATTCTTTTACTGATATTACAAGTAATGAACAAAGAGCAAGTATTGATCCACAAGCTGGTTACTTAGCACCTTTAGTCCGATCTAAGGTTAACAGATTAATATATGACGCTACACAATCAGGTAGTACCGCTACATTAAAAGGTGATAACTTATATTTAACAATATCAAATTCAGATGTAGTATTTGTTAATCAAGATTTATGTACTACTACAGAAAATATTAATCCATTTGCTGTTATTAGATCAAATGGTCATATAGAATTATCACCTGCTACAGATACTTGGGTAGAAACACAATTTGCGCCAGATGAAGTTAATGGTGGTGGAACAGTAACACAAACTGTTCCAACACAAGTTCAGTTTGGAAGTTTAGCTGCTTTTAGAGATAATTGGATTGGACAACCAACATCATGGAATGTTGGTGATACTTCAGTACAGGCAACTGGTAGAAGAAGGGATTTTTCAAGAACAAATACAAGAAGTGTTACAATTAGTGGTGGATTTGATACAGTAACTACACAAGTTGGTGAAAGAATATTAAGTGTTTCAATATTACCATTTATGAGATCAATTAAAGTTTATTTTAGAGCTCAGGGTTTAAGAAGAAAAACAAGACACTATCCATATTTTGGTAATGAAGCAATTGATATTTTTACAAAACAAGAAAGTTTTGCTAGATATTCAACAAGAAGTGATGCTGGTGCGGTAAGTGCTGGTGCTACTGCTCACCCCGATGGTTCAACAAATTTAGTTTCAGATAGTAATGGAACTATTACTGGTTCATTTATTATTCCAAGTAATAATAATTTACAGTTTAGTACTGGTACACAACAATTTAAATTATTAGATATTACTGGCGGTGTAGATTCCAATTCTATATCTTCTGCTAATACTTCTTTTACATCATCAGGAACCCTAGAAACAAGACAAAGAATATTTACATCAACAAGAATTGAAAGAGTCCAAACAATAGTTGAAGAACAAACACAATCTTGGACAAATTGGGTTGATCCACTTGCACAATCATTTCTAGTTGACCCAGTTGATAATCCCAATGGCATCTATTTAACAAAAGTTAAAGTTTTCTTTGCAACTATTGAGGATAATTTTGGACCACCTGTACAATGTCAAATTAGGCCAATGGAAAATGGCGTACCGGTAAATAATCCATTACCACAAGCTGTTAAATTTTTACAACCTAATCAATGTAGTGCTGCTTCTTTTGGAACTTCACTTTCAACTGTACAAAGTGCTGGTACTACATTTGAATTTGATGAACCAATTTACTTAGCACCTGGAGAAGAATATGCAGTTGTTCTTCTTGCAGAGTCCACAGCTTATACAGTATATGTGGCAGAAACATATGAATTTGTGGTTGGAACAACATCACAAAGAATAGCTAAACAACCGACACTTGGTTCATTATTCTTATCACAAAATGGTTCTACATGGACTCCAGAACAATCTAAAGATTTAATGTTTACGTTGTTTAGAGCTGAATTTGCTACTTCTGCTGGCGCAATATTAAATAATGTTACACCATCTACAGAAATATTAGCAAATAATCCGATACAAACAATTGGATCTTCAAAAAATATTAGAGTATTTCATACTGGCCATGGATTTTCTACAGGTGATCGAGTTACAGTTAGTGGTGTAGCTGACCCAATATCTGGAATACAAGCAGATAGTGTAAATGGTAATCATACAATTACAGAAGTTGATCCAACTAGTTATATATTTAATACTGGTGGTTTAAATAATGCTGCTTCAAATGTAAGAGGTGGTGGTGCAAATGTACAAGTTACAGCAAATACTGTTTACAATGTATTTTTACCACAAGTACAAACTTTACAATTAAAAAATACTGCAATATCTGCATCAGCTAAAACAACAACTGGTAGATCATTTGGTGGATCATCACCCAGAACAACCGCAAGAAGTTATACTAGAGATGCTGGATTTTCAAGTATAGTTTTAAATGAATTTAATTATACTGATAATACAAAAGTAATACTTACTGATTCAAATGCAACTACAATAAACTCTGGTCCTGCTGGTGATAGATCATTACAAGTTAATTTACAAATGTCAACTACGGATACAAAAGTTTCTCCAATCATTGATTTACAAAGATCAAATTGGGTTGGTTTTGAAAATTTAATTGATAAACAAGGTTCTGCAACAACTGGTACAGAAAATAAACCAATAGTATTTACTGATGAAGTTCAACCAACAGACGGTACTCATGCTGCTAAACACTTAACCAGACCAGTAAATCTTGAGGAGTCTGCAGTAGGTTTAAAAATATTATTTGCAGCTAATAGACCTGGTGATTGTGAATTTAAAGTTTATTTTAGAACAGCCACTTCAGATGAAGATTTATCAACAAAAACATTTACATTACAACCAGAATTTAGTAATAATCCTCCAGACGATGATAACCAAACTTTTAGGGAATATGAATATTTACCTGGTGGTCAAGTAGGAAACTTGGATTCTTTTACTAAATTTCAAGTTAAAATTGTAATGCGATCAAGTAATCAATCTAAAGTTCCAACACTTAAGGATCTTAGAGTAATAGCAATGGTAACATAATGAGTGAATATATAAGAGTAGAAGGACATTCACATTTAATGAGAGATGGCACTTCTGGTGCAATAGTAAATACAAACACAAATGAAATGAAACAAGCTCGTATAAGAAAATCATCTTGGAAAAAACAACAAAATGAAATAAAACAATTAAGAAATGATCTTAGTGAAATGAAAGAACTTTTAAATCAAATGATAGAGGTAAATAATGGCCGTAACAGTAGTTAATTTATCTGATACAGTAACACAATGGGTTACTAAAACAAATACTATATCCAGTGATTTGGGTGATAAAGCAAATTTGTTAACAACTGCAAATAGCGATTTAGTAGTTGCTATAAATGAACTTTTTAATCGTAAAACTACTGACTCAGATGCAATACACGCAATGCATGCGGATACAACTACCATAGATTTTTCAGTTAATTCTGGAACTGGGAAGATAGAACATAAAGTAATAGATGATTCGATAGTATCTGCAAAATTTAATTCAAAAATAACATTAAATATAAAAGATGCAAGTAATAACATATTAAAGACATTATATTCACCAGGATCATAATATGAGCACTACTACTGGTCCTTTAGTTATTACAAGTGATACTTCTAATACAATGGAGTTAACAGAAATCAATTCTGGTGGCACTGTTGGATATGACGCTGCTGAAAAAGTAGCAAAGGTTCTTCTTGATTATTTTGCACAAATTACTTATAATAGTCCAGTTTATACTTCTGGTGCTATTGTTGTTAATCCTGCCAGTACAACTGGATTAACATTTATTGGTTCATTTACAGACACAAAAAGAGGTGATGCAGTTGGTGTTCACCCAGTTGGTACTGGAGTTAGCTCTGTTACGTATAATTTTTATCAAGATAGAGCAGCTAATTTAGATTTGGGTAGTGGAGCTCCCGACCCAGTGTACTTGAATAATGGCGATATAAAGGCATCTGATTATTATTCACCCGTTGATGATGCAGTAGTTGATGCGGTTTTAGATATATACGTTGGTAATGTTGCGAGTGATGTTCAAAATGGGAATTACGTATTACAACCATCTGCTCCAGCTACGGGTACTTGGACTTCACAGTTTGTATTATCAAATACTAAAGTAGATGGCAGTAGTAATACTACAACACTATGGAGAAAAACAACTGCTGCTGGTTTACCGAGTGGTAATCGTAAACCATTAAAAATAGAAAACAATACAACGGATTCAATTGATTTAAAAGAATTTAGTGATAATGAAATTTTAAGTAGATATAAAGCACTAATGATGAATACTATGAATAGTGGCAAAGGTCAATACGAACTTGCTGCTAGTGCACCAACTAGTGGTGGTACATGGGTTGCAGCTGGTAGTACTTTTAACGACACGAGATATGCATTGGGTGATGTAGGTTATTCTGGTAGTAGAACATATCCATTATATTCACAAGCATTTTATAATGTGACTACATTTACACCAGGTTCTTTTAGTAATACTTTTAGTGGTTCATATGCTGGAACAACAGTTGTTCCAGGTAGTTTTTCAGGTTTTACACCAGCACCATTTACTGGTGCACCAACGCCTGCTCAATTTTCTGGTACTAGGATTCAACCAGCAAATTACAGCGGATCTAGGGTTCACTCTTTTTCTGGCACTAGAGTTTCATACTCAACTAGACAACAAAGTTTTTTAGGTCATGTAACTTATGCTGGTACTTATGTTGGAAAAACTGTACTTAGTTCAATTGAAACAAATGAAACAAAAACATTATGGATAAGGGTAGGATAATGCAATTAAATGAAATGAAACCAAATAGAACTATAAAAAATCCACATTGG
>VTLG01008725.1_pt1 | contig 64686 bp, 68 predicted proteins | sample 4694571 | NCBI WGS metagenome assembly VTLG01 (sample SAMN12604809, study PRJNA352737) | marine metagenome | biome: ENVO:00000447; feature: ENVO:00000209|ENVO:00000569|ENVO:01000036; material: ENVO:00002151; isolation source: viral sequences binned using virsorter ...
TGCCAGCTACGGCTGACCTCATGTTTGCGCTCATTAGTAACGAAGAGCTTGATGCCCTAGATCAAATTGCAGTCAAGCAACTAAAAAACCGATATAATGATCCAACCATAAACAAACGATTTGTCATAGGAATAGACCGTGCAAAGATGAAACTATTCGATGTTGAAGAGAGTGAGCAAGTAGGTCTAGCCGATAGTAATCAGAAAAAAGGTGCAGATGATAGCTTCGCGGAAGCAGTTTTTGACCAAACTGAATACGGCGAAGGTTGGAAGATGTAATATGCGATATAAATAATACCATGATATCTTTTATAGAACTCACAGAGGATAAGGCTGGAAAGAACTTGCATCTTGAGCACCTTGAGGATGAAATCCTTAATTTTGGTGTCGATGGCGGTCGAGCAGCAATCAACTTTTTGCGGTCACTGAGAGATATGATGGCAGGCGAAAGTCGGTCATCAGTCAATATGACTGTAAAGTGGGATGGTGCGCCAGCAATCTTCGCTGGCATAGACCCAGAGGACGGAAAGTTTTTTGTTGCAAAGAAGTCTGTGTTTAACGTCAATCCGAAGCTATACAAGACAGAGCAAGAGATTGACGATGACCTATCCGGCACGCTGAACGCAAAGTTCAAGGTCGCACTGGAAGAACTCTCCAAGCTTAACATCAAGGGAGTTCTACAGGGTGACCTTATGTTTACGGATGATGTGGAGACAGAAGATATTGATGGTGTCAAATACTTCACATTTCAACCTAACACTATTGTATATGCGGTTCCTGTGGATACTGATTTCGGCAAGAAAATATCATCTGCAAAGATAGGAATCGTCTGGCACACCACATATACAGGAAATTCATTGCCCGACATGAAGGCGTCATTTGGTGCAGATATATCTAAACTGAATAAACCTAGCTCTGTCTGGATGGATGATGCAACATATAAGGACGCAGCTGGCTCTGCAACATTTACCGCATCAGAAACAGAAACGATTACGGGTATATTATCGCAAGTCGGTAAAACGTTTCAAAAAATCAATGGGCCCAAATTGCGTGCTTTTCTAAAACTACAGAACAGCATGGCAGGTGCATTAGCGGGTGCTTCGCTCAAGACATATAATAACAGCAAGGTGAGAAAGGGAGAGAAAATCACAAATCCTGCTGCACATGCAAAAGGATACGAGAAATGGGTATTTGACTCTCTACAGAAGCAGATAGACAAAGCAAAGTCAGACAAGGGAAAAAAGAAATACGAAAACATACAGAAAGAGTATGTAAGAGAAGTCAAGCGCCATACAGTAAACCTTACGCAAGTCATCGCTTTCCAAAACCTACTTGTTGACGCAAAAATGATGATTATTGCCAAGCTAGATAAGGTAAAATCCATAGGAACATTCATACGAACTCCAAACGGATTCAAGGCAACAAGTGCAGAAGGATACGTTGCAATTGACCGCATAAAAGGAAATGCAGTAAAATTAGTAGATCGCATGGAATTCTCATTCAACAATTTCACTGCAATCAAAGCTTGGGACAGATAACATGCCAAAAGCAAAATACTCACCATGCATTAAAGTATGCACATATGACGATGAAGGATACTGCCTAGGATGCCAAAGAACATCTGAAGAAGTATCCACATGGCGCAATAGATCAGAGGACGAGCAACTCTCTGGCATAGAAATGCTACGAGATAGAAGGATATGGAGAGCTGCAGAAGCATGATATTTCTACAATACTTCATAACATCAATGATCATTGCACTCTGCATTATGACTCTAATCTACCTAACGATAACACATCCAGCACCCTTTATTATTGCGGGGGTATGCGTATTTGCCGCTTTCCTTTCAATCAAGATACAAAAAATATTACTTAGGATATCTGATGGATAACAAAGTAAAAGAAGAAGACCGCTATACTCAACGTCAATGGGATAGAACAGTGGGTTGGGGTAAAGTACCTGAGAAGTATGATGCGGAAGAAGAAACCCAGAATAACCCACGATATCCCATTTTTACCCAATCATTAAAAAGGCTAAAATAAACATGAGTCTTGTGTGATTAAAGTCCACAGCATATCGGCTCATAATCCACACACCCACAAAAAATATACAGAAAAATGAAAAAAGGCCTTGACAATCCCTTGACAGGGTGGTACTATGGGTATGTTGAGAGAGTAAGAACACATATGGTTAAACTCTGGGAGCATCCCGAATGGACTTTCGTATATTGCTGAATTGCTAGGTGGTCTGATGTTCCCCATTTTCTTTAGAATATTTCTTGTAGTTTTGGCCATTTTTCTGTTGACATATCTGAGCTGATGTGGTAACATGGCTATAGTGATGATGAGGAAACGAAAGATGACAACTGTGAGACGTAAACCGGCAACGATAGATTTGCTCAATGAGAACATCACAGCGGCAGCAGCTGCTGGTGATAAGGAGTTCGTTAAGCTATTGAAGGCTGCCAAAGAAAAGATGCTTGACACGATGTATCCTGACCGTCATAAGGAATATGAGAAATTATTTGGCAAATAGCTCATTTTCTTGTTGACAAACTCTGCTGGACATGGTACTATAAAGATAATGGAGAGAGACTTCTGGAACGGGATACGCCCGTTAGGTCATGTGACACTGCTAGTCTCTCTGAGGATTTTTGAATGTCGACTCTCTATGCTAAAGGTTTGGTGAAGGGTGATGGCCTAGTAGCCTATCTCTGGGGTCACGGTCACTACAAGTATGAGATTGAGAGCATTGTGGCGGGTAAGGGTCGGTTGACTCTGTGTGAGGTATTCGAGGCATCCTATGAGGAAGCCATGGAGAAGTTCAAGGGAACTGTTGACAAGGTAGTGATGCTGTGATAAAGTTTTTGTTTCTAGCTACTGTAGCTTTCACTCTGATGTATTTCTATGTTTTAGGAGGCATGTGGTTTCTGATGAATTGAGGAAGACACGAACCGGCGTGTGCTCAAATCTGACATAACGAGCAGTGATAGGTCAGTATCATTGAGGGGTTCGACTCCCCTCTCTTCCTATATTCCCCTGTGATTGGCTTTATTATGGGGGTAGGGGGTTAAATCTGGGATGACTTTTCTAATCTATAAATGCAATAAGGTGTCTAAGAATTATTTCAGAGAGGCCACCCCCCCAAAAACTGAGCAAAGTTACTTGACTTAACTGAATAGATAGTATATACTGGATATTATTATGGTAAGAATACCCAAATCTCAAATTGCAATGAACCTTCTGAAAGTTTTAGCTCTCTTTATGGGAGTGTCCCTTCTATTAGTATGGTTATTGCAGGGTTTCTGAGGAGAAGTTTATATGAATGATTTTTTAAAGCGTGTTGCGAATATGAATGAGTATGCATCTATTGTGGATGATGGTGTAGAGACAGGAGATGTGGAGTCTTTTATCGACACTGGCTCATATGTTTTTAATGCATTGCTTTCTGGCAGTTTATACGGTGGATTGCCGGGAAATAAAATTACTGCGCTAGCAGGGGAATCTGCAACTGGTAAGACATTCTTTCTTATGGGTATTGTAAAGAGTTTCCTTGATCGTGATCCAAATGCGGGTGTCATATATTTCGAGAGTGAAAGCGCGATTACTCGGCAGATGGTGGTTGATCGTGGTATTGATCCTAAGAGAATGGTGATTATGCCGGTCACAACTGTTCAAGAGTTTCGGACGCAAGCGATTCGAGTTCTTGACGACTATCTTACACAGGATGAATCGGATCGTAAGCCGATGTTTCTCTGCCTTGATTCTCTGGGTATGCTGAGTACTACAAAAGAAGTAGAGGATACGGCAGAGGGTAAAGAGACACGCGATATGACGAGAGCTCAGGTTCTCAAAGCAGCGTTTCGAGTATTAACATTGAAGCTTGGGCGAGCGAAAATTCCGATGGTGGTCACAAATCACACATACGATGTGGTTGGAAGTATGTTTCCCCAAAAGGAAATGGGTGGCGGTAGCGGTCTGAAGTATGCTGCATCGTCTATCGTGTATCTTTCCAAGAAGAAGGAGAAAGACGGCACAGAAGTTATCGGTAATATTGTTCACTGTAAGAACCATAAGAGTAGATTGACGAAAGAGAATAAGATGGTGGATGTTCGTCTGACTTATGACAAAGGATTGGACAGGCATTATGGATTGCTAGACCTTGCGCTGAAGTATGAGGTGTTCAAGAGCGTTTCCACTCGTATTGAGCTGCCGGATGGAAGTAAGACATTCGGCAAGACAATCAAGAGAAATTCTTTACGGACGAGATTATGAATCAGTTGGATGAAGCAGCGAGAAAAGAGTTCTCGTATGGTGGTGGCGACGAATGAAGCATGGGAATTGGTATGTTCCTGGCTACGGAACGGAGAAGGTCGGACCATTTCTGGAAAGTCTGGTAGGATTGTCTCGGCCGCAGCGTATTCTTGAGATTGGTATGGGGTATACCACACCATTTCTTTTGAATGGGCTCAAGGACAATGCTGAAGTAATATGGGATAGCAATTGTGACAAGGAATATATAACCAAGCCCTATGACCCCAAGTTTGTGGTGGTTGATAATCTAAGCTTTGATTCTGAGCAATCGAAAAAACGATTAGATATGCTAAAGTTAGAGTCACTAGTTCATTTTATTGAGGGGGATTTTACTTCATATCAAATCGAGCAAGATGTGGAAGACCTTGGCCCCTATGATTTGGTATGGTTTGATTGTGGTGGGCCAGAAGAATATAAGCACTTTGCAAATAACTATTGGCACATGGTAAAAGAGTATGCGCTATTTCATTTTACTTATTTTAGGGGTCTACCAAATAAGAATGGTGAGATTATGAACAAGCTAACATCAGATATTAACTCTAAGTATAGAGTTGATCGTGTGGATATCATTGAGCCTCATAAGTTTAAGCAGGGAAGTGTCACAATGCTACGAAAAGTAAAGGAGCCTCCTTACTGATGGTTGATTTAAAGGAGCTTCACTGGTTTTGTTCTGATAGTGGCCACAGAGAAGCATTTGTTTATCATGATGGTAAAGAATATTCTGTGAAAATGGTAGAAGTCGAGCAAGGTGGTCGAGGTGGTGTTCATGACATTCACCATGTTAGAGAAATTCGTTCTATGGGAAATCATTCGGAAAGGTATGCTGAAGATTGTGCAGAGAATTGGGTGATGGATATTATTTGATGAGCAACTTCATACGTCAATATGCGAATGCGATGCCTGATGACCTATGCGAAACATTGATTGCATGGTTTGATACGGTGGAAGATGTTAAGACTGTCGAGGCTGATCGTATTACTCGTAAGGATAAGCAGAAGTGGTTGACCTTTGAGAAGTACAGCGATCTGTATACCAGAGTGCAGAAGGTCAAGTATGACATGATGCACCGATACCTTACGGAGTTTCCGTTTGCGTATCGTGGAACTAAGAAGCTTGTATCCCCTGATGTTAAGGTTCAATGCACACCGCCTTTTGGTGGTGGATTTCATAACTGGCATGCCGAAGTAAGCCACTATGAGAACATGGATCGTTGTTTGGTATGGTCATTCTATCTGAATGATGTGGAGCTTGACGAAGGAGAGACAGAGTTCCTTTATGAGAAATTAAGAGTTCGTCCAAGAAAAGGTTTGGGAGTGATGTTTCCTGCCGGTTGGACGTTTCAGCATCGTGGAAACCCTGTACACACTGCTGATAAGTATATGACTACAGGGTGGTGGCACTATCCAGCAGAGAAAGGATACTACAAGTGATTGGTGAGAACGTTTCTTTTAAGAATGAGTATGGAGAACTCCAGAGTGGTCTGGCAGTTAATATTGGTTCTGATAAATTTGATGATGTGAAGTGGCTGTCTTCAGAGAACGAGAATGGTAAGGCCTCTGGTGTTTGCTATTGGTCGAAGAAGAAGAAGTCCTATGAGCTCGTAAAGGAGAAAGATATAGATTCTATCTATGTTGAGGTGAAAGGTCGGCAGTATTCCGATTTCATCTATTTGAAGGATGTGATTAATCTGCCTTATTTGGATAATTTTAAGTAGGAGAGTATGATGAAAGTAAAAACTTTAGATGAGGAAGGTCAAAGGGCCGTTGCTAAGATGATTGAGAATGGTTATGTCCTTTCAGACCAGCTGGATTCTCCCGTAGACATAGATTTAAAGGGTTCTAAAAAGGGGCCCCTACGGCCGCGATCCCAAGTTGGTATTCCACCCGACATTTCTTATAAGGAGAGAAAGCTCCATATGAAATCATTAAAGAGTCTTGTGAGTGAATTGGAGTATTGGAATGGTAAGTTTCGTGGCAGCATTCCAAAGAGCGTAAAAGGTCGAATCAATCGTCTTGAAAAAGTTATTGAGGACAAAACAAGATTAATGCAAGAGGCAATAGATGAGTCTAGCAGCACTAGCGAAGAGTATTAAACCTTCAACACAGTTTGACAGGCATCCCCTGTCAAAACAATTTTCCGAAAAGTTTCCAATTATCACTCTTGATTTGGAAGAAATGTCTGATCGAAAGGTTCATGAAGATCAAGATATGTCGTTAAACGAAAATCTTGAGCGTCAAATTCGGGAATATGGAGACAGGCAACAAAAGAGAACGAATGTCAAGGCATCTATGACCGATTGGTATATGCAAGATACCAGTAAGGGGTTTCAGTGGGTGTGTAATCATGCAATGAGGTTAGCAGCTGAAAACAATCCTCAAGAATTAGATATGATACCGTATGATTGTTGGGGAGCAATCTATCGTGAGGGTGATTATACGGTTATGCACAACCACTGGCCCCATCTCTGGAGTTTTGTCTACTATGTCAACTGCCCAGATGGATCAGCACCGCTACTATTTGACAGGTGTCTTCATCCGGGCAAAGGTATTGAACGTGTTGTGCCAAAAAGAGGACTTATGGTTTTATTTCCTGGCTGGGTGCATCATTCTGTGCCGAAACACATAGGTAAAGACCGAATTGTGGTTGCTGGTAACCTCTCTATGAACCCATTTTCGCATTTAAAGACGCTAGAAGGCCGTGGATTAGGTCAATGGCGGTCTGTTTATGGGTCTAGAGGAAATACTCAAAGATTATAATTACTAAATAAAATCTACCATGTCAGTAAAATACAAAATTATCCGTAAGGATATAGTATGTCATACTATGCATGAAAATGAAGCGCATGAAACTTTAATGCAATTGCGCGAGTGCAATCCCGACATTGATTATGAAGTTGTAGAATATAACTTCATACCAGCTGAAGTCAAACGAATGGGGCGTGATCCAGACTTACATTGATCGTTATAAATAATTCTGAAAAGGATTATTTTATGGCAAATACGATTAATTATATGGGCCTGGATGGGTTCGCTTGGTTTGTTGGCGTAGTAGAAGATAGGAATGACCCTGAGCAACTTGGTCGTGTTCGGGTTCGTTGTCTTGGGTGGCATACTGAAAGTATAACTTCCTTACCTACGGCTGAATTGCCGTGGGCACACGTTATGCATCCTGTAACTGACCCATCCATGCATGGTATGGGAACAACGCCCTCATTTCTTTTAGAAGGTGGATGGGTAGTTGGATTCTTTAGAGACACAGAATATCAGCAACCAGTTATTATCGGAACGTTACCGGGCGTCCCTCTTGAACCTGCTGATTATAAAAAAGGATTTAATGATCCTCGTCATAAAAAATCTGAGCAAGTTAATTTTGCAGACAAAAAGCAATATGCAAAAGAAGATGAAGATGGGAAAACTTATAATCCTAGTGAAGCAGGCGGTTCAATTGAAAAGTATAATCCTGTTTATGCACAACAATCATATGGCCCATATCCATTAGGTGCGTTTGTTAACGGCGAAGATGATAAAGAAGGTCTTTTTGGTAGGTCTTCTGGTCATAGTGTTAAAGAATCGGATACGAACAGACTAGCGAGAAATGCTGGTCATGGTGTTCTTGCGTCAAAGGATGGGGCCGCACTTACAGGAGTTATGATTTCTCATGGTGACCAAACTCTACGAGATGAGTTTGAAGAATTGCCCAAAGGATATGCTGATGATGAGCCAAGAGATGTTGGTCTTGACATATATGGAAACAAAGAAAAGAAAGACGATGTATTTCTTGACAATGCTGGCAAATATTCTACGCAATCGGGAAAGTCAACTGGTCCAAATGCTACTCCTAGACCAAGTTTTATTGAAGAGAATGCTGATATAAATGATAAAGAGGTTCATCCTATTCCCGCAGCGGGAGCTCCACAATCTGTTGATGCTAGTTACAGCGCTGACAAGATTAATCCATTAAAGTATGAAAAAGACCCAGAGCTAACTGCTGAAAAGTGGAATGAACCCAAGACCAGTGACCAGAATAAGAGCGGCACAATCAGATACGCTGCAAAATATCCTTACAACCATGTCTTTGAGTCAGAGAGTGGCCACATCAAGGAGTACGATGACACGCCTGGCTCTGAACGTATTCATGAATATCATACAGCGGGAACATTCTACGAAATTGATGCTGATGGAACAAAACATATTAGAGTAGTTGGTAATAACTATGAGGTTATTCACGGCACAGACTTTGTTAATATTAAAGGTGATGTTAACCTAACCATCGAGTCCAACTGCAAGACCTATATTAAAGGAGATTGGAATATACAGGTTGGTGGAAACAAATATGAGACAATCGGCGGTAGCGCCCATGAAACAATCGGAGGTAATCATATATCGCTTATTAAAGGAGAGCGAGAACAAACAGTTGAAACAAATGTAATTGAAACCTATGGTACAGATATTGATAAACACTTTCATACAACACTTGTTACAGGTAGCTCTAACCATACAGTGTTGAGAAACGTAACAGAGACTTTCGGAACCGATAAGGCGAAACACAAACGAAAAACTACTATTGTTGGAATTGACGATCTTACTGTTAAAGATAAGACGTTCTATACCCTTGAGGATACATGGACAGGTACAACTGGTAAAGCTTGGACACACACAACGAAGAGTGGTGATATTAGAATTACTGGTGGCCCAGATATCCACTTGAACCCGTAGGTAAAGCATGGCACATGAATTTCAAATAAAAACCACTTCGGGTGAATTGGTAACATATACTGATTATGATGCTATTGATTTAACTACATTAAAGCATGTTATCAAATTCTTACCAGATTTAGGTACATTGGTGGATTCCCATGAGATATTATTGGAAACGGGAACTCTTAATGCAAGTGCTTCAGCAGGAGTAATAACAGAGGAAAATAATTCAGTTACAGCTACTGATGGTACAACTTACGCTGTTCCTGCTGAGAATAAATTATTATTGGAAGATAACGGACAAATAATGTATGAAAATGCAGCATTAAACCCATTAGGTAAATTAGTTCCAGAGAATTTTGCAGATGGATTAGAAAATCATCTTGTTCTTGAAACTTCTCCCGATACTGTGGCTGATAACCATTACCATTTACCAGTTGGGCACCATCATGAAGATGGTGATGGTCATACCGCAGCAGAACATAGAGAATTACATTTATGGAATTATAAGTTACAACTTTTAATGGCTAGAGAAAGATTAAATAATTCTTAAATAGGAGAAATAATTATGCCTGCGATTTGTAGAGGCTCGCTAGTTGACAAAGATATAATACATTGTTCAGTGCCATGCAGATTAGAAGAAAGTCCAGATGTATTTGTAAACAAAGATTCTGGTGGAGCTGGTATTAGTAGACAAGGAGATAATAATCATCCTCATCTGATACCGGCCGCAGATACTTGCCCAGTTCATCAAGCACCTATTGAGCGTGGTTCACCTACAGTTTTTATAAATGGCAAAGGGTGCGGTAGAATAGGAGATAATGTCTCCAATTGTACAGCAGTTGCAACTGGCAGTCCTAACACTTTTTGTGGGCCATGATTATCCGAAAGAAGAGTCTTGTTACAGTTGATATACTGTACTGGATGCCTGATTATGAAAACATTTTACAGCAGTTTATCTGGCAAACCAAGGATGTTGTTCCAGATATACCGAGGGTGCATAAGTTCTTAAATTATTGGAATGATAATATTGATGCTGTTATATCAGAAGTGAAGGTCGCAGATGCAATAGACAATAGTTATCTTCCTGTTAAGGAAGTATATACATTGGAGTAAACCTTATAAATAAACAAAACCCCTTTTGGAGCAGTGATGGCTGTCGTAACAAAGACACAAAGTTTCAAAGAATTGACTGGCTTGCGTGATGCAGAACGACAAAACAATTCAAGTCTCAATAGTAGGCAATACAGAGATTTGGATTTGTTTTTTGCAAAACGATCTTCAGATTCAGATGTAAATGTACTGAATAATGTTAGCGCAATTAAACGTTCAGTTAGAAATCTTGTGTTGACTAATTTTTATGAGAAACCCTTTCATCCAGAAATTGGTTCTGGAGTAAGGGATTTATTGTTTGAAATAGCAAGTCCAATCACATCAATCGCAATAGCTCAAGCAATAACTGATGTTATTGCTAACTACGAACCAAGAGCAAAACTTTTGAGTGTTAATGTTCGTGAAGACCTTGACAAGAATGCATATGAAGTTACTGTAACTTTTGTCATTGTAAATGGGCCTCCAGAAACGATTGAATTGACGATGACAATGGAGTTATTACGATAATGGCAAACAATCAAAAATTAGATATTAGTGGTTTTGATTTTGATACTGTAAAAGATAATCTCAAGACCTTTCTAAAAAATCAAGACCAATTCCTTGACTATGATTTTGAAGGGTCAGGGATGAATGCTTTGTTAGATGTTTTGGCATATAATACACACTATCTTGGTTTTCATGCAAATATGCTTGCAAATGAAATGTTCATTGACAGTGCTGAATTGAGATCAAGTGTAGTGTCACATGCGAAGACTTTGGGATATGAAACGCGATCAGCTCAAGCACCTATGGCAAAGATAAACATTACTCTTAATGATACTGCTCTTGGAACTGCGACTATGAATGCTGGTCAAGTATTTGATACGGTAATCGACAACGTTACATACCAATTTGTTACTGTATCGGATTATTCCGCTACCCAAACTGGCTCTGGTCTACCATTTACTGAAATTCCAATTTACGAAGGAACATATGTAACAACACGGTATACTGTTGACAGCTCAGATGTTAATCAAAGATTTCTTTTGCCAGATGATAATTCGGATACAACAACTCTTACTGTGAAGGTTCAGAATTCAGCAACTGACTCAACAACTGCTACTTATACTAAAGCAACAGATGTCACACAATTAACAGGGACTAGCGCAGTATATTATTTACAAGAAGTTGAGGATGGATTGTTTGAAGTTTACTTTGGAGATGGTGTTGTAAGTAAAACTGTATCTGACGGTAATATTGTTATAATGAATTATGTGGTTACAAATACTAGCGCTGCTAATGGCGCGTTTGCTTTTTCAAATACAGCTGCAATCAATACTGTGACAGATATTACAGTGTCAACTGTTGCGGCCGCAAGTGGTGGAGTAGAAGCAGAATCCATTTCGTCTATTAAATTATCTGCTCCTTTAGACTACGCATCTCAAGGAAGATGTGTCACTGAAAATGATTATAGAGTATATGTTCAAAAATTTTATCCTCAGGCAAAAGCAGTACAAGTGTTCGGTGGAGAGAATGGTTCATTTGACTCAAGTCTTGGAGTTGTATCAACACCAGAGTATGGTAAAGTTTTTATATCAATAACAAATAATCTTGGTACAAATTTAACAAATGCAGAGAAAGCAACGTTAGTTGCTGAATTGAGTCCATTTAATGTAGCTTCAATTACCCCAGTTGTAGTTGACCCAGATTATATGTATATATTACTAACTGTAAATTTCAAATATAATTCTTCTGCAACCACAAAAACAAAAGATACCTTAGTTTCTGAAGTTAGGACAACGCTTACAAATTACGAAGATGTGGAGCTAGGTAAATTTGAAGCAGTGTTAAGGCACTCGCATCTTTTAGCTGCAATTGATGATACGGATTCATCCATTACAGGAAGTTCCGCTGTTCCTCGAATTGCAAAATACTTTACTCCCGAATTAGCTGAAGCAACATCCTACAATTTATATTTTAATAATAAATTATACAATCCACACGAAGGTCATAATGCTAGTGCGGGTGGTATTCTTACTTCTACAGGATTCAAGATTAGTGGAAATACTAATGAGCAGTTTTTAGATGATGATGGCAAAGGAAATATTCGATCCTATTATTTGGTAGGTACAACAAGAACCTATACAAATGAAACTCTAGGAACGGTTAACTACGCAACTGGAGCAGTTAGCATCAAATCAACGACATTTACATCAATATCAGATGTTGATGGTGCAACATCATCTAGAATTAGAATGACGGTTATTCCCGATTCTTATGATATTGTTGCATTAAGAAATCAAATAATTTCTTTCGATTTGGTAAATACCACTGTAACAGGGGAAATTGATTCTATTGCAACAAGTGATAAAGGTGGCGCTGCAGCATTTAGTGCTACTCCATCAACTAGGACTGTTACAGGTGAGAGTTATTAACAATGGCACCGTTTGACGCTGGACTACCAACAAAGATTTCTCCATTAATAGATGGTCAAGTTCCTGACTATATTCAGGCGGACCATCCTGTTTTCGTGCAATTTTTAGAAGCTTATTATAAGTTTCTAGAATCTGGTGAGTTAACAATTTCTGGTACAGTTGATCAAGTCCTTCTTGAAACGGTGTCTAAAAATTATCTCGTTTTGGATGGGACAAATTTTGCTGGCCTTAATGTAAACGACAGAGTGGTTTACGAATCGGGAAGTGGGACAACCTCTAAATTTGACAATGGCGAAACAATCATTGGTGACACTTCAAAAGCATCTTCTACAATTTTAGTTGAGGATGATGAAAGATTATTCATTAGTGCAAATCAAAGATTTATAGTTGGCGAAACCGTAACAGGACAAACAACAGGTGCTACTGCGACTGTTGTAAAATATAGAGCAAATCCAGTACAGAACATTCAACAACTCTTAGATTATGCTAATCCAGATAATACGGTTGACCATTTTCTCACAGCGTTTAGAGACTCTTTCATGGAGTCCATTCCAGAATCTTTAGCATCTGGTGTTTCCAAACGAAAACTAATTAAACAGATTAAAGATTTGTACGCAGCAAAAGGAACTTCTGAAGGTCATAAATTATTCTTTAGAATTTTATTAAATGAAGAAGCTCTCGTAGATTATCCTTCAAAATATATGTTGCGAATGAGTGATGGTAACTGGAACATTCCAACTATACTTAGATGTACTTTGGATACTGATGGTCTTGATCCTGCTGAAATGCAAGGTCAAGAAATTGAAGGAGCATCTTCTGGAACTAAAGCACAAATTATATCTGTAAATGTGTTTAATCAAGGCACGGATTCAATTGTTGAATTTGGTTTGCGAGATGATAGCATAGATGGGAGTGGATTTTCTATATCAGAGACTTTCACAGGAATTGATGTTACTGCTGATGCACAAATGCAATTTACTATTCAAGGAATTGTGATTGGAAGCACTATAAGTTCTGCTGGTTCTCTATATAGCGTTGGTGATGATGTAACGTTAGATACAAATATTGGTAATGGGCTAGCAGAAGCAAAAGTTGCTTCTATAACCACTGGCAGCATTAATGATCTTATAATTGAAAAGGTGGGTAGCGGTTATCGGGTAGGTGATGGTTTAAAATTTACAAATGATTCGAGTGATACTAATGTAAATAGTGCCAAAGCATTTGTTTCTGTTATAGGCGGCAGATTTTTAACCGAGGATGATACGGCAACCACCATAACTCTTGAAGAGGGTACTAGGTCATCATTTATACAACAAAGACTTTTATTGAATGGTACAGCTATGATTGGGGCTGTGGCGGAACCCTATCAAGTTCTTGGTACTGATAGAGCATATTCTACTACTCAAGGATATTACTATCCTCTTTATCTAACAAGAGAAAGAGCGGAAGCAGCAAATTCTATAACTGGTCTGGCGCATGTACATAAGTTTGAGGAATTTCCTGACTTATTGTTTTACATGCCAGACAATAATAAGAATCATACAAAATCCACTTTAAGTAGTGCCTTTGACCTTTTCAAAGGTAAGGGTGCCGCACAAGATGCTGGTTTTGAAATAATTCTTGAAAATGATACAACTGGAAGAATAATACAAGAAGAAGAAGTTGAAAGAATAGATTCTTATGGCACTTCAACTGATGGAATAATTGTTGAAACTGGTAATTATACTGCTTCTGAAGCTTCAGAAATCAATCGGGTATTTTTGATTAGTGGTGGTGATGGATACACGGCTATTCCAAGTATTTCAGTTTCAAGTTCTCTTGGTACAGAAGCAGAAATTACTCCTGTTACTGATGATATTGGTGGAGTAAGCTCATTAGAAATAACTGATGGTGGGTTTAAATACGCAAGTGCTCCCGATATTAAATTTAATACAAATATTATTGTCAAAGATGTCTCTGGAACTTTTGGTTCTGGTAATACATTAACCTCTCATAAAGGAACAGTTAAAACATATGATCCTAATACTAAAAGATTAGTTGTTGATATTGAACCAATTAGTTCGTTCAAATTAGAACAAGATGCTGCTCCTAACGATAGGATTCAATTAGAAAATTTTGATTTTGTTCCGCCGGGTCGCCCTGATCACGGTCAAATCAATGAAAAATATAACGTCTTTGAAGAGCAAGTGATTCGTTTTGATTTAAATGCATATGCTGAAGAAGATATTCAAATTATATTGGAAAGTGAAGTTGGAGTTATTCAGTCAGATGCGTTTGAAATTGATAATGAGCAAATATCTCTTGAACGTGATTTAGATACCGAAATTGAATTTGGTGTAAGGTTAGAGTCAGGGACAGCTGATCCAACTGATGAAGATGGCAGGTTCTTACTTGATGGTCACTTAAATAGAGCGTTCAGTTTTTCAGAAAGAAGAGAGTTCCCTATTAAATTAGAAGATGCCGCATCTGGTACAGATATTTTTGGTAAACAAGAATCTGGTGATCTTTTATTCGATTTTTCAACTGAAGATGTAAATTCCCGTATTGATTTGGAAGATTTTAAATTTCGCCTTCAATGTGAAGATGCTACAGACACATCTGATGTTCATGGTACATTTATCGGAATGGAAGATAATGACACACTTGAACAGGAAGACGGGACGGATGGGAATCTTAATGTTGGCGATAGAGTAGTTTCTTCTTCTTCTCCGGGCGCTGGTCATTCACCTGGCCATCAAGGTCATACTATATTGCTAGAAGATACAACGGAAAATACTGGTGATTATTTGAGATTAGATGGTTCGGGACTATCAAAAGAAGATGCAGTAAATGCTGAAATATATACCACTCGGCAATTCCCTGACAACGATAGTTCCATTATCTTAGAAGATACTTCAGATTTTGAAAGACCTAACTTCTTAGTAAATGAAGAAATTGGTAATCAGCTAGTAATGAATGCGTTCTCTACTGAAACTGATATATTTACTAATAATACGGTAGGTGACGGTGATAGAATTTTACTTCATGATCAAAAACCAGTTGAAGATACAACAATTTCTTATGGTATATCTATCAAGCATACTAATAGTCCTAACAGTAGACTTCTTGGTGAAGGATTTGATACTTTTATTACTGAGCGATCTGATAATGTTATCTTAGATAAAGGTAAGGTATTATATGATCAAATACTTTTTATAGCAGATGAGGGCTCTCCTGATGGAGATAATCGTGCGGGAGAATTACTCACAGAGGCTGGTGAGTTTCTTGTTTCAGAAGGTTCTGGCATAAATATTTTGTTAAATGGTACAGATTCTTCTGGAGAAGATGGTGGTAGTTATGTTCTCATGGAAGATGATGATACTCATTCTGGCAATATTATTTTAAATGGAACCACTAGTGCGTCAGAGGATGCGAATGATGATTTAATCAGTGAAGCAGATTTTTCACTTCTTGATGAAAGAATTACTGATTCTGGTGGAGCAATTGCAACAGTTGCAAAACAAGGAACAGCTGTCGCCACAATGTCAGTTGGTACTACTGCTGTTAAAGAGGGTGATTATCTTAATACTGATAGTTTGATAAGTGAAGATGTTATTCGTATTCAAGATTCTTATTTCTACCAAGCCTTTTCTTATGAAGTAACTGTTAGTGCTATTCTTACAGATTACATTAATGAATTAAAACGTGCGGTTCATCCAGCAGGATTTATTCCTTTTGGTAAGGTTAGTCTTGCAAGTGAGATTTCAGTTCGGATGGGCACAACTGGAGCGGGTGTTATTGATTACACTGGTGATACTCTTACGTTTACGCCAGAACTTGCGTCTATCTTTGGTTTAGTTTTTGACAATGAAATAGGTATGAAACCTTTTGTGAGAGAGGGCCCAGGTGTTCTTGATCCCACAGGTGGTAGTAGTATATTTGATCAGATTGTTCAAGAGAATGGTTTGGCCATGGGTGATGCTCTATTAGAGGAAACTGATGGTGATAATTTACAATTTGAAAATGGTTTTGATATTGCTATAGAAAATTCATCAACTCACAGTGATGGTGCTATTCTTTTAGACTCTGGTGTCGGCGGTAAGCTTCTTGCAGAGACAGCTCTTGGTGAATCTACTAAAGGCAAAAAGTCGCTTACTCATATAACAAAGTTAACTGTTCGACCAGAAATTAAAACTCCAAAAACTGCTTATGGTGCGCCTTTCTTATCTGGTATTGAACCTGGCACTTTATTCTTTGATGTTCCTGCTGTTCAGCTTGAGAATGGAAATAGAGATAAGCTTCCGGCCATTTCTAAAGATGTTTTAGTAATGGACGGCACCGATATTTTTGGTACTAATGCTGGTGATAGGATTGTATTTGAAAACGCTCATGATTTAAATATTGACTCTGGAGTTCGGATTGCTGATATTAGTAATTTTTCAGTACAAGATTTAGCAGAGTTGGATACGATTGGATTTGTTGAAGGCCGTAGTGATGACGGAAATTATTATCCTGTTCCAGAAGGTGGGATTGTATTTGAACAAAGTGCAGCATCTGATGAATTAGTTTTAGAAGATTACATGCACTTCATAATGGAGGGTGGAAGACTTAATGATGTTTTAATTTTAGAATCAGGTCACAATCTTTTGGGAGAACATTTTGATAGATATAGAAATGACAATCCCTTCAAAATTTCTGTAGAGGACAATTTACAATCTTTCCCAGCTGGAACGAATGAATTAACTCATATAAGGTTAGAGACTGAAACTGATTCTACAGGACATTTGCTTGGTGAAGGTATTCAAGCTGGTGATAATAGTATTAACATTGTACTAGATGGTATTCTTAATAGAGGCGAAAAAATCTTAACTGAAGGGAGTAAGATTGAGTTTGAGGATAAAACTAACAAAGGAAGTATTCCAGAAGGAAACTACGGAAATAAAAATATTACGCAATACACAAGAGAAGCTAGATTTAATACTGATACTCCGACTAATAGATTGTCTCTACAAGATGAATATCAAACTGATCTAGAAATTGCGTTAGAAGATGATACAGGTTCAATTATATTTAATGGAACCTCAGCTGTTCTCGATATTGGAGGAAATGTTTTAGTAGATGCTACTGATAACATTGGAACAGATGATGGGGTTGCTATAATATTAGATGGTAACTATAACAGAATTGCTTTAAATGGAACAGATAGTACTCTTGCCAATGCTGGAGGCAATATAACATTAGAAGATGGTGGTGGATATGGCGCTGGTATAATTGAGATGGATACACTTGAAGATGTTGGTGAAAATCTTCAATTTGATAGCACAGGCGGCCGCGATCTTGGTGATAAGGTACTTATGCAAAGACCAATTCATAACGTAGTTGTAGGTAATGAGGGAGGCTTTTTCTTACTTGACGGTACAGATGGGACATCTACCAATGCTGGAGATGAGATACTTTTGGAATCGAATATTAATACGGGTGAAGGGACGCTCCAATTCCTAATGCAACAAACTATAAATCGAGCAAATGGTCTTAGTGCTGAAGAGGGCGGTCTTACGTTTGAAATATCAGAACAATCCTTCTCTGAAGGTGATCCAGGCGCAGTTGCATTAGTTAAGACTTTTGATAGCGATCAAGGAACATTCGATTCATCAACAACAACATTTGATGCAGCATAGGGTTATAAATAACATACAAGAAGGGTATAAAATATGGCATATCAAGCAATAGGAACAGGAACTAACGCTAACGATGGTAGTGGCGATACTTTGCGTGATGCTGGTGCAAAAATTAATGACAATTTTGTGGAACTGTACACAAAATTTGGTGATGCCAGTGAATTATCTTCTGGTATTAGTGCAACTGCTACAGTTATTACATTAACTGCTCCTACGATTACGGGTGTTGTAGGTGGGACACAAACATCTGCTACTATTACAACGCTTGCGACAACTACTGTGAATGGAACTACATTAAATGCTGGTACTTTAGCTCTTGCTGCGGGTTCAATAACAGATAGTTCTGGTGACATTGATTTTGGAAATGAAAATCTTGTAACTACAGGAACATTTGGCGCGGGTGTAACTACTGTGGGTAACTTAACATGTGGTTCGATAACTTCCACAGGATCATCTATTGTGTTTGAAGGTGCAACGTCAGATGCATATGAAACAACAGTTACGGTTGTAGACCCAACGGCAGACAGAACAATTACAATACCAAACGAAACAGGGACACTTTTAACCACTGGTGCATCTGATGCTGTTAGTGGTAATATGTTGAAAAGTTCTTCAACCTTATTAATTGTTAATTCTTCTGGTTCAACTTTAAAAACTGTTATTGGTGCTGGTTCAGCATCATAAATATCTAAAATAGGAAAGAATCATGGCAGCGATTATCACAGAAAAATTTAGGCTTCACAACGCCTCACAGTTTGAAGAATCTTTTACTGAATCTGCAAACGATGTGTATTACTTTTTTATAGGAAAGAGTACACCTTTTACCTCTGGTACAAGTGGTGGTTCTGATTCGGCACCGCCAACTCCAGTTGATGGTCCGACTGATGAATTTTATTCATGGGATGATATGACTGCTGCCAAGCTCATCGCATCATCTAATGTTCAAAGAGTTATTCCAAGAAGAAACTGGGCAAACGGTACAACATATGATATGTATGATCCTACATATAGTGCGACTAACACAACAACTTCTGGTGCTTCTAATCTATATGATTCAACCTTCTACTTTGCCACAAGTGATTATAGAGTATATAAAGTTTTAGATAATAATGCTGGTTCAGCTTATAGTGGTTCAGAACCAACAAGTACTACAACTGCACCATTTGTTTCTGGTGGATATACTCTTCAATATATGTATACACTTACAAGTGGAGAGATTAACAACTTCCTTACAACAGATTTTATGCCTGTGTCCACAGATAGTACAGTAAGTGCTGCCGCAACTGACGGAGCAATTGATTCACTTAGAATTACTGCTGGTTCTGGTTATACTGATGGAACATATTATGCAGCAGTCTATGGGGATGGAACTTCTCAAGGTACTTCTTCTGGTGCAATTGTTAGAATTACAGTTACATCTGGAGCAATTCAAGCCTTCGGTTTAACAGCCGGGACAGATACTACAATTCATGCTGCCGGTGCTGGATATACATATGGAACAGTTAACCTTGGAAGTGGATATACTTTCTCTGACGCTGCTCTTAGTTCTGCTTCTGCAATGGGTGGCTCAAGTGGTGCAGTTAATGTTGTTATTGCTCCGAAAGGTGGTCATGGATTTAATGCGGTAGAAGAGCTTGGTGGTCATTATGTAATGATGGCAACAAAATTGACAGGCGCAGAGGGAGATGATGTAACTACTGAAAATGATTTCCGTAAATTGGGAATCGTTGTAAATCCATATTTATATGGAACAACTTCAGTTGCATCAGATGCTACTGCCAGAATGACTTATGCATTAAAATTAACATCACAGTCTGGAACATATGATGGTGATGAAAAAATAAGTCAAGCTACTACAGGAGCAATTGGTAAGGTTGTTGAGTGGGATAGTTCAAACTCAATTCTTTACTATACGCAAGAAAGATTTGGAGATTATGGAACGAATGGCACCACTGGTGCTAATGTTGCGTTTAGCGGTGCAAACATTGTCACTGGAGCAACATCTGGCGCGACAGGAACACCAGATGCAAGTGCTGATAGTGCTGTAACTCTTGCTGGTGGCAATACAATAACATTTACAAATGGTTATGCGAACCCAGAATTAGACCCAGATAGTGGTGATATGATTTATATAGAAAACAGGAAGCCAATCAGTAGGTCTTCAGATCAGATCGAAGACATTAAAATTATAGTGGAGTTTTAGTAAATGCCTGAACTTACAGACCTTAATGTTGCACCGTATTATGATGATTTTAACGCAGATAATAATTTTGTGCGAACATTATTTCGTCCTGGCTTTGCAATTCAGGCGAGAGAATTAACACAGTTACAATCAACTCTTCAAAACCAAATTGAACAAGGGTTTAGCCACATGTTCAAAGATGGAACAATGGTTATTCCTGGCGCATGTTCTTATATTGGTAATGAGGGAGTATTTTTCCTTAAATTAGAAAACTCATTTGGTGGTGAGACAATTGATGTAACTCAATATGTTAATAGAGATAATCCTGTAGTATTAACAGGAGCAACAAATGGCGTTCAATTTGCAGTAAGTCAGGCAACCGCCGCGACAACCACGGAACCTGCTACATTATTTGGTATATACATCAAAGGGTCTGGAACAACTGGATTTACTAGATTTGTTGCTGGAGAAAATCTTAGTGCAAATGCAGCAGTACAGCATGGAAGCACTGCCTTTGCAGCTGATGCTGAATCACTCACTATGAGTTCAACAGAAACTACTTTAGGAAATGATGATTCCGGTGATCCAATTCTTGGTACGGGAACTACAGGGCCAGTTACTGGTGCATGTACAACTGCTGCAATTTCAAATGGTATTTATTTTGTACGAGGACATTTTATTGAAGTCCAAGATCAGCAAATCGTAGTTTCAAAGTATCATAATAAGCCTAGTGCTAAAATTGGATTAACCATTACAGAAACTATTGTTACTCCAGAGAATGATACAACCCTTTTAGATAATGCAACTGGTTCATCTAATTATGCTGCTAAAGGTGCCCATAGGTTAAAGATAACCTTAACTCTTAGTACTATAGAGTTAGATAGCACAGATGATGCTTCTTTTATTGAAATAATTAGAGTTAAAAATGGTGTTATTAATAAATTTGCGAGGGTAACAGAATATTCAATTATGGAAGAAACCCTTGCTCGTAGAACGTTTGATGAATCTGGAAACTATACTGTTCGTCCGTTCACTTTCCAATTGAAAGAATCAGTGACACAAAGTGTTGGTGCTGAAACATTTACGGGAGTGTATGCTGTTGGTGCGACCACTGATGACGGTAATACAGCTGGAGATGATCTTCTTTCTTTACAAGTATCTACTGGTAAAGCATATGTTAAAGGTTTCGAGATAGAAAAAATTGCTCCTACATTCATTGATATAAACAAGGCAAGAGATTTTGAAAATATTAATGCAAGCAATACTGGTTTTGAAGTTGGTAACTTTGTTAATATTACAAATTTATATGGAACTCCAGATGTAACATTTATTTCTGGTGAATCTACAGCGTTTAAAGAAATAGCTTTGCATGATACAGCAACTGTAACTAGAGGGACAAAAGCGGGAACTCAAATTGGTGTGGCTCGGGCAAGAACTTATCAATATGCTTCTGGTACTGCTGGTGATCAAGATGCTGTCTATCGTTTATATCTTTTTGATGTTAGACCACTTACAATAATTACATTGTCTGATACGCCAAGTCCAACAATATTATCTGTTGCATCAAATGGTGGAAACAGAGTGGTTGGGAATACAAGTGGAGCATCTGGTTATGTTTATGGCGGTACAACTACAGGAACCACTCTTGCTTTAACCAATGTTGTAGGAACATTTTCTGCTGGAGAAAAGATTGAATTATCTGATTCTGCTGAATCTGATAAACTTGTAGAAAATTCCAGTAATGCAGATTTGACAATTAGTAAAGTTGTTTCACCTTCGTTTGAACAGGTTCGTCAAGTTTATATGCAAGACCCTGATGGTGGTCAAGATTTTACGGCTGATGTGGCACTTAGTACGGTTGCGGTTACAAGTTCTTTTCTTGATATTGATGGAACTGATGATACTGGTGCTGACCAAGGTGACAACATCATTACAGAAGATGAAAATTTACCAATTGCATTGAATGCAGCTGCTACAGGTGGTACAGGGTCATTTCAGAGAATTTGTAGATTACAAGAATCTGAGAAAAATATATCCTTATTCCGACTTGCAGAACGACCAGTGAAGACTTTATTGACTGCAACAAACAATGGAACAAGTGATACTCAATTTACAATTCGTAGACAGTTTATTGTAACTACAAACTCTTCTGGTGCTGTTACAATATCTGCTGGTGCGAATGAAACTTTCTTAACTCATTCAGAGGCAGATTTTACTATTTCGGTATTATCTTCTGGTACAGGGTCAGCCAGACAAGGAGATATTGTAAGCGCATCCACTGGATTTTCTGGGGGTGGAACGGGAACTTTGACAATTACAAATGCTGCTGTGTTTGGAACAGGTGCTAAACTTAAAATTATGACCTCTTTGATCAAAACTTCTGTGGTGCAAAAAACAAAAGTAACAAAGTTGATGAAACAATGTAAGGTTGTTCCTGGCAGTACTGATCCTTTTGGAACAAGACCAACTGACAGTATTATATCTCTCGGCCGAGCAGATGTTTTTAGATTAATGGGTGTATTTGAGTCAGCTGCTGATGATACTGATGCAGTCGCACCAACTGTTTCAATTTCAAATGCCAATGGCACATTTGTCAGAGGAGAAAAAATTACAGGCAATAATAGTGGTGCTACTGCAAGATTAACAACAACCAGTACACCTCTTCAGATTGTATATACTTCCGGCAATAAAACATTTGACGCAACCGATACAATTACCGGCGAGTCGTCAGGTGCTACCGCAACTGTTTCAGCTGTAACCACGGGTGATAAACTTGTAACAAGTAACTATCTTTTAGATACAGGCCAGAGAGATAATTATTATGATATTTCTAGAATACAAAGAAGGCCTGGCATTCCAGCACCCGTAGGAAGATTGTTAATTGTTTATGATTATTTAGAGCATAGTGCGGGAGATGTGATAACCGTAGATTCATATTCAGATGTCGCAAATCAAATGGATTATGTTGACATACCAACATACTCTGCTACTAAAGTTGATCCAGATGCTCCACAACCAAGCGGTGAATATAATCTCTATAATGTTTTAGACTTTAGACCCTGCCTTGAAAATATTAGTGGTGCAGGAACAGATGAATCTACAGTAGATGAGATAACTGCATCATCATTTGATTTTTATCATAGACAATATGATGGAACTGGAGCTTCTGCAAATAACTTCTTAAAACCTGGCAGTTTGGTAACGGCAGATTACGAGTTTTACTTACCAAAAAGAGCTGTTGTTGATATTAACGCTAGAGGTCAGATAGTCGTTTCAGAAGGAAAGTCAGCTAGAAATCCATCATTGCCAGAAGGTCAAGATGGAGCAATGCGTCTTGGTGAGATGTTTATTCCAGCATACACATTTAAACCATCTGATGTTAACTTCACTAGAGAGAAAAATCAACGTTTCACCATGAAAGACATTGGTAAACTTCAAGAACGTATTAGTAATCTTGAATACTATACTCATTTGTCATTATTGGAAAGAGATGCCGAGAGTTTTGAAGTCACTGATGCTAATGGACTTAATAGATTTAAAGCTGGATTTATTGTTGATGCTTTCCAAGGCCACCGAGTTGGTGATGTTCAACATCCTGACTATCAATGTTCTATTGATCAAATTGACAATGAATTGCGTCCACAAGTTGTTAATAAAGATATCAATCTTGTAGAGGTGGCCACAAATGATACAGAAAGAGCCAGTATCGGTTATCAAAAAACTGGTGATCTTATAACTCTTCCATACGAGGAAGTTCCACAAATTGAACAACCATATGCAACAAGAGTTGAAAGAGTATGTCCTGTTCTATTGTCGAATTGGGTGGGACAAATTCAACTTGATCCTAATCAAGATAACTGGTTTGAAACAGAAATTGCTCCACAATTAATTGTTAATGTGGAAGGTAACTATGATACGTTTACCGAGGCTAATAAAAACGCAATTGGAACCATATTTAATGCATGGCAGACAACTTGGAGCGGTACGGTAGCATCATCATCCAGCGCATCACAACAAGGTGATGGGTCAATAATTACAAGAACAACAAATACAGTGAGAACAGATCAAACAAGAACTGGTGTAAGAACTGATGTTGTTGAAAGAATTGATTTTGAGAGTGCTGGAACAAAAGTTATTGCCCGTGCATTATTGCCTTATTGCAGACAAAAGGTTATTAACTTTGAGGGTTTTGATTTCTATCCAAATACAAGATTATATCCATTCTTTGACAATCAAGCTGTTGAAGCTCACACAGAACCACTGGAAGGATTTTCTACTAACGATGCGAGTTTAATTCAAGGAGATGCACTTATAACAAATCCAGCTGGAAGAATTAAAGGTGTATTTACCATACCTGATCCAAAGGTTGAAGGTAATCCAAGATTTGCAACTGGAGAAATTAGTTTTAGACTTACATCGAGCGACACAAACATAGTATCAGTTGATCCACAAACTGCTGGTGAAGCAACATATCATGCAGCTGGTATTTTGGAAACTGAACAAGAGACAATTATTGCTACTCGAAATGCTGAGTTGAGAAGAACAAGTGTTACTGAATCAACAAGTATTTTTTCAAATAGTGTTTCTACCAATCTCACTCCTGCTCCCGGCCGACAGCCCGCCCAACAAAATTTCGATGATGCTCAGGCGGGTGACGGCGGCGATCCAGGCGGTGGCGATCCTCTTGCTCAAACCTTTATGATTGATGCGTCTGGAGGTCCAGGCGGGGTTTTCTTAACGAGTGTAGATATTTTCTTTTCTGCAAAAGATGATGTTCTTCCTGTGACATTAGAATTGAGAAATGTTATTAATGGATATCCTGGGCCGAAACTCTTACCATTTGGTCGAGTTGTAAAAGACCCTGCTGATATTACTATTGATGAAACGGGTCAAATCGCAACTAACTTCAAATTTGCCTCTCCTGTATATGTTCAAGAAGGATTTGAGTATTGTGTATGTCTTCTTGCAAACGTTCCAACACATAAGGTCTGGATTGCAAGAATGGGTGAAACAAGTATTGCTGACTCATTAACAGCTGCTGAAGTTGGTGGCGCTGCGACTGATACAACGAATGTTCTCTTTTCAGAAAGAACAGTTTCAGATCAACCAGAACTTGGTGTTATGTTCAAATCTCATAATAATAGAACTTGGGCACCATCTCTTATGGAAGATATGAAGTTGACAGTTTATCGTGCAAACTTTACATCGGCGACAGGAACAGCTACATTCCAAAATGATTTCCATGAATTTGCTATGGATAATGTGAGATGGGGTTCTCCTTATCTTGGAGGCCCAGGCAAACAAGGAAGAAGAACTAGAGGAACGAGATTAGGTTCACAGTGGGGTGGTGGATATTATGGCCCATCAAGGAAATTAGAAAATAATCCTTTAATTCTTTTAGATGGAAGTAATATAATTCAAGTTAAGCATCCAAATCATCAAATGCATACTACGGCTAATAATGTTATGTTCTCAGATATTAAATCTGGTGCTGAGACAACTCTAGCTGCTGATTTGACTGTTAGTGATACTACCATAACATTAACTGATGGTACAAACTTTGATGATACCACTGGTAAATTTGCTTATGGTGCTGGTAATGCTTGGCTTATAAGAATTAATAATGAGGTTATAAGGTATACATCTATTTCTGGTAATACAATTACTGGAGCAACGAGAGGTGTTGGTGCTGATACTGAAGGTGTTTCCGGTGCAATTCACTCGTCTGGAGATGTTGTAGAACTTTATCTGATTCATAAAATACCTTTAACTGAACTATATGGATTTTCAACTCAAACTGGACTTGATAATCGAATAGGTGCTAATGGTATCAAAGGAATTGGTAATATTGGAATTGATAGCTACACAGTTCAAGTTACAACTAGTGCGGTTATTGATGGAACAGGAACCACGCGAGCTCAGGTTGGTGGAGATAATATATATGTTTCTGAAAATATTTTGTTTGATCTTGCACAGTTCAATATTCAAAACATGCAATTGCCAGGAACAAGCATAACTGCAGCAATACAACCAACGACAGCTACAAGTCCTTCGGGAACTCAAACATCATTTACTAAAATTGCAAAAGCAGATGAAGTACCAATTTCAATAAATGACAATGAATTTTTTGACGTTCCTTATATGGTATGTTCTAAATTCAATGAAGATCAAGAGCTTGCAGGACAAAAATCATTAACAGTGAATTTGTCAATGGCATCTTCACAAGTAAACCTTTCACCAGTTATTGATACAGCACGAATGAATGTGTTTGCTATTGCAAATAGAATTAATAATGTTGATTCTTCATCAGACGTATATCCCACTTCGGATTATGTGACTTCAACTGAACCAGATGGTGATAACAATGTAGCAATATACTGTACTAGAAAAGCACCGTTAGAAAATGCTGCTACTGCTTTGAAAGTATTCTTTTCAGCTAACCGTGATAATGATTCAGAAATTAAAGTTCTATATAAAGTTTTGAGGTCTGATGATGCATCAGACTTTGATGAATTGACTTGGAGATTTTTCAATGATACTGGTGATCCTGATCTTACAGTAAATCCATCACTAGGACGAGATGATTTTTCAGAGTATTTATTTACAGCAGGTGTAACTGATGACGGCCTTGGTACACCATTAGAACCTTTCATTTCTTTTGCGGTTAAAATTGTTATGCAATCAACAAATAGCGCGGAGCCGCCTCGCATTAAAGATTTCAGAGCATTAGCATTGGCGACATAATATGGCTAAAAATTATCAAAAAGTAGAAGACCATCCAGATTTGCTTAGAGATAAACATTCTGGTGCAATAATAAACAGTGATACAAATGCGTATAATAGAGCAGTTGCTCGAGCACAAGCTGCTCAAAGACAAAGAGATGAATTGAGAGATGCTACAAGAGAGATAAATAATTTAAAATGTGAGATGCATGAAATCAAAAATCTATTACAACAAATAGTGAGTAAAGAATAATGGCAACAGTTACCGCAGCAGCAGTCGCAACGACAGACTCATTAGAAACATTCCGTCAACAATTTAATAATTTAAGGTCGGATATTTCTGGATTGTCTTTTGATTCATCTATCATTTTTGAAGGGGCAACAGCGAATGCTTTTGAAACAACTTTAACGGTCACTGATCCAACTGCTGATCGTACTATCACGTTTCCTGACAAGTCAGATACACTTGCTCTTTTAGGTGATCTTGGAGATGTTATTCTATTAAATGGAACTGATAGTTCTAGCACTGATGCGGGCGATAATCTTGTTCTTAATTCAACAAGTGGAGACGGTTCTGATGATGGAGATCAGATTTTATTTGAATCTGCTACTGGTGACCATTTAGAAAATCCAGCTGTTCGTAATGAGGTTGATGTTCTTTTGGAAACCGCGACATTTAATAAAAAAGATTTTTTGCTTGACGAGCGTGACAGCGATCATATAGAATTTGAAAGCGCAACAAACGATGTTTTATTAGGGGCGTTGTTTATTCCTCCCGCTTCTGGCGGTGTTCAATATACCCTGCCTGCAGCAGATGGTTCTGAAGATCAAGTTCTTGCAACCGATGGTTCTGGTAATCTTTCATTCAAAAACCAAGCATCTGGTATGTCACTTGCCAATGATGGAAACAATCGTGTTGTTACTGGAACTGGTTCTGGCTCTGGTAATGCTGAGGCAAACTTAACCTTTGATGGTTCTACTCTTACAGTTACAGGTAATATTACGGTTCCTAACGATGGTGATATTGGTTCAGTTGGTTCAACAACTGCCATACAGATTTCTTCCGGTGGTATTGTAACCTTTGTAGATGATATTAAGATTAAGGATGGTGGTACAATTGGCGTTGCGTCAGCTGCCGATGCTATGACCATTTCCTCTGCTGGTATTGTTACCTTTAAGGATGATATCCTCGTTAAGGATGCTGGAACAATTGGTTCTGCCTCTGACCCAGATGCGATTGCTATTGGTTCGGATGGTGATGTAACACTGACTCAAGATTTAGAGCTGCAACATGATGGTGCAACAGTTGCCTTTGGTGGTAATGATGAAATTACAATAACGCATGTTCACAACTCTGGATTAACTATAACCAATACTGTAAACGGTACAGATGATAGCCCTGTTGTACTACAATTGAAATCAGAAGAAGATGCAATTGTTGCCGATGATGTTATTGCTTCTATTGAAATGGCGGCGGGTGATTCTGATGGGACAGATGGTGCGACTGTTGCTGCTGGTATTCATGCGATTGCAGAGGGTACATTTTCTGCTAGTGCAAACGCAACAAAACTAGTATTTACAACTGGTGTCTCTGAGACTGCTGCCGCCTCTGCTACTGCTAAGATGACATTAAGTTCAGCGGGGTTATTGACAATCGCTGATGATTTACTTATTAAGAATGGCGGAACTATTGGCACCGCTGCTGATAGTGATCTTTTAACTTTAGGAGATGGTAATTTAACTGTTGCTGGCACGGTTACTGCAACAGCAGGCTCTACTTTGTTAATTAAGAACTCAAGTGGAAGTACTTTGAAAACTGTGAAAGGGATAACTTAATGGCCTCTGTTCGTCCTTTATATCAAAGTTCTGGTGATTTATTTGAAATGAGTGATGGTGAAATTACCCAATGGAGAACTATTGCTCAGTTTGGTTATGCTGCAAGTCCAACAGCTGTTTTAACAGTTGTGTCAAACAGTGGTGCGTTAATTTCTGGTATGAGCGATACTAGATTACAAGCGGGTTCTGCATCACAAGCGGCCGCTGCATTCGTTGCAGAGGGCAGCACTGCTGAACCAAGTACGGTTACCGTTGCATTTGATAAAATTAATCTCGCATACACTTCAAGTGGAAGTATAAGTAAAACTGCTGATTCTGGTACTAATTTTCCAGTGTATTATGACAGTTCAACAGGGGCGATCCAAGCGATGAGTCTAACTGATTTGTTGGACACATTTATTCATCCTCAAGTTGATAATATGATTTCTGGAACTGAGTCCGATGCAACAGCAGGAACATACTCAATACACACAGGAAGCTCGTTATCAGGCTATACAGAAGTCTCTGGAGCAGGTACACAAGTTTTTATTGATACGAGAGCAAACACAGGGTCATATTCTGCTGCTGGTATTCCAGAAACTTTGGATCAACCGACAACTGTCACAAACTACTATCTTCAAAGAAGAAACCTTTCCGATCCGGGCGATGCTGATAGAACCCCGTTGTATATTAATGGTGATAATGACTTACAAGAATTTGCTCAAGATGATGTAGACTCGTTACTAGCGGGGTGGTTAAGATTTACAGCAGCACATTCTACTGATGGATATAAAGTAACTTATTCTGTAGCAACATCTGGCTCTGGAAACACTCGCGGCTCAACAATGACAGATACTAAGTTAGATGGTTCTGGAAATTATCAAACACTTCAGGCTGGAGTTGACGATTATAGATCACAAGAATTTCCAAATGGTTCAGCAGGAACAATTAATTCTTATAATTTGAGAATAAACAAGGAATAAATAGGTGTAGGAGAAATGAATTATGGCACATGAAGGTAAAGAGACTGACGCATATTTCGAGAATGGTGAACCTAAATTCCCATTTGTCGGTCAAATTGTGGAAGCATACTACACTGATCCAGAATTGAAACATATTTGTATTGTTTACAATTATACGGTTCCAGATGATGGTGTTCATACAGATCGTGATGGAAACCCTAATGGTGGACAAATTGCCACCACAGTTTATAATATTATGATTGAAGATAAAGAAGATGCTCGTCTTCTTGCTTTGTTAGAAGAGTTTAGTTGGGAAGCCATTGACGAATGCACAAGGACTCGTCACGAAAACCATAGACAAGAATTTAGAGATGCATTTCATCGTTATGCCACCGAAAATAATATGTACGGTCATGGACTAGATGGGGGGTTTAAAGATGAAACACAAGGGAGTTTAGAAATATTATTTAATTATGACCCTGATCATCCTGATCATAAAGAAGCGTTATTCAAATTAAAATTGAGAATGTTTGAGGTGCCAGAAGTGAAAGACAGTCGGAAGAAAAAAGCAAAAGCTGAAATCCGTAAGGCAGATACTCCAGTTGATGCTGTAAAGGCATTCGCATCATTCTTTTAATAAAATATGAACAAACCAATCTTTATAGATTTTGGTTGTGGTCCAAATACAAAACACTTAATCAGATATAGAAAAAAAGGTTATTATGTAATTTCAGTTGATAGGTCTGAGCAAGATTTATATGAAAACACAGACATAAAAGATATTAGTTATTACGAACTTGTGTCTGATGAAATATCTTTCTTTGATATAACAGACCTTTCAAAGAAAACAAATTATCCAGCTGATGTGTGGAATTGTGGTGCTGTTATGGAACATATTGAACCAGACCAAATAGACCCGTTTTTATATGGCATCAAAAATAGTTGCAAAAAAGGATCACGGGGAGTCATATATATAGATTTAACAGACCATTTTGGTGGGTTTGATCATCGTGTTAACCCAGAAAAATATAATCATTTTATTAAAAATGCGTATGAAGAAATAGAGTGGTACGATATTATGGGAAGACATTTTGAAATAGAAGAGTGGTGGCGGCGTTTTAAATCAGATATTTCTTCAGAGGGCTTTGTTACAATTAGAGGCCCGAAGAATAAATTTCAAATTTCAAACTCTGGTAACTGTATAGCACTCTCATTTCATGTTTTTGTGTGAGGAATTATATGACTGAAAATACAATATTATGTGTCAATTGGGGCGAAAAGTATGGTCAAGAATATGTTGAAAAATTGAAACAACAATGCGAAGAAAACTGTTCAACTCCTTTTAATTTTTACTGTCTCACTGATAATCCAGTTAACGATTATGACCTTCTTCTCCCCACTGATTGGGATGATTATGAGGGTAAACATAGTCGTTATAGAAATGAACAAGCTCCATCAAACATGTGGGCATACAGAAAACTCTACATGTTTAAGATAGGGAAAAGAACGGAGGGCCGTGGTGGATATACACAGTCCATGATTGACTTTAAAAAGATTGAGGGTGACAAGTTTTTATATCTTGACCTAGATGTTATCATTCACCAAGACTTAAAATATTTCTTTGACCTTGATATGGAAAGGCCTTGGATAGTTCGGGGTTGGTGGAATGACACAAATGAGTGTCGTAAAAATTATGCTGCAATGAAATCAACACCTATCAATTCATCTGTGATAAGATGGGACAGAGAACAACTCAATAAAATATATTCTCACATAGCTAATAATTTAGATGTTTTGTTTTTCACATATCCGACTATTGATAACTATCTAAATCATTTTTGGTATGATATGTTGGATGATGATAAATCGTTCTTTTCTGTTTTTCCTCAAGGTGATGTTTATTCATATTATCGTGGTAATATATGGCCCGATGATTTAGAGGAGAAAAAAATAAGATTGGATCACAAAATATGTTTATTTAATAATAGTGCAGAAACAAATGATATTGAGGAGTTGAAGTCGTTATGGTAATTTTAGGAGAGGATGGTTATAACTTGCATTTACAATTTACACCAGAACTAGCAAACGATTGGAAGAACGCCATGTTGGCTTCTGTTGAAGTGCCTTATTTACTTCAAAGAGTAATGACTTCAATGAATGCCTCACAGTTAGAGAGTAAGATTTGGTTAATTCAAACTCTAAAGGTATTGGATAATAAATTTGGGTTTAATCCTAAAAGGGTTGCATTACTTGCTGGTTGGTTTGGTCAATATATTGTTCCTCTTATGTTTGATACGTTTGAGACTTGCGAATGGATTGAAAACTTTGAGATTGATAATGATGTTTCTTCCATAAGCTACAAGTTCAATAAAAGATATAAAGATGAAAACAAATATAAAATGAACATCAGAAATATTATGACTAAACCAATGAGGATAAAGAGTAATCCTAATATTGTTGTTCCCCCAGAGGATATTTTTAACGTTGTTATTAATTGTTCATGTGAACATATGTTTCCGATGTGGAAGTTTAGAGAGATGAATGAAAGATTTCATGGGCGGCCTTTATATGTTTTGCAGTCATCAAACGCAACACAGCATGAGGACCATATCAATTGTGTTGAGTCTGTGGATGAGTTGATTGAACAAGCACAAATAAAGGACGTAATGTTTTCTGGCTCAAAGGTATTGCCAAATGATAGCACAAGGTTCATGGTAATTGGAAAATGAACCCTGTAGAGTGGTGCAGAAAAAATGATGTGTGGTATCTGAAAATAGATTTAGACATTCCAGAGAGCATTATTAAAGAAGCTCAAGCAGTTTATGATGAGGGGTTTTTTGTTCCACACCGACTACAGGATGGCGATGAGTGGTGGTCTTCTTCTCTTCATGGATTTGTTCCAGAAACCGATAATGATACTTCGATGGGATGGCATTACACTAAGAATCCATCTGGTCATGGACTCACTGAAGATGCAGTAAAGTGGGGATGGACTGAAGTTGCTGAGGTCGCCCCAGAGATGAAGAGGTGGTTAGAAGACTTTCCACACAAACACTACAGGCGTTGTAGGTTTATGTTGATAAAGCCTGGAGGTAGTATAAACGCACATCATGACGCTGGAGATACGAGGATAAATGAAGGTCGGCAAAGAAACATCTCAGCTGCAATAAATCTAGCTATCTATCAACCAGATAATTGTTACTTGAGGAGAGTTGATACAAAGGAAGAATTACCTTTTGAGAATTGCACTGGTTTCTGGTTTGACAATGGAGTGACACATGAGGCTCTAAATAGTTCAGATGAAAATCGTTTTCACTTTATTATTCATGGAGGGTCAAATAAAGAAAGAATTGAATTGATGAAACGTTCTATGGTGAAACAGTTCGGTAAGGATGTATTGAGAGAGTTAAATGATTAATGAATACACATTAAAACTACCAGACTACACAGATACAATGTCACGAATTGTTGGAGACTACACACAGATCGGCCGAGTTAAATCTAATAGAGGTGGATATCAAAGCTCACTACTAGAACCAGATGACATGCCATTCCTTTTGAAACAATGCATTGACTATTATGTGCATGTAATAGATAATACAGTAAATATGGTTCACTGGTGGATCAATGTAAATGGAAAAGGACACTCAAATGGTTCACATGATCATTACGACAGAACTCCACCAGCAGAACCAATGGGAGTTAGTGGTGTCTTCTATATTTATGTTCCAGAGGATAATATGGGAGACATTGTTTTTCAAGGCACGGTAATGAGATCAAATCCAACTCTATACAATCCACCTAAAAGATTTAAGCCTAGAAAGAACAGGTTATTAGTATTTCCCTCTGACTGCTTTCATTCAGTGGAACCCAATGAAAGCAACAAATCGAGAATAAGCATTGCTTTCAACCATATTAAATAGGAAAAGTATCAATCTTGATATAACTCACCGATGCACATTAGAGTGTCCAAAGTGTCTTAGACGTTCTGTCCCTACTAACAATCTTGGTGATTTATCTTTAGATAGCTTCAAAAAGATTATCAGTCATTTTGAACAGATAGAGTTCTGTGGTCAAATATCTGATCCAATCTTTCATCCACAGTTTATAGAATTTTTAAAACTCACAAATAACAAGAGAGTTTTTGTTCACACTGCTGCATCTCATAAACCGATAGATTGGTACATAGAAGCCTTTGATGCTAACAAATCGGCAATCTGGGAGTTTGGTATTGATGGTCTTCCAAAGGATAGTCATAAATATAGAATAAATCAAGACGGTGAATATTTGTTTGAGGTGATGAAGGCCGGTAAATCTAACGGTAATGCTATTAGATGGCAATATATCATATTCAAGTATAACGAAAATGATGTACCTGAAGCTGTAGAACTTGCTCGCAAACATCAAATTCCCTTACAAGTAAATAAGTCTTCAAGATGGTCTGGGCCAGACGATCCCTATAAACCAAGTGAGATTAATTGTGCTTAAACCAAAATGTGCGAGAGGAAAATCATTTGCGTTAAGTGCTGAGGGATATTTGTTACCTTGTTGCTGGGTAGACCCGTTACGAAAGTTAAAACCAGACTACGATGGTAACATGGATGGTATGGACGATTTGTTCAAGGAGGAATTGAAAATAGAAAATGTTGATACAGTTGAGGATATTATAATGTCAACAGAGTGGCTTGACTTTTTTGAAAGGTTAACCACTGGAACTAAAATTCCTAAAATCTGTGTGAGATATTGTGGTGATGACAAAGATACTAGAGAAGAAATAGTCTATGACTAAGTTGGAAAATTTAAAATGGTTTTGTCCTCAGCCATTTACTAATTATGTTTTGTATAGAGATTTAGCACCGTTATCTTGTTGTGTATTGAAGGAGTGGCCACGGAATAAAATAAAACGAAAATACAAAACAAATGATCCCAGAAAACTACACAATGAAGCTGAGTATGCAGATTTTAGAAAAGAGTTTTTAAACGGTGGTGGTCCACTAACAAAGAAACATTGTCAAGTATGCATCGAGCAAGAAAAACATTCAGGCGAAAGTCATCGAAAAGTTTATCTCGAAAAATTCATAGAGGAACATGGTGAGTATAATCAGTATCTAGAAGATTTAGAGAACTACATTGACACAGACATGACAGAGCCCCATATCTTAACTATGGAGTATGTTGCACCAAGCAATTTTTGTAATCTAAGATGTAACATGTGCGGGCCCGCAAACTCTTCATCTTTGGCAAAGGAAAATATAGATATTGGATTAACTAATCTGTTTCAGATGGAAAAATTCAAAGACAATCCTTTGCAAAAAATAAAAGATGATGTAGAAAAATATGATGATATCCTTGTTAACTTGGCTGAATTAAAATTAGTAGGTGGAGAAACGTTAGCAATAAAAGATAATTACGACATGATACAACGAACTATAGACTTGGGCGTAAGTAAAAACATGGTGTTGAAGATTACCACAAACGGCACACTAACTCCCAAGTTTGATGGTAAAGATATATTTCATTACATCCCATATTTTAGAGGATGCACCATGACGGTATCTATAGAATTTTGGGGTGAGAGAAATAATTATCTAAGGTTCCCATCAAAATGGGATGTGATAATAAACAATGCTAAAAGATTTGTTGAATGTCCAAATACAAATGTAATGTTTGCAACCACAGTGAATGCATTGAACATAGGATACATGCCTGAAATTTCATGTGGAGTTAAGGAGTTAATGAGTGAGTGTGATGAGCCATCAGTAAATTTTAAAGAAACTTTTTCAGTTCCTAAATGGTCATGGGCTTCTGGAAGTTTAGTGTGGGGTGAGGGAAATGAATACGCAGTGACAGCTTTACCGTTGGACATTCGTGAGCAATACATGGAAAAATATTTTGATTTCGGACCAAAGATAAAAGGAGATTATAGTCATTTTCAAAAGTTGTATGCGTATATGGAAGAGATGCCCTTTGATGAAAAATTACACAAAGAGATGATGACAAACGTTCAATTGAGAGATAAACACAGAGGAACTTGTTTGGTTGATGTGTTTCCAGAGTGGGAGCCATACTATGAAAAACTTTGAAGAATTTAAATTGTTGTGGGAAACACAAAAATCAGATCGTGTGAATGATGAACTTGATCATTTAATTTTTGTTGTCGCATACCCAGATAATTTAGAATGGAGTTTCATAATTGAAAAGCAAACTCAAACAACTTGCTTGCAAACCTCTGGTGGTTCCACTGGTGCGGGAACAGGACACAGGCACGTTCTCTGCTATCAAAGTGAAGTTAACGATGTTCTAAGAGAGTGTGAGCAGACACACGCAATGATTACTTGTGTCGGAATGACATTTAATATGATTGTGCCACAAACGTCTATAACTAGATTTTGTAACTGGGCTGAGACTGATGAATACTGTAGGGCACACATTATATCAAGACCTGATAAAAAAGCATACCTACATCATCAGCACATAGAGTTGAATCTTGTCAAATGGAAAGAGCATGGTGCTCCAGATATATTTGAAAGATGGGAAAATTATGAAAGGTCACCAGAAAATTTTCACGATGATTATACCCCGCCGTGGATTAAAGTTGACGAATTACCTTTGATTAAAAATTTTACTGAACAGGAGAGAAACATAAAAGGGTTTGCCTATCATATGGAGAATAGAACAGAAATTCAAGATCAGAACTGGAGAAAGATGGCACATAAAGCTTTTGGATGGAGAGATCGTATTGACCAAAGTGATAGATATTTTGAACTGCTTATGAATAGGATGACTGAAAAATTCTACGCAGAAAATACGGAGAACTTGGGTAAAATACCAGACGGAAAGTTTGACTTAATCTTTACTCCTACTGCTGGTTATAGTGGAGAGGTTTTTGCAGATAGATTAGATTTTGATGGTGACGTTGTATTTTATGATTATTGTGAGGAGAACATAGAAATAAAACAAAATATCGTTGAGATGAATATGAGTTTTGAAGAGCTTGAAATGTATTCTAGATTTAGTAATCATGATATTGTGTTTACATCCAATATACCAAGACACTATGTTGTGTCTGAAAAATTAAAAAAGAGAGTGGAGACATTTGGTAGCTTTGAGGAATGCAGAAAACTACAAAAAAATATGATAGAAAATTATAATATAGAATATTGGATCATGGATATAATTAATCCAGACTATGGAAAGATAATTAATAAAATCAAAGGTAAAAGAGTTTTCTTTGATCTAAGTAATATTTTTAGCTATCACACTAGTCATGTTTGTTATACCTTAACAGAGTTGGTTGAGAGTTTAGATCGTCTGATTGAAACATTAAGTAACAACACAGAGTATTTTTTCATTAGAGGTAAAAAACCTACTAAACAGAGTATGCCGAATGAGAAAAAGTGATTGTACATTTACAAGACTAAATGAAGAATATAATGCCTTTGATTTTTATGAGGAAAAGTTAGAGGATAACTTTTTGGAATTTACGTTGGAAGAACTTGGCATGCCTTCAGCTGAGGAGTTATATGATGGAACATTAAAGATTGCAGATGAGATTGGTGGAATAAGAGGTTGGAGAAAGGTCGATCTTGAGTCAGAAAAATATAGAGGATTTAGTATTTGTATGAATGAAAAGGGGGATGATTATCTACAAAGTCCGTATGCCAGTCTTGGCCATCCAGAATTAAATTGGACATATTCAAGAACGAATAATCCTAATCCACCTTGGGAAACAGATATAGATACTTACTATGATACATATGGTTTGTCTACGGTCCACCCGATAGTTAAAAAACATTATGATACATTTTTAGAGTGTGTTGACCTACCGCCCACGAGGTCAAGAGTGATGTGGGAGTATCCTAGGCACGAGCAGGGGTGGCATATAGATGAAGTGTTGTGGTGTGCCATAAGATTTAATATACCATTAGTTACTGAGCCTTCATATGTTTTAGAGATTGATGGTACAGACGAATATGATAATTCTTTAACATTAACTAAACATCTAGAGGTTGGTAAGGTTTACATGTGGAATACAAGAATAAAACATAGAGTTAGAGATATGGGTGGAGCAAAGAAACCAAGAGTTCACATTGTGGCTGCATTTATACCGTGGTTTGAAAAAAATAACAATGATTGGAAACCAAATAAATATTTCGGTATACAACCTTTAGATATGATAAAATCAAAAATGATTTTTCCTTATGCGTCATGAAAATATTTGCAGTCAGAATAGGAGAGAAGTACGGTCCAGAATACGAAACGTATTTAGAGAGAAAACTTTCTAAATATGAGATAATATGGATAAGAGAGCCATATGATTCTAGGGTTGAATTGCAATGGAATAAGATGTGGGCAATGCAACAAGATATTGATGAACCCATTTGTGTGATGGATATTGATGTTTTATTAGTTAACGATTATGAAAAGATATTTGAATATCCTGTTGAGCATGGACAATTTGTTGCAATGCCGGGATGGTGGAGAGATACAAAAAAAGAAGGATACAAGATTAACGGTGGATTTTTTAAATATTATCCAAAAGATTGTAAATATATCTATGAAAAATTTATGTCTGATGTTTATGGGTGGCAAAGATATTATATCGACAACGGAACAACAAATGGTCCAGTAAACGGTGAGCAATATTTTGTTGAAGATTCTGTGAATGAAAGACTTGAACTTATCACATTGCCCGATGAGTGGTTTACTCGTTGGGTTACTGGAACCGACATAAATTATGGAAAGAGCATGTTTAGATGGAATGTTCAATTGACTAGAAAATATAGAAACCTTACTGGTAATGAATATGTTTGTTTGGGTGATGAGTTTCATCCAGATATAAAATTTGTTCATTTTACTCATAGAATGAACAAACCTCATGAGTGGGAACACTATGCAGACAACATTTGATTTTGTAGAGGAAATAAGTTTTGAAGAAATCAAAGAGGTTTGGGAGAGAGAACTGTGGCCTAATAAAAAGAATGGAGTTGCAAAGGCAAATGAATGGACATGGAAGTGGCATACAAAAAATCTTGGGAAAGATAAAAAAATGGCAAAAGAAGTTGATCCCACATTTATTTGTCTTAGGTCTGGAAAAGAAATAGTTGCTGTCAATAGTTGCTATGAGAGTAACGTAGAAGGACTATTTAAATATTGGAGATCAAGAGGCCTGTGGGTGCATCCAGATTTTAGAGGAAAAGAATATTCCTGTGTGATACTAACTTGGTGTTTAGAATATGCAAGAAAGCACGGTGGAATATATATGTGGACAGTTCCTAGAAAAAGCGCATTGAGGGCATATCAGAAAGTTGGGTTTGTACAATGTTCTGAATGGTTTGATGATGGCCAGTTTGGACCCAATTGTATCGCGTCGAAATACTTATAAATAGAGTATAAAGGAGTTTATGATATGGCAGTTCCCTCAACAAAGGCAACTCTAAAGTCATATTGTCTTAGATCATTGGGTAGTGGGGTTATTGATATTAACGTATCTGATGACCAAGTTGACGATAGACTTGATGAGGCTCTTCAATATTTCGCAGAATATCATTATGATGGTGTAGAAAGAATGTATCTAAAACATCAGATTACATCAGATGACATCACAAGAGGAACGTCTGATGCATCCACAACTGCAACTGATGTTGTAGATGGTTCGGTTACTGCTACTTGGAAAGAAGGAAAAGGATACATTCCTATACCATCAACAGTTTTGTCAGTAGTAAATGTATTTCCATTTACAGATAGCGCTACTGCAAATATGTTTGATCTTAGATATCAATTACGATTAAATGATCTTTATGACTTTTCTTCAACTTCTATAATGGAATATCAGATGACACTTCAGCATCTTGATTTCTTAGAACATGTTCTTGTTGGTGAAGTTCCAATTAGATTTAGTCAACATCAGCAAAGATTATATTTAGATATGGATTGGAATAATGATGTTAATGCAGATGAATATATTATTATAGAGTGTTACAGAAAGCTTGATCCAACAACTTATACAGACGTTTATAATGACCTTTATCTTAAAAGGTATGCTACTGCACTTATAAAAAGACAATGGGGTGCGAACCTGTCCAAATTCAATGGTGTATCTATGTTAGGTGGTGTCACTATGAATGGAGAAAATATATATTCTCAAGCACAAGAAGAATTACAAAAGTTAGAGGAACAAATTCAACTCGCATTTGAGTTACCAGTAAATTATATGATAGGATAACTCTATGGCCGTCAATTCAATATTTCATACCAGCAATAGAACTGCAATTGCGACAGAGCAAAACTTGTATCGGGATTTGGTTGCAGAAGCTATTCAAATATATGGTCATGATGTTCATTATGTTGATAGAACTTTGACTGCTGAAGATACAGTTTTTGGTGAAGATGCTCTTTCTAAATTTAGAAACTCTGCAAAAATAGAAATGTATGTAGAGGGTGCTGAAGGGGGATATCAAGGCGAAAGAGAACTCATGAATAGATTCGGTTTACAGAATCTTAGTGAGGTTACTTTTGTAGTGGCTAAACACAGATTTCAAGAATTAACAAAACAGTTTACAATTGAAGATGGCACAGATACAACTGGTGGTTCTATATTATTAGAAGAAGGAACTATAGATCAAACTGGCAATGCAATTGTATTTGAGGGAACAGATTTTTATCTTCTTAATGAGACAGATGCGACAGATACAGACAGACCACTAGAAGGAGATTTAATTTTCCATCCCGTTCTTAAAAAATTATTCCAAGTTAATTTTGTAGATCATGATGAACCATTTCATCAGCTGGATAATAATCCAGTATTCAAACTACAATGCCGCACGTTTGATTATAGTTCTGAAGCACTTGATACTGGCATTACAGATATTGATGAGATTGAAGATGCGCTATCAACCGACTCTATGTTCTATCAGTTTACTTTAGAACAATCAAGCGCAGTTAATGAAGCAATAAGAATACATGATACGGCTACAACTAGAGGATTGTTGAAAGATGAGACAGATAGTGATAACATTATTTGTGAAGATGATTCAACGTCTGTTGGTGAAAGCCTACTCCTTGAGACAGGAGAGTTCTTATTACAGGAAGACTATATAATTGGTACAGGCGGTGCAAACACAAATAGTTTGGATAACACAGCTCAAAATGAGTTGTTTGATTCCCTTGATGACGATGTGTTAGACTTTACAGAAAGTAATCCGTTTGGTGATGTAGGGAGTAAGGGTTAATGCTAGGACAACAATTTTACCATGAGACAACTCGAAAGGTTGTCGTTGCATTTGGAACAATGTTTAACAATATTCAACTGGTTCGTAAGGACAATGATGGCACAATTACGCAATCAATGAAAGTCCCTCTTGCATATGGCCCAAGACAAAAGTTTTTAGTTCGTTTGCGAGAAGACCCTGATTTGACAAAACAAGTTGCCATTACTTTACCTCGTATTGGATTTGAAATAACAGGTTTATCATATGATCCTACAAGAAAATTGAACAGAGTTCAGAAGTTTAAAAAAACTAAATCAGGCAGTTCAAGTAAATTAGATACACAGTACATGCCTGTTCCATATAACTTAGGTTTTGAGTTATATATCTTGTCAAAAAATTCTGATGATGCATTACAAATTGTAGAACAAATTTTACCTTATTTCCAACCAGACTATACTCTGACTATTAATGACATGCCTGATATGAGCGTGAAACGGGATATTCCTATTATTTTGAATAGCATATCATATGAAGACGATTATGAAGGAGACTTTGCTCAAAGAAGGGCAATTATATATTCTTTAGATTTTACAGCTAAATTCTATCTTTATGGTCCGGTCACAGGTCAAAGTGTTATTAAGACGGTTCAAGTTGATCAGTTTACAGACTTGCCTGACAAATCGCCGAAAAGAGAACAAAGACTTGTGGTTACACCAGACCCAACTACAGCTTCTGCTGATGATGATTTTGGATTTAACGAAACAACCTCTTTCTTCCAAGATGCTGGAGAATAATAAAAGGAATATATTATGAGTAAAGAAATTGATGAAGCACTTGGTGTGGTCGAAAATATGTCAAAACATTCGTCTATGGCAGAAGTTCTTAATCCCAAACCAAACATCTCACAAGAGGTGATGCTAAAAACACAAGAAGATTATGGCGATTTAAATGAACATGTGGAGAGAGATTATGAATACCAGCGACAAAACTTCTACAATTTGGTCGAAAGAGGAACGGATGCAGTGGAAGGAATATTGGAACTCGCCAAAGAATCGGACCATCCTAGAGCCTACGAGGTTGCCGGAAACCTCATCAAACAGGTGGCTGAGGTCACTGAGAAATTGGGTGACCTTCAAGAGAAGATGAGAAAATTAAAAGAGGTGCCAAACAGCGCACCTAAAAATGTTACCAATGCATTATTTGTAGGGAGTACAGCTGAACTTCAAAAAATGCTAAAGGAAAAGTGAAGTGAAAGTTAAATATTATAGGCCGGATATTTTTAAAATTGATGATCTAAAAATTAATCCCCTTATTGAAGGACCAGCCCGATTAGTTGAAGCATATATGGGAGTGGATAGAACAAATATGTTTAATCCATTTAATATGGTGTATGATCCTATCCCGTCAGTTGGAAATTTCAATAAAAATTGGGAAGAGTGTTGTATGGATGCAGCATGTGACCTATGGAGTATAGGCAAACCCATAGAGTTGTTTTGGAGTGGCGGTATTGATAGCAGTGGAGCCTTAATAGCACTACAAGAAACTAAGACCAATTCTGAGATATTAAACATTCGATACACAGAAGACTCAATAAAAGAGTTTCCTTTGATGTGGGAGAAATTAGTCAAGGGAAGAAGTGATCCCTTACCTCATCGTGAGATATTGGATGAGGACTTGTTTAATAATGATGATATTATAAAAATAACTGGAGAGTGCGGGGATCAGTGTTTTGGTAGTGACGCTCTTCATAAAAATTTAGACAAACACGCTGACAATTGGGAGACTGTTCTAACATGGCCTGACATGAATCAACAAAGTAGAGAACAGTTGGCAAAGGTTTTATTCGACCAGATTGACACTGCTCCCATAGATGTAGTAACAGTATTTGATTTGTTTTGGTGGTGCAACTTTTGTTTCAAGTGGCAGGATGTTGACAGTAGGATGATTTTTACATATACGACAACTCCAAACTGGAACTCAACATTAAGTTTTTTCAACACCGCTGACTTTCAAAGATGGTCTATAGTTAATCATGATATTAAACACAGTGGAACTTGGGAGACATATAAACAACCAGCTAAAGAGTACATAAACAAGTATATTAAGGATGAGACTTATAGAAAAGATAAGACGAAAGAACCGTCTTTACTTAAAGTTCTGAAGGGATCAACCGATGAAAAGTATGATTATGAATTTAGGACAAAAAGAAGAAATAATCCACAATCAATTAAATTAGTTCTAGATGATGGTCAATTTTGGAGAAGAAATGAGAAAGTGCCTGATGAGGTGTATGAAACTTGTTTAACTAAATAGTATCATGGAACAGAACTATCTAGGAAATCCAAACCTCAAGAAAGCCAATGTTCAACAAGAATGGACAAAAGAGGAGCTTCAAGAATACAAGAGGTGTATGGATGACCCACAATACTTTGTAGAAAAATACATCATGATTGTATCGCTTGATGAAGGTCTAGTGCCATTCAAGTTATACGATTTTCAAAAAGAAATGATAGGGACGTTTCATAACAATCGTTTCACCATATGCAAACTACCTAGGCAGTCAGGGAAGTCCACCACAATTATTGCTTATTTGCTTCACTATGTTTTATTTAATCCTACAGTGAACGTTGCAATACTTGCGAACAAAGCCGCAACGGCGAGAGACTTGCTGGGACGATTGCAACTTGCATATGAACATTTACCGAAATGGTTGCAACAGGGGGTCATGTCTTGGAACAAAGGAAGTTTGGAGTTAGAAAATGGGTCTAAAATATTGGCTTCTTCCACCAGTGCTAGTGCTGTTCGTGGGGGTTCTTATAATATCATATTTTTGGACGAGTTTGCCTACGTCCCAGCAAACGTTGCAGAACAATTCTTCTCTTCAGTATATCCTACAATATCATCCGGTAAAACAACAAAAGTAATGATTGTTTCTACGCCACATGGTATGAACATGTTTTATAAGTTGTGGGTAGATGCAGAGGAACAGAGAAACGAATACGTTCCAATTGAGGTGCATTGGAGTGAAGTTCCTGGCCGAGATGAAGCGTGGAAAGAGCAGACAATTAAGAACACATCAGAAGCGCAGTTCAATACAGAATTCGAGTGTGAGTTTTTGGGTTCTATTGATACTCTTGTGTCACCCGCAAAGCTTAAAACTCTTACCTATAGAACACCTTTAAAAAGTAATGCTGGCCTTGATGTACATGCAAATCCAGAAGATGGTCATACATATTTTATAACCGCTGATGTTTCTAGAGGAACAGCAAATGACTATTCTGCATTTGTGGTTATTGATGTAACAGAAATACCATACAAAATTGCCGCAAAGTATAGAGACAATGAGATTAAACCTTTATTGTTCCCATCAAAAATATATGATGTGGCACGGGCATATAATCAAGCATTTGTGATGATTGAGGTTAACGATATTGGTGAACAGGTTGCAAATACTATGCAGTTTGACCTTGAGTATGATAATCTTGTCATGGCATCTATGAGAGGAAGAGCTGGACAGGTAATGGGTGGTGGTTTCTCTGGTGGTCGCGCACAATTAGGTGTTAGAACAACAAAGGCGGTGAAGAGAATAGGATGCTCTAATTTAAAACAATTGGTTGAAGATAATAAAATTATAGTAGAGGATTTAGAAATAATTAATGAGTTATCAACGTTTATCGTAAAGGGACAATCTTTTGAGGCTGATGAAGGTTGCAATGACGACTTAGTATCTTGTTTATTTCTTTTTGCGTGGGCAACGGATCAACAATATTTTAAAGAATTGGCAGACCAAGATATTCGTGCAACTATGATGAGAGAACAACAAGATGCACTGGAACAAGACATGGCCCCCTTTGGTTTTGTTGTAAATGGTTTAGAGGACGAGAACATAGGTGAAATGGTAGATGAGTATGGAACTCGCTGGAATCCTGTGGTTAGAGATTACGGTTCAAATTGGTGAATGATTGAAACTAACTCAACATGTCGTATGTTGTTTAGTGGTGGACTAACAATTAATCCAGACGGACGAATTATTTTGTGTTGTGTTTCTACACAAAAAGAATTAGCACACATATCTGACATAGACAACTTAAACGAATTTTATAATTCCTCTCTATTAAATGAGATTAGAGATACAATGAAATCTGGCTCTCTACCAGAGGATTGGTGTTTCTCTTGCATAAAATGGAGAGAAAACGGTGAGAGTGCAGCCATAGATGATTGGGTTCCACGAATGATTAAATGGAATCCAGATGATGTAAAATATCACACCATTAATTTTTTAGAATTTGCACCCTCTAATATATGTAATCAAAATTGTGCCATGTGTGGTAGTGTGTATAGTTCTAAATGGGTCGAGTGGGATAATGATGCACTTGAGGATGGTTTGACGTTTAGATTTAGAGAAGATGATCAATATGTAACAAACTTTCATAATAAAGTGTGGTCTATGAGTGATAAAGACTTACAAAAAATATATGATATTTTACCCAATGTAAAAAGAATTAATTTAAAAGGTGGTGAGCCTTTTGCTGATAAACGAAACTATGATTTAATTCGACATTGTATTAAACTTGATAATCCACCCCTAATCTCAGCAACCACAAACTTTTCAACAATACCAAATGAAATTATGGATTTAATTTGTGATTATCCTAAATTCAATATGGGCGTGTCGATAGATGGTACAGATAAAGTTTATGAGTGGGTAAGAGGTGCTTCATATCAACAAACGATAGATAACTGTCATACATACATGAAAAAAACTGGCCGTAGTCCAGTGATAACATCTACTCCAACTCTTTATACATTATATTCTTTAAATGATTATATGTCAGAGATGAAAGACTTAGGGTTTAAGTTTCTACAGTTTATGTGGTGCGCTTCTCCCAAATATGTTTCAGTTGAAGCTGAAGAAAATATTGAATATTATAATGAGAAACACAGAAAGTTTCTAAAAACTTATGATCAAGTTGAAGTGATCAATCCCGAAAATCTTTACAAAAGAAAATATGATGTGAATATAAACAAATCACATATAAAATATTGGATTGAGTTTATGAATAAAAAGAGAGGCTTTGATATACGGCAATATGTATTAGAGTTGAGTAAATTCTAAATAAACTCTATAAGATCATGGTCTAATTTAACAAAACAATTTGAGCAGACAATATTAGATTGTTTGATAAGGTCATTAACTTCTTTACGACTTTCATCATTCATACCTTTTCGTTTTGTCAGTTTGCGTATTTCATTATTATGAGGATAGAACTTGAGACATACTGTCTCACTTTCTCCACAGTGAACACAGGATTTATCTGCTAGGTACTCGTTTAACCATACTATACGTTGTCTATAATTTCTACGAGCTACCTTTTTGATAGTCTCTTTGTATTTTTCGTAATGTGTTTCCATGATTTTATTTATAAGAATCGGAACATATAAAAAGCATGTTTAGGATTTCATTTTTTATAAATATCTGTAATAACAATAATTGCTCTTAAAAAAATTAAAGGAGTACTACGATGGGTTTCTTAGTTTCGCCAGGTGTACATGTAAGAGAAATCGACCTTACTAATATTATTCCCGCTATTCAAACTAATATTGCTGCGTTTGCGGGTCCATTTGAAAGGGGTCCAGTGTCTTCTGTCACCGCTATTAGTTCTGAAGCAGAATTGGCTCAAGTATTTGGTGAGCCAAACGAAGATAACTTTGAATATTGGTTCACAGCTGCAAATTTCTTGCAGTATTCAAACGCACTTAGGCTTGTGCGTATGGAGTCTGGGATTCTGAATGCTTGTTCAGAACTTGGATTATTAATTAGAGATAATGACCACTATAAAGGTTCGTATAGGGATGGTCAAGGCAGTGTCGGTCCTTGGGCTGCTCGAACTGCTGGAGATTGGGGCAACTCATTAAAAGTTTCTATTTGTGCAACAGCGACTGCATATTCTCAAGATATTACAGGTGCGAACCAAGTTAACGGTTCCGCATCAGACGGTGCAACATCTATTACAGTTGACGATGTTGACCTTGCGAGTAACGTAATTAATGTTGGTGACTTGATTTCGTTCTTCACCAATAGTGGATTTTCTGCTTACGCTACAGGTCACGCAGGGATTGAATATGAAGTAACAGCTCGTGATACAGCAAACAACACACTTACAATTAGAGAAAAAGATAACCCAAATGCAACTGGATTGCGTGCTGACCTTGCTGACAATTCTTATATTCGTCGGCGGTGGAAATTCTACGACTTATTTGATGATGCTCCGGGCACATCACAGTGGGCCACAGATAATGAAAGAGGCACAGCCGATGAAATGCATATCGTAGTTTACGATAGCACAGGTGATTTATCTGGTGGATATGCTGAAGGTGTTGCTGGACAAAGAACACTTGCAGTTCTAGAGATATATGATGGAGTATCAAAAAATAAAAATGCTAAAACACCACAGGGTGGAAATAACTATTATCCAGATGTAATTTATACACAATCTGCATACATTTACTGGATGGATCATTTAGCTGCCGGTACAAATTGGGGCCTTGATCTTGCTCTGTCTAACAATGTTGCTCTTAACGGAACTGACTCAAGTGGTTCTGATGAAGGTGACTTCATTATCTTAAATGGCACAGACGGTTCTTCATCGAATGCTGGTGATAATGTTATTTTCGACGGTACTGATGGAACAGGAAGAGGTTCGGGAACATATGCTGATGTTGACACACCAACATATGATGCTCTCACAGGCGGAACAGATGATTATTCTGTTACTTTGGGAGAAAAGAGGGATGCATATGATCTGTTCAAGAATACAGAACATCCTGATACTGCCAATATTAACTTTATTCTTGGTGGGCCTTCTGTTACGGTTACAGGTTCTTCTTACGGAACTGCTGGAGATGAGTTCGACACACACGGTACAATGCTGACCGATCTTGCAGAATTACGCAAAGATTGTGTTGCGTTTATTTCTCCAGCTCGTCAAGCCACAGTTAACGTTCAGAGTGAAGTAACACAAACAACAAACGTCAAAGACTCTTATGATACACTGCCATCATCCTCTTATGTGGTTTATGACAGTGGATACAAATACATGTATGACAAATACAATGACGTTTTCCGTTTCGTACCACTGAATGGTGATATGGCGGGATTGTGCGCTCATACAGATAGAGTTGCTGATCCGTGGTTCTCGCCAGGTGGTTACAACCGTGGTAATGTACGAGGTGCAATTAAACTTTCTTATAACCCAATGCAGGCGAACAGAGACATTCTCTATCAAGCAAGGATTAATCCAGTTGTGGATTTCCCTGGCCAGGGAGTGGTTCTATTTGGTGACAAAACTGCTCTTACGAAACCAAGTGCATTTGACCGCATTAACGTGCGTAGGTTGTTCTTAGTTCTCGAAAAAGCAATCTCCACTGCTGCGAAATATATGCTCTTTGAGTTCAACGATGAGTTTACGCGGGCACAGTTCCGTAACATGGTCGAACCTTTCTTGAGAGATGTTCAAGGAAGAAGAGGTATTACTGATTTCATAGTGGTTTGCGATGGCACAAACAACACTGGTGAAGTTATAGATAGAAACGAGTTTATTGGTGATATCTATATCAAACCGGCACGATCAATTAACTTCATTACTCTTAACTTCATTGCTGTTCGTACAGGAGTTGAGTTTACTGAAGTAATTGGTAAATTTTAAGGAGGAGTAAGAAAAATGGCTGGAAATATTGACGAATTTAGAGCCAGACTTTCCGGTGGCGGTGCGAGAGCAAACCAATTTAGAATCACTATTAACTCACCGACAGATATTTCGATTGGGTTGAATACACGGGATGCATCTTTCCTCTGCCAAGCAACAAATTTACCGGCAATGAGTCTGGGAGAATTTCCACTTAACTTTAGAGGCCGGCAGATTTATATTGCTGGTGATAGAGAGTTTGCTGATGCTTGGACAACAACTTTCTTCAACGACACAAGTTTCTCTATCAGAAGTTCGTTGGAACGGTGGTCGAATGGTATCAACGATCTAGAGTTGTCTACAGGGGTAAATGACCCAGCTGGATATATGGCTGACCTTGAGGTGTTCCAACTTGACCGAGATGATAATGTTCTCAAATCGTATAAGTTTATCAACGCATGGCCGCAGTCTATCGGGGCCGTTGAGCTTAGTATGGAAACTACAAACGCGATTGAGACTTTTGAATGTACTTGGAGATATCAGCACTTCTTGTCAAGTGATGTTTCTGAGGCAAGTAGGTCTAGTTCGCCTTCGGTTTTATAAAAGTGACATTATAATCCTACTAAATAAAAAGTAGGGAGATATTATGGCTGAACTTTTCGGATACACGATTACTCGGGCAAAGGGTAAGGGGAGCGGTGATCAATTCATCGCTCCCAGTTCTGATGATGGAACAATAGAAGTAGCAGGCGGTGGATTTTTCTCATCTATTCTTGATACGAATGGAAGGGAGAAGACAGAGCTTGACCTTATTCGCAGATATAGAGATATCGCACAACAACCAGAATGTGACAGCGCAGTTGAAGATATTGTCAATGAAGCAATTTCATTTGATGAGGTGTCACAATCGGTATCAATAAGTCTTGATAGATTACCATATCCAGAAAAAATTAGAAGAGCAATCAGAAAAGAGTTTAACGAGGTTTTAACTCTTTTAGAATTTGAAGAAAAAGGCTCTGATATTTTTAGAAGATGGTATGTCGATGGAAGACTTTTTTATCATAAAGTTATTGATAATAAAAGCCCCAAAAAAGGTATCGTTGCTTTAAAGTTTGTAGACCCCACAAAAATTAAAAAGGTTAGAGAAGTTAATAAAGAAAAAGACCCAAAAACTGGTGTGGATGTAGTAAAGAAAATTAATGAATATTATGTCTACAACGAAAAGGGTCTAGCTCATGCTGGTTATGGTGGAACTGGCCAAGGAATTAAAATTGCAAAGGATGCAATAACATATTGTCCATCTGGTGTCATTGACCAGAATGGTGGAAAGGTTCTGTCTTATCTACACAAGGCAATTAAACCTGTAAATCAACTAAGGATGATTGAAGATGCATTGGTTATCTATCGCATTTCGAGAGCGCCCGAGCGTAGGATTTTCTACATTGATGTTGGCAATCTGCCCAAGATAAAAGCAGAGCAATATCTTAAAGATGTGATGAATCGTTATCGTAACAAGTTGGTGTATGACGCATCAACTGGTGAAATACGAGATGACAGAAATCATATGAGTATGTTGGAAGACTTCTGGCTCCCACGAAGAGAAGGTGGTCGAGGCACAGAAATCACAACACTGCCGGGTGGTTCTAATCTTGGTGAGATTGACGATATCGTTTATTTCCAAAGAAAACTTTATCGGTCACTCAATGTTCCTATTTCAAGACTAGAGGCAGAGAATAATTTTAGTCTTGGCAGAACTACAGAGATTACAAGAGATGAACTGAAGTTTACAAAGTTTATTCAGAAGCTTAGAAAGAAGTTCGTGCATCTGTTTACTGACATATTGAAAACTCAACTTTTATTAAAAGGCATCGTTGCGTCTGAAGATTGGGATATCATGAAAGAACAGATTCAATATGATTTCTTGAAAGATGGCCACTTTGCAGAACTAAAAGATGCAGAGTTGCTGAGAGATCGTATTGACGCTCTTGATCAAATTCAATCTTACATTGGTACATTCTTTAGTAAAGAGTATGTCCTTAAACGTGTTCTTCGCATGACTGATTCTGAAGTTGAAGAAATGCGTGACCAGATTGCAAGAGAAATTAATACTGATCCTATGGACGGTGGTATAGATATGCCGGATGCTGGAGATGGTATCACACGTTACCCACAAGATGGTGACGGTGGTGCTATTTCTGCTGATGATATTGCAAAATATGATGGTGAAGCACCGCCAGGAGAAAATAATGGCGGCGATAAGGAAGAGCCTGTAGAAGATGACTTTGACAAAAGTATAACTGTGAAAGGGAAAAGAAAATGAGTAAAGAGATGATTGATGCAATAACAGATGGAGATAATTTATCGGCAGAAAATGAATTTAAAAATTTAATTTCTACAAAGATTGGAGATGCACTAGAAGTAAAACGTGCAGAATTAGCAAGTACTTTTGTTAAAAATGGAGAAGTTTCAAGTGAAGAGGATTGAGGAAATATATGAGTCTACAGTTGTAGAGAGGGACGAGCATCGTAAATCTAAGGAGTATAAGAAACTATCTCCAAAGATGAAAAATGCTGTCGATTTTATCTTTGGCAAAATGGATGCTAAACCGGCGGATTTCCTAAATAGTTTTGAAAAAACTATAAAAGATGCGGCAAAACAGTTTAAAGTAAGAGAAAACGAATTGTTGTCGTATTTTGAAAAAGAAATGCTTTCAATTTAAGGAGTTAGAGGATGGCTGTTGCAACTAGAACATTAAAAGATACAGTGGTTAATGCCTCCGGTGCTGGTGGCAAAGTTACTGTATTGGTAACCTTTGATGATGAAACAAGTTCAAACAATACTGTTTTAGATGCATCTGGTCTTGATGGTCATGCCAATGGTGCAATGTTAGATATAACTAGACTATGGTGGGGAATTAATGGTGGTGTCGCAGATGATGATAAGAACTGGGCGTTTTTAGAATTTAAGGGCGCTTCTTCTGATACACTTGCTATTAATCTTGCTGGGTCAGGACATTATGATGGAACAGCAGGGCCAATTACTAATAACGCAACAAATACAGGTGCAACTTCTGGTGACCTCGAAGCAAGTTTTCGTGGTGCTTCTGGTTTCATATTGATAGAATTACGCAAAGATGAGAACTTCACATCATAGGGGATGAACATGGAAACGGTAAAACTATTTTCAGAGGCCGTAGAAGAAGTAGAATATATCTGCGAAGAAAAAGAAAACGGCAAAAAAGATTATAAAATTAAAGGTATCTTCATGCAAGCAGATGTGAAGAATCGTAACGGCCGTGTTTATCCTATGGAAGTTCTTGAAAGAGAAGTTGCAAAGTATAATAAAAAGTTCATCAACGAAAAACGTGCGTTTGGTGAGCTGGGCCACCCAGATGGTCCAACTGTGAACCTCGAAAGAGTTTCGCATATGATAACATCGTTAAAACCAGAAGGTAAGAATTTTATTGGTGAGGCAAAGATTATGTCCACACCAATGGGAGAAATCGTAAAAAATCTAATGGACGAAGGCGCCAAGCTTGGAGTTTCCTCTAGAGGAATGGGAAGTCTAGTGCAAAAGAATGGAGCCAATTATGTGAGAGATGATTTTTACCTCGCAACTGCTGCTGACATTGTGGCAGACCCTTCCGCCCCTAATGCTTTCGTAGAGGGTATTATGGAAGGAAAAGAGTGGGTCTGGAATCATGGGTCTTTGGTAGAAGCACATGTTGCAGAGTTAAAAAAGGAATTTGATGTTAAACAACGTCAAAGAAAGGCGAAACAAGAAGCACTAGAGTTCGCCAAATTCCTCAAAATGTTATAACTTATAAATAATATAATTACAAAAAGGAGACAATTCCATGTCCGAATTAGATAAAACCATTGAGGAGCTAGAAGCTGAGGTACTGGCAGAACTTGAAGAAGCCAGTCAGCCCGATGATTCGGGCGGGGCCGCAGATGCTCCTAAGAAAGTAAAGGATGAGGTTAACAAAGAAGAAGACGGTGGAAAAGCCGTTGTTAGCCCAGAAGATAAATCATCTCCCACAGATGTTGCAGCAAAAGGTGCAAAGGAAGTTAGTGGAGACAAAGCACAAAAGGGTGAAGGAGCCCCAGAAAAAATGCCGAAAAAACTTGCTGCTGGTGATGAAATTGAACCAGAAGAAGACCAAGAGGTTGTTTCGGAAGACAAGAAGTTGACGAAAGCTCAACATCTTGAAAATATTGGCAAAATGAAAAAGGCAGACATTGAAGAAATGATTGCTGCTCATGCTGCTAAACTTTCAGAGGCCGAAAATGCTGAATCTGAAGCAGAGTTGAAGAAACTTGAAGACGCTAAGGCAGAAATCGAAGAAAAAATTAAGTCGATTAATGTCAAAGAAGACGTTGAAGCTTTGGTGGAGGGTGAAGAGCTCTCTGAAGAATTTAAAGAGAAGGCTGCTACAGTATTTGAAGCAGCGGTTAAGTCTAGGATTCGTAGTGAAATTGAACGGATGGAAGAAGGTTACGCGGTTTCTCTTGAAGAAGCTACTGACACAATCAAAGAAGAGTTGTCAACTAAAGTTGATGATTATCTTGGTTACGTTGTTGAGCAGTGGATGCAAGAGAATGAGTTGGCAATTGAGCGTGGCCTAAAGGGTGAGATTGCCGAGGACTTCATTGCTGGTCTAAAACAACTGTTTGAAGATCATTACATTGATGTTCCTGACGAGAAATATGACGTTCTAGAGGCCCAGGCTGAGAAGATCACTGAGCTTGAAGAAAAACTCAACGATATTATCGAAGAAAACGTTGAGAAAAAGAAAGTGGTAGAATCTTTGTCGAGAGAAAGAGCAATCGCAGAAGCTTGTTACGATCTTGCTGAGACAGAAACAGAGAAGTTTACTTCTCTTGTCGAAGACGTAGAGTTTACTGACGAAGAGTCTTTCGCAGAGAAACTTAGCACATTGAAAGAGAGCTACTTTCCTAAAACTGGTGGGGAAGGTTCTTTTGTAATTGATGATGATAATAGTGAAACTGCACAGGACATTGATGCGACTGATACGATTAAATCGTATATGTCGGCAATCAGTCGGTCAAAAAGTGCATAATTTATAAATAACTGTAGAGAAATAAAAAGGAGAAACTACAATGTTTCAAACAGAACATCTACAAGAAAAGTGGCAGCCAGTCCTAGAACACCCCGATCTTCCTAAGATTGAGGATTCCTATCGCCGTGCAGTCACAACTGTTATCCTTGAGAACCAAGAGAAGGCTCTCAAAGAAGATCGTGCGTTCCTTTCGGAAGCTGCTCCGATCAACAGCACAGGTGGTTCGATTGACAATTGGGATCCAATCCTGATTTCGCTCGTTCGCCGTGCAATGCCAAATCTGATTGCGTATGATATCTGTGGTGTCCAGCCAATGACTGGTCCTACGGGTCTTATCTTCGCAATGCGCGCCTCGTTCCTGTCTTCGGACGGTGCAGAAGCGTTGGTTGACGAAGCAATGCCTGGTAAGGCTGGTGCTTCTAACCAGAACGCCGCCGGTACAACTGGTGGTGGCGATGTTGGTGCTACAGAGACAAACCCTGCCGTTCTGAACGACAGCCCGTCTGCTGGAACATACACATCTGCGACAGGTATGACAACGGCTCAAGGTGAAGCGTTGGGTGATACATCCACAAACGCATTCGCTGAGATGGCGTTCTCCATCGACAAGTCAACCGTTACGGCGGTGACTCGTGCTCTGAAAGCTGAGTACACGATGGAACTCGCACAAGACCTCAAGGCGATCCACGGTCTGGACGCTGAGACGGAACTTGCGAATATCCTGTCTTCGGAAATTCTCGCTGAAATCAACCGTGAAGTCGTTCGCCGTGTTTATGTTGCTGCCGTTAAGGGAGCTCAGGTAAACACAACGACTGCCGGTATCTTCGACTTGGATACAGACTCCAACGGACGTTGGTCGGTTGAAAAGTTCAAGGGTCTGATGTTCGGTATTGAGCGTGATGCCAATGCTATCGGTCAGCAGACTCGCCGTGGTAAAGGTAACATGCTGATGTGTTCTGCTGACGTTGCGTCTGCATTGCAAATGGCTGGTATCCTTGACTACACGCCTGCTCTCAACAACAACTTGAATGTTGATGACACAACGACAACTTTTGCTGGTGTTCTTAACGGACGCTACAAAGTCTACGTTGACCCGTATGCTGCTAACGTTGCTGCAAGTCAGTACTACGTTGTTGGTTATAAGGGATCATCCCCATATGACGCTGGCATGTTCTACTGCCCATACGTTCCTCTTCAGATGGTTCGTGCGGTTGGTGAGAATACCTTCCAGCCAAAAATTGGCTTCAAGACACGTTATGGTATGGCTGTTAATCCATTCGCTGAAACTGCTGGTGCAGTTGCGGCTGGCGACACAGAAAATACCGATGCGTCGGTTGATGATGGTAAAAACGTGTACTACCGTCGAGTTAAAGTCACCAACCTTATGTAAGAATAATAAGGTGACTTATAAACTAGGGGGGGTTTTCGGACCCCCTCTTTTTTTTATATAAATACATGTAAAGGAAAATGCTATGAGCGAATTCGGGCTTTCAAGACAACCAGATAAGTTAGACTATGCGAGTCCAACTCAATTTAGGTTTATAATAAATCAACTTCCAAAGGTTGAATTTTTTACAGTTGCTGCTAACGTTCCAGCAATTACATTAGGAGAGGCAATTTTTCCAACACCTTTTCGACAAGTTCCTATTGCTGGTGACGAATTAACATACGATAGTTTTACCATATCGTTTCTTGTTGATGAATATCTTGAAAATTATATCACTCTTCACGATTGGTTAGTTGGTCATGGTTTTCCTAGAACTAGAACAGAATTTTCAAATTTTAGAGATAATGTTGCTGTAGAAGAAGCTCTTACATCTACGGCAGGAAGTAGAACTACTGGTAAAGCAGTAAGTGACAGAGTTATGTCTTCTGATAGCACATTAACAATTTTGAGCAATAAAAATAATCCCATTGTTGAATTTAGATTTAGGGACATGTATCCTACATCTTTAGGTGGTTTATCATATGATCAAAGTGCTACAGACGTTGACTATATAAGAGTGGATGCTACGTTTTCATACCAATCTTTTTCAATACATACATTATAATGGAGACTAAATGGACAAGTTAAGTGAGTTACAGGCGGAAGCCAAAGAAGACCTTATTATAGTAGATGATGAAGACTTACACCAACAATCTTATAAAAATCAAATCATCAAACCAAAGTGGTTAGACTATAAGTCTAAGTACCGAATGCTCATGTTTCAAACGAAGGCACAACACAAGAGGCTGTATCGTGAGAAGTGGGAGTATTACGGTGGCAAGGCTGATGCAAAGGTCTATGCTACTAAACCGTTTGATCTCAAAGTTCTAAAAACTGATCTCGGCGTTTACATAAATTCTGATGAGGACATTATGGAAATAGAGATGAAGATAGAATATTACGAAACACTTGTTCAATTTATTGACGGCGTTATCAAGTCAATTGATAATCGAAGTTGGGATATTAAACACGCACAAGATTGGAAAAAATTCTTGGCTGGGGGTTTCTAATGTTAACTACAATTGCTGAAGAGATCATAAAAGATGTATCACATTGGATTCATTATTATGAAGATATAATTGATATCTCTGGATGTAAATCTATAATGGATTACCCTTGGTCTTGGCAAACATCGACATATTCAAATAACAAGGGTAAAGTAGAAAAATCAAATGAACGAGTTCGGATGGATGAGTGCTGGTGTGTAGACATAAACAAACCATATCCACTTCTTAAAAAGTCCGTTATTGAGGTAATGAACTTATATGCACAAGAACAAAAATATTTTTCTTGTATACGTCACACAGATTTTAGATTAAATCGTTATGGAGTTGATGGATTTATGTCAAAACATTGTGATAATATTCATCATTCTCATGGCCAGAAATATGGGTATCCTCAAGCAACAGTTTTATTTTTCTTGAACGATGATTATGATGGTGGAGATTTTTATGTTGCTGAAAATTTATATCGACCTAAAGCTGGTTCTGCAATAATTTTTCCATCGAACTTTATGTTCCCGCATGAGGTTAAAAAAGTAACAAACGGTGAAAGGTGGAGTATAGTATCATGGTTGATGTAAAAGTTGAAATAGAAGAATATGCTGCATTTCCTACAATGGTTTATAAATTTAGTCCAAATTTATCATCTGACATGCATAGTGAAATGTCAGCATTCATAAAAGCTGGGGATGAAACACAAACAGAAGATAATATACAAATAATGTCAATATTTCATCCACTTGCTGAAACAGTTCAACATACAATGGTAGATATTTTAAATAAATTAGAATATCAATATCAAAAAATTGAAATAACAGGTATGTGGGGAAATATTCTTAAATCTGGTAAGCCGCATCCACCACACACACATTCAAACAACTTATGGTCTGGAGTTTATTATATTTCTGCGGGTGAAGATGCCTCACCAATTTATTTTTTTGATCCAAGACCTGCTGCTAATCAATTTCAACCTAAAAACAATCCTAACTGGAATAATTCTGGTATGATGCAATTTCCTGCTCATGTTGGTACAGGTTTGATTTTCCCATCTTGGTTAATGCATTGGGTTCCACCAACGCCATCTGAAAGAATAAGTGTTTCTTGGAATATTCTTTTAAGAGGTGATTATGGAACAGGTCAGTTCCAAAATGCTAATATCTAAAAAGAATGAGGTTTACATAAAACTTCAAGATGTAGAACCATCAGTTGCAGCAGAGTTGAATGATTTTTTTACGTTTGAAGTTCCTGGCTTCAAGTACATGCCTGCATATCGAAATAAAATGTGGGATGGTAAAATACGTTTATACAATATTGTCACAGGCGAAATCTATATGGGTCTTCTTCCATATATAGAAGAGTACCTACAAAATAATGGTGAATTATATGAACTGGAAGACGGACTCAGAAATGAGAGAGAGGTTGCCCGAAGTGTGGTGCAAGGGTTTGTGCGAGGACTTAGACCCACTCTTAATGGAAAAAGAATTAAAATACGAGATTACCAAATTGATGCCATTACCCATGCTATTGCCACAAATCGTTCTCTGCTTATTTCTCCTACTGCTTCGGGTAAATCATTAATAATATATTGTCTTGTTCGATACTACCAAATGATGGAGCTAAAAACTTTGATATTGGTTCCAACAACTTCTCTTGTCGAGCAAATGTATAAAGATTTTGAAGATTACGGTTGGAGCTCTGGAACATACTGTCAAAAAATATATCAAGGTTACGATAGAAAGGTAGAGAAAGATGTAGTTATATCAACTTGGCAATCCATACATAGAATGCCAAGAGCATATTTTCGACAATTTGGTGCTGTGTTTGGAGATGAGGCACATTTGTTTAAAGCAAAATCTCTGACAGGTATTATGACTAAACTTGATCATTGTAAATATCGTTTTGGTTTAACAGGAACATTAGATGGAACGCAAACACATCGACTTGTGTTAGAGGGATTATTTGGTAAAGCAAAATATGTAGTAACAACCAAAGAGTTGATAGATAATAAAACATTATCAGAGTTAAAGATAAATTGTATAGTTTTAAAATATCCAGATGATGATATACAAATAACAAAGGAGTTTGACTACCATGAAGAGCTGGAATACATCGTCACTAAGACTGAAAGGAATAATTTTCTATGCGAGCTTGTGGGCCATTGCAATGGGAACACTCTCGCTCTTTTCCAGTTCGTAGAAAAACATGGTGAACCATTATACAAGTTAATAGAAGATAAATATAAAGATAGAAAAGTTTTTTTTGTTTATGGTGGTGTCGATACAGACACAAGAGAGCAAATTAGAGAGATTGTAGAAAATGAAAAAAAATCAATCATCGTTGCCAGTTATGGGACATTTAGCACTGGTATCAATATTCGGAATATTAATAACATCGTGTTCTCAAGTCCCTCAAAAAGCAAAATCAGAGTGCTTCAGTCCATTGGGCGTGGCTTGCGCCGTGGAAACAAGGGCCAAAGTCTCACGGTCTTTGACATCTCCGACGACCTTTCCTTTTTCAATAGGATCAATTTTACGTTGAGACACTTTCAACAGAGACTAAATATATATAAAGAACAAGGTTTCAATTATAAAATAGATAAGGTAAAACTATGACAGAATCCTTACGAGTTTTAAAGCTATCTAACGGAGAGAGTATAATTGGATCAATACTTGGCAGTGATGAACTAGCTGATTTTAATAATCCAATTCAAATATCATATCCACTGAAAATGTTAATTATCCCAAGAATGACAAAAAATGGGCCCACTGAAGCGTTGAGCCTTTCACCTTGGGTACATCCTATGACTGAAGAGGAGTATATTGATATAAATCCTGAGAATGTAGTTATGTCTGCTCGAGCATCAGTTGGATTAAAAAGATATTATAAACATTGTATTAGTCAATTTGATATGCACACCTCGCCATATGAAAATATAAATGAACCCAAGGATTCTGATCTAGAAGAAATAGAAGTTGAAGAAGCTTTAGATCAATTAACTGACCCAAAGAAATCAGAAACAATTCATTAACCCGGCACATGCCTAGTGTAACAACTTTTTACTCCTTTGTCAAGACCCCAAGGGTCATTGACATTTCTATTTGTATCTTTTATAATAAATAAAATTAAGGAGTTACTATGGCAAGAAAAAAGAGTGTTCATTATGTTGATAATAAAAAATTCCTAGAGGCTATGACCCAATGGCGTGAAAAATGTCACGATGCAGAAGAAGCAGGGGATGATCCACCACCTCTTACAAATTACATTGGTGAGTGTTTTTTAAAGATTGCTACTCACTTATCATACAAACCAAATTTTATTAATTATTCATATAGAGATGAAATGATTTCAGACGGCATACAAAATTGTTTACAGTATGCACACAACTTTAATCCAGAGAAGTCTCAAAATCCTTTTGCATATTTTACACAAATAATTTACTATGCATTTTTAAGAAGAATTCAAGCTGAGAAAAAACAAGTACATATTAAAAATAAGACGATAGAGAAACAAAATTATGAACCATATGTAACTCTTCCGGGCGATGATATGGTTTATACTGTAGATCAAACACTTATTAATAGTATGCTTCCCGATGAAGATGTATATAAACCAAAGAAAAAAGAAAAAATTAGTTCTAAAGGACTAGAAGTTTTTATGGAGAAAGATTCTTGAAAATAGCTCTAATTACAGATACACATTTTGGGGCAAGAAACGACAATTTAAACTTTAACGAGTATTTTTATAAATTCTATGATGAGTTGTTCTTTCCATACTTGAGAGAGAATAATATTACAAATGTTATTCATCTTGGCGATGTGATGGATAGAAGGAAATATATTTCTTATAGAATTGCAAAAGATTTTCGTGAGCGATTTCTTGATCAGTTTGATGGCATTCAATTTCATATGTTAGTTGGAAACCATGACACTTTCTATAAGAATACGAATGATGTAAATTCTTTACAAGAATTAGTAGATGGTAAGTATAATAATATTAAAGTGTACCCAGCGGCTACCGAGGTGGATTTTGATGAATGCAAGATTTTATTTGTTCCTTGGATTAATGTTAACAACATGACTCATACAATCAAGATGTTGAAAACATCTAGTGCTCAAATTTGCATGGGCCATTTAGAGTTGAGTGGGTTTGAAATGCAGAAAGGCATGGTGATGGATCATGGTTGGGACAAAGAAGAGTTTAGCCGATTTGATACTGTGATGAGTGGCCATTACCACCATAAATCAGATGATGGTCAGGTGTTCTATCTTGGCACGCCCTATGAAATTTACTGGAATGATTGGGACGATCCAAAAGGTTTTCATGTGTTCGATACCGAGACAAGAGAGCTTGAGCGTATTGTAAATCCACACAAGATATTCAGTAAAATTTACTATGATGACAGCACAATGTCATATGATAATCATGACATATCACAATATAAAGACAAGTATGTTAAACTGGTTGTTGTAAATAAAAAAGATTTATATCAGTTTGATAAATTTGTTGATAAATTGTTGCAAGCTGATTGTCATGATGTAAAGATTGTTGAGGACTTTTCTGATTTAGATGCAAGTAATGTATCTGATGATATCGTTGAGAATACACAAGACACGATGACATTGTTGGAGCTTTACATTGATGATTTGTCAGTGGACCTAAGTAAAGATAGACTCAAAAATACAACAAGAGAATTGTATATTGAAGCACAGGATTTGGAAATATAATGCGTGACCCTTGGAAAGTCTTAATGAAGAATGTGGAAATGTCATCAGAATACGGAGCTGCTGGGGCAAGAGAGTTGAAAAATCCTAAACTTTCTGGTAGAAAACGTAATACCAATCAAAGTACAAAAAGGCACCCCATAACAATAACGATAGAAGACTTAAAAGAATTATGGAAAGTGCAAAATGGTAAATGTTATTGGTTGAGAATTGATATGAGTTTAGAAGATTTATTTATATCAAATTCACCTTTTGCTGTGTCTGTCGAAAGATTGAATAGTGATAGAGGTTATCACATAGATAACATAGTTTTAACAACTCGTTTTGCAAATAGAGGTAGAGGTAAATATGATAATCCAGACTTTAAAAAGAGATTAGATAATTTGTTAGAAAATAAATCTCATGATGATATTACTGTGCATAATATTATTCTTGAAGAACGTGGGACTTTGGAGATTTTTCTTTGATTCATTTTAAATATGTTAGGTGGAAGAACTTTTTATCAACTGGTAATAATTTCACAGAAATTCAACTAGACAGAAGTTCTACAACATTGATTATTGGAGAGAATGGTGCTGGTAAATCAACCATTCTTGATGCCTTATGTTTTGGTTTGTTTGGTAAACCATTTCGCAACATCAATAAACCACAGCTACTTAATTCTGTTAATACTTCCAATTGTGTTGTAGAGGTAGAATTTAAAGTTGGTGGTAAAGATGTAAAGGTTATTCGTGGTATCAAGCCAAATGTGTTTGAGATTTACATCGGCGGTAAGATGTATAATCAAGACGCAAACGCAAGAGACTACCAAAAATATCTGGAGCAACAAATACTCAAGTTGAATTATCGTAGTTTCACACAAGTAGTGATTCTTGGTTCATCTACGTTTGTTCCTTTCATGCAACTCAAAGCTCGGCACCGTAGAGAAGTGGTTGAAGAGATTCTTGATATTCAGATTTTCTCTCTAATGAATATGATACTCAAGCAAAAGTTAAAAACAATTGATACAGATTATAGAGAGTTAGAGTATAAAGAATCTTTGACAAAAGAAAAACTCACTCTAAAAAATAAATACATTCAAGATATTCAAAACAATAGAAAAAAGTTAATCGAAGAGAAGACTTTTTTGATTGGTGGAAATGAAGAGGAGATATTTAAAAAAAGGACAACCATAGCAAATCTACAAGATGATGTTGCTAGAATGCATGAGAACATTTCAAATTCAGCTAAAGTAATTGAACGCCACAATAAATTGAAAGACCTCAATTCACAATTAAAGGAGAAACATAGAGCTTGCAAAAAATTGATTGGATTTTTTGAAAAAAATGAGGATTGTCCAGTATGTCAACAACACATTGATGAAAGCTTTAAATCCGATGTGATTTCTAAGGAGAATGCTAAACACGACAAGCTTGTTTTGGGAATAAAAGACCTTAATGATGAACTTGAGGCAACGAAGTTGAAAATGGAATATATTGAAAAGATTAACAAATCAATTCAAGATAATAATGTAGAAATCGCAAAAGAAAATAGTTCTGTTAGTGAATTACAAAAGTTCAATACAACTCTAGAGACAGAAATAAAACTGTTGCAAGAAGGGCATGTTGATAAAAAAGATTATGCAGAGGTTGAATTTCTTGAAGAGGAATTTTTAGGAGTCAGTAAAGAAAAGGATAAGCTGCGCGAAGAGAAAGTTTATAATGAAGCAGTAAGATCAATGTTGACTGATCAAGGTATTAAGACTAAGATTATAAAACAATACTTGCCTATCATGAATAAGCTTATCAATACTTATCTTACCTCAATGGAATTCTATGTAAATTTCTCACTGAATGAAAATTTTGAAGAGACAATTAAATCACGTTTTCGTGATGATTTTTCTTATGAGTCGTTTAGTGAAGGAGAGAAGATGCGTATTGACCTTGCACTACTTTTCACTTGGAGAGCTGTTGCAAAAATGAAAAACAGTGCAAACACAAACTTGTTGATACTGGATGAAATTTTTGACAGTTCCCTTGATGGTTCTGGAACAGATGAGTTTCTAAAAATTCTAAACACACTTGGTGATGAGAATGTATTTGTAATCAGTCACAAACAGGATGCTCTTGCAGATAAGTTTAGAAGTACAATCAAATTTGAAAAAGTGAAAAACTTTAGTCATATAGTGGAATAATAGGTTGGTTATGAAAAATAAAATAGATTATAATCAAATTGTTGAAAATCTGAAGCAAGTACATGATCCAGAAATTAGTATCAATGTATTTGATCTTGGCTTAATCTATAATATAGAGATAGATGAAGAAGACCCACATGTAACTATTACACATACGCTCACAAGTGCTTGGTGTGGTTTTGCAGATGAGATTACAGAGAATATAAGGAAAGCTGGATATGCGCCTGGGGTAGAGCATGTCGAGGTGATAACAACATTTGATCCACCATTTACTATGGAATCTGTTCCAGAGGAAACAAGAATGATAATGGGTTGGTTATGAAAAAGAAAATACATATTAACATGCACAAGATTCGTGCAAATAAAAAACACGGTACAAACGAACCTGTTATTACCGTGAAGACTTACAAGACAAATACCTATGGCCATGAGGTGGAAATATTAGGAGATAGCAAGGTTGTTTATTCTCCCGATAAGCCATTGTCTTGTGGTGCGAGGGTATGGATTGAAACTGATGCAGAGGTGAAGATTGATGGGCAAGCGCTCGGACTTTGAACGTAAACCTAGAGACTTCTATCCTACGCCGATGGAAGCAGTAGAACCTTTGTTGCCACATCTTCCAGAGGGATTTAAGTTTGCAGAACCTTGTGCTGGTGATGGTGCGTTGATTGAACATCTAGAGACAAAGGGCGTGTGTATGTGGGCAAGTGATATTGAACCGCAGGCTGAGGGTATACATACAAGCCCATATGATAACTTAGGGTTTGATGAGTTTATCGACTCTGACTATATAATAACAAACCCGCCATGGGACAGAACAATATTGCATCCTATGATTGAATTTTTTGCACCAAAACTACTAACTTGGTTGTTGTTTGATGCAGATTGGATGCATACGAAACAAAGTCGGCCATATATGCCGTGGTGCAGAAAAATTGTCAGCGTGGGACGAATCAAGTGGTTTGGTAATATGACAGGCAAAGATAATTGTGCTTGGTATTTGTTCAAAGAGGAATTTGTATGGAATGCAAATCCGCCTGAGTTTATAGGGAGAATATGATGGTTGAGAGAATTGAAAATGCAGTGCCTCCAATGATTTTGGAGTATATCAGAACACAGGTTCAGAACGAAGAGAGGTGGAGCTTTACTTATCCTAAAGGTGCAGCATTCGAGAAAAAACACCCTAAACTTACCATATATGACGGTAGTCAGATTCCAGATGCGAAGTTCCTTGAAGGCATCTCACATATGGTTCTGTTGATGATCTACAATAAGATGCTCAAGGATGGCAACGATTTCTTCAAGCCTACCATGCTCTGGTGCGGTGCTGCAATCAAAGATAAATTTAGACCAGATAATCTTCATACCGATCATGAGGACGATGTACCAAAAAATATGAAGGTCATGAAACTTTTAGGACTTCTTCATGCAGAATGGCCAGAGGAAAATGG
>VTLG01012718.1_pt1 | contig 64629 bp, 46 predicted proteins | sample 4694571 | NCBI WGS metagenome assembly VTLG01 (sample SAMN12604809, study PRJNA352737) | marine metagenome | biome: ENVO:00000447; feature: ENVO:00000209|ENVO:00000569|ENVO:01000036; material: ENVO:00002151; isolation source: viral sequences binned using virsorter ...
TTACCCCCCCCCGGTACTAAATTTCACCATGTTTTACACGGATAATCCGGCAGATCCTTTGCAGAGGTGCCACTAAGTGTGAGTATCCGCGAAGGACCCCTACATCCATACCATCCACATTTTTTAAAGTATCAAACCATGAACACCAACAGCTTGAATCATTCCATTGAAGGCTCGCTGTAAGGCTACGGTTTACCTTGGTAATCCCTTCATACGGGATTCCCTACGGCACGTCCGTTGGACTAAACCGCTTTATACCCGCTCGCGCACGCGCACTCTCCACAGGAGGTTAGCTTTATTCGGCTCGCCTATCGGCTCGGCCCTCACTCCGTTCACGCTTCCCTTTATCCGCTAAAGCGGCCCAGCTAACCGTCCATGTTGCGCGTGTTATCAATAGCATGGGCGAGGTGAGTGTAAAGACCCTCGTCGCAAGCTCCTCGGCGAGAACCGTAAACAAAACCCTTGAGGGTTTTACAGTTGTCTTGACACGCAAACTTGTCTGGGTATCGACCCAGCCACGGATATACCCACATCCGCGTCTGTTCCGATTCCAGCCAAAACAGTTTGCCCCTCGCTAATCCATGCTGTGGGGTAAGTGTCCCTTCGGGACTTTTCATTCTTACGTACAGGGAGTACATTTTATGAAGTTTTCAAACACATTTCTTAACGCAGTCGACGAAATTTCTGTAGCTGGTTGGGACAAGGACAACCGATCTAGCAAAAAGAATCTGCCTACTCATGGCGGTAACGTCGACATCAAGTTTCGTGACGGCTCTAGCATCCGGTTGCCCTTGGCCTTCTGGAATAATCCTAAGCCAGAGGGCAATCGCCCTGGCATTAGTGGCACGCTCGACCTCTACAAGATGGATATGCTCATGGATACTATCGAAAAGTTTACGGGCGATTGTCCAATCGACAATCCTTCTTTGCGGAGTGATCGCATTGCTCGCAATGATGATGAATATGCCAATCGCGATGAGGTTCACGACAAAGCCACCGCAAAGAAGATTGCACGCAAGGCTGGCTAAAAAAAATCTAGGGAGCTTCGGCTCCCTTTTTTTATGTTGGTTTCCTATCTTGGAATAGATTGCCTTTCAAAAGTTTTATCCAATTAGCTGGTTATCTCATAACGATGGCCGCTGACGCATAACACCACCAAACACCACAGAACACGCCGCGTCGCTGGCCCGACGATTGTACCGCCTGTAAAGCGGCGGTGTCGGGCTGTGTCGCGACTTGCGGCGATTCTTAATCAACAAAAGGAATTGACTATGGAATATCTCGTAACACTTATCGAAACAACCGAACACATTGTATCGGTTGAGGCTGATGACGAATGCCTGGCACGTGCTGGCGCAGTCATAGGATGGCATGACGGAGATCTTATTGATAATCGTCCTCGTTTGCTTGACTTAGAAGCAGTATCAATTATTGAAGTACCAACGGAGGATGTAGCATGAAAGACAATCTGATCAAAGATCTTGAAAGTTTATACGAGTATGTACTTGATTATCGTACTCGCTTTTTAAATATTTTACTTGATGCCAAAAAGTCTGGCGAGCTTGATGAAAATGCAATCTATGCATTGACGCAGTTGCGATACGCAATGGCAGAGCTAGAAGACCATGTCATCAGAGTCAAAGAGAGCATTGGCAAACGTGTTTACTGCGTTCAAGTAACAAGCAATGTTGATATGACAATCAAGGTGCTTGCTAAAAACGAAGAGGATGCGCTGGAATGGGCTTGCCAAGTTGCTGATACACGGATACGCAAGACACTCGGCAGAGAGCATGACTGCGATTATTACAGCACCGGCGATGTTGTTGGTGATGAATCAATAGAAGATGACGAAGCAGATGAGGAGTACGAGTACGATGAGTGATGAACACAGATGTTATCGAATCTTTGACGACGACGATAAAACCCTGGCATTGATTGAATTCTTCAATGACGAAGACTTAGCTCAAGTTGAAAAAGTCATGATGGAGTTGCTTGAATTCTATGACACGATGTCCGGTTGGGCATTGCTATGGAACAACACCAAAGTCAGTAACAAACGCTATCAAGAAACTTACTACGATGGCCCCGAAGATAACCTTCATTACATAAACGAGAGGTAATTAGTATGTATTACATAGCACATGTTTCTTTCTTGAATTCCGACATAATTGCATGGTGCAACGTCAAACGCCTAAAAGATTTTAAGCCAAAAGATGGCGAGCAATACATGGTGCGGAAATCACGTAGCGATATCGAATACCAAATCTACAACGGTGTCGATGGCAAGTTACAAAAAACACCTGGCTCTATTATTTCTATTAATGGACTGCCTATCTTTTGATAACTTTGCAAAAGTTTGATAAAGTTTACTATAAAGCTGGGGCCAACACTCCAGCTGACAACTAAGGAGAGCGTAATGAAATATGATCGAATACTTGATCTCGTAATGTCTGCCATGCAAGACGAAACTACCTGGCGCAAAACCTGGCAATCACAGTCGAACTTGCATCAAAACTGGATAAGCAAAAAACCTTACAACGGTACAAATCAATTGATGACCATGATTTCTGCATGGAAGCATGGCTACACTAAACCGTATTGGCTTACTTACAAACAAGTCAGTGATCTTGGTGGCACAGTTAAAGGCCAGAAAGCTACACCAGCTATTTTTTTTGGCTCAGCCCAAGACAAAAAAGACGAAGACAAAACGTACAAGTTTGCCAAGCTGTACAACATCTTTAACATTGAGCAGACAGGTATTGAGTTACCTGAGATAGAGCTACGACAAACGAAGCTTGAGCGTCCGTATGAGATAGCTCAAGCATTGAATGTCGAAGTCGAGTCTGCTCCACATCATAATCCTAGCTATAGCCCATCACGCGATCTAATCCGGATGCCAATGCCTGGGCAATTCGAGTCGGACGATGCACATCAATCTACGTTTTATCACGAATGTATCCACGCTACTGGTCATCACTCACGGCTAGATCGGGATATGACTGGTGCATTTGGTAGTGAAGACTATGCCAAAGAAGAGTTTGTTGCCGAACTTGGCTCAGTGTTTCTGTGTGCTGAATTGGGTGTTACCTATAACATTCAACAGCACGCTAGTTACTTCAACTCATGGCAGAAAGCTATTGAGTCTGATCCTAAATACTTATTAACTGCCGCGACTGCCGCAAGAAAGGCTAGCGAGTATTGCATGTCGCAGTTCACCCTCATGCGGAAGTATGAAGCCGCATAATTAACCAAGGAAAAATGTTATGGAAACTACAATACATATAGATGATGGAACGGTTTTACTTTTCTGTTATGGCAAAGCTATTGATTTGTGGATTGCAGAAAAAGGGAAAGATTGTCTTGAGCAAGGCATGTCGGAAAGCATTTCCCTTATAACTGAATCTTTATGGGAAGATTTTTTTCATACCCACAAAAAATTAATTTCATAATCGTTCGGGATTCCGCACCCCGTCTTTGGCGGGGGCTGCGGAAATCCCTCACTCAATCAACAAAGGAGAAGTACTATGGAACCAACTGACTTACACGCTTTCTTTTTTGGCAAAGCCATTGATGTAGTTATTGCTGAACGTTCGCCTGAAGCTTTAAATGCAATGATAACTGAAGGTTCATTTCATGAATACATTGCTTCTATTGCTCGTATTATGCACTCGCAATACGAGTTGTCGTTAATAGATCGTGAGCGCACTAAAAGCTTAATGACGGAGAATAAGTAATGAAATATCTGTTTGACTGCCCAGCTTGTGATCAACGCTACTGGCGTGAAAACTCAATTATGTGGGATGAAGAATACGAAAACCACATTTGTCATCACTGCTACGATGAACTGCAAGCAGAGCGCAGAGAGATAGCCTACGCAGAACAAGGAGACTGCTAATGAACTTTGATTTTAAATATGTAAGCGCCGCTTGTCCTGAGCTGACTGAGACTGAGGTAAAGATTGTTCTTGACCATTTGTATTCTGACTCACGTTATGAATCAGCAACCAAACAAACTGTGCGTGATCTTGCTCGCACTTTGTTTCCTGCTATTTGGAGCAATGCCAGGTATTTTGATGGTAGAGACAAAATTGAATCGGCTGTTAAGGCACTTGCTTTTGCCAGCGCCGAACTCAATCGAATACCTAAAATGTCTGATGACGTTGGGCGAACTAATCTAGATATCAAGATGGCTATAAATTATCTTAGTGAAGAGCTTGCGAATCTAAAAGGGGACAACAAAAATGCCAAGTGAGCGATATTTTCCTGAGACGTTAGTGCAAGTGTACTTTAATTACTGCGCGGCTAATGATGTAAAGCCAAGTTTTGAGGATATGTATGGGTTTATCAATGAGATCCAAGGAGATCATCATGTAAATGGCATACACACAACCAAAATAAATGAGGTGTTAAACAATGCTGAAATCAAACAAAGTGCTAATTAAAATCAATGCAATCATTCCTGATAATGCCGATGACTTTCACGGCGCAAAGATTGAAGACTTTGATCGCGATAACTGTATAGCTTTACTCATAGTTAATAAAATTGAAATTGAACAAGAATTCAACTCAATAATTGAGCAATACATTGATAATGCTTGGGGTCAAAACACGGTAATCCAAGAGCAATATCTTGAAGTTATTAGCTGTGAATGGAATGGTTTTCAGGTATTAAATTCTGAAGAGGTTTGCGATGCAATCTATGCAAATTGAAGATGTAATTGGTGCTTGCGATTTTTATATGCACAGTTACATTGATATGATTCAACGCGATTACAAACATGGATGGGAAGACTGTGCCAGGAATCGCTCTAACCTTTACTCGTCTGATGCCTACATACAAGGATATAAAGACTGCAAATACGAAAAAAACGTGATGACCAAGACAAAACGCTGTTAATATTTCTTGGCCTGAGGCAAGTTCTCTGCCTGTTGGCTGGTTGGCCGCGTCCCAGTAGGCAAAATCGCGGCTCCCACTGACTCCGCAGAATGGTACTGCGAAGCCAGCCGAACCCTCCACCCCTGTCCAACCAATACGATTTATCCGCTACTCCGATGGCACCGAAGCCACTGGATCTTTTAATGCGCCTTCAATGGCGGCGCGAGTTGTAAAAGGTTTTCCTTTTGCATCGAGGTGATACTTAATGCCTTGAGCATCCAAAACCTTTACAAGCTTTGGCTTTGTGTAAGCTTTAAAAATGTGAAACAGATCACGGTAATACAGATATTCAGTTTGATCGCTCATTTAATTCTCCTAAAAAAACCCCGCACTGAAAGGAAACGGGGCAAAGGACGTTGGTACGGAACCAGACCAACGGACAAATTTACCAAGGTATTTTTTTATCTGACTCTTGTGCGGGCTGACGTGCTGGTTGTTTTTCGTCTGGTTTCCACATGTTGCGTTCTGCATACCACTTACCCGACTTGCTTTCTTTGATCTCTATATTGATCCATTCAAGCAATTCATCATCAGCTTTTTGTGATCCTATCCAGGCACCAAACTCATCAAGCTTAAAAGACAATTTAAGTTTTACAAAATCTGGAGCTGAATCTTCTGGTAACTTAACCAACATACCTTCAACAAATACTTTTTCTTCAGTCATTACTTACTCCTAACGGATTGATTTTCATTACTTGGTTTTCATAAGTGGTAAACACCCCACCTTTTGACTGCGCCAAATTCAAAGCCTCCTTCACTTCATTTGGCGTCTCTTCTACGATGCAACGCAATGTCTCCCATTCTTCATTAGCCACTGCACTTTTTACTTGAAAAATAAAATCGAACTCCTCACGTATTACTTTCATATACGCAAGAAATTCTTCTTCACTTGCTACCATCCTCGTTTTTTACCGAAATCTGCATCTTCGGCATCATCATCCTTATTAGCCCCGATACCTAATGCCATTGATAAGCTATAACGCTTGGCATAAGTAACAGCACCACCAAAGCTTTGTGCTGTTGGTTTGTCTGCTCGTACAATCATTTTGCCAGTAGACATTGAGCTACCATGCCCATGCAAAACAGTCTCAATACATGCGCCAATCTCACACTCATGGCTTATTTGTTGGATCAAAATGTCATGTTTGTTTAAAGCTTCTTTTGCGTAATCCCATAACGCCTCAAAGCTAACGTACAAGCTTTTATAATGAGGATTTACCTTTTCCGCTTTGACATGCGACAACTCTTTTTGCACTTTTAAAAGCGCGCTTATTAGCTGATTCATACTAGCCTCCTTTTGTTGAATGTCTATCAATATACACAACCTTTCAAACCTTTGCAAACTTATTAAAGTTATATAATGATGATTGACACTTGGGCAAAAGTACGCCAAAGTTAAAGACTTTTCTGAAACAAAAAAGGAGACACCCATGCAGGATGAATGGGATATTTATTGCCAAGAACTTAATAAGATCCAAGCAAGCCCCACTCAGATACCCACCCCGCACATAAACGGAGCAACGCACCAGAACGAAACATCCTCTGCACTTTCAAAGCTCATGTACGCGGCAGTCAATGACCGCATCGAAGAGATGGAAGAAAGATTAGCCAAAGAGCGAGACGTAGTGCCAGGCATGATTACTACGGGAACAGTCACCCTTGTCTACGCACCTAGTGGTGCCGGTAAGACAGTATGGATACTTGGCAACCTCTTTCAGAGTATTCGGAATAACCTGATAAAAGGCTCCGATGTGATCTATTTTAACGAAGATGACGGTGCCAAGGGTGTACTCCAGAAGGCGAAGATGGGCAGGAAGCATGGGATGACCATGATCACCCTATCCAACTCTCCAGATCCTATGTTACGAAGCTCGGAAGATGCATTACGTATGCTGGGTCAGATACGTGAAGAGGGCCATGCTGATGGCAAGATTGTTATCTGTGACACCCTAAAGAAGTTCGCGCCAGTGTTGAACAAGGGCGATATGCGGGACGTGCTACACGTCTTTCGTGAGTTTGCGGCGGCAGGTGGCACGGTCATATTGTTGGGTCACTGCAACAAGCATCGAAGCATGGACGGTCGTTTGATCTACGAAGGTGTAGGGGATCTGAAGTCGGACGTTGACAATATGTTTGGCCTTGACCCAGTGAACGACAAGTTTGCCGCCTATCAGGAATTGCTAGTAATCAATGAAAAGGATCGGAGCCAGATCAGCTTCGAGGGTGGGTTCAAGTACAAGCAAACTAGCGCAGTTGTTCATTACGAAGAGTCCGTGGATTCTGTGCAGTTCATGAGTCCCGACGATATTAGCGAACTCAAGGAAAAACAGAGAGGCCAAATCAATATCGGCAAAGCTCTATCCAAGCACGAAGATGAATACATTTTGCTTAGTAGTGTCATGAAAGAAGGAAAGCTATGGGCGCAGTCAGAGTTGTTTGATCTGTTAAGTAACCATGAGGTAAACCCTAATGGCTGTACAAGAAAAACACTGCGCAACTGCATCGACCTACTAAAGGGAAACAACTTAACGCTGGAGCGCAAGGGCGCACATGGCAAGAAGTATTACCGATGGAACCCAATGTAAGGAGAGTAATATGAACGAATATCAATTTAAAAAACAAGTAAAGATTAAGTTTAGAGAAGAAAGGTTTAGGCTTTATTTAAAAGCAATTGACATTGTGCTGGAGGCAAATAAAGAGCTTCCCCTTGACGATGTTTATGGACGTGCCGCATGGGAAGCAAGGCGAATGTGGCATGAGTTTTCTGAAAGCATTCTTAGTGAAGAAACTGCAAATTGGCTTATGAGTGTTGATGAGGCCGGACATTCAAGGCCGTCAGACTACCACATATATGTCGAGTGGATACAAAGTAACCTTTAACAGAATGCCTAGAATGCCCAGAATGCCCAGAATGCCACTAATGCCCATGTTTTACCCCCCACCCTCTGTAAACCCGCCCCCTAAACCTTGGGCAAACTGGGCAAACTGGGCAAACTGAATGGTATCTGACAACAAAAAATGGTAGCTACTACTTTTTATATGGTAGCTACTAGATTATGGAGATGATATGTCTGAATCTGCACATCGCTGGATAGTCGATAACAAGAACAAGTTGAAGTTTTTTATCAGCTTCGTGCAAAAACAGTATGATGATGGCAAACACGTCATGTACTCGATCAAAAACACCACACGCAGTGACCGGCAAAACAACGCTATGCACTTGTGGTTTAGGCAGATAGCCATTGAGCTAAACGATGCTGGCTACTGGGTGCGACATCCATTCAGTGATAACTTTGAGATACCGTTTACTGAGGTGCTGGTAAAGGAGATGCTCTACAAGCCCACTGCAAAGGCCATGTTCAACAAAGAGACCACCACCAAGCTTACCCCTGCTGAACTTTCAGAAGTCGCTGAGGTGCTTGTTAGGTGGCTCTCAGAGCATAAAAATCTATACGTACCATTTCCTCAACAACTAAAGGATGAGTTAAAGTGAAGCTAAAAAGAACAGCCGCAGATCATTGGTTCAGTAGGTGTGTCAGGCTACGTAATGACTTTAAATGCCAGGGGTGTGGTGCACAATACGAGCCAAATAGCACAGGACTGCATTGCTCTCACTATTTTAGCCGATCAAAAAAAGGAATTCGTTACGATGGCATGAACGCTTTTGCTCATTGTTACGGCTGTCATCAAAAGTACGGTAGTAACCCCGACTACTTTGTCCGTCACTACATTGATACCTACGGCGAAGGTGCCCTTGAGTTAATTAGGGAAAAGGCAGAGGACATTAGCTTAGGCAAGCGCATGAACAAAGAGCAAAAGGATATAGCCAGGCATTACCGAAAAGAGGCCGCTCGTATGGAAAATAATAGAGCGACAGGGGTAACAGGTTGGTTAGACTTTGTTAGTTGGGATTAGGATTGCGCTTTCTAAGAGCTTCATCAAGAAGTCCTTGAGTTGTTGTTGCTCCAACCACTTCTGCACCTCGCTCTGCAAATCGAGCTGTTTGAGTATAAAATGGTAGCTCTTGTGCAATTGCTTGCGGAGGTCGCTCTTGATCTAACACCTCAACAACTGTTCTACCAATATCTAAAGGACGATCAATAGCTATAGGCATCATGCCCTCAGCAAAAGTATACAGCAGTCCGTTTTGTTTGATCTGACCATACTGATAATCGTTAAGACCAAGCGTATTAGCTGTTAACAAACTTGCCCAGGCATCACCATAACCACGCACTAAACCATTGAAAGACGCCTCGCCATCACCAAAAATAAATTGTCGACCCTCATTGATTACTGCATAGCCACCTGCACCGTATGAAGCATAACGCCCAAGGAACTGAGCCGCTTTTTCTGGCTTGCCGGCCTTAATGTTACCCATAACTTCTCGCAATGCGAGAGCTTGTTGTTTAACTACAAAACCACGCAATGCCCACAATGGCCGAAGGTTAGGATTTCTTGCCCATGCCGCAGGACGACCAGCCGCACTAATCAACTGCTGTTGACCTAAACCGGCAAAAAGTAGCTCTTCTATAAGTTTAGCTCCATCACCTGTGTACTTAGACCAATCCATGTCATGCTTTTTAAGTTGGTCTGCAATCAATTCAAGCTCGGCGTCATTAAAGTAAAACCCCCAGTTTTCAGAAAGGTTTCCTACCTTTGCATCATCAGTCGCACTACGCAGTACGCCACGCATAACACCTTTTTTTCCAACTCTATCCATAGCGGCAAAGCCAGATCCTTTCATAAGAAAGTCAGCGCCTTTACGCATTTGATGGGCAGTACCAGCCATAAATCCTTGGTTGTTTGATGCAAGCTCGTTTGTTTTGTTAACGAATTCGCCAAAGGTTTGATTGCTTAAACCCATTTTTTGCAGGTCTGGACTAGGAATTTTTTTGAAAGGGTTAACAACCTTCAATCCTTCAAGAGCCGCACGACCACCATACTTAGCACCAAGCAGAGGAATATCAGCTAAGTTAAGAATTGCAGACATAGGGCCAGCAAGTGTACTTGCATAGGCTAATGAGTTAGCGGCTTGAATAGCAGGGTGTGGAGTTTTTGCTTGGCCCATAATCGTATCTGTTATTTTGTTTACAGCATACTGAGCGCCATCGTTGCTAATTCCTTTTTGAGTTAGTGTATAAAACAGTGAATCTAAAAACTCTTGCGGTGTTAAAGCAACCAGAGCGCCTTTTGGAGACGTTGCTTTTTTGGCTGAAAGAACATTATCAATCTTAACGCCAAACTTATCTTGAACCTGAGCAAGTCTCTCCATCTTAAAAATACGTTGCATATCCGAAATAATTGGATTGTCGTAATCTTCTGGCAATGGAGCATTAGGATTTTTACTAAGATATGACCCGCGAGTACGCCGCTCCATTCCTGGATCTTCAAACATCTTTTCGATCTCGGCATCTGTCATGCCTTCATCTTTAAACTTTTTGTATCTAGCTATGTTGCGCGTATGCAAATAAGTAAGTTCGTCTGGAAACTCTGCGCCAAATACTTTTTTGTTTAGTTGTGCATTTTTTTTATAACTATAGTTAAGGTACGCCTCAAGCACGTTCATATGCTCTGTGTTGAGGTCTTCTTTTAGTTCTTTACGCAATCGAATCAAAGAATTTGCGCGCGTTTTACCTAATTTACCTGCGCCATAATCAAGCATCACGCCTTTAGCTCTTTCACTATTGTTAATAATTTTAATAATAGGAACTAAACGCTCTGACAATCCATCAAGCTCTTTGTTGGTTGTAGCAAGAGCGGCTTCATCAGCACGTTGAAATCTAGCACCAACTTGAGGGCTTACAACGCGCATAAGCTCATCTGATACGCCTGTAACTTTATCGTTGTAAAAGTTTTTAACAGCACCAGTCAAACCAGACCAAAGCTCACCGGCTGTTTTTGCTTCTGACAAAGGCTTTCGTGTGTATTGTGGGTTATCTACTTCATCAAAAATTTCATTTGCTCTGGCAATCTCAAGATCTTTATTAGCAAGCTGAGGCTTTATCTTTAATGATTTATCTGCCAAGTCATGAGCTTCAGTACGTAATCCACCAGCGGACGATGGCGTTATTACAACATCAATAAGCTTTCCTAACGCAAAACCACTAAGCCCACCAACAACTCCTCCTGCCGCACGCTCTTCAAAACTTTCACCAGACCCAATTCCATACGCTGAACCCTCAATAGCACCCTGTTTAGCTACAGAGGTAACACCTAAGCGACCAAGACTTGCCGCTCCAGCTAATGCTGTAGGCAAACTACCAGCTAATTCAAATCCAATAGCAGAGCCAGGATTTAGTTGTTTGTATCTTTCCTGCTGTTCTCTAATTCTTGCAAGAGCTACTTCATACTCTTCATCGGATGCCGCCGCTTCAAGTTCATCAGCAAAGCCAAAGGTAAGACCTTGAGCCGCCGCCCGAACATTACCAACATTTCTAGCTAGTCGTTTTTGCTCCATGTAGTTGAAGTAATTATTAACAGCAGAGCCCGTATCTGGCTCAGATAATTTTGGAACTTCTTTTTCAACTAAAAGATCTAAGTAATCTTGAACTGAACTCATTAGTTGCCTCTATGAGATTTACCATATTTAGCTTCTTTAGCCATTTGTCTGACCGTTTGAATGCCAGCTTCTTTTGTTTGCCTGGCTTCACGAATACGGTTTTGTTCTTGTCTGCTTAGTTCTATTTCGGCTTCAACTCTATCCATTCCATTAGCCATTAATTCTTGAATGGCGGCCTCTCTCATACTTTCTGTTTTTGTCCGCTCTTTTCTACGTTTTTCTGCAAGCTCTGCTCCAGGTATTTTTATTTGCATTTGTGACAATGCTTTTTGTGCCGCTTGCTCAGGGTTAGCTGATGGATTGCTTCGATATTCAAGCTCTAATTTTCTTTTAAAATCTACAAGATCATCGCCCTCTAAGCTTTGAACGATTCTAGGAAGATCGTCACCCTCAAAGAAGTAAACTTCACTTTCCATGCTTTGAAGATATCGAAGTGCATCTCCTGCACGATCTTTTGCATAAGTTTCAGAATTATTTAAAGCTCTTACGCGTTTATCTTCTGCATCAACAAGAGCGCGCAAAGCATAAGCCGCACGCCTTTTGTCTCCAGGTTCTTTAGGATTTTGATACAAACGAAGCTGTTCTTTAGCTTTTGCGCTATCTATTAGCTTAGGATTGCTACGTAAAGCTTCAATGTATTCTGGAGGAAGTGTTTGCTCTGTAGCAATTTGCCCTGCCGCTTCTCTAGATTTTTGAATAGCAACAGCTTCTTGTCGAATCTGCTCCTTTAGATAATCAGGTATTTCAGCAGAAAGCGAGTTAATGTAGGCATTGATATCGCCACTATTAACAGCGGCTAAAGATGCACTATCAACAAGTTTATTGTTGTTATCTTGCTCTTTAGTTTTGCCTCTAGTATACGCTTCCCATTTTGCATCAGCTTCTGCTTTTTTTGCCTTGGCTTTAGCTTGAGCCGCATCAGCTCTTAGTCCTTGTATTTTTAATATCTCTTCAGCTGTTTTTGCACGAGACTCAAGAAAATCAAACTGTTCGTCTGGTGTCATTTTTGCAAACTGTTGAGCTTCATTTATTTTTCTTTGTTCTTCAGCTTGTTGTTGTTCTTGAAGTTTTTGCATTTGAGGACGCATACCAATGCCCCGAGCCGCAGTAAATAGGCCCTCTTGATATGAAGGCTGTAGCAGACCTTGTAAAAACGCCTGTGAAAACTTAGCCATGATTAACCTCGCTAGTCAAATAGTCCGCCAATACCGCGAATAATATTACCAAGCCCTTCAGTTACTCCACCAAACAAGCCACCTAAATCACCTATGCCCCCAGGAGAAACAACTTGACCAGAACTAGTTACTTGAGGGGTCATTAGTCCGGCAAAAATGTTTGAGCCAATACCGCCCAGTAGATTAGCGCGAGCCTGTTCAGCCAATAGCCTAGACTCAAGGCCCGACATCGCAGTTTCGCCAAAAAGTCCCGTACCAAACAATTGAGCTTGTTGTTGTAGCTCGCCGGTACGAAGTGCTGGCTGTATAGCGGCAAGCAACTGGGCTTGTGGCAAGAAACTAGCCCCTAACAACTGTTGACCTAAAGCCGCTTGTTGCGCCTGCTCTGCTTGTGCTTGTTGCATTGCAGTCAACATGGCGCGGTTGCGGGCTTCTTCTTGCGATGTTGCTAATGCTAACTGCTCAGGTGTACCGCCGCCATAGGTTGCTGACGATGTTCCTAGCCGACCTTGTGATAAAAGTCGTTCTTCTAGTGCAAGACGCTGACGCTCTTCATCAGGTCGTTGTGCAGCTCGCATTCGATCAAAAATTTGTTGTTCACGGGTAGCGGTGGGCGTTTGCGCCTGCCCAAAAAAGTCACCTGCACCACCAAACAACTGGCGTTGCAAAGCTTGCTCTTCAGGCGAAGTCATCATTGTGGTTTCTACTTCACCAGTAGGCGTTACGCGAGTACCAAACTGACCACCTGTGGAGGTAGTAACAGTAAACGGTCGAAATTGGGATTCTGCTTGACCGCGCTCTGCAAGCGCCAAAGCCTCACGTTGAGCTTCACGACCAACGTCGCTTAGTCGATCGTATGCTTCTCCAGTAAGCAGGGTTCCCGCAATAGCAGGAAGTGCTGGTGATACAGCAGATCCTATCTGACCAAGACCACCTAGTATGTTCTGGAAGATACCACCCCCACCTCTAGCAACAGCATTAATAAGGTCGTCAATGCTTTCTGATGAGAATCCCGTTTGTCCTAGCTGGGGAGCGCCAATTCCAGAGCTAAGTATCCCCATCATCCCTGGGGGTAACCCAATGTCCATATCTTCATTCATAACAGTTTACCTATTAAAGCCATTACGTTAATTTCTTGTAGTGATAAGGGTGATCCATCAATCTCTGATTCCAAACCTACCTGAACACTGGTGCCGTATCCTGTTGCATTGATACTGCGCTGGTTAGTAAGTTGTCCGCCGGTAAACTCAACGGTCGTGTATTCGCTTTCGCCAAAAAATCCTGTAATTTGTGTACCAACTGTAAATTGTGATGTCGCGTATGTCGTATCAAAGTCATACGCCCACTTCATAAAAACTACAGAGTTGTTTGCACCTACCAATGTAGGCTTCAGCTTTTTAAGAATTTTGATTCTTGAGCTATCACCAAACGTCAAGCTTGGACTGTAGTAGCGAAATCGGTAAGCAAGATTGTTATCTTGAAAACCTTCATATTTACTAATTCCATTAAATGTACCAATTTGTAAATCGCCATTTTCTAGTCGGGTATAAGCAGTAAAGCCAGTAGAAGGCCATCGAGTTGTTCGATAAGAACCATTTTCTAGCGTGCCTCTAACATCAAAACAATATGTAACGTCCTGACCTGCAAATGTTAGTAAATAAAAGCCTTCTTCAGGGCTGTATGCTGATCGGAAAAACTGCGTTTCATCTTGCAAAGTAGCAATAATATCTTTTGTAATGTTGTTAGATAGACTACTAATTGGCAGTGACTTTTCTTGAATGGTACGACCAAAACTTTTTAGTCCTGTGTGTGACAAAAACAACACGTCAGTACCCGTGTATTGCACTGTGTCTCGATCAACACAACCAATACCTGCAACAGTATCTGCTAAAGTCATACTGGCAGGCGCTGTAGCGCCCGAGTAAACAACAATGCTGTGCTGACCAAAAATAATAAGGGCGTTGTTATGAGCGGCTAACGCAACAATCTCATCGTAACCATCCGGCCAAACAGTTGAGATATCAATGTTGCCACTAGAGCCACCAGAATACTTGTGACCTTGCAGTAGATCAGACCAGTAAATAGTGGAAGGTGCGGAACTCAATCCCGTAACAAACAAACGACCATAAGCGGCCAACACCTCATTGCCTTGGACGATACTACTTGCTCCCGATACAGAACTAAGTAACGCCACCGAAGATCCATCGTAAATTAAAGGATCATGTCCCGCCTGAAACAAATACGCATTGTTATTAAAGTTAACAATTTTCCAATTATCGGCAGATATCGTATAGCTACCAGGCGTTGCGTCTATAAGTGTTGTAGTGCCTGTAAAAACTTTGTTGTTGCCGGTAGATAAAATGGAATTACTACCGGTGTTTTTTTGAAACTCATGCACAACCCGAATGCTGGCAGAACCCAAAGCAGTCTTGTTAGTCGTGATAACACTATGACCCTTACGTGCAGCGATACGTCCTCGCTTGTCGATTACAGCGTTGTCTGCAATTTCAGCAAATGATGGATCCTGCGCTAACGGCGAATCTTCAGTGTTTACACCTTTGAAACCAGGTGCTACAAGATTGATGCTTTGTAGTTGTTGAGCCATATCAAACCGTCCTAAATATCATCTCTTCTGGATGCTTGGCTGCATCTATCGCAATAGCATCAGATAGATACTGGTTGGCAATCTGAAAGTACTCAGCCGTTGATGTACCACCTGTTTCACCTCTTTCACGCACCAATAGTGCAACTGCTAAGTGAATAACCGGTTGAGCAGGTATCAAAAGCACATCGGTGTCTGCACTAAGGTCGGCCTGTCTTTTGGTAAGATCAAACCGCAAGCTATAAACGCCATCGGGTGTAGGCCCTACTAGTATTTGAGTATCACCGTTAGAGTCCAGACCGTCATAGGTAAAGTACTTTGGAGCGCCTGTAGCGGCACTTTGAATGTACAAAGCATCGTTGAAGTAATCCTTACTTCGATACTCCAAAAAACAATTTTGTGTGTCATTGAGTGCTGACATGACTTTTACGTTGTCACCACCGCCTGTTAGCGAATAGGTGTTGTCCAAAGCGGTCGTCGAGATCGTGAGTGTTTCTCGTAGTGCAGACCAATCTGCCGCCTGACCCACCAAGGTTTTGGCATCATTAATGAAGTCACTAACCATCTTGACGTAAGTGGTACTTGTCACAGATGTAGTTTCTTCTTCTCGAAGACGACGCAATACATTGTTCATTAGAGTGAGGTATGTCATACAAGCATCCCTGTCTGTCTACCGATAAATTTATTGAGTTCGCTTACTGCGTCTTTTTCTTGTATAGGACGCAAGGTCAAAGGTGTAAGCGGTTGGAATGGGCTAAGGCCCTTTAGGAAAGGGTCAAACTCAACAGGCTGTCTAGGCATAACAGCCTGGATTTCTTGCAATGTAGGTTGAGCCGCCGCAAGACCTAGTAATCCTGTGCCAAGTGCTTGACCTAACTGACCAAGACCCTGACCAAGACCCTCACCTACGCCAGCTACCTGCTCTCCAATACCTGATACCTGTTCGCCAAGCCCTGCTACTTGCTCCTGAACTTGACCAAACTGTTCACCAAACTGAGATTGTAAACCGCCCTCTACTTCTGCAAGTTGCTGAAGGAATCCCGCTTCAACACCTGTAATTTGTGATAACAAGTTTGCTTCTGTGTCAGACAAGCTAGTAGTAAGGCCCTCTTCTGCTTGCTCAAGTCTTTCAGTTAAAGATTCTTCTGTTTGTGTTGTAGATTCTTCTATTAGCTCACGCAAGGCGGCATCTTGAGTCAGCATTCCTGTTTGTAGTGCTTCTAAATTCACGCCTACACGTAAACTTAAATCCTCAATGCTAAGGCCAAGCTCATCAAAACGCTCCCTACTTGCTTCATCTAATTCTTCAATGCGGCCATCAGCGCGAATAAGATCCTCTGCAACCTGAGCAACATCAGATGTAAGAGTTCCTAATTGACCGCCAAGCACTGCTCGTTCTTCTTCTGCCGCTTCAAGCTCTTCCTGTACGCCTTCTTGATATAACTCAAGGCTAGATGAAAGCGTATCTTCTACTTCGCCAAGAAGGTCAGTTACTTCTTCTTGAGTAACAGATGCGGGAAATTGAATGTTACTGATTGCTGTAGAAACAATTTGATTTACATCATCAGAGGTTAAACCTTCTGGCTGTGCTTCTAACTGAGTTTGAATGATGTCAAGCACCTGATCAGAAGTAACACCTTCAGGAAACTCAATGCCGCTAATTGCTGTGTTAACAATACTTTGAACTTCATCAGTAGATAATGTATCTATTTCAGGAAATTCAATACCAGCAATAGCTTGGTTAACAATCTCAGTAACCTGACTTTGTGTTACACCCTCGGGAAATTGTATATTTCCGATAGCTTGGTTAACAATTTGATTGACTTGCTCTTGGGTTACACCTTCAGGAAACTCTATATTGGCGATAGCAGTGTCAACAATGTTGCCTACTTGCTCTTCGCTAATGCCTTCAGGAATATTAATTCCTGCTACGGCTGTATCAACAATTTCTTGTACCTGCTCGCTTGATAAGACTTCTGGGAATTGAATGTTTGTAATAGCTTGATCAACAATGTTTTGGACATCTTGGCTAGTAATCCCTTCAGGGAACGTAATGCTACTAATGGCCTCGCCAACAATGTCACTAACCTGATCCTGAGTTAGCCCTTCAGGTATGTTGGCAATTTGTTGTTCAACAATGTTTTGTACTTGCTCGGCGGTAATTCCTTCGGGAAACGTAATGTTGCCAATAGCTGTTTCAACAATAGATTGAACTTCTTCATTGCTTAAAGTATCTATTTCAGGAAATTCGATGTTACTAATTGCTTCACTAACAATTCGATCTACATCTTCTGTGCTTATACCTTCAGGGAATTGTATGCCGCTAATAGCAGTATCAACTATTTGCTGAACCTCTTCTGAGGTCATGCCTTCTGGAATCGTAATTCCACTAATTGCTTCGTTAACAATATCCTGAACTTGCTCAGTGCTTGCACCCGCAGGAATGCCTGCAATAGCCTCATTAACAATATCTTGTACCTGCGTTGTTGTAATGCCTTCAGGTATTTCGATCTCGCTAATAGCGTTGTTTACGATTGTAGATACATCTTCAGCCGTTAAACCTTCAGGTATGTTAATACCTCCAATAGCTTGATCAACAATCTGCTGTACTTCTTCGGCAGTCATACCCTCTGGTATTTCAATGTTGCCAACAGCCTCATTAACAATGTTTTGGACTTCTTGAGCTGTAGTTCCTGCAGGAATACCAGCGATAGCTTCATTAACAATATTGCTAACTTCTTCAGTCGTTATGCCTTCTGGTATTTCAATAGCACTTACAGCACTGTTAACAATGTCTTGGACTTGTTGCTCAGATAGCGTGTCAGCCTGCGGTATAGAAGCAACAGCATCATTAACAATATTTTGAATTTGTTGTTGAGTAAGAGTTTCAGGCTGTTCAATATTGCCTAGCGCACTAGCAACAACTTCTTGAACTTGCTCGATAGTAATACTTTGTTGGCCCTCAAACTCCTGCCTAAACTCATCCATGTAATCACTAAAGAGATCTTCGATAACTGAAGCTTCTAAGCCTGTAGCTTCTTGGGTTGTATCGGCAAAAATGTCTTCTTCTGGTAAAGCAGGAGGTTCAATTTCAATTGGAAGATCAGGTTCTGGCTCTTCTTGTGTAGGCTCAGGAAGATTAATTTCAAACTCCGGCTCTTCAAGAGGAGTGTCAGGTTCTGGTCGTACATTCTCTAATATTTGATTGACTAACTCTGAGTTGACGTTATCTGTATCTTCATCTCTTGCTTCGCCTACATTTTCATTAACTTGATTAACCACCTCTATAGCTTCTGGTGTTTGCTGTGCCAAGTTAACAATGACGTTTTGCCAACTAGGATCAGTTATGTCGCTAATGTCTACATTGCCTACCTGATTAGCTACTTGCTCATAAAAGTCAGCCATTGCTAGGTCGCCTGCGGACCTAGCTTCATCTGCTTTTGTGATGTAATCCATTTGAACCTGGTCTCTAATTTCATCTGGATTTGTATTGCCAGAATCAAATAGAGAGCCAAGAAACTCTTGCGCTCCTGACATAGCGGCGGCAGTGAAGACATCACTAAGATCTACATCGCCAGTAAGTATTAGCTGGTTTGCCGCACTAGTAATTGCACCAGCAGAAGCATTAGCAATTACAGCAGAGGCAGAGCCAGCGGCGGCACCAGGCGCTAAAGCGTTAGCTAAAGCCGGAGCACCATAGACGGCTATCATCAAAGCAGTTCCTGCTTTTATGTAATCGCCTACATTCATATGGTCATCAACTTTATAAGTCTTTACATAGGCAGAACCGTTCCACTTAAAGCTGTCACCGTCACTGTTGTACATCGTGCCGTCAACGCCATATTTACGGAGTAGTGCTTGATTAGCTTCAGAATTAACCCAACGGTCATAAGCAGACGACTGCTCAGAAAGACGACGCTGCTCAAGCTCAGGCAAAGTTGATGAGGCATCATCACCAAATTGAGTAAGATCCTCACCTTCAAGAATTATCAATTCGTCGTCAGTCAAGCCGCCTTCATAATCAGGCCAGTCGCCAACATCATAGTCACCCGACTGAATGAGTTGCTCACGCTCTGTCATGTACCCCAAGTAGTTACTAAAACTACCGAAAGCCTGTCGTAACATCCCAGAGCCTTCTTCGTTGAAGTACTCTTCTAGCTGATCTTGCGTAAATTCAACCGAATCTGCCCTGTTATAGAGAGCGGCAGGGTTGGCATCACCCGTTTCATCGCCTCTGAAAAACGTAAAGGTAGTGATACCTTCAGGTTCAGGGGCAGGCTCCTTTGTATCTGGCAACGGCTTTGGTGGTGCTAGTTCTGCTTCAGGCTCTGGTTCTGGAGCAGGAGCGGGTGCTGGTGCAGGTGCTGGTGGTTCAGCATTAGGATCAAACGGCCCCGTTTCACCAGGCTGTGTTTTAGTTGGATCAGTACTAGGTAAACCAACAGGCCCTGTTTGAGGGGCTGGTGCAGGCGCAGGAGCGGGTGCCGGACTTTGTTTGTCTGGCGTTTTAGGTGGTGGTGTCGTTGGTGTGTTGGGCATCCGTATAGGATTAGTAAGCATACCCATAGGTGCAACAGGTGTAGACGTAATGCGAAGACCCGCATTGACTACATCAGGATTACGACGAAGAAAATTTGTAGCTTCGCCAATGCTAGGAAACTGCTGTGTGCCTACAAAAACTGCCATTTACTTTTCCCTAGATACGCCTTTAGTTTTTTCATATGACCGCATAGCACCAAGACCTAACATACCCATCAATACAGGCATCATTGTCTCTAATTCAATCAAAGGTATAGCAACTTCAACGCTCAATAAAGCTAAAACAAAATTCGTAAAGGGTATAACCATAAAGTTACCTGCCATACCCAAAACACAACACCAACCTACAGCAGGACGCCAACCCGAAACAAATAAAGATTTATGCGCGGCTTCTACTTTATTTACTTGTAATTGAGCTTTAGCTAATTCTTGTGCATGACGTTCAGCCATTGTAGAAATTTCATGAGCAAGCCTAGCCTTTTGATCTTTGTCTTCTATAAATTTATCTAAAAGACCAGTAACGGGAGCAATAAGTTGTTCAATCATTTTTTTACCTTAATAGTCATCGAACATACTCAGCGACAACGATTGTGCCAATGATGAAGGGATACATTGAAATCAACATTAATTCCAAACGATCAAATTTACGATTACCCTGTTCGAGCTGCTGATTGATTAATTGATAGCGCACTGCACATTCACGTTCGTGTGACTGCAAATTTTTTTCATTTCGCTCAATGCCAACTTGATTAGTTAACACTCGATCTAATATTTCTTTTTCATTTACCATTATTTGCACCCGCTATAAATACCGTTGTGCCTACAACTACTACAACTCCAAATAAAGCTATTAGACCTGCAATAATTTGTTCTTTTGCTTCTTGTTGACGGTAAACTGTATTTGATCGCTCTTTTGCAATCTGTTGCCTCATCTCTCGAAACTCTTGTAATCCGTCTTTTCCATATACCATTCCTATTATAGAAATTAGTTCTTTTTGTTGAGCCTCCATCTTTTTTTTTGCGGCAAACGCCTGCATTGCTTCAGCTTGTACACTGCGACTAAAAACAACCCGCTTAAACGGATTTACTTTTTTAGTTTTTTTTTCAGCGTAAATTACATCTGAAGCGTGACCATACCATTTGCCAATTTGCATCATAGTATCTTCAGCGGATCTTCCCGCTTCTACCATTGCTTTTACCATTGTAAAAGCTTTGGTTGCACCAGCGATTGCAGTTACTGGATCAATCATTTCACCAAGGCATGCCGTCAGCAGTGGTGGGTGTTTTCTGCTCTGCGATGTTGGCTGTCAGTGCCGCTTCAGTCTGAGCTTGATCTACATCTGCGTGTACCCAACCCATAACGACTTCTTCTGTTAGATCGTCGTAAGCAACAAAGTCAGAAGCAGAAGCATCGGGTGTAAAACCACACGTGCCGTATGCAGAGGCAGTGTAGTCTCCATCTACTTCGGATACACGCCAGTGTGCAACGATTACACCGCCGTCTGCCACGTTGCGCTCAAGGTTAGCGATAGTCCATGTAGGCATTAGTTTTCTCCTTAAGTAAATACTGCGTTGCAGATGGCCTGCACGTTAGATGGCTCAGATGACCAGTCGTTACCTGACTGAATTACATGACGGTGATACGACTGCGAAATCACAGCACCGTCTTCGAGTACTTTAGTAGCAGTCCGTACTTGAACAGAGATTACGTCGTTCCCGCCTTCGTCCTGAGTAGTGACTACTTCTATTTTGTCTGCTATTACGCTTTTAGTTAGTGACATTGTTGTCTCCTATTAGTCCAGCCCCAGAATCCACTAGGGCTATAGGGTTATGCGTTTGTGTGGTATGTTATGCCTATCATAATTGACGCGTTTGTTTGTGTTGTACCTTCATCTCCATTAGAAATAGCGTTGTGACTTGAGCCTTTTCTTAGAATAATTGTATTAGCCGCCGCATAGCCTGAGACTGATAGTTGTTCTTCGTCAAAATTGAACATATTACAGAAAGAAACTACAACCAGCTGTCTGTGCGAAGATGCTGTTATTGGAAGCCCACCGATCTTGTAATTACCGGAGATAGTAGATGACGTCATGTCAATTCCTGTTAAAAAACAGTAAGCATGAACAACGTCGCCTATTTTTGTATAGTCAGCGACAGTTACTGTAAAACCTGTAATTGAACCGGAAGTAACTCCTTCAATCGTAGGAGTCCACGTCCCTTCTTCATAGTCATCCAGCGTGTTAGCCGCCGCATAGGTGCCTACCGAAGTGCCTAGTGTTACTCCATTCGGGACAATAAGGTGGCCGCTGGAGTCGAGGCGCATGGCTTCAGAGCCATCCACTTTAAAGTTCATGAAGCTGTTAGCAACTTCATTATTGTTATCAGCACTGAGCGACAAAGCCCCCGCAGAGGACGACGCAGAAATAAGAGAATCAGCCCCTGTATCACTGTCTGTAAGTCTTAAGACTGGGGATGTACTTTGGAGGTGTAGCAAGGTCTGAGGGTTATTCGTACCGATGCCTACTCGTTGGTTGGCACGATCGAATGTAGCAATTTCGCCGTTAGTAGATGTAAGCGTTAACGTATTAGCAGAGCCGTTATGTAAAAACTCAAAATAGTTACCGCCCGCTTGAGTTTCTGCAAACCGCAATGATCCTGCATTTGTGGGGTTGCTTCCATCGGCAGTAATCCACAACTTAGCAGAATTTGTGTCATGAATTTGTAGATTAGCTCCCGGAGAATCCGTTCCTATACCTACACTACCTGAGTCGCGAGTCACTGCTATATGTGTGGTGAATGATCCGCTAGTGCCTCCACCAATAGCAAAAAGATTATTAGTGCCGTCATATTTGAGTTGCACACCGCTATTTCCACTTTCGGTTAGCTTCAAAGAAGCATCGCCGTTAGCTCCGCCTTCAATCCTAGCGGTAGCATTAGAAGTAGAAACTATGTCTAAAAGGTTGGCAGGAGAAGATGTACCAATGCCTAACGATTCCGCAGAAGCATCAAAAAAGAACTTCGCAGTTGTGCCAGTGTCTTCAAAGAAGCTGATGTTGCCGCCAGCACTGATTTGAAATCTGTCGTTACCTCCTGTTTGGATTTTTAAAGAGCCGCCAGTAGAGTTATTTGTTGATTTAAGAGTTGTTAATCCTGTTCCTGCATCAACGGTGGCGTTAAAAAAAGTTGCTCCAGTTGACTCAACAGTCAAACCATCTGTCACCGCTGTGCCGGTTACGTCGATGCCTGTACCAGTTGTTTCTAGTTTTTGATTACTATTGTGATACAGCTTGGCATTGTTAGTAACAGTGTCAAAAAAAGCTAATGTGTTACCAGCATCTTCAATTTTTACACCAGAGCCGTTGCTCTTTAAACGTAAGTCACCAGCGCCAGAATCTTGAATATAGCTATCAGACCCATCATGGTAAATTTGTAGGTCTGAACCTGCACCAAATACCAAACGATCGTCTGATGCGCCTGAGCTATCACCAAAGACAATATTGGTGCCGCCAGTGGTGTTACCGTTAGCAAGAACTTCAGATAGCGTGTCGGCTGTAGCAACCTGTGAATCAACATACGCTTTGATTGACTGTTGAGTAGCCAATGCTGTGGCGCTGTTGCTAGACATATCATCTTGATCAAGAATGTCTGTGACTGTGACTGAGCCTGTGCCAGATAGGCCGTCGAACTCTATAGTTCCTGCTACATCTAGCTTTGCAGAAGGAAAAGTTGTACCAATGCCAACATTAAAGCTGTCATTAATACGCATAACCTGTGTTCCGTCTACTTTAAAATCAATAGTAGAATTATTAACGGAATTGGTGGGGTCTGCTTCAAGCCTTAAGTCACTACCAACGCTATTTAGGCGAGCAGCGCCTCCACTATCAATCAAATCAATGCGAGATTGACCATCTCCAGATTCTATTTTTAAGATAGTGTCGTCAGTAGCATGATAAACATGCAATAAACTTGCAGGAGAGTTTGTATTAATACCTACATGATTGTTTGCTGAATCTACAAATATAAGATTTGAAATGCTATTGGCAGATAGACTTGTGAATGATCCCGCTGCTGCAGTAGAACCACCAATAACCGTGTTATCAATCGTGCCACCATCAATGTCTGGGGTGTTTACATCAGGAGATGTAAGCGTTTTGTTAGTAAGCGTCTGAGTACCAGTTAGTGTGGCAACGGTAGAGTCAATAGCAAAGGTAACAGCATTACCGGAGCCAGACGTATCAATGCCCGTACCGCCTGTAAAGGTCATGGTTTCGCTGTCTAGATCAATGCTTAACGCACCACCAGAGTCAGCTTGGAAGTCTAAATCTTGTGCTGTGAGTTGCGAGTCAACGTAGGCTTTTACAGACTGCTGTGTAGGAATTAATGTTGCACTATTAGATGCCATGTTGTCTTCATCGACAAAGGCTGTGACGTTAATAGTGCCATCAGAGATAGTTTCAAAAGTCAGAGTCCCAGTAAACGTAGGCCCTGCCGTATCTGCTTTAGTTGCAATAGCCGCAGAGATTGCATCGAACTCGGTTTCAAATTCAGAACCTCGAATAATCTTTCCTGAATCACCGGTAGGCAACGAATCCTTGGCTTCAAAGTCTGTGGTTTTAGAGTAGTTAGACATCTGAGGTTCCTATGGCAAAAAGAAAAAAGGCCCCCCGAAGGAGGCCAAGCATCATTACTCAGCGATCGCGAGTACGAAACCAGCTTCAGGACGATATACCTGAACACCGTATAGGGTGTCGGCGGTATACAGAGTAGATAAATACTCTTGCTTGTACTGAGTTTGTGAACGAACACTCATCTGCTCTGCCATAACGATAGCGTCAGTGTGGAACAAAAGTGCCGCACGTGTATCAGCAGATCCAGCCGTGTTATCAGCAGCCGCTTCGATAGTACGGCAGTTAGCTGAGACATAAATGTCTACACCGTACAAGTTACCGATTAGACCAGAGTTAACAACTTGTCCTGTCACAAAGTCAGAAGACACATATCGGTCGATACCCATGATGGTGTTACGAACCGAAGGTGGGATAACAAGCGAACGTCCGTCCATAGGTACGTTGTTGTCATCAAGCTTCTGGATCATGTCGCGGAAAAACGCATCAGTAAACACGTCTTGTGTTGGCACAATAGTGTCATCGGTGTACTGAGTTGTTGTTCCATTGTTGTTAAAGAAACAGCCAGTGTGCTGATAGTCCGTAGGCGCTGGGCTAAATACAATAGCACCACCATCACCAAAGCCAGTACCGGCTAAGTGAAGGTCATTGTCAACCTGTACTGACAACGCATAACCAGCATCTTCAGTATAAAACTGACGAAGGCTAGCAAGTGCCTGTACTTCAACAATGTCCTCAATCAGACGCGAATATTCAAAGTGACGATTAATGTCAATTTGAAGTTCGCTTTCGGTATTTGCAATAATAGTGACTGCTGTATCAGCGGCCTTAGCATTTGCGTCGCCACGAACGGGCTTAGGAATGTGAAGCTTGTCGCCTTTCTTGCCTGTCATAGCAAGCTTTCTAACCAGCGGAACCATTTTTAGGTTCTTTTGATAAGCGGCAATAATTTCATCCGACCAAATTTCGGGGATAAAAGTATCTGCTTCAGTTTTAGCGGTAAAACCCCCAGTTCCGGGGTAAGTTGCAGTAGCCATGTCAATCTCCTTTCAGATTATTTGACTCGACCCTCTGCGTATGCCTGAAGGATTTCACCTGACAGGGCTTGGTAACGCTCGGGGTCAGTTTTCATCAGTTTAATGATGTCGGCCCTGCGATACTGTTTTTTTGCGATTGACTCGGCACTGCCTCTAGCCTTACCTGTATTAGCCGCTTTAAGTTGTTGCTTACGCACCTGTTTTTCAACATTTGCGGTTTGCTGTGCAACTACCTTTCTTTCCTTCCAGAGAGAAAAGAGTTCATCAGCCGCGTCAGCATTGTACTGTTGGTCGGCTTCTACAAATAATTGAGTCCTAATCTTTGATGCTTTAATCCACTCTGCGAACTTCGGATCAGCAAGAATTGTTTGCATATCTGGGTGTTTGTTACCCAAAGTGGCTAACGCCGCCTGCTTTTTGTAGTCCTCAGTGTATCTTTCAGCCTCTTTGATCTTAGGATGATTCTCAATTGCTCTGTTAACAGCTCCTTGTGGATCCGTAAAATAATCAATATCGCTTTCAGGCTCAACAGCTTGTTGAGGTGCTGGCGATGGTGTTTGAGCCGTAATGTACTCATCCACTATCTTACGAAGCTCACCGACCTCGTTAGAGTGCCGACTCATCACCTTTTCAACTTCTTGGTGCATCTGAACAACTTCTTTCAGAGATTTACCTCGGTATTGCTCTGGAATATCGTCGTCAGTGTCAGTCTCTACCGCGTCTTGAGTCTGCTCAATCACATCGGCAGATTGCTCTGCCTCTGCTTTTTGAGTCTCTTGGACTTCGTTTTCGATGTTGCTCGCATTCTCCTCTTCAAGGTGCGTGTCAACAATCGTTGCTCTAGACATATTAAACTCCGTTTGGAGATTTACGTTTTCTGCCAGCTTCTTCGTGTTCCCGTATCCACTTCATGTGGCGACCTGGAAAGTCCCCACTATGACCGTCGAGTACGCACTTAGGTGCTGACAGCATTTTGATAGCAGTCAAGCCACAGTCGCACCTACTGACTGTCTCTCCACTGCGTACCATTCTTTCAAATACATGACCACACTCACAGCGAAAGTCATATATCTTATACATCTAACTCTTCTTGTCCTTCCGCATCGGCTTGGTCTCGCGCCGCAGTAACCGTTGCTTCCATGTTGATTACTGTAGCTAAAGCGGCAACTTGGCCTTTACGATAGAACAACTCCTCTGAATCTTTAACGGTTTGAAGATCTGCTAACTGCCTTGCATTGTTAGCCAGTTCTTCAATTAACTGCTTAAAACCCGCATGGTTAAACAGTTCGTTGTAGTTGTTAAAGTACTCCTCAAGTTCAGGTGTCATAATTACTATCTCTCTTTTGTTGATTAGATGCCTTTTAGCACGGTTTTTGCCAAATGTCAGGCTTTTTTGGTTGATTTACGTCTGCGCCCTGAAGCAGTGACTGCGTACTTTACTCGTTTTGGCCCTGTCTTTTTTCTAGCCGCAGTTGTTTTTTCTGCCTTGGTCATCTTTGCAGCAACAGTTTTTGGCCTACACGCAGGATAAGGCCGGCGAGATCGCTTTGCATTTTTGCGACCACACGGCTTTCCGGTTTTGATGTCAACCCATTCCTCTTTGAACCATTTGGTCAAACCACCTTTAGGTTTAGCCATAAGTACCACCACGTTTCTTATAGGTTCTAACTAACCAGGCGTTTGCGTAAGCCGACGGATAGACATCAAATTTACGTTTAGCTTCAGCTTTTACCCGCGAGTAAAGCGCTTTGTTCTTTACATTAGCGGGTATGGTGCTTTTCTTTTTGGGTTTACTTTTTTTTCTTGGCACGACGTAACCCCTTAAAATCTGCTCCCGTAATTTTGTCCCGAGGGGCCGCAACGCGAGCAATCTTTTTTTGTTTCGGGCTATAACCTTTACCCTTTCGCCCAGGCATTACTTCTTAACCTTTTTCTTTTTTTTCTTTTTCTTTGGCTTCATTGATCCATGATACATAGCTATCTCCTTGGGTTATTCACTAACCATCATTACGGTAAATGATTCCATCTTACCTACATCTTCTGGCTTGTCTTTAGGGTCAAACCGAGTAGGAATACCTTGTGCTTGCATCTCTTTGATTCGACGCTTAGACGATTCGCACATAGAATAATACTCAATAGGTGTGTAACTAACCGTGTGGTCTTGGTCTTTCATTTTTTACCTCCGTGAACCTTTTGAACTGCAAAGTCTGCTGACTTAGATGCACCCTTGTGAGGCTTATAACCACCCGCAGGGTCTTTCATCAACTTATACTCTTTACCTTTTTTCATCCAGTGATAACCATCAGGCGCTTTTACTTTCATAGTTTCACCAATTTTTACACGACCAGTATCGTGCAGTTAGTTTACTTGGAGGATTTGTATCGCACTTATGGCGCGCACGAAATGATTTTCTGCGATCTGGCTGATTCTTTTTAATTTTCATTTTGGCATCACCAAACCGGATCGTCTTAATCTTATCGCCTTGCTTTGCTACCACAACAAACTTTTTAGTGGGGTGGTTGGGCGTTCTCTTCGGTTTGTTGAATCCGCTTACGCCTGCGCGTTCTAGGCTTGGATGCTTCTTCGCCATCAGTTAATCCCTCCACCTTGGCCTGAAGTTCTTGGACTTGACGTCGTAACGGCTCTATTTGGGCGTTGAACTTGTTGAGGATTAGTTGAAACTCTCTGTCGGTTAGCATTCTCTTTTCCTTGGATTTGTTTCTCTTTGAGCAATGTATCGGCAATCTTCATACGACGCTCAAACTCTTTGTCTTCTTGATCGCCTTCACGCAAGTTTCTAGTAATCGCATTGATCTTGTCAATTTCAAGCTCTTGCGGAACCACAGCCGCTTCAGCCGCAAGCTTTTGCGCTCTAGCCGAAGATTCTTGTGCCTGTGCAGACAGGGCCGCAGTTTGTGACTGTTGAAATTGCAACTGTGCTTGTTGCGCCGCCATCTGCATCTGCTGTGCTTCAGGGTTTGGTTGCATAGCCTGAGACATAGCCGCCAAAAGTTCTTCACGATTAGAAAGGTTCATATTGTCCACAACAGACTGAATTAAGGTTGTATAGAGTGGCGACTCTTTACCCATAGTCTGCAACAACTGTACCAATTGAGTAACTTCATACTCACGGGCAATAATGCCTAGCGTACTGCTGGCATTGAACTTGTAATCCGCTACAGGATAGTTTTCAGGATCAAACTGCATATAGCGGTGTGCCGCTTTCTTAACAAACGGGATCAAGAAAGACTGCTGGAAGTTAATTAATGTACGTTTATGTCGTTTAATTAAAGCACCGAGCGACATGCTGATTCCTGCCGCTGTCCGCTCTCCATTAACACTACCGGCAATACCTGCTGAATCAACGGCACCTGTTGCTTGTTGAACCATTTGCTGTAATGCACCGGCTTGTGCAAACGTAATTTGATTAACCTGACCAAAGTTAAATGGCTGGAGTACTTCTCTAGGATCTCCATTGGTTAATACCATCTTGCCAGGTCTGACTTCTGGCTTGGCACCTCTTGGTAGACGAGTGGCATCAATCGCCATCATTGGATGAATTGTTAGACTAAGCGCATCAATACGCGCTCTGAGTTCTGTATCCAATGCTTTTTGGCTGTTGTAGCCTTTTTCGCAGACGCCTCTTCCCCAAAAACGTCCAGGCACAACATCCCATGGGAATGCAACAACAGGGCGATCACCCATCATATAAGGATTAGGCTCTGCTTTTAGTAACGTACCGCTGTTAGCAATAACAATGACGGCTTCAACGTATTTGGTGTCGCCTTCAGATTCTTCTTCGGTGGCTTCATCAAGAAGCTCTCTAGGCACAAGGCCATAGTATTTAGTGAGTCGTACCTTGTCATCGTTGTAGATCGTAATGTCTTGGTCGGGTTCGAGGTCTGTATCAGGTGCGGCATATCCAACATACGTATCTCGATACACACCTTGCTCTTGTAAAAGTTCTATTTGATGACGACTAACAAACTCATCAATGCAAACACCCAAAGCTTCATCGACACTGGTGGCTACCGGATCAATCAAGAAATTTTGCGGCATAATGGGACGAAGCTTTACTTTTACGCGATCAGTCATGTTGACACCGACCGCTTGAAGGTCTCCATCCATAATCGGCTGAGTAGCAGGAGCCATTTCCTTCATTTCTTCGATAACAATTTCACCAATACCTGTACCAAAAACCGCTGAATTGATAAGGCATTCCGCTACTGACTTACGGATCATGCAGTCTTCAAAGTCTTCAGTAAGTTTGTTTCTCAGAAAAAGAACGTCTTCTCTTGAGGTATCACCTAGGTTATCGGAGACATCAAAGAACTTACCCCTGCCAAACGTAGCTTCTTCCAGTTCTGCAACATTGGATTCAACAGCTTGCTGTAAAGCAGGAGAAATAATACGGCTACGTTCACTGCGACGCTCGCTATCAGAAGGATCCCAAATCCCACGCCAAAGCCGATAATATTCTTCAAAGCGTTCTTCATAGTTTGACTCATAGTAATCACGCCAGTTTTCGCACTTTGACATTACCCAGTCTTCAACGGACTGCTCGACGCCTATGCCATCTTCCCCGTATGTCTCGTCCATATTAGTATCCTGCCACTATGTCTAAAATGTCGTGGTCATCTATTTCGTATTCGTAGTCATAGACCACTTCGGCTAGTTGGTCAATGTAGGCCAGCGCATCTACCAAGTCATCGTGCGTCAAAGAATCAGGGAATTGAAACAGTTGGTCAAGCAATCTTGGATTCCAATCGCCTTTGTTTAGCGTAATGTATCCGTTTTCAAAGCGTCCTTGCAACGCCCACATGATACGATCTGTTTTCTTTTTGTTGCCGTGGGTTAGTTCTTCTACCCGAAAAAACGTACCGTACTTTTTTTGTAGGTCAAATAACGGTGACATAACGGCTTGTTTGGCTATGCCCCTTTCGATGCCTACCGATACAGGTTTGTAGTCTCTTACGGCTTGAAAAATTTTGATGGCCGTTTCGTCAAGCGTCCACCGGCCATGTATTATGTTTTCGACGTACCAGCCTTCTTCCGAGACGTTAACGACCGCGATTGCCGTTTCGTCGAGCTTTTGGTTTTTGGTGCGCTTTTTGTTGACTTCTTCGAAACCGGCGAGGTCGATGGCGATGTAGTAGTCTCCGACCGGATCTTTATCGGCTTCGACCCGAATCCAATCTTCTCTAAACATTTCTGACCCGCGAGCTTCAAACGATGCCATAAATTCTTGACGAAACGCATAACTAGACATACTCCTCTTAGCGATATCAATTTCATTTTTGTCCAATAATGGATTGTCATACGAGCTAAAGTGCCAAGCCTTGTACGTGGGATCATCCCCTAACTCCGCATATTTGTACAGTTCATAAAAATGGTTGCGCCCCATAGGTGTGCCTATAAACATGGCACAACCCTTTTGATCCGTCAGTGCCGGTCTAAGGATAGACTCAAATACTTCGGGCTTCATATCGGCGTATTCATCTAAGACTAAAAACTTTAGCGAGACACCTCGCATGGTTTCTGGTCGGTCGGCACCTTTGAGGCTGATGGTTGCTCCGTTGACCAGTTTAATTTGTAAATTATTGATGTGACTACCATCGATAACAGGATGACCAAGCTCAAGAAGGGTCTGCCACATGATGTCCCTTGCCTGTCCTTGGGTAGGTGCAACATAAAATACATGACCTCTGTCAGCTTGAAGCGCGTTGACTATTAACATCCATGCGGCAAGACGAGACTTACCTGTTCGTCTGCCAGCAGCTACAATTTTGAAACGTGTGTTGTCTGACCAAACTTGTTGTTGCCAAGGCAGAAGCTCAATATCAAGCTCCATTAAGAGTACGTCCACATAACAGGGGTTGTTTCTCTAGTATCGACATGAACGAAGGTTTTAGCTACACCAATACCGCCAAAATCTAATTTACATGCCTCCTGTACGATCTTCATTTTTTCTACACCATTTCTTACATAAATATCGCAAGCAATGCCTTGTGAATGAGTGCCAGGTTTTTCTTTGTTGACTTCATTAGGATGAGTTGCATCTCTATAACCCGATGTAATTCTAAACGGAAAGCCACAGACTTCACGTAATTCATCTAATTTTTCCAAAAACGCTTTATCCATTTCGTTTTTGCCAGTATGTGTGCAGTCAAACTCTTCTAACCTAAAGTATTTCACCGTTATCCCCATCAATAACCGTAGGTTGGATAGTGTTAGCATCGACTTCTTTAACATCAGCGGTGCCAACCCCCGTAATGTTGATCTGAATAGCAGATTTGCCGTTGTTTTGCACCACATCTTTTTCAAATGCAGCTACAGGCAGGATCCGATCCATAACCAACTTCCATGCGGCGGACTGATTTTTGTGATCATTGTCTAACGCGGCATCAAATATGGTGTCTAAGACTAGTTTGGATTTAGGAGACGCCAGCATACGAGCTTTGTACTCGTTAATTATTGTAGCATCGCCCTTGGGACGGCCTGGTTTGCCTCGACCACCAGGGGAGTTTTTAGCTAACTCCGCTTTAGAAGGCGAACCTTGCTCTTGCTTACGGCGTTTGATTTCTGCTTTTCGTTTTTTTACGTATTCTCTAGTCAACTTTTTAACGGATTACTAATCCAACCCGCCCTCCCTATCCTATATACATAATACGGATTCTACAACCCCTACTTTACTCTAATACTTATTCGATGCAAAACGGTCATAAAAATATTAAATAAATCAAAGACTTGGAATAAGTTCAAAATTACCTTTTTTTGTATCTGGGGAGCAACTACTATATCCACCGTCGACGCTTTACCCCCCCCGGTACTAAATTTCACCATGTTTTACACGGATAATCCGGCAGATCCTTTGCAGAGGTGCCACTAAGTGTGAGTATCCGCGAAGGACCCCTACATCCATACCATCCACATTTTTTAAAGTATCAAACCATGAACACCAACAGCTTGAATCATTCCATTGAAGGCTCGCTGTAAGGCTACGGTTTACCTTGGTAATCCCTTCATACGGGATTCCCTACGGCACGTCCGTTGGACTAAACCGCTTTATACCCGCTCGCGCACGCGCACTCTCCACAGGAGGTTAGCTTTATTCGGCTCGCCTATCGGCTCGGCCCTCACTCCGTTCACGCTTCCCTTTATCCGCTAAAGCGGCCCAGCTAACCGTCCATGTTGCGCGTGTTATCAATAGCATGGGCGAGGTGAGTGTAAAGACCCTCGTCGCAAGCTCCTCGGCGAGAACCGTAAACAAAACCCTTGAGGGTTTTACAGTTGTCTTGACACGCAAACTTGTCTGGGTATCGACCCAGCCACGGATATACCCACATCCGCGTCTGTTCCGATTCCAGCCAAAACAGTTTGCCCCTCGCTAATCCATGCTGTGGGGTAAGTGTCCCTTCGGGACTTTTCATTCTTACGTACAGGGAGTACATTTTATGAAGTTTTCAAACACATTTCTTAACGCAGTCGACGAAATTTCTGTAGCTGGTTGGGACAAGGACAACCGATCTAGCAAAAAGAATCTGCCTACTCATGGCGGTAACGTCGACATCAAGTTTCGTGACGGCTCTAGCATCCGGTTGCCCTTGGCCTTCTGGAATAATCCTAAGCCAGAGGGCAATCGCCCTGGCATTAGTGGCACGCTCGACCTCTACAAGATGGATATGCTCATGGATACTATCGAAAAGTTTACGGGCGATTGTCCAATCGACAATCCTTCTTTGCGGAGTGATCGCATTGCTCGCAATGATGATGAATATGCCAATCGCGATGAGGTTCACGACAAAGCCACCGCAAAGAAGATTGCACGCAAGGCTGGCTAAAAAAAATCTAGGGAGCTTCGGCTCCCTTTTTTTATGTTGGTTTCCTATCTTGGAATAGATTGCCTTTCAAAAGTTTTATCCAATTAGCTGGTTATCTCATAACGATGGCCGCTGACGCATAACACCACCAAACACCACAGAACACGCCGCGTCGCTGGCCCGACGATTGTACCGCCTGTAAAGCGGCGGTGTCGGGCTGTGTCGCGACTTGCGGCGATTCTTAATCAACAAAAGGAATTGACTATGGAATATCTCGTAACACTTATCGAAACAACCGAACACATTGTATCGGTTGAGGCTGATGACGAATGCCTGGCACGTGCTGGCGCAGTCATAGGATGGCATGACGGAGATCTTATTGATAATCGTCCTCGTTTGCTTGACTTAGAAGCAGTATCAATTATTGAAGTACCAACGGAGGATGTAGCATGAAAGACAATCTGATCAAAGATCTTGAAAGTTTATACGAGTATGTACTTGATTATCGTACTCGCTTTTTAAATATTTTACTTGATGCCAAAAAGTCTGGCGAGCTTGATGAAAATGCAATCTATGCATTGACGCAGTTGCGATACGCAATGGCAGAGCTAGAAGACCATGTCATCAGAGTCAAAGAGAGCATTGGCAAACGTGTTTACTGCGTTCAAGTAACAAGCAATGTTGATATGACAATCAAGGTGCTTGCTAAAAACGAAGAGGATGCGCTGGAATGGGCTTGCCAAGTTGCTGATACACGGATACGCAAGACACTCGGCAGAGAGCATGACTGCGATTATTACAGCACCGGCGATGTTGTTGGTGATGAATCAATAGAAGATGACGAAGCAGATGAGGAGTACGAGTACGATGAGTGATGAACACAGATGTTATCGAATCTTTGACGACGACGATAAAACCCTGGCATTGATTGAATTCTTCAATGACGAAGACTTAGCTCAAGTTGAAAAAGTCATGATGGAGTTGCTTGAATTCTATGACACGATGTCCGGTTGGGCATTGCTATGGAACAACACCAAAGTCAGTAACAAACGCTATCAAGAAACTTACTACGATGGCCCCGAAGATAACCTTCATTACATAAACGAGAGGTAATTAGTATGTATTACATAGCACATGTTTCTTTCTTGAATTCCGACATAATTGCATGGTGCAACGTCAAACGCCTAAAAGATTTTAAGCCAAAAGATGGCGAGCAATACATGGTGCGGAAATCACGTAGCGATATCGAATACCAAATCTACAACGGTGTCGATGGCAAGTTACAAAAAACACCTGGCTCTATTATTTCTATTAATGGACTGCCTATCTTTTGATAACTTTGCAAAAGTTTGATAAAGTTTACTATAAAGCTGGGGCCAACACTCCAGCTGACAACTAAGGAGAGCGTAATGAAATATGATCGAATACTTGATCTCGTAATGTCTGCCATGCAAGACGAAACTACCTGGCGCAAAACCTGGCAATCACAGTCGAACTTGCATCAAAACTGGATAAGCAAAAAACCTTACAACGGTACAAATCAATTGATGACCATGATTTCTGCATGGAAGCATGGCTACACTAAACCGTATTGGCTTACTTACAAACAAGTCAGTGATCTTGGTGGCACAGTTAAAGGCCAGAAAGCTACACCAGCTATTTTTTTTGGCTCAGCCCAAGACAAAAAAGACGAAGACAAAACGTACAAGTTTGCCAAGCTGTACAACATCTTTAACATTGAGCAGACAGGTATTGAGTTACCTGAGATAGAGCTACGACAAACGAAGCTTGAGCGTCCGTATGAGATAGCTCAAGCATTGAATGTCGAAGTCGAGTCTGCTCCACATCATAATCCTAGCTATAGCCCATCACGCGATCTAATCCGGATGCCAATGCCTGGGCAATTCGAGTCGGACGATGCACATCAATCTACGTTTTATCACGAATGTATCCACGCTACTGGTCATCACTCACGGCTAGATCGGGATATGACTGGTGCATTTGGTAGTGAAGACTATGCCAAAGAAGAGTTTGTTGCCGAACTTGGCTCAGTGTTTCTGTGTGCTGAATTGGGTGTTACCTATAACATTCAACAGCACGCTAGTTACTTCAACTCATGGCAGAAAGCTATTGAGTCTGATCCTAAATACTTATTAACTGCCGCGACTGCCGCAAGAAAGGCTAGCGAGTATTGCATGTCGCAGTTCACCCTCATGCGGAAGTATGAAGCCGCATAATTAACCAAGGAAAAATGTTATGGAAACTACAATACATATAGATGATGGAACGGTTTTACTTTTCTGTTATGGCAAAGCTATTGATTTGTGGATTGCAGAAAAAGGGAAAGATTGTCTTGAGCAAGGCATGTCGGAAAGCATTTCCCTTATAACTGAATCTTTATGGGAAGATTTTTTTCATACCCACAAAAAATTAATTTCATAATCGTTCGGGATTCCGCACCCCGTCTTTGGCGGGGGCTGCGGAAATCCCTCACTCAATCAACAAAGGAGAAGTACTATGGAACCAACTGACTTACACGCTTTCTTTTTTGGCAAAGCCATTGATGTAGTTATTGCTGAACGTTCGCCTGAAGCTTTAAATGCAATGATAACTGAAGGTTCATTTCATGAATACATTGCTTCTATTGCTCGTATTATGCACTCGCAATACGAGTTGTCGTTAATAGATCGTGAGCGCACTAAAAGCTTAATGACGGAGAATAAGTAATGAAATATCTGTTTGACTGCCCAGCTTGTGATCAACGCTACTGGCGTGAAAACTCAATTATGTGGGATGAAGAATACGAAAACCACATTTGTCATCACTGCTACGATGAACTGCAAGCAGAGCGCAGAGAGATAGCCTACGCAGAACAAGGAGACTGCTAATGAACTTTGATTTTAAATATGTAAGCGCCGCTTGTCCTGAGCTGACTGAGACTGAGGTAAAGATTGTTCTTGACCATTTGTATTCTGACTCACGTTATGAATCAGCAACCAAACAAACTGTGCGTGATCTTGCTCGCACTTTGTTTCCTGCTATTTGGAGCAATGCCAGGTATTTTGATGGTAGAGACAAAATTGAATCGGCTGTTAAGGCACTTGCTTTTGCCAGCGCCGAACTCAATCGAATACCTAAAATGTCTGATGACGTTGGGCGAACTAATCTAGATATCAAGATGGCTATAAATTATCTTAGTGAAGAGCTTGCGAATCTAAAAGGGGACAACAAAAATGCCAAGTGAGCGATATTTTCCTGAGACGTTAGTGCAAGTGTACTTTAATTACTGCGCGGCTAATGATGTAAAGCCAAGTTTTGAGGATATGTATGGGTTTATCAATGAGATCCAAGGAGATCATCATGTAAATGGCATACACACAACCAAAATAAATGAGGTGTTAAACAATGCTGAAATCAAACAAAGTGCTAATTAAAATCAATGCAATCATTCCTGATAATGCCGATGACTTTCACGGCGCAAAGATTGAAGACTTTGATCGCGATAACTGTATAGCTTTACTCATAGTTAATAAAATTGAAATTGAACAAGAATTCAACTCAATAATTGAGCAATACATTGATAATGCTTGGGGTCAAAACACGGTAATCCAAGAGCAATATCTTGAAGTTATTAGCTGTGAATGGAATGGTTTTCAGGTATTAAATTCTGAAGAGGTTTGCGATGCAATCTATGCAAATTGAAGATGTAATTGGTGCTTGCGATTTTTATATGCACAGTTACATTGATATGATTCAACGCGATTACAAACATGGATGGGAAGACTGTGCCAGGAATCGCTCTAACCTTTACTCGTCTGATGCCTACATACAAGGATATAAAGACTGCAAATACGAAAAAAACGTGATGACCAAGACAAAACGCTGTTAATATTTCTTGGCCTGAGGCAAGTTCTCTGCCTGTTGGCTGGTTGGCCGCGTCCCAGTAGGCAAAATCGCGGCTCCCACTGACTCCGCAGAATGGTACTGCGAAGCCAGCCGAACCCTCCACCCCTGTCCAACCAATACGATTTATCCGCTACTCCGATGGCACCGAAGCCACTGGATCTTTTAATGCGCCTTCAATGGCGGCGCGAGTTGTAAAAGGTTTTCCTTTTGCATCGAGGTGATACTTAATGCCTTGAGCATCCAAAACCTTTACAAGCTTTGGCTTTGTGTAAGCTTTAAAAATGTGAAACAGATCACGGTAATACAGATATTCAGTTTGATCGCTCATTTAATTCTCCTAAAAAAACCCCGCACTGAAAGGAAACGGGGCAAAGGACGTTGGTACGGAACCAGACCAACGGACAAATTTACCAAGGTATTTTTTTATCTGACTCTTGTGCGGGCTGACGTGCTGGTTGTTTTTCGTCTGGTTTCCACATGTTGCGTTCTGCATACCACTTACCCGACTTGCTTTCTTTGATCTCTATATTGATCCATTCAAGCAATTCATCATCAGCTTTTTGTGATCCTATCCAGGCACCAAACTCATCAAGCTTAAAAGACAATTTAAGTTTTACAAAATCTGGAGCTGAATCTTCTGGTAACTTAACCAACATACCTTCAACAAATACTTTTTCTTCAGTCATTACTTACTCCTAACGGATTGATTTTCATTACTTGGTTTTCATAAGTGGTAAACACCCCACCTTTTGACTGCGCCAAATTCAAAGCCTCCTTCACTTCATTTGGCGTCTCTTCTACGATGCAACGCAATGTCTCCCATTCTTCATTAGCCACTGCACTTTTTACTTGAAAAATAAAATCGAACTCCTCACGTATTACTTTCATATACGCAAGAAATTCTTCTTCACTTGCTACCATCCTCGTTTTTTACCGAAATCTGCATCTTCGGCATCATCATCCTTATTAGCCCCGATACCTAATGCCATTGATAAGCTATAACGCTTGGCATAAGTAACAGCACCACCAAAGCTTTGTGCTGTTGGTTTGTCTGCTCGTACAATCATTTTGCCAGTAGACATTGAGCTACCATGCCCATGCAAAACAGTCTCAATACATGCGCCAATCTCACACTCATGGCTTATTTGTTGGATCAAAATGTCATGTTTGTTTAAAGCTTCTTTTGCGTAATCCCATAACGCCTCAAAGCTAACGTACAAGCTTTTATAATGAGGATTTACCTTTTCCGCTTTGACATGCGACAACTCTTTTTGCACTTTTAAAAGCGCGCTTATTAGCTGATTCATACTAGCCTCCTTTTGTTGAATGTCTATCAATATACACAACCTTTCAAACCTTTGCAAACTTATTAAAGTTATATAATGATGATTGACACTTGGGCAAAAGTACGCCAAAGTTAAAGACTTTTCTGAAACAAAAAAGGAGACACCCATGCAGGATGAATGGGATATTTATTGCCAAGAACTTAATAAGATCCAAGCAAGCCCCACTCAGATACCCACCCCGCACATAAACGGAGCAACGCACCAGAACGAAACATCCTCTGCACTTTCAAAGCTCATGTACGCGGCAGTCAATGACCGCATCGAAGAGATGGAAGAAAGATTAGCCAAAGAGCGAGACGTAGTGCCAGGCATGATTACTACGGGAACAGTCACCCTTGTCTACGCACCTAGTGGTGCCGGTAAGACAGTATGGATACTTGGCAACCTCTTTCAGAGTATTCGGAATAACCTGATAAAAGGCTCCGATGTGATCTATTTTAACGAAGATGACGGTGCCAAGGGTGTACTCCAGAAGGCGAAGATGGGCAGGAAGCATGGGATGACCATGATCACCCTATCCAACTCTCCAGATCCTATGTTACGAAGCTCGGAAGATGCATTACGTATGCTGGGTCAGATACGTGAAGAGGGCCATGCTGATGGCAAGATTGTTATCTGTGACACCCTAAAGAAGTTCGCGCCAGTGTTGAACAAGGGCGATATGCGGGACGTGCTACACGTCTTTCGTGAGTTTGCGGCGGCAGGTGGCACGGTCATATTGTTGGGTCACTGCAACAAGCATCGAAGCATGGACGGTCGTTTGATCTACGAAGGTGTAGGGGATCTGAAGTCGGACGTTGACAATATGTTTGGCCTTGACCCAGTGAACGACAAGTTTGCCGCCTATCAGGAATTGCTAGTAATCAATGAAAAGGATCGGAGCCAGATCAGCTTCGAGGGTGGGTTCAAGTACAAGCAAACTAGCGCAGTTGTTCATTACGAAGAGTCCGTGGATTCTGTGCAGTTCATGAGTCCCGACGATATTAGCGAACTCAAGGAAAAACAGAGAGGCCAAATCAATATCGGCAAAGCTCTATCCAAGCACGAAGATGAATACATTTTGCTTAGTAGTGTCATGAAAGAAGGAAAGCTATGGGCGCAGTCAGAGTTGTTTGATCTGTTAAGTAACCATGAGGTAAACCCTAATGGCTGTACAAGAAAAACACTGCGCAACTGCATCGACCTACTAAAGGGAAACAACTTAACGCTGGAGCGCAAGGGCGCACATGGCAAGAAGTATTACCGATGGAACCCAATGTAAGGAGAGTAATATGAACGAATATCAATTTAAAAAACAAGTAAAGATTAAGTTTAGAGAAGAAAGGTTTAGGCTTTATTTAAAAGCAATTGACATTGTGCTGGAGGCAAATAAAGAGCTTCCCCTTGACGATGTTTATGGACGTGCCGCATGGGAAGCAAGGCGAATGTGGCATGAGTTTTCTGAAAGCATTCTTAGTGAAGAAACTGCAAATTGGCTTATGAGTGTTGATGAGGCCGGACATTCAAGGCCGTCAGACTACCACATATATGTCGAGTGGATACAAAGTAACCTTTAACAGAATGCCTAGAATGCCCAGAATGCCCAGAATGCCACTAATGCCCATGTTTTACCCCCCACCCTCTGTAAACCCGCCCCCTAAACCTTGGGCAAACTGGGCAAACTGGGCAAACTGAATGGTATCTGACAACAAAAAATGGTAGCTACTACTTTTTATATGGTAGCTACTAGATTATGGAGATGATATGTCTGAATCTGCACATCGCTGGATAGTCGATAACAAGAACAAGTTGAAGTTTTTTATCAGCTTCGTGCAAAAACAGTATGATGATGGCAAACACGTCATGTACTCGATCAAAAACACCACACGCAGTGACCGGCAAAACAACGCTATGCACTTGTGGTTTAGGCAGATAGCCATTGAGCTAAACGATGCTGGCTACTGGGTGCGACATCCATTCAGTGATAACTTTGAGATACCGTTTACTGAGGTGCTGGTAAAGGAGATGCTCTACAAGCCCACTGCAAAGGCCATGTTCAACAAAGAGACCACCACCAAGCTTACCCCTGCTGAACTTTCAGAAGTCGCTGAGGTGCTTGTTAGGTGGCTCTCAGAGCATAAAAATCTATACGTACCATTTCCTCAACAACTAAAGGATGAGTTAAAGTGAAGCTAAAAAGAACAGCCGCAGATCATTGGTTCAGTAGGTGTGTCAGGCTACGTAATGACTTTAAATGCCAGGGGTGTGGTGCACAATACGAGCCAAATAGCACAGGACTGCATTGCTCTCACTATTTTAGCCGATCAAAAAAAGGAATTCGTTACGATGGCATGAACGCTTTTGCTCATTGTTACGGCTGTCATCAAAAGTACGGTAGTAACCCCGACTACTTTGTCCGTCACTACATTGATACCTACGGCGAAGGTGCCCTTGAGTTAATTAGGGAAAAGGCAGAGGACATTAGCTTAGGCAAGCGCATGAACAAAGAGCAAAAGGATATAGCCAGGCATTACCGAAAAGAGGCCGCTCGTATGGAAAATAATAGAGCGACAGGGGTAACAGGTTGGTTAGACTTTGTTAGTTGGGATTAGGATTGCGCTTTCTAAGAGCTTCATCAAGAAGTCCTTGAGTTGTTGTTGCTCCAACCACTTCTGCACCTCGCTCTGCAAATCGAGCTGTTTGAGTATAAAATGGTAGCTCTTGTGCAATTGCTTGCGGAGGTCGCTCTTGATCTAACACCTCAACAACTGTTCTACCAATATCTAAAGGACGATCAATAGCTATAGGCATCATGCCCTCAGCAAAAGTATACAGCAGTCCGTTTTGTTTGATCTGACCATACTGATAATCGTTAAGACCAAGCGTATTAGCTGTTAACAAACTTGCCCAGGCATCACCATAACCACGCACTAAACCATTGAAAGACGCCTCGCCATCACCAAAAATAAATTGTCGACCCTCATTGATTACTGCATAGCCACCTGCACCGTATGAAGCATAACGCCCAAGGAACTGAGCCGCTTTTTCTGGCTTGCCGGCCTTAATGTTACCCATAACTTCTCGCAATGCGAGAGCTTGTTGTTTAACTACAAAACCACGCAATGCCCACAATGGCCGAAGGTTAGGATTTCTTGCCCATGCCGCAGGACGACCAGCCGCACTAATCAACTGCTGTTGACCTAAACCGGCAAAAAGTAGCTCTTCTATAAGTTTAGCTCCATCACCTGTGTACTTAGACCAATCCATGTCATGCTTTTTAAGTTGGTCTGCAATCAATTCAAGCTCGGCGTCATTAAAGTAAAACCCCCAGTTTTCAGAAAGGTTTCCTACCTTTGCATCATCAGTCGCACTACGCAGTACGCCACGCATAACACCTTTTTTTCCAACTCTATCCATAGCGGCAAAGCCAGATCCTTTCATAAGAAAGTCAGCGCCTTTACGCATTTGATGGGCAGTACCAGCCATAAATCCTTGGTTGTTTGATGCAAGCTCGTTTGTTTTGTTAACGAATTCGCCAAAGGTTTGATTGCTTAAACCCATTTTTTGCAGGTCTGGACTAGGAATTTTTTTGAAAGGGTTAACAACCTTCAATCCTTCAAGAGCCGCACGACCACCATACTTAGCACCAAGCAGAGGAATATCAGCTAAGTTAAGAATTGCAGACATAGGGCCAGCAAGTGTACTTGCATAGGCTAATGAGTTAGCGGCTTGAATAGCAGGGTGTGGAGTTTTTGCTTGGCCCATAATCGTATCTGTTATTTTGTTTACAGCATACTGAGCGCCATCGTTGCTAATTCCTTTTTGAGTTAGTGTATAAAACAGTGAATCTAAAAACTCTTGCGGTGTTAAAGCAACCAGAGCGCCTTTTGGAGACGTTGCTTTTTTGGCTGAAAGAACATTATCAATCTTAACGCCAAACTTATCTTGAACCTGAGCAAGTCTCTCCATCTTAAAAATACGTTGCATATCCGAAATAATTGGATTGTCGTAATCTTCTGGCAATGGAGCATTAGGATTTTTACTAAGATATGACCCGCGAGTACGCCGCTCCATTCCTGGATCTTCAAACATCTTTTCGATCTCGGCATCTGTCATGCCTTCATCTTTAAACTTTTTGTATCTAGCTATGTTGCGCGTATGCAAATAAGTAAGTTCGTCTGGAAACTCTGCGCCAAATACTTTTTTGTTTAGTTGTGCATTTTTTTTATAACTATAGTTAAGGTACGCCTCAAGCACGTTCATATGCTCTGTGTTGAGGTCTTCTTTTAGTTCTTTACGCAATCGAATCAAAGAATTTGCGCGCGTTTTACCTAATTTACCTGCGCCATAATCAAGCATCACGCCTTTAGCTCTTTCACTATTGTTAATAATTTTAATAATAGGAACTAAACGCTCTGACAATCCATCAAGCTCTTTGTTGGTTGTAGCAAGAGCGGCTTCATCAGCACGTTGAAATCTAGCACCAACTTGAGGGCTTACAACGCGCATAAGCTCATCTGATACGCCTGTAACTTTATCGTTGTAAAAGTTTTTAACAGCACCAGTCAAACCAGACCAAAGCTCACCGGCTGTTTTTGCTTCTGACAAAGGCTTTCGTGTGTATTGTGGGTTATCTACTTCATCAAAAATTTCATTTGCTCTGGCAATCTCAAGATCTTTATTAGCAAGCTGAGGCTTTATCTTTAATGATTTATCTGCCAAGTCATGAGCTTCAGTACGTAATCCACCAGCGGACGATGGCGTTATTACAACATCAATAAGCTTTCCTAACGCAAAACCACTAAGCCCACCAACAACTCCTCCTGCCGCACGCTCTTCAAAACTTTCACCAGACCCAATTCCATACGCTGAACCCTCAATAGCACCCTGTTTAGCTACAGAGGTAACACCTAAGCGACCAAGACTTGCCGCTCCAGCTAATGCTGTAGGCAAACTACCAGCTAATTCAAATCCAATAGCAGAGCCAGGATTTAGTTGTTTGTATCTTTCCTGCTGTTCTCTAATTCTTGCAAGAGCTACTTCATACTCTTCATCGGATGCCGCCGCTTCAAGTTCATCAGCAAAGCCAAAGGTAAGACCTTGAGCCGCCGCCCGAACATTACCAACATTTCTAGCTAGTCGTTTTTGCTCCATGTAGTTGAAGTAATTATTAACAGCAGAGCCCGTATCTGGCTCAGATAATTTTGGAACTTCTTTTTCAACTAAAAGATCTAAGTAATCTTGAACTGAACTCATTAGTTGCCTCTATGAGATTTACCATATTTAGCTTCTTTAGCCATTTGTCTGACCGTTTGAATGCCAGCTTCTTTTGTTTGCCTGGCTTCACGAATACGGTTTTGTTCTTGTCTGCTTAGTTCTATTTCGGCTTCAACTCTATCCATTCCATTAGCCATTAATTCTTGAATGGCGGCCTCTCTCATACTTTCTGTTTTTGTCCGCTCTTTTCTACGTTTTTCTGCAAGCTCTGCTCCAGGTATTTTTATTTGCATTTGTGACAATGCTTTTTGTGCCGCTTGCTCAGGGTTAGCTGATGGATTGCTTCGATATTCAAGCTCTAATTTTCTTTTAAAATCTACAAGATCATCGCCCTCTAAGCTTTGAACGATTCTAGGAAGATCGTCACCCTCAAAGAAGTAAACTTCACTTTCCATGCTTTGAAGATATCGAAGTGCATCTCCTGCACGATCTTTTGCATAAGTTTCAGAATTATTTAAAGCTCTTACGCGTTTATCTTCTGCATCAACAAGAGCGCGCAAAGCATAAGCCGCACGCCTTTTGTCTCCAGGTTCTTTAGGATTTTGATACAAACGAAGCTGTTCTTTAGCTTTTGCGCTATCTATTAGCTTAGGATTGCTACGTAAAGCTTCAATGTATTCTGGAGGAAGTGTTTGCTCTGTAGCAATTTGCCCTGCCGCTTCTCTAGATTTTTGAATAGCAACAGCTTCTTGTCGAATCTGCTCCTTTAGATAATCAGGTATTTCAGCAGAAAGCGAGTTAATGTAGGCATTGATATCGCCACTATTAACAGCGGCTAAAGATGCACTATCAACAAGTTTATTGTTGTTATCTTGCTCTTTAGTTTTGCCTCTAGTATACGCTTCCCATTTTGCATCAGCTTCTGCTTTTTTTGCCTTGGCTTTAGCTTGAGCCGCATCAGCTCTTAGTCCTTGTATTTTTAATATCTCTTCAGCTGTTTTTGCACGAGACTCAAGAAAATCAAACTGTTCGTCTGGTGTCATTTTTGCAAACTGTTGAGCTTCATTTATTTTTCTTTGTTCTTCAGCTTGTTGTTGTTCTTGAAGTTTTTGCATTTGAGGACGCATACCAATGCCCCGAGCCGCAGTAAATAGGCCCTCTTGATATGAAGGCTGTAGCAGACCTTGTAAAAACGCCTGTGAAAACTTAGCCATGATTAACCTCGCTAGTCAAATAGTCCGCCAATACCGCGAATAATATTACCAAGCCCTTCAGTTACTCCACCAAACAAGCCACCTAAATCACCTATGCCCCCAGGAGAAACAACTTGACCAGAACTAGTTACTTGAGGGGTCATTAGTCCGGCAAAAATGTTTGAGCCAATACCGCCCAGTAGATTAGCGCGAGCCTGTTCAGCCAATAGCCTAGACTCAAGGCCCGACATCGCAGTTTCGCCAAAAAGTCCCGTACCAAACAATTGAGCTTGTTGTTGTAGCTCGCCGGTACGAAGTGCTGGCTGTATAGCGGCAAGCAACTGGGCTTGTGGCAAGAAACTAGCCCCTAACAACTGTTGACCTAAAGCCGCTTGTTGCGCCTGCTCTGCTTGTGCTTGTTGCATTGCAGTCAACATGGCGCGGTTGCGGGCTTCTTCTTGCGATGTTGCTAATGCTAACTGCTCAGGTGTACCGCCGCCATAGGTTGCTGACGATGTTCCTAGCCGACCTTGTGATAAAAGTCGTTCTTCTAGTGCAAGACGCTGACGCTCTTCATCAGGTCGTTGTGCAGCTCGCATTCGATCAAAAATTTGTTGTTCACGGGTAGCGGTGGGCGTTTGCGCCTGCCCAAAAAAGTCACCTGCACCACCAAACAACTGGCGTTGCAAAGCTTGCTCTTCAGGCGAAGTCATCATTGTGGTTTCTACTTCACCAGTAGGCGTTACGCGAGTACCAAACTGACCACCTGTGGAGGTAGTAACAGTAAACGGTCGAAATTGGGATTCTGCTTGACCGCGCTCTGCAAGCGCCAAAGCCTCACGTTGAGCTTCACGACCAACGTCGCTTAGTCGATCGTATGCTTCTCCAGTAAGCAGGGTTCCCGCAATAGCAGGAAGTGCTGGTGATACAGCAGATCCTATCTGACCAAGACCACCTAGTATGTTCTGGAAGATACCACCCCCACCTCTAGCAACAGCATTAATAAGGTCGTCAATGCTTTCTGATGAGAATCCCGTTTGTCCTAGCTGGGGAGCGCCAATTCCAGAGCTAAGTATCCCCATCATCCCTGGGGGTAACCCAATGTCCATATCTTCATTCATAACAGTTTACCTATTAAAGCCATTACGTTAATTTCTTGTAGTGATAAGGGTGATCCATCAATCTCTGATTCCAAACCTACCTGAACACTGGTGCCGTATCCTGTTGCATTGATACTGCGCTGGTTAGTAAGTTGTCCGCCGGTAAACTCAACGGTCGTGTATTCGCTTTCGCCAAAAAATCCTGTAATTTGTGTACCAACTGTAAATTGTGATGTCGCGTATGTCGTATCAAAGTCATACGCCCACTTCATAAAAACTACAGAGTTGTTTGCACCTACCAATGTAGGCTTCAGCTTTTTAAGAATTTTGATTCTTGAGCTATCACCAAACGTCAAGCTTGGACTGTAGTAGCGAAATCGGTAAGCAAGATTGTTATCTTGAAAACCTTCATATTTACTAATTCCATTAAATGTACCAATTTGTAAATCGCCATTTTCTAGTCGGGTATAAGCAGTAAAGCCAGTAGAAGGCCATCGAGTTGTTCGATAAGAACCATTTTCTAGCGTGCCTCTAACATCAAAACAATATGTAACGTCCTGACCTGCAAATGTTAGTAAATAAAAGCCTTCTTCAGGGCTGTATGCTGATCGGAAAAACTGCGTTTCATCTTGCAAAGTAGCAATAATATCTTTTGTAATGTTGTTAGATAGACTACTAATTGGCAGTGACTTTTCTTGAATGGTACGACCAAAACTTTTTAGTCCTGTGTGTGACAAAAACAACACGTCAGTACCCGTGTATTGCACTGTGTCTCGATCAACACAACCAATACCTGCAACAGTATCTGCTAAAGTCATACTGGCAGGCGCTGTAGCGCCCGAGTAAACAACAATGCTGTGCTGACCAAAAATAATAAGGGCGTTGTTATGAGCGGCTAACGCAACAATCTCATCGTAACCATCCGGCCAAACAGTTGAGATATCAATGTTGCCACTAGAGCCACCAGAATACTTGTGACCTTGCAGTAGATCAGACCAGTAAATAGTGGAAGGTGCGGAACTCAATCCCGTAACAAACAAACGACCATAAGCGGCCAACACCTCATTGCCTTGGACGATACTACTTGCTCCCGATACAGAACTAAGTAACGCCACCGAAGATCCATCGTAAATTAAAGGATCATGTCCCGCCTGAAACAAATACGCATTGTTATTAAAGTTAACAATTTTCCAATTATCGGCAGATATCGTATAGCTACCAGGCGTTGCGTCTATAAGTGTTGTAGTGCCTGTAAAAACTTTGTTGTTGCCGGTAGATAAAATGGAATTACTACCGGTGTTTTTTTGAAACTCATGCACAACCCGAATGCTGGCAGAACCCAAAGCAGTCTTGTTAGTCGTGATAACACTATGACCCTTACGTGCAGCGATACGTCCTCGCTTGTCGATTACAGCGTTGTCTGCAATTTCAGCAAATGATGGATCCTGCGCTAACGGCGAATCTTCAGTGTTTACACCTTTGAAACCAGGTGCTACAAGATTGATGCTTTGTAGTTGTTGAGCCATATCAAACCGTCCTAAATATCATCTCTTCTGGATGCTTGGCTGCATCTATCGCAATAGCATCAGATAGATACTGGTTGGCAATCTGAAAGTACTCAGCCGTTGATGTACCACCTGTTTCACCTCTTTCACGCACCAATAGTGCAACTGCTAAGTGAATAACCGGTTGAGCAGGTATCAAAAGCACATCGGTGTCTGCACTAAGGTCGGCCTGTCTTTTGGTAAGATCAAACCGCAAGCTATAAACGCCATCGGGTGTAGGCCCTACTAGTATTTGAGTATCACCGTTAGAGTCCAGACCGTCATAGGTAAAGTACTTTGGAGCGCCTGTAGCGGCACTTTGAATGTACAAAGCATCGTTGAAGTAATCCTTACTTCGATACTCCAAAAAACAATTTTGTGTGTCATTGAGTGCTGACATGACTTTTACGTTGTCACCACCGCCTGTTAGCGAATAGGTGTTGTCCAAAGCGGTCGTCGAGATCGTGAGTGTTTCTCGTAGTGCAGACCAATCTGCCGCCTGACCCACCAAGGTTTTGGCATCATTAATGAAGTCACTAACCATCTTGACGTAAGTGGTACTTGTCACAGATGTAGTTTCTTCTTCTCGAAGACGACGCAATACATTGTTCATTAGAGTGAGGTATGTCATACAAGCATCCCTGTCTGTCTACCGATAAATTTATTGAGTTCGCTTACTGCGTCTTTTTCTTGTATAGGACGCAAGGTCAAAGGTGTAAGCGGTTGGAATGGGCTAAGGCCCTTTAGGAAAGGGTCAAACTCAACAGGCTGTCTAGGCATAACAGCCTGGATTTCTTGCAATGTAGGTTGAGCCGCCGCAAGACCTAGTAATCCTGTGCCAAGTGCTTGACCTAACTGACCAAGACCCTGACCAAGACCCTCACCTACGCCAGCTACCTGCTCTCCAATACCTGATACCTGTTCGCCAAGCCCTGCTACTTGCTCCTGAACTTGACCAAACTGTTCACCAAACTGAGATTGTAAACCGCCCTCTACTTCTGCAAGTTGCTGAAGGAATCCCGCTTCAACACCTGTAATTTGTGATAACAAGTTTGCTTCTGTGTCAGACAAGCTAGTAGTAAGGCCCTCTTCTGCTTGCTCAAGTCTTTCAGTTAAAGATTCTTCTGTTTGTGTTGTAGATTCTTCTATTAGCTCACGCAAGGCGGCATCTTGAGTCAGCATTCCTGTTTGTAGTGCTTCTAAATTCACGCCTACACGTAAACTTAAATCCTCAATGCTAAGGCCAAGCTCATCAAAACGCTCCCTACTTGCTTCATCTAATTCTTCAATGCGGCCATCAGCGCGAATAAGATCCTCTGCAACCTGAGCAACATCAGATGTAAGAGTTCCTAATTGACCGCCAAGCACTGCTCGTTCTTCTTCTGCCGCTTCAAGCTCTTCCTGTACGCCTTCTTGATATAACTCAAGGCTAGATGAAAGCGTATCTTCTACTTCGCCAAGAAGGTCAGTTACTTCTTCTTGAGTAACAGATGCGGGAAATTGAATGTTACTGATTGCTGTAGAAACAATTTGATTTACATCATCAGAGGTTAAACCTTCTGGCTGTGCTTCTAACTGAGTTTGAATGATGTCAAGCACCTGATCAGAAGTAACACCTTCAGGAAACTCAATGCCGCTAATTGCTGTGTTAACAATACTTTGAACTTCATCAGTAGATAATGTATCTATTTCAGGAAATTCAATACCAGCAATAGCTTGGTTAACAATCTCAGTAACCTGACTTTGTGTTACACCCTCGGGAAATTGTATATTTCCGATAGCTTGGTTAACAATTTGATTGACTTGCTCTTGGGTTACACCTTCAGGAAACTCTATATTGGCGATAGCAGTGTCAACAATGTTGCCTACTTGCTCTTCGCTAATGCCTTCAGGAATATTAATTCCTGCTACGGCTGTATCAACAATTTCTTGTACCTGCTCGCTTGATAAGACTTCTGGGAATTGAATGTTTGTAATAGCTTGATCAACAATGTTTTGGACATCTTGGCTAGTAATCCCTTCAGGGAACGTAATGCTACTAATGGCCTCGCCAACAATGTCACTAACCTGATCCTGAGTTAGCCCTTCAGGTATGTTGGCAATTTGTTGTTCAACAATGTTTTGTACTTGCTCGGCGGTAATTCCTTCGGGAAACGTAATGTTGCCAATAGCTGTTTCAACAATAGATTGAACTTCTTCATTGCTTAAAGTATCTATTTCAGGAAATTCGATGTTACTAATTGCTTCACTAACAATTCGATCTACATCTTCTGTGCTTATACCTTCAGGGAATTGTATGCCGCTAATAGCAGTATCAACTATTTGCTGAACCTCTTCTGAGGTCATGCCTTCTGGAATCGTAATTCCACTAATTGCTTCGTTAACAATATCCTGAACTTGCTCAGTGCTTGCACCCGCAGGAATGCCTGCAATAGCCTCATTAACAATATCTTGTACCTGCGTTGTTGTAATGCCTTCAGGTATTTCGATCTCGCTAATAGCGTTGTTTACGATTGTAGATACATCTTCAGCCGTTAAACCTTCAGGTATGTTAATACCTCCAATAGCTTGATCAACAATCTGCTGTACTTCTTCGGCAGTCATACCCTCTGGTATTTCAATGTTGCCAACAGCCTCATTAACAATGTTTTGGACTTCTTGAGCTGTAGTTCCTGCAGGAATACCAGCGATAGCTTCATTAACAATATTGCTAACTTCTTCAGTCGTTATGCCTTCTGGTATTTCAATAGCACTTACAGCACTGTTAACAATGTCTTGGACTTGTTGCTCAGATAGCGTGTCAGCCTGCGGTATAGAAGCAACAGCATCATTAACAATATTTTGAATTTGTTGTTGAGTAAGAGTTTCAGGCTGTTCAATATTGCCTAGCGCACTAGCAACAACTTCTTGAACTTGCTCGATAGTAATACTTTGTTGGCCCTCAAACTCCTGCCTAAACTCATCCATGTAATCACTAAAGAGATCTTCGATAACTGAAGCTTCTAAGCCTGTAGCTTCTTGGGTTGTATCGGCAAAAATGTCTTCTTCTGGTAAAGCAGGAGGTTCAATTTCAATTGGAAGATCAGGTTCTGGCTCTTCTTGTGTAGGCTCAGGAAGATTAATTTCAAACTCCGGCTCTTCAAGAGGAGTGTCAGGTTCTGGTCGTACATTCTCTAATATTTGATTGACTAACTCTGAGTTGACGTTATCTGTATCTTCATCTCTTGCTTCGCCTACATTTTCATTAACTTGATTAACCACCTCTATAGCTTCTGGTGTTTGCTGTGCCAAGTTAACAATGACGTTTTGCCAACTAGGATCAGTTATGTCGCTAATGTCTACATTGCCTACCTGATTAGCTACTTGCTCATAAAAGTCAGCCATTGCTAGGTCGCCTGCGGACCTAGCTTCATCTGCTTTTGTGATGTAATCCATTTGAACCTGGTCTCTAATTTCATCTGGATTTGTATTGCCAGAATCAAATAGAGAGCCAAGAAACTCTTGCGCTCCTGACATAGCGGCGGCAGTGAAGACATCACTAAGATCTACATCGCCAGTAAGTATTAGCTGGTTTGCCGCACTAGTAATTGCACCAGCAGAAGCATTAGCAATTACAGCAGAGGCAGAGCCAGCGGCGGCACCAGGCGCTAAAGCGTTAGCTAAAGCCGGAGCACCATAGACGGCTATCATCAAAGCAGTTCCTGCTTTTATGTAATCGCCTACATTCATATGGTCATCAACTTTATAAGTCTTTACATAGGCAGAACCGTTCCACTTAAAGCTGTCACCGTCACTGTTGTACATCGTGCCGTCAACGCCATATTTACGGAGTAGTGCTTGATTAGCTTCAGAATTAACCCAACGGTCATAAGCAGACGACTGCTCAGAAAGACGACGCTGCTCAAGCTCAGGCAAAGTTGATGAGGCATCATCACCAAATTGAGTAAGATCCTCACCTTCAAGAATTATCAATTCGTCGTCAGTCAAGCCGCCTTCATAATCAGGCCAGTCGCCAACATCATAGTCACCCGACTGAATGAGTTGCTCACGCTCTGTCATGTACCCCAAGTAGTTACTAAAACTACCGAAAGCCTGTCGTAACATCCCAGAGCCTTCTTCGTTGAAGTACTCTTCTAGCTGATCTTGCGTAAATTCAACCGAATCTGCCCTGTTATAGAGAGCGGCAGGGTTGGCATCACCCGTTTCATCGCCTCTGAAAAACGTAAAGGTAGTGATACCTTCAGGTTCAGGGGCAGGCTCCTTTGTATCTGGCAACGGCTTTGGTGGTGCTAGTTCTGCTTCAGGCTCTGGTTCTGGAGCAGGAGCGGGTGCTGGTGCAGGTGCTGGTGGTTCAGCATTAGGATCAAACGGCCCCGTTTCACCAGGCTGTGTTTTAGTTGGATCAGTACTAGGTAAACCAACAGGCCCTGTTTGAGGGGCTGGTGCAGGCGCAGGAGCGGGTGCCGGACTTTGTTTGTCTGGCGTTTTAGGTGGTGGTGTCGTTGGTGTGTTGGGCATCCGTATAGGATTAGTAAGCATACCCATAGGTGCAACAGGTGTAGACGTAATGCGAAGACCCGCATTGACTACATCAGGATTACGACGAAGAAAATTTGTAGCTTCGCCAATGCTAGGAAACTGCTGTGTGCCTACAAAAACTGCCATTTACTTTTCCCTAGATACGCCTTTAGTTTTTTCATATGACCGCATAGCACCAAGACCTAACATACCCATCAATACAGGCATCATTGTCTCTAATTCAATCAAAGGTATAGCAACTTCAACGCTCAATAAAGCTAAAACAAAATTCGTAAAGGGTATAACCATAAAGTTACCTGCCATACCCAAAACACAACACCAACCTACAGCAGGACGCCAACCCGAAACAAATAAAGATTTATGCGCGGCTTCTACTTTATTTACTTGTAATTGAGCTTTAGCTAATTCTTGTGCATGACGTTCAGCCATTGTAGAAATTTCATGAGCAAGCCTAGCCTTTTGATCTTTGTCTTCTATAAATTTATCTAAAAGACCAGTAACGGGAGCAATAAGTTGTTCAATCATTTTTTTACCTTAATAGTCATCGAACATACTCAGCGACAACGATTGTGCCAATGATGAAGGGATACATTGAAATCAACATTAATTCCAAACGATCAAATTTACGATTACCCTGTTCGAGCTGCTGATTGATTAATTGATAGCGCACTGCACATTCACGTTCGTGTGACTGCAAATTTTTTTCATTTCGCTCAATGCCAACTTGATTAGTTAACACTCGATCTAATATTTCTTTTTCATTTACCATTATTTGCACCCGCTATAAATACCGTTGTGCCTACAACTACTACAACTCCAAATAAAGCTATTAGACCTGCAATAATTTGTTCTTTTGCTTCTTGTTGACGGTAAACTGTATTTGATCGCTCTTTTGCAATCTGTTGCCTCATCTCTCGAAACTCTTGTAATCCGTCTTTTCCATATACCATTCCTATTATAGAAATTAGTTCTTTTTGTTGAGCCTCCATCTTTTTTTTTGCGGCAAACGCCTGCATTGCTTCAGCTTGTACACTGCGACTAAAAACAACCCGCTTAAACGGATTTACTTTTTTAGTTTTTTTTTCAGCGTAAATTACATCTGAAGCGTGACCATACCATTTGCCAATTTGCATCATAGTATCTTCAGCGGATCTTCCCGCTTCTACCATTGCTTTTACCATTGTAAAAGCTTTGGTTGCACCAGCGATTGCAGTTACTGGATCAATCATTTCACCAAGGCATGCCGTCAGCAGTGGTGGGTGTTTTCTGCTCTGCGATGTTGGCTGTCAGTGCCGCTTCAGTCTGAGCTTGATCTACATCTGCGTGTACCCAACCCATAACGACTTCTTCTGTTAGATCGTCGTAAGCAACAAAGTCAGAAGCAGAAGCATCGGGTGTAAAACCACACGTGCCGTATGCAGAGGCAGTGTAGTCTCCATCTACTTCGGATACACGCCAGTGTGCAACGATTACACCGCCGTCTGCCACGTTGCGCTCAAGGTTAGCGATAGTCCATGTAGGCATTAGTTTTCTCCTTAAGTAAATACTGCGTTGCAGATGGCCTGCACGTTAGATGGCTCAGATGACCAGTCGTTACCTGACTGAATTACATGACGGTGATACGACTGCGAAATCACAGCACCGTCTTCGAGTACTTTAGTAGCAGTCCGTACTTGAACAGAGATTACGTCGTTCCCGCCTTCGTCCTGAGTAGTGACTACTTCTATTTTGTCTGCTATTACGCTTTTAGTTAGTGACATTGTTGTCTCCTATTAGTCCAGCCCCAGAATCCACTAGGGCTATAGGGTTATGCGTTTGTGTGGTATGTTATGCCTATCATAATTGACGCGTTTGTTTGTGTTGTACCTTCATCTCCATTAGAAATAGCGTTGTGACTTGAGCCTTTTCTTAGAATAATTGTATTAGCCGCCGCATAGCCTGAGACTGATAGTTGTTCTTCGTCAAAATTGAACATATTACAGAAAGAAACTACAACCAGCTGTCTGTGCGAAGATGCTGTTATTGGAAGCCCACCGATCTTGTAATTACCGGAGATAGTAGATGACGTCATGTCAATTCCTGTTAAAAAACAGTAAGCATGAACAACGTCGCCTATTTTTGTATAGTCAGCGACAGTTACTGTAAAACCTGTAATTGAACCGGAAGTAACTCCTTCAATCGTAGGAGTCCACGTCCCTTCTTCATAGTCATCCAGCGTGTTAGCCGCCGCATAGGTGCCTACCGAAGTGCCTAGTGTTACTCCATTCGGGACAATAAGGTGGCCGCTGGAGTCGAGGCGCATGGCTTCAGAGCCATCCACTTTAAAGTTCATGAAGCTGTTAGCAACTTCATTATTGTTATCAGCACTGAGCGACAAAGCCCCCGCAGAGGACGACGCAGAAATAAGAGAATCAGCCCCTGTATCACTGTCTGTAAGTCTTAAGACTGGGGATGTACTTTGGAGGTGTAGCAAGGTCTGAGGGTTATTCGTACCGATGCCTACTCGTTGGTTGGCACGATCGAATGTAGCAATTTCGCCGTTAGTAGATGTAAGCGTTAACGTATTAGCAGAGCCGTTATGTAAAAACTCAAAATAGTTACCGCCCGCTTGAGTTTCTGCAAACCGCAATGATCCTGCATTTGTGGGGTTGCTTCCATCGGCAGTAATCCACAACTTAGCAGAATTTGTGTCATGAATTTGTAGATTAGCTCCCGGAGAATCCGTTCCTATACCTACACTACCTGAGTCGCGAGTCACTGCTATATGTGTGGTGAATGATCCGCTAGTGCCTCCACCAATAGCAAAAAGATTATTAGTGCCGTCATATTTGAGTTGCACACCGCTATTTCCACTTTCGGTTAGCTTCAAAGAAGCATCGCCGTTAGCTCCGCCTTCAATCCTAGCGGTAGCATTAGAAGTAGAAACTATGTCTAAAAGGTTGGCAGGAGAAGATGTACCAATGCCTAACGATTCCGCAGAAGCATCAAAAAAGAACTTCGCAGTTGTGCCAGTGTCTTCAAAGAAGCTGATGTTGCCGCCAGCACTGATTTGAAATCTGTCGTTACCTCCTGTTTGGATTTTTAAAGAGCCGCCAGTAGAGTTATTTGTTGATTTAAGAGTTGTTAATCCTGTTCCTGCATCAACGGTGGCGTTAAAAAAAGTTGCTCCAGTTGACTCAACAGTCAAACCATCTGTCACCGCTGTGCCGGTTACGTCGATGCCTGTACCAGTTGTTTCTAGTTTTTGATTACTATTGTGATACAGCTTGGCATTGTTAGTAACAGTGTCAAAAAAAGCTAATGTGTTACCAGCATCTTCAATTTTTACACCAGAGCCGTTGCTCTTTAAACGTAAGTCACCAGCGCCAGAATCTTGAATATAGCTATCAGACCCATCATGGTAAATTTGTAGGTCTGAACCTGCACCAAATACCAAACGATCGTCTGATGCGCCTGAGCTATCACCAAAGACAATATTGGTGCCGCCAGTGGTGTTACCGTTAGCAAGAACTTCAGATAGCGTGTCGGCTGTAGCAACCTGTGAATCAACATACGCTTTGATTGACTGTTGAGTAGCCAATGCTGTGGCGCTGTTGCTAGACATATCATCTTGATCAAGAATGTCTGTGACTGTGACTGAGCCTGTGCCAGATAGGCCGTCGAACTCTATAGTTCCTGCTACATCTAGCTTTGCAGAAGGAAAAGTTGTACCAATGCCAACATTAAAGCTGTCATTAATACGCATAACCTGTGTTCCGTCTACTTTAAAATCAATAGTAGAATTATTAACGGAATTGGTGGGGTCTGCTTCAAGCCTTAAGTCACTACCAACGCTATTTAGGCGAGCAGCGCCTCCACTATCAATCAAATCAATGCGAGATTGACCATCTCCAGATTCTATTTTTAAGATAGTGTCGTCAGTAGCATGATAAACATGCAATAAACTTGCAGGAGAGTTTGTATTAATACCTACATGATTGTTTGCTGAATCTACAAATATAAGATTTGAAATGCTATTGGCAGATAGACTTGTGAATGATCCCGCTGCTGCAGTAGAACCACCAATAACCGTGTTATCAATCGTGCCACCATCAATGTCTGGGGTGTTTACATCAGGAGATGTAAGCGTTTTGTTAGTAAGCGTCTGAGTACCAGTTAGTGTGGCAACGGTAGAGTCAATAGCAAAGGTAACAGCATTACCGGAGCCAGACGTATCAATGCCCGTACCGCCTGTAAAGGTCATGGTTTCGCTGTCTAGATCAATGCTTAACGCACCACCAGAGTCAGCTTGGAAGTCTAAATCTTGTGCTGTGAGTTGCGAGTCAACGTAGGCTTTTACAGACTGCTGTGTAGGAATTAATGTTGCACTATTAGATGCCATGTTGTCTTCATCGACAAAGGCTGTGACGTTAATAGTGCCATCAGAGATAGTTTCAAAAGTCAGAGTCCCAGTAAACGTAGGCCCTGCCGTATCTGCTTTAGTTGCAATAGCCGCAGAGATTGCATCGAACTCGGTTTCAAATTCAGAACCTCGAATAATCTTTCCTGAATCACCGGTAGGCAACGAATCCTTGGCTTCAAAGTCTGTGGTTTTAGAGTAGTTAGACATCTGAGGTTCCTATGGCAAAAAGAAAAAAGGCCCCCCGAAGGAGGCCAAGCATCATTACTCAGCGATCGCGAGTACGAAACCAGCTTCAGGACGATATACCTGAACACCGTATAGGGTGTCGGCGGTATACAGAGTAGATAAATACTCTTGCTTGTACTGAGTTTGTGAACGAACACTCATCTGCTCTGCCATAACGATAGCGTCAGTGTGGAACAAAAGTGCCGCACGTGTATCAGCAGATCCAGCCGTGTTATCAGCAGCCGCTTCGATAGTACGGCAGTTAGCTGAGACATAAATGTCTACACCGTACAAGTTACCGATTAGACCAGAGTTAACAACTTGTCCTGTCACAAAGTCAGAAGACACATATCGGTCGATACCCATGATGGTGTTACGAACCGAAGGTGGGATAACAAGCGAACGTCCGTCCATAGGTACGTTGTTGTCATCAAGCTTCTGGATCATGTCGCGGAAAAACGCATCAGTAAACACGTCTTGTGTTGGCACAATAGTGTCATCGGTGTACTGAGTTGTTGTTCCATTGTTGTTAAAGAAACAGCCAGTGTGCTGATAGTCCGTAGGCGCTGGGCTAAATACAATAGCACCACCATCACCAAAGCCAGTACCGGCTAAGTGAAGGTCATTGTCAACCTGTACTGACAACGCATAACCAGCATCTTCAGTATAAAACTGACGAAGGCTAGCAAGTGCCTGTACTTCAACAATGTCCTCAATCAGACGCGAATATTCAAAGTGACGATTAATGTCAATTTGAAGTTCGCTTTCGGTATTTGCAATAATAGTGACTGCTGTATCAGCGGCCTTAGCATTTGCGTCGCCACGAACGGGCTTAGGAATGTGAAGCTTGTCGCCTTTCTTGCCTGTCATAGCAAGCTTTCTAACCAGCGGAACCATTTTTAGGTTCTTTTGATAAGCGGCAATAATTTCATCCGACCAAATTTCGGGGATAAAAGTATCTGCTTCAGTTTTAGCGGTAAAACCCCCAGTTCCGGGGTAAGTTGCAGTAGCCATGTCAATCTCCTTTCAGATTATTTGACTCGACCCTCTGCGTATGCCTGAAGGATTTCACCTGACAGGGCTTGGTAACGCTCGGGGTCAGTTTTCATCAGTTTAATGATGTCGGCCCTGCGATACTGTTTTTTTGCGATTGACTCGGCACTGCCTCTAGCCTTACCTGTATTAGCCGCTTTAAGTTGTTGCTTACGCACCTGTTTTTCAACATTTGCGGTTTGCTGTGCAACTACCTTTCTTTCCTTCCAGAGAGAAAAGAGTTCATCAGCCGCGTCAGCATTGTACTGTTGGTCGGCTTCTACAAATAATTGAGTCCTAATCTTTGATGCTTTAATCCACTCTGCGAACTTCGGATCAGCAAGAATTGTTTGCATATCTGGGTGTTTGTTACCCAAAGTGGCTAACGCCGCCTGCTTTTTGTAGTCCTCAGTGTATCTTTCAGCCTCTTTGATCTTAGGATGATTCTCAATTGCTCTGTTAACAGCTCCTTGTGGATCCGTAAAATAATCAATATCGCTTTCAGGCTCAACAGCTTGTTGAGGTGCTGGCGATGGTGTTTGAGCCGTAATGTACTCATCCACTATCTTACGAAGCTCACCGACCTCGTTAGAGTGCCGACTCATCACCTTTTCAACTTCTTGGTGCATCTGAACAACTTCTTTCAGAGATTTACCTCGGTATTGCTCTGGAATATCGTCGTCAGTGTCAGTCTCTACCGCGTCTTGAGTCTGCTCAATCACATCGGCAGATTGCTCTGCCTCTGCTTTTTGAGTCTCTTGGACTTCGTTTTCGATGTTGCTCGCATTCTCCTCTTCAAGGTGCGTGTCAACAATCGTTGCTCTAGACATATTAAACTCCGTTTGGAGATTTACGTTTTCTGCCAGCTTCTTCGTGTTCCCGTATCCACTTCATGTGGCGACCTGGAAAGTCCCCACTATGACCGTCGAGTACGCACTTAGGTGCTGACAGCATTTTGATAGCAGTCAAGCCACAGTCGCACCTACTGACTGTCTCTCCACTGCGTACCATTCTTTCAAATACATGACCACACTCACAGCGAAAGTCATATATCTTATACATCTAACTCTTCTTGTCCTTCCGCATCGGCTTGGTCTCGCGCCGCAGTAACCGTTGCTTCCATGTTGATTACTGTAGCTAAAGCGGCAACTTGGCCTTTACGATAGAACAACTCCTCTGAATCTTTAACGGTTTGAAGATCTGCTAACTGCCTTGCATTGTTAGCCAGTTCTTCAATTAACTGCTTAAAACCCGCATGGTTAAACAGTTCGTTGTAGTTGTTAAAGTACTCCTCAAGTTCAGGTGTCATAATTACTATCTCTCTTTTGTTGATTAGATGCCTTTTAGCACGGTTTTTGCCAAATGTCAGGCTTTTTTGGTTGATTTACGTCTGCGCCCTGAAGCAGTGACTGCGTACTTTACTCGTTTTGGCCCTGTCTTTTTTCTAGCCGCAGTTGTTTTTTCTGCCTTGGTCATCTTTGCAGCAACAGTTTTTGGCCTACACGCAGGATAAGGCCGGCGAGATCGCTTTGCATTTTTGCGACCACACGGCTTTCCGGTTTTGATGTCAACCCATTCCTCTTTGAACCATTTGGTCAAACCACCTTTAGGTTTAGCCATAAGTACCACCACGTTTCTTATAGGTTCTAACTAACCAGGCGTTTGCGTAAGCCGACGGATAGACATCAAATTTACGTTTAGCTTCAGCTTTTACCCGCGAGTAAAGCGCTTTGTTCTTTACATTAGCGGGTATGGTGCTTTTCTTTTTGGGTTTACTTTTTTTTCTTGGCACGACGTAACCCCTTAAAATCTGCTCCCGTAATTTTGTCCCGAGGGGCCGCAACGCGAGCAATCTTTTTTTGTTTCGGGCTATAACCTTTACCCTTTCGCCCAGGCATTACTTCTTAACCTTTTTCTTTTTTTTCTTTTTCTTTGGCTTCATTGATCCATGATACATAGCTATCTCCTTGGGTTATTCACTAACCATCATTACGGTAAATGATTCCATCTTACCTACATCTTCTGGCTTGTCTTTAGGGTCAAACCGAGTAGGAATACCTTGTGCTTGCATCTCTTTGATTCGACGCTTAGACGATTCGCACATAGAATAATACTCAATAGGTGTGTAACTAACCGTGTGGTCTTGGTCTTTCATTTTTTACCTCCGTGAACCTTTTGAACTGCAAAGTCTGCTGACTTAGATGCACCCTTGTGAGGCTTATAACCACCCGCAGGGTCTTTCATCAACTTATACTCTTTACCTTTTTTCATCCAGTGATAACCATCAGGCGCTTTTACTTTCATAGTTTCACCAATTTTTACACGACCAGTATCGTGCAGTTAGTTTACTTGGAGGATTTGTATCGCACTTATGGCGCGCACGAAATGATTTTCTGCGATCTGGCTGATTCTTTTTAATTTTCATTTTGGCATCACCAAACCGGATCGTCTTAATCTTATCGCCTTGCTTTGCTACCACAACAAACTTTTTAGTGGGGTGGTTGGGCGTTCTCTTCGGTTTGTTGAATCCGCTTACGCCTGCGCGTTCTAGGCTTGGATGCTTCTTCGCCATCAGTTAATCCCTCCACCTTGGCCTGAAGTTCTTGGACTTGACGTCGTAACGGCTCTATTTGGGCGTTGAACTTGTTGAGGATTAGTTGAAACTCTCTGTCGGTTAGCATTCTCTTTTCCTTGGATTTGTTTCTCTTTGAGCAATGTATCGGCAATCTTCATACGACGCTCAAACTCTTTGTCTTCTTGATCGCCTTCACGCAAGTTTCTAGTAATCGCATTGATCTTGTCAATTTCAAGCTCTTGCGGAACCACAGCCGCTTCAGCCGCAAGCTTTTGCGCTCTAGCCGAAGATTCTTGTGCCTGTGCAGACAGGGCCGCAGTTTGTGACTGTTGAAATTGCAACTGTGCTTGTTGCGCCGCCATCTGCATCTGCTGTGCTTCAGGGTTTGGTTGCATAGCCTGAGACATAGCCGCCAAAAGTTCTTCACGATTAGAAAGGTTCATATTGTCCACAACAGACTGAATTAAGGTTGTATAGAGTGGCGACTCTTTACCCATAGTCTGCAACAACTGTACCAATTGAGTAACTTCATACTCACGGGCAATAATGCCTAGCGTACTGCTGGCATTGAACTTGTAATCCGCTACAGGATAGTTTTCAGGATCAAACTGCATATAGCGGTGTGCCGCTTTCTTAACAAACGGGATCAAGAAAGACTGCTGGAAGTTAATTAATGTACGTTTATGTCGTTTAATTAAAGCACCGAGCGACATGCTGATTCCTGCCGCTGTCCGCTCTCCATTAACACTACCGGCAATACCTGCTGAATCAACGGCACCTGTTGCTTGTTGAACCATTTGCTGTAATGCACCGGCTTGTGCAAACGTAATTTGATTAACCTGACCAAAGTTAAATGGCTGGAGTACTTCTCTAGGATCTCCATTGGTTAATACCATCTTGCCAGGTCTGACTTCTGGCTTGGCACCTCTTGGTAGACGAGTGGCATCAATCGCCATCATTGGATGAATTGTTAGACTAAGCGCATCAATACGCGCTCTGAGTTCTGTATCCAATGCTTTTTGGCTGTTGTAGCCTTTTTCGCAGACGCCTCTTCCCCAAAAACGTCCAGGCACAACATCCCATGGGAATGCAACAACAGGGCGATCACCCATCATATAAGGATTAGGCTCTGCTTTTAGTAACGTACCGCTGTTAGCAATAACAATGACGGCTTCAACGTATTTGGTGTCGCCTTCAGATTCTTCTTCGGTGGCTTCATCAAGAAGCTCTCTAGGCACAAGGCCATAGTATTTAGTGAGTCGTACCTTGTCATCGTTGTAGATCGTAATGTCTTGGTCGGGTTCGAGGTCTGTATCAGGTGCGGCATATCCAACATACGTATCTCGATACACACCTTGCTCTTGTAAAAGTTCTATTTGATGACGACTAACAAACTCATCAATGCAAACACCCAAAGCTTCATCGACACTGGTGGCTACCGGATCAATCAAGAAATTTTGCGGCATAATGGGACGAAGCTTTACTTTTACGCGATCAGTCATGTTGACACCGACCGCTTGAAGGTCTCCATCCATAATCGGCTGAGTAGCAGGAGCCATTTCCTTCATTTCTTCGATAACAATTTCACCAATACCTGTACCAAAAACCGCTGAATTGATAAGGCATTCCGCTACTGACTTACGGATCATGCAGTCTTCAAAGTCTTCAGTAAGTTTGTTTCTCAGAAAAAGAACGTCTTCTCTTGAGGTATCACCTAGGTTATCGGAGACATCAAAGAACTTACCCCTGCCAAACGTAGCTTCTTCCAGTTCTGCAACATTGGATTCAACAGCTTGCTGTAAAGCAGGAGAAATAATACGGCTACGTTCACTGCGACGCTCGCTATCAGAAGGATCCCAAATCCCACGCCAAAGCCGATAATATTCTTCAAAGCGTTCTTCATAGTTTGACTCATAGTAATCACGCCAGTTTTCGCACTTTGACATTACCCAGTCTTCAACGGACTGCTCGACGCCTATGCCATCTTCCCCGTATGTCTCGTCCATATTAGTATCCTGCCACTATGTCTAAAATGTCGTGGTCATCTATTTCGTATTCGTAGTCATAGACCACTTCGGCTAGTTGGTCAATGTAGGCCAGCGCATCTACCAAGTCATCGTGCGTCAAAGAATCAGGGAATTGAAACAGTTGGTCAAGCAATCTTGGATTCCAATCGCCTTTGTTTAGCGTAATGTATCCGTTTTCAAAGCGTCCTTGCAACGCCCACATGATACGATCTGTTTTCTTTTTGTTGCCGTGGGTTAGTTCTTCTACCCGAAAAAACGTACCGTACTTTTTTTGTAGGTCAAATAACGGTGACATAACGGCTTGTTTGGCTATGCCCCTTTCGATGCCTACCGATACAGGTTTGTAGTCTCTTACGGCTTGAAAAATTTTGATGGCCGTTTCGTCAAGCGTCCACCGGCCATGTATTATGTTTTCGACGTACCAGCCTTCTTCCGAGACGTTAACGACCGCGATTGCCGTTTCGTCGAGCTTTTGGTTTTTGGTGCGCTTTTTGTTGACTTCTTCGAAACCGGCGAGGTCGATGGCGATGTAGTAGTCTCCGACCGGATCTTTATCGGCTTCGACCCGAATCCAATCTTCTCTAAACATTTCTGACCCGCGAGCTTCAAACGATGCCATAAATTCTTGACGAAACGCATAACTAGACATACTCCTCTTAGCGATATCAATTTCATTTTTGTCCAATAATGGATTGTCATACGAGCTAAAGTGCCAAGCCTTGTACGTGGGATCATCCCCTAACTCCGCATATTTGTACAGTTCATAAAAATGGTTGCGCCCCATAGGTGTGCCTATAAACATGGCACAACCCTTTTGATCCGTCAGTGCCGGTCTAAGGATAGACTCAAATACTTCGGGCTTCATATCGGCGTATTCATCTAAGACTAAAAACTTTAGCGAGACACCTCGCATGGTTTCTGGTCGGTCGGCACCTTTGAGGCTGATGGTTGCTCCGTTGACCAGTTTAATTTGTAAATTATTGATGTGACTACCATCGATAACAGGATGACCAAGCTCAAGAAGGGTCTGCCACATGATGTCCCTTGCCTGTCCTTGGGTAGGTGCAACATAAAATACATGACCTCTGTCAGCTTGAAGCGCGTTGACTATTAACATCCATGCGGCAAGACGAGACTTACCTGTTCGTCTGCCAGCAGCTACAATTTTGAAACGTGTGTTGTCTGACCAAACTTGTTGTTGCCAAGGCAGAAGCTCAATATCAAGCTCCATTAAGAGTACGTCCACATAACAGGGGTTGTTTCTCTAGTATCGACATGAACGAAGGTTTTAGCTACACCAATACCGCCAAAATCTAATTTACATGCCTCCTGTACGATCTTCATTTTTTCTACACCATTTCTTACATAAATATCGCAAGCAATGCCTTGTGAATGAGTGCCAGGTTTTTCTTTGTTGACTTCATTAGGATGAGTTGCATCTCTATAACCCGATGTAATTCTAAACGGAAAGCCACAGACTTCACGTAATTCATCTAATTTTTCCAAAAACGCTTTATCCATTTCGTTTTTGCCAGTATGTGTGCAGTCAAACTCTTCTAACCTAAAGTATTTCACCGTTATCCCCATCAATAACCGTAGGTTGGATAGTGTTAGCATCGACTTCTTTAACATCAGCGGTGCCAACCCCCGTAATGTTGATCTGAATAGCAGATTTGCCGTTGTTTTGCACCACATCTTTTTCAAATGCAGCTACAGGCAGGATCCGATCCATAACCAACTTCCATGCGGCGGACTGATTTTTGTGATCATTGTCTAACGCGGCATCAAATATGGTGTCTAAGACTAGTTTGGATTTAGGAGACGCCAGCATACGAGCTTTGTACTCGTTAATTATTGTAGCATCGCCCTTGGGACGGCCTGGTTTGCCTCGACCACCAGGGGAGTTTTTAGCTAACTCCGCTTTAGAAGGCGAACCTTGCTCTTGCTTACGGCGTTTGATTTCTGCTTTTCGTTTTTTTACGTATTCTCTAGTCAACTTTTTAACGGATTACTAATCCAACCCGCCCTCCCTATCCTATATACATAATACGGATTCTACAACCCCTACTTTACTCTAATACTTATTCGATGCAAAACGGTCATAAAAATATTAAATAAATCAAAGACTTGGAATAAGTTCAAAATTACCTTTTTTTGTATCTGGGGAGCAACTACTATATCCACCGTCGACGCTTTACCCCCCCCGGTACTAAATTTCACCATGTTTTACACGGATAATCCGGCAGATCCTT
>VTLG01016172.1_pt1 | contig 64516 bp, 93 predicted proteins | sample 4694571 | NCBI WGS metagenome assembly VTLG01 (sample SAMN12604809, study PRJNA352737) | marine metagenome | biome: ENVO:00000447; feature: ENVO:00000209|ENVO:00000569|ENVO:01000036; material: ENVO:00002151; isolation source: viral sequences binned using virsorter ...
CAAAACATTTCCACAGAGCTGTGTTTTCAAATAGTACGTTCTAGGTGCATACAGAGAATTTTGAAAAAATTGGCGTTTTTCCTATACAGATGATACAAATCGGGGGGCGTACTTGCGTCTCTTATCGTGATTCCTAGGCTTAAGGGACAATTTTGATCCACAACAGATACACTTTGTATACAGAAAACTAAGGTTTTTCCCCCTCACACGTTGCCACGATTGGCATGTTCTACATCTTCCATGTGTATCGAAAGGTCTGTATTTATCGTCTGGTACTTCGTGTTTTGGTTTCCTGTAAGGTCTTTGCTTTTGTTCCCAAGTCTTACCAACCCCCTCTTTTCTGCTACACATGTTTTTACATCTAAAAGGCAATTACCAACCCTCGAACCCCTTTGGAGGTTTTCTCTTTATGATACGTTTTTTCTTCCATTTGATAGTATCCATTACATCTTCATATACAGTCATATCTTCAACGCCTTTGGATACCTAACCCTTGTTTTATTCCAATATATACTTCTACATTTTCTATTGGCACAAGACTTTGGCTCTTCCAACTTGCTTACCCATTGGTTACCACATCGGTTACATGTGTGCATGACATAATCCCCGAATAGTTTCATACTACTTTTCATCTAAAAGTTCTCCCCTGTCTATTCCGTCCTCTTCGAGTTTTTCATTAAGATGTCGTACTTTCTGCATTAATAACCATAGTCTGTTGTCTATTTTAGCCCTGTCTCTTTCTATAGCCCTTAATTCTTCATATATCCACTTATACATCTTTTGCTTTCTCCTCGTTAATTTTAGCAGAAACAACTGATCCTTGTAGCCTAAACATGCACCTGATTATCTCCCGTTTTGAGTGATCGCCCAAACGTTCAGCACATACCACGCAAACCATCTTTGCAAGTTCTTTGTTACTAATCGGCATGGTCTTTATGCTCCTTTTTTACGTGTTCCAACACTGCTGTGAAATCATCAAAGTCTGTTCTTCCACAGTAGATACAGTGGTTTATATCATACGCCTTGTTCAAGTACATCAGTTCCAAATTCTTCCTTTTCATAGCCTTCTCTCTTTACATACTTTTTTGTATAATCTCTATAGATAACCAATCCTATTATTACTAATCCTGCAGGTAGAAAAATAGGTAACAAAATTAGTCCCATTACTAGTAACCATATGTCTTTCATACTATACATATGGTGTACTCATATATAAGCCTTACTCGCCCAAAAACGCTGCCTTCGGCAGCAGCTAAACTGGAGGGTGTAGTTCTTTAATCTCTTTTAGTTTATCTTCACACAAAAAGGTAAGTTTCCAGAACGTACGTTTGTCTTGTTGTGGTATGTCTTCCATTTTCATATTTTTTCCAAACGTGATTTCAAACCACCGTATAAGATTCGTATAGTCTTCTGGTTCTAGTTCTACCATACTTATATACTCTACTTATAACTAATAAACATTGTGTAGCTGGTTAGTTACTCCAGCCCTCCCATATTGGGTATGCAAACTCACACCACTACACATCTTTATAAATGACATACGTAATATAAATATATGGTATTGGGTCAAAAAAAGAAGCATAAGCACGATGATGGTACTGAGCATAGTCACGCAAATGGTGATGTTTATCACGAGCATGGTAAAAAATGTGGTTGTGGTGAAGCAAGAGACACTAAATGCAAGTTACATGGCGATAAGTGACAAAAACGTTACAAAACGTTAACAAAGTATATAAGCCACCGTTTATATGATATTTTATGGGATTTAGAAGTACCCTAAACACGGTTTTTAGTAATTTTAGGAATATCACTAAGGGTTATACTGAAACAACTACAAGACCATCAGTAGCTCAACCCTATATGAGTACCGATACAGGTGCTAAACTACCAATTTTTCCATTTCCACTTATAATGATTTATGAGTTGGCAGATAACATTGATGCATTAAGAATACCTATTGAAACTTTGAACAGGGAAATGTTCAAGAATGGTTTCGAAGTAGTTGAAAAATTCAAATTTAAGTGTGGTAACTGTGGTAAGGAGTTTCAATACAAACCAGTTAAGAATGATTTGAAAGATGACCAACCATTTGAACAGAACCAAGACAATGAAACAAGTCAATTACCAAGAAGTAATGCAAAGAAGGCTAACACAAAAGGTATTGCAACTGAATTAAACACCGAAGAAGATATGGAGTGTGATACATGTGGCAGTAATGACCTAATTAGACCTATACCAGAGAATAGAAAACTACTTGAAGACATGTTAGAGAGTCCAATTAACGGTAACAACCAAACTTTGGAGGATTTAGCAAGACAATTAGAAAGAGATTTGGAAATTGCAGACAATGCATACTGTTTAATATTAAAAAATTATAAAATCGATGACAGAACTGGAGTTATTGACCGTAAAAATTCCGAAATCAAGGAATTTCTTAGAATAGACCCACCTCAAGTCGCTTTAATTGCAGACTCTGACGGAAGAATAGGTTACGATGATAAAAGAAACGCAATTTTTGTTTGTCCAAGATTTGAACACCGTGATAAAAGACTTACCACACCAAAATGTGACAGATGTGGTGCAGAAGCATTGAAAGCTATACTTGAAGTTAACTCTGTTTACTCTATAGGCATTCCACAACCAAAGAGAGTTGTCTATGGCGAAGGTGAAGTTATTTGGAAAGCAGGTAAGTACAAACCATCATTGCTTTATGGATACAGTCCTATCTATGCAATATGGTCAAAGGCTATGGCACTTAGTCATATGGACGAATACATTAGAAAATATTTCGATAAGATGAGACCTCCAAGAGGTATGTTAGTAATTGCTTCACGTAATTACGAAACATTTAGAAAATCATGGGACGTTTTAGAGCAAAAAGCAACCGAAGACCCCTACATGATACACCCACTTTTGGTTGAATCAGACAAAGGAGGCAAGAATATGGCTCAATGGATTGATTTCACTGGAAGTTTGAAGGAATTAGAATTTACAGAGATTAGAAGAGAACTTAGAATGATTATAGGAGCAGTGTTTGGTGTGTTACCACTTTACTTTGGTGAATTACCAAGTGGCTGGTCACAGGAAGGATTACAAGTTACAATTACAAACAGAGCAATCAAATGGGGACAGGATATTTTATATCAAGGATTCCTAAGAAAGTTTGCAAAGTTAATGGGAGTTGACGATTGGGATTTAAGATTGAAAGGTGGAGAAGAGAATGACAAGTTAAGAGACTTGCAGATACAAGGAGTAGAGATACAGAACATGGCAGCAATGCAAGCTATGGGATTCGAAGTTGCAAGAACACATACAGGTGAATTCAAAGTATCAAAGAACCCTATAATTAATCCACAGATGATGATGTTAGAGTCTAACAACGAAGATAAGAAACCAAACACTTCTGGTTCAAAAGGAAGAGGTAGAGGTACAGCAGCACCAAAAGAAGACCAACAAGAAGTTGACGGCAAACCAAAAAAACAAAGACCATCTGACAAAGGTGGTATTGGTCAAGGCAGTCCTTCAAGTGGTAAGGGTACAAGTCAGTCTAAAAAGACTGCAGTAGATTATAGATTAGAACCAAAGAAATTTCCAGATGGTATAACACCTGCAAACTTTGAAGTTGTAAAGAGAACATTACAAAGTGCAATAGATTTTGATTGGACTAAAAAGAAAGCAGTTGAAGAATTAAGGAAAAGTGCAAGTATGACTGTTCGTGAGGCTAGAGATTTAATAAAGCAGGAATTTCAAGATACGAAGCAATGGGAGAATGAGGACTTCTAAAAGTTTATAAAGTATTAATGTTTTGATTATATATGGCAGATATAAAGAAAACCGAAAAAGTAGAGGAAAAAACCACAGCAAGGGTGGAGTCAAAGACTGTTAAAGCAAGAGTGGTCGAAACTCCAAAAGTAGCACCCAAAGTTGCTCCAAAACCAAAAGTCACAAATGTTTACAGTGCAGATTTCTCTGTTATTGATAACACAATAGAAGAAATAAAGAAACAGACCAGAAGTGTTGGAAAAAGCGAGTATGCTTGTAATAACATTTACATAATTCTGGAAGATGCATTGAAGAGAGTAATATTAGCATATAAATAATTGGCAACTAAACTAAATGTAGACACTGGAGGTCTTGATATTGGTAAAAAGTTGTGGGAAAGACATCAAAAAGATGAATACACACATGTAGATAATTACAAAGAGGCAATATGTATTAATTGTTTCAAAAAAGACGCAACTTCTGCAACAATCGCTGATATTTGTGGAGAATGTGCAGGAAAGCGTGGAAGAGAACCATTACTTGCTACTATGTCACAAAAAATGTATGGGTTTTGTTATTTTTGTGGTAAACATAAATTTAATATTGAACAAATAAACGCTAGATTTTGTAGAAAGTGTCATAGTAAAATAGCAGCCAACACAAAAAAGTATAATAAGCAAGGTGGTCTTTTCGGTAATCCGTTTTGGGAATCAATGAGAAAGAAAAACGGAAAAGACTGGAGAGAAATATTTACAAAGAACTTAGGAAACAGACGTTAGCCTCTATTTTTTGGTATACCAGTATCATTTTTTGATATTTTTTGTCCAATATTTCCTTTACTGTCTATTTTATAACCTTCTTTATGTTTTACAGGAATTGTTTTTGGGTCAAACAATATAAATTCAATCCTGTTTAATTTTACATTAAAAAACTTCTTAGACCAATCTATCTTCATAGATTTTTTAGGTTTGTCACCCCAAAATCTTCCAACCTTGAAGAATATTGGTGCTTTTCTTAATTTCTTTTTAAAGAACTGAATATTATCTGTTTTTGGATCAAATGAAACATCGTCATACTTTACAAGTTTTTCATCTCCCTTTAGATATTTATGTATGTTATTTTTTTGGAAACAACTTATAGATCTAGATACATCTGGTCTGTCAAAGAAATTTTCACAATTGCATACTACCATTAATTTGTCATCTGGTGTTATCCATATATCAAGTAATGATAATGCTGCTTCATTTACTTCTAACTTGTCTGAAACATTATGTTTGTTTCTCAATACATATTCATCTACTGTATCGTATACATGAACGCTTATGCCCATACATAGAGCATCTACATCTTTATTAATAAAGGTTTTGCTTTAAATGTATGGAAAAGGAAGCAAACATACAATGTGACTGTGGTTCTAAGCAATATGGATATTATGCAGACCAAGGGTTATGTTTTGTATGTTTCAAATGTGGTAGATTCGCTGTAGATGGATTTAATCCTGATATAGAAGAAATATTCAAGTCAAATCCAATGATACTCTTAAAGTTGATTGGAGAAGGTGCTTTAAAGCCTTTGGATAAGGACGAAGATTATAAGTGAATACCAGTATAATTTAAATAGTAAAGAAGGTAAGATAATTCATGGAAGAAACAATGTTTGGTGATATCGCTACTGGTGTACTTATTGCATTAGCATTAGGTATAGGTGGTGTAATAATGGGGTTCTTTAGGAAAATTTCCAAAACACAGGCAGATTTATGTACAAAGGTGTCTAACTTGGAAAAAGCCCTTGTTATTTTATGTACTGCACTAGACAGGCAGACAAACAGATTACATGCAGATAAGGACGTTGACAGTGACTTGCAAGACCTCGTGCGTAAAATAATCTCAGATAAAGAGTAACTTTATATAATCGGGTGTTGTGGTGAGCAATATGGTAGACCCAACACTAATAACAGTAGGAGCAGCCGTAGTCGGAGCAGGTTTAAATACCCTTAGAGGATATTTACACAGCGAAGGCGACTCATATTCTGCTAAAAAACTAGGTGGAGCACTAATCATATCTACATTCGCTGCAATAGCCGTAGCACAAACTATAGCCATTGATTCAGTAGGACTGGTAGGATTAGCACTAATAGGACTTTCAACTGGTTTCGCTGCTGACTTTGCAGTAAGCAAAGCAAAGAAAGACTAGAGAATTATTCTCTTTTTATTTTTTTTTAATCTTTAAATATAGCTGTTTATTATATATCTTATATGACACGAATTGGAACATTAGTAACCAAGTCTATGACGGTCTTAGATTCAACAGATGAAAATAGATTTTTTGAAGGATATTTGACAGTTGAGATGAAAGATAAACAGGGTGAGATAACAGTAGTTGATGAATTATACAAAGTTCTTCCAATATGGGTTGACAGAGGAGCACCTATTACAGATACACATTCTAACAGAGTGATTGGTAAGGGAATCAACTTTGCAAAGACTACAGTAGAAGACGGTGGTGTAACATACCCAGCAATCAAGATAACAGGTAAGATTCACAAAAACTATGAATTGGATACAGATATTTGGGAGAAGATTAAATCAGGAGAATATAAAGGACTTTCATTTGGTGGAGCAACAAAGGCTAACAGAGTTCCAAAAGTAATGAAGGACGGAGACGTTGCATACGCACTTACAGACTTGGAACACTATGAAGTTGCAGTATGTAAAGATCCTGCAGTTCCATTGGCATTAATTACAGAATTTAATTCAGTTGCAAAGGCAATGGTAGAATCAGAGCCTAGGGGAGATGGCAAAGAAGTAATCAAATGTACAAAGTTTGGCTGTTATGTAACAAAAAATGAAGGTGCAGATGAACCAGAATATCATGATGAATCAATAATAAAAGAGGGTGGTCAAGATTGGTCTAACGCAGACATACCAACTGCAACAGTAACTAACACCGTATCACAGAGTACCCAGACTGCAAAGCCAATTAAGACAGATAAGAAGGTAGGAGTACCTGAAAAGGAAGGTGGATTAAAAATAAACGTAACTCCATTAGAAGGTGGAATTGCTGATAATCAATACAAGAAAAATGATACACCAGCATCAACTGGTACAGGTGGTGGTGTAAGACAAGCACCTCCAGAAAAACAATCAAACCAAGACAATCCAAAAGACCAGACATCACAGGTGAGTGAAAAGATTGAAGTATTACATAAATCAGATGTAAATAAAGTTATAGGAGCAATATTATCAGGTGCACAAAGAGTTGAAAAAGGAGTAGGAGATGTTTTAGGTGGTATAGGAGCAGGTGCAATAGGAGCAGGAATTATAGCAGCAAACGAAGCAGAAGAAGCAGTAGAAGAAAAAATAGGAGTTCCGAAAGGAGCAGTTGGTGGTACTGCTGACCAAGCGAGACGAGCTGGTGAAAATGCAAGTAAATCAGGCTATACAACTGAAGATGGAAATATGCAATTAGGTAATCCATCAATACCAACAGAAAATAAAGAGAAATTAACAAGTCAATTAGGAGCACAAAATAAACAAACTAAAGTAACAATAAGAGAAAAATCTAATTATTGTCCATCATGTGGGCAAAAAAAATCACCAGAAATGAAACGAGATTACCCAGAAACAGAATCACAGGGTTCTTTATGTCCAAGTTGTAGACAAGACAGTCAAAGAAGAGAGGCTGATGCAAAAGGTAAGAAAGAGTCTGAAGCCATTGCAAGTGGTCTACATAGAGATTTAAAGGAAAGAATGGGTAAACGTGGCATTAAAGTAGAGAGATACTAGTAATTATTTAAGAAATCTTTATATACCCTTTATATAAAGGATACCTAGGAACATGGTCAACGAAGACAATTCTAAAGAACAAGTTGAAGCTACAGAAGTCGCCAAAAGCGATGATGCAGAAGTTCAACGAGTTGAAACAGAAAAATCTTTCCAAGAAACTGTAAAATCAGGTTTCGATACACTGACAGAAGTTGTTCAATCTATCGCTGAAACACAAAAGGCAACGCAAGACACCTTAAGTGGATTAGACAACAGATTGAAGGCTTTAGAGACACCAACTGACTTGCCACTATCCCCAAAAGGAACAGCAGCAAGTGACGATGTTGGAGCAAAGGTAACTGTACCAAAAGATCCATATCCACAAGGCGTACAAGCTGGACTGGACGATGATCGAAATGGTGAAGGTAAACCAGCTTCAGACAAAGGTGGTCTCAAAATGCAGAAGAAATCAGAAGATGATACAGAATTAATTGAGAAAGCCGAGCACACATTTAGTACCGAAACACCTCGACCAAATGCAGCACTAGAAACTGTTGATAAATCCATCAAGGATACATCAATGATTTTGAAAGATGCACGAGCCGAAGGATTTGAGGGACTAAGTAACGTAGCAAGGAACATTCTTAATGGAAAGTATTACGTGCCTTCAGACGATGAAGTAAGAGGTTTCTAAAATGGTTCAAGTCAAAACAATCGATGAACTAGAAGCACTCTATTATGGACACAACCGTAACCTTCTAAGAAAAGCAGACGCACCTGTGACAACTTCGACAGCTGGTACATTTAATGCCATTTTCGGAGCATACGCATGGGCACAATTGAACCTTGAGGCAAATGCTTTTGGTATTTTACCAAAGTATCCTTGGGACAAGTCTGGTTGGAGGGTCATCACAGCTAAACCAGTTCTAGGTACTACAGCAAGTGGAACAGCTAACAACAACACAGTGTTAGGTGGTACTTCAGAAGGTGGTTTAATCGCAGATACTATCAAACCAACACTCCAAGAAATTGATGTACGACCAAAGACAGCACAACTGCCTTTCAGTGCATCAGAAGTTATGGAATGGTTGGCAACACATAGTAAAGACGACATTTGGGGAGGCTTAGGCTCACTCAGATTATTTATGGCTGTGCAGCACAAAGAATTCCTTAATAGAATGTTACTAGCAGATGTTGAAGCAGAAGCAGCAGGTGCAAGTGGAGCAAACACTGGCACTAAAGACTTCGAGACACTAGATAGAATCGTTTCAAGCAGTGCAGAAGAAGGAGTAACAGGTGGTTCACACGCTAACCTATATGATCCTTGGGCTGCAAACGCAACTATCGATAGAGATAGTTCAACAACCTTTGACTCTACAGTAGAGTCAGCATCAGGCACTATCGGAACAAACGGAGTACTTACTGATGATACACTAAGAACTTTCCTCAGAAAGATTCGTATCGCAGCAGGTAAAGATCCAAACGTTTTCCTAGGTTCTCACGAAGTTTATTCTGAGATACAGGGCTTATACATGCCTTCTGTCAGGATTCCAAATCCTTACGGTGAAGCATTAGTACAAGTTGATGTAAACGGAATTCAAACATTCAAGGGAACTGGAGTCGGCATTCATGTCGACAGTATTTACGGAATACCTTTCATTCCATCAAAGGACGCACCAAGCAACTCAGCCGACTCAGACGAGATCGGAAGATTATTTGCTTTGGACACCAGCGATGCAGAAGGATATGGTTATCCAAGAATAGGAATTCAGATCGCAATACCTACCGAGTACTACGAAGCAACTCGAAGAACACCAGCCTATCCATTCGTAAACAACGCCTTTGTAGAAAAGGGAGTTTACAGAACAATGGGAGAGACTGTGTGCAGACACTTCAAATCACAAGGTAAGATTAGAGATATTAAACTTTAGTCAAACCAAAATCTTTTTTTTTTAAACTTATATAATAGTAAATATAACATAATGAATGTTAGTATACATTATTATTATGGGAATTATCGGGGGACTGATGATTTATCTTCTTAGAAGAACAAGTAAGAATGATCATTTTGGTTTTTCATTAAAATGCCCACAATGTGGATATCATAAAGGTATACTAAAATGTATTAACTGTGAAGATAGAAAAAAGGATAATTGGAGATAATCTTTATATGGACGAACGAAAGAAGCACAATATGATAGTATTCGGTGGAGACAAACTGGCAAAAGTAAGAGATATAGTAATTATACTCCTATCTGGTTCTATTCTGATAGAAGCCATTACTGGGATTGAGTTATTAGGCTCTTGGTGGAAGTAATCTTTATAAGTCTTTAGATATTTCTAATATTAATGGCAATCACAATCAGTGCATCAGATTGGACAAATGCTAACGTGAGAAAGACACTCTCATGGCAAGCTGCTTTGACTTCAAAGCTGCGAGTATATGCTGTCAAAGTTACCTTCGGTAGTGGAGACAACTATGCAACGGGTGGTGTTTCTGTTGACCTTAAACAGGGCAAGAGAGTTAAAACACTGGTCGCAGTTATTCCTACATACTCGACTTGTTTACAAGAAGTGAGATATGACAAAGCAAATGAGAAGATCCAGCTATATAATGTAGGTGGAGGAGCAGAAGCTAAATTTGTTGAAGTAACAAATACCAGCTCAACTTGTGCATCTAAAGTATTCGAATTTCTAGTCATAGGCTACTAGAGTCCAAAAAGCCACTTTTTTTTTCTTAAAGTTTATATATGACAGAGTTAGATGATACCTATGGTAGAACTAAATCACAATGTAGTATCCTTTAACTCAGACACACTTATAAAAGGTGCACATGGTGTTCTAGTAAATGTCTATGTTTCAAAGACTGGTTCTGGAAGCAATAAGGTTGAATTTAGAAATGGTACAACTGCAAGTGCACCAGTAGAATTCACTATATTCACTGCAGCACAGGGAACTTATGTAGGTATTAACAGAAGGTTTGAGGAAGGAATATTCGCAGATTGTGATGGTAGTGCTGAAGTTACAGTCGTCTTTAAGTGATATCTTTAAATACAAAGTAAAACTATTCTATATATGGCTACGACATATTGCTCTGCAGCAGATGTTTCTGATTTTCTCAGAATCCCCATTACTGCTACTAGTACTCCTAATACGGCACAGGTTGAAAAAATCATCAATCGAAAGGAGGAAGAAATCGAAAGGAGAATAGGACATGCTTGGAGATCAAAGAAGGTAACAAGAGAAGTTCACGATTTACCACTACTTTATACTTATGGTTGGGGTACACCATTATTCTTACAGCATAGAAATATTTATGAGTTCAGTGCTGCCGAGGGTGATAAGATAGAGATATGGCAAGGCTCTTCTTCAGAATGGGAAGATATTCTAGGAAGTGGTCAATGGTATGATGTAGAATATGAATATGGTAGATTGTTCCTTAGAGGTTTTATATTTTCAATTTTAAGAAAGAACAGATGTAGAGTAACATACAGATACGGTGGTGAACAGTTTGCAGGTGATACAGATGTACCATTAGATATAGCAGATTGTGTAATAAAAATGACTTCAATAGAATTATTAAATACAAGTTTCAGAATGGACGAACTCCCAACTGGTGGCATGACAAATGTATCTGAATCCAAAAGAAAGTGGGAGGAAGATATTGAGAAGTGTATCGACAATAGAAGGGAAGTGTTCGTCATACCATGACCAATAAAGTTTTTGATTATTCTAATCTAGAAGATCATTATGGAACACTTGCAGCAAAGCTGTTAAGGAATCGTGGATTTACTGCAAGAAAATATAAAGGTCAAGTTAAAGTTAGAGTACCAAGAGGTATAGGAACTATTAAGGTAGAGAAAGCAGATACATTACTATCATTGATAAAACGTGTAGAAGCAATGCATCAGCCAAAAGAAAGACTATATGAAGAACCACCAGATACAGCAGTATACAAAAAAAGTGGTCAGTTTCCAGATGAAAAATTACCAGAGTATTATGGAAGATACATTTTACCTGCAACAGTAAAGCCTAACATAGACAGAATTAAATCTTGGGTACAACAAAAAAAGTTTTTGGGAAAAACTCAAGAAGACCTATTAGAAGAATACAATGAATTAAAGGGTAGGGAACAAGATACAAGATTAACACCACAACAAAAGAGGGACTTGATAGATTCAATAGCGTTTAAAATCTCAAGAAAGATATGGTATGTAGGAAGAAGATCTGCAGACTTGACAGATTGGGAGTGGAATGAAATGACCAAAAGAATGAGACCTAGAAAAGGTTCATACAGTAGAGGAGAAAAGTGGAAGGGTCGTAGTTTTCCATACACACAAGCATATATTTACACGAGTGGTGCATAATGGGAACAGCAATCTATGATGCAGCAGATACAGTAATATCATTGATTAATGATAATTGGACTGCTGGTAGACTTCCAAACATACAAAAGGCATGGACTAAAAGAAGCGTAGGTTTCGGAGACAGTAGAAGCCCACAAATTATACTTACACCAAAGACTGAAAATGTCCAATATTTCGGACTTTATGGAAGTGACTTTTGGCATGATGTAACTCTGGATTTGGACATAAGGTCATATCAAAATGACTCAAGACATAATAATATAGTAAAAGAGGTACAGAGAATAATTAAGGCTAATATACGTGGTGGAAATGATTATACTGATATCAGGGTGGTTTCATCGTATTCCAGAAGCCATTATATGCGTAATATGTTCAATCATATAATTACCGTATCCCTGAGAAAACTAAACCCTTAATAGGTAATCTTTAAATACAAACAGACACAAACAGTATATATGGTACGAACAGGTGCATATGCATATGTCAATTATGGTTATGAAAGCACATTCGGTGGCTCTGCTACCGTTAATAAATCATTTGGGCTTAAGACAGCCGTTACTGGTCTCACTCTTGGTACAAATAGGCAACAACTTTACAGATTAGGTCAAGTAGAACCTCATAAATACGCATACGGAACACAGTCAGGAACAGCATCATTGGACTTTGTATTAGGAAGTATTACTTCAGGTGATATTTTTAAGTCTATTTACGGAGCACCTTCTGGAGCTGGAACTGCAGCATCAAACCATATTTATGGAGATGATACAGGATCTGGTTCATCAAAAACATTTGTGGGTCAATCATTTACAACCGAGATAGGATTTCAGGGAGAAACTGATTATTTAATCAGAACATTAAAAGGCTGTATTTTAAACACATTGGGAATTACTGCAACAATAGGAGATGTTGTTAAATGTACAGGAGACGTTGTATTTGGAAAAGAAGATGAACCAAGTAACTCATCAGGTGACTTTTCAGATGACGCAACAGAAGATTCTCAGCCATTTACATTTGCTAACGGTCAATTTTCATTAAACGGTGTAGTACAGACACAGATACAAGATGTAGATATAAACTTTGCACAGAATGGAGACTTGCTTTATGAAATAGGAAGTAACCAAGCAGTAGCAGGTATAAAAAGAACATTAGATATTACTGGTAGATTTAAGGTTGCATTAAAGGATAAAACTGCAATAAACACGCTTATAGCCCAATTAAAGGGAGCAAACTTTAAGGAGACATGGGGAGATAAGAACGCTGGAACACCAGAATTTAAATTAGAATTTACTAATGGATTATCTGGGGCTGCTTTAAGAAGAATATTGATAATTGGTAGAGGCTTAGCAATAGCAGACCATAACGTAACTGGATTAGAGCCTGTAGAACCAGTATTTGAAGAGATAAACTGGCAGATAAAATCAGCCGAAATACAGGTAGTAAATTCCGAATAAACCAATAGGTTTATAAGTTCATTATTATTAACCTTATTAATGGCTATAAAAAGCTTTGATTTCGATTTTGATGGCACACCATCTACCATAGAATATGAAGATGATATTACATATGGAGAATTGGAGGCAATACTTCAAAACTGCATAGATTTATCAGATATGGCAAAACCAAAGGTAGATATACCTAAATACAGATTTCAAATACTATTAAAAGTTCTACGAAAAGCACCGTTTAACGTTGGCGATGCCGTAGCAATACGTAACCTGAAAAACACACAGGCAAACAAAATCATGCAGGAGGTCATGAAAGACTACCCTTTACAAAAACATTTGGGGGCGTGGGTGGAGACGTTTACAGGCTTACAGAACTCAGAAGAGCAAGAATCTCAATCTATTACGTCTGTGCAGTCGAGTTTGGCTGGACGAAAAAACAAGTAGACGAACAACCTTTAAGTCATTTAAGAGACCTAATTGCAATTATGCAAGAGGAGAGAAAGAAGGAGAATGCAGAGATGAGTAGAAATCAGCGTAAAAACCTCAAGAAATCTTTTTAAAGTATAAGGTAAGATATATAATATGAGCTCACAAGCAGATGATGATGCAGAACATGAGGCTAATGTAGACTTAAAGGGAGTAATTAAGGACTTAGCAGATCAGATAGACATCTTAAACAAGGCACTAGCAAAATTCTCACAGGGAATGGGGCAGGGAAGTAAAGATTTCCATAAAACTCATGGTGAAAAACTTGCAGAAATAGCAGCACAGGGACGAATGGTTCAGCAAAACATGAAACTTAGAAAATCTCTTCAAGGAGCTGAAACTTCAATGGATATGTTTACTGGTATGATGAAAAAAGGTGTAACACCAATGTTGTTAATGGAAACCATAGGCAGAAAATTAGGTGGTGTAACAACAGAATTTGACGATATGAAGGCAAAACAAAAAGCATTTAACGATTTCAATGAAAAACATATGACAAAAAATCTAGGAGCAGATGTAAACAGACCATTACTAGAGCAGAAAAAGCAATTAAAGGCAGATGCAGACGAATCAAAAGAAAAATATGATAAAAATAAGGGTAGTGAATTTCAACAGAAGTTGACTTCTGCTATGTCCCGTATGGGAAAATTTGCAGACAAACATGCACAGGGAATGATTATAGGTGCAGGTTCGGCAATAATATTAATTGAAATTTTAAAGAAAGCATTAAGTGCTTCACCAATGTTCCAACAGATGATGAAGCTTCTTAACTTTGGTATAATGATGGTATTGAGACCCATCGGTGACTTTTTCGGTTTCTTATTCAGACCAATATTAATTATGCTACTTAGAAAGTTCATCATACCTTGGTATACAAAGATGTACCCAGTAATGATGAAAATGGGAAATATTATAGGAGAGAAACTATCTGGTGCGTTTGAAGCATTAGCAAAGGGAGATGTAGCAGGTGCGTTTGCAATATTGTTCAAAGATGTTGACTTTAAACAGATATTAACAGATATGACACAAGGAATAAGAGATTGGATAGATAATACTAATTGGGAGCAAGTACAGAAAGATATAGGTGCTGCCTTAATAGCATTAGGTACAGGTATATGGGAGTATGTATTAGAGCCGTTGGGATCATGGATATATGATGAATTAAAGAAATGGTGGGAAGATGGATTAGATAATGCGTATGCCAATTTCAGTTCGTTTTATTTCATAGTAATGAAATGGTTTAAAGATGGTGTAAAAGGTATAGAAACAGCGTGGACTGACTTTTGGGACGGTATATGGAAGTGGTTTGATGATGGTATAACAGGTATAACAACTACATGGAATGACTTTTTCACTGGTATAAAGGATTGGTTTATTACAGGTATAACTAATGCACAAGTTGCATGGGGTGACTTTTGGAATATGATTAAAGATGCAATATGGACAGCCGTTACTGGTCTAGGTGGAGATAATAAAAACAACAATAATAATAATAATCAAACGGATAAAGAACCTTGGAATCCATTTGGTTGGATTACTGGTGCTAAAGGAGCACGTATTACAGAACCTATAGCAGGTGTTGGAAGAAGTGGGCAGAAGTATTTGTTTGGTGAGGCTGGTAATGAAACAGTCGTACCTGATGACCAATTTGGTGGTGGAAATATAACAATCAATATTCAAAATATGTCAGGTTCACAGCAAGACTTAAATAATCTTAGACAGGTAATATTAGATGTGGTACAAGAATCAAGTGCACGTAGAGGTAGAGCATAATGGCATCATTATTAATTTATAAAACGTCTGGAATGCACATAACTGGAACTCAGACTTGGAGATATGAGATAAACAACTTGGGAAGTATTAATCTCCAATTAGACCAGCCAGTAGCTCCAATGCCTTTACCACAAGAAAGTGCAGAAGAGAATGTTTTAGTTAAAATGGAGGGAAACACCAAGACAGTAACAGTTAACTGGAAAGTGGGACAGAATTTTCCATATCCTAAAAAATCAACGCAGAGTAATATAGGAGGTGGGGAGATACAAACCGATTATGAGAAATTTTATGATTCTACAGCACCAAACTCACCAATAACATGGACTGATTTGGCATATACTGAACCAGAAGATACAGTATCATGGCTGACAAATGATTTTGAAGGTAAGAATTTATCAGATACATTTACATTGGTATTAGGTCATACATCTCTTGTATTTGAGGGATTTGTTACGAGAATGACTGCAAGTATAGATGGTCAAAGCCCAGTTGTTTGGAATATGGCTATGACATTCATAATAGGTAATGTTATTTCAATGAATGAGTCAGATGCACCAAGTGAGCCAAGAAATGTGAGTTCACAGTTAGTTGATAATAATGGTGTTGCACAAAGTAGTGGTAATACAAGAATAAAACTTGCATGGGACGCACCAACAGATTCATCTAGTGCTGTAACACACTATGCAATCTGGGTAAGAAAAGAAAACGAATCATTTCATGGTAGTCCAACCAGAACTGTATCTAGAAGTACGACATTAAGAGACGCTGAATTAGTAGCTCACGTTACAGGTAGTGGTTCTCAATATGAAGTATCATTCCATGATAATAGTAATTATGATATTGCAAACTTTGTAGATGAGAATGGGGCAGCGTTTGATGTTGAAGACTGGCAATTAACTTCTGGTGTAACATACTACTTCAAAATTGCAGCAGTTAACGAAAACGGTGGAACTGGGTTCAAATCGAATGAGCAAACGAGTCAGATGCCATAATGGCAAATCATGTAAGGCTTTATGTTAACAACAAGCCTGTAGAGTTAATAAGATCTGTTGTTGAAAGAAACGGTACAAGGGCAGTTGATACGGGTAATTTCACATTATCAAGAAAATATACAGTAACAAAAGGAGATAAATTTCAATACATACAAGATGTAATAAATCCAAAGTATCTGGTAGGACTTTGGAATATGGAACATAATACGAGGGACGAATCTGGATATGATATAGACGGAGATGAAACTACGTCTGGTGCTCCAGAAGGAGAATTTAAGGATAAGGCAAACGGATATGCATATAAAAACAAGTCGGGTAATACTGGAAGACCTATTAAAATTCCCAGATCTGGACAAACAACAAATTTTGACCATTTAAAACTTGATGGGCAGTTTGATATTATGATATTGGCTGGACAAATTAAAGGAACACCAGCAAGTTATACTGGGTATTTCTTAGGAAAAGGAAGCTCATCAACATCAATACAGATAAAGACTACAGCACCTGCATCTAATAGTAGTGATGCGATGGTTGTTACTGCAGTTTTAGTTATAGGTGGGTCTACACACACTCTTACAGGTACTACAAATGTTAACTATTATGGTGGAAATACATATGGTTCGGGTGGTATGCAGAATTTTTATTGGATTAGATTAAAGAGGGATTCAAATAACCTAGTATCTCTCATAGTAAATAATAATGTTGAAGATACAGAGACTGTTGCAGGTGACTTTACAACAAATGATGATTTATACATAGCAGGAGATAGGGAAGGTAATAATCCATTAGAGACTAGTGCATATACTGCACAGGTAAGAATTTATTCTGGATATTCTGTTACTGATGATGAGTGGAATACTCTTAGATCTGCAAGAAGATCTACTGAAATAATGAAGTTTGGTGGAACTGTATGGAAGATAGATGAAAAAATGACTCATAAGGTTTGTTATTGTAAGGGGTTATCTGATAAACTTCATAATGTTACAATAAATGTTGGAAATTCAAATTATCCTACATGGACTACTTCAGATTCTAATATAGTTAAAAATGAATATTTTGGAAAGAATGGAGAAGAGATATTAACAGATCTAATTAAAGTGTATGATTTGGGTCTAAAAGTTGCAGCACCAAACACACACTTAGATACAGAATACGAACATTATCATGCAACTGGAAGTATTCTTGATAATCTTACTCTACTTCATTTAGCAGATGGTACACAAGCTGCATCATTCCATATAACTCCTAGAGGAATTGTATTTTTAGAAGAAGATGATATATCACATTCTGAAATATTATTTAGGCAGAGTTCTTTATCAAGATTTTCAAATTTTGGTTATGATGATACCAATTTGATAACACAAATAACCTTGTATGGAGCTATTCAACAAGTATCTGGTGTATTGAAAAACACAGGTAATGATTGGGCTAATAGTGTTACTACTGGATATGGTTATCAACAGACATCAAATACAATGCGTGGAAAACCCGTAACCATTGAAGTTACAGACCCAGACGGTACTCAGTTAATTAATCTGCATGAAACAGGGTATGCTGGTTCGTATGATGCCAATCCAAATCTTAGTCATAGAATATTATATACTGGAACTTCTGGTGGTGGTGTTATAGGTCAACCTGTACCAGCAGATGCTAGTAAATATAGTGGTGGAAGTTGGTCAGCAGCAACTGATCAGTTTAAGGTTGATTATCATAATAAAAAAATATATCTTGGTGCTTCAAGTTCTTCTAATAGTAGTGGTGGTGCACCATTCCATATTTCTGGTCAATATTATGTAATAAAATATACATATTATGATACGAATGATTACAAAGCTTATTATACATTGAAAGGTGGAACATATAACACTGTTGGTGCGTATTCAAAAACATGGCATATTTCACAGTTTGCTGGAACTTATTCTTTGGCTTCAGTTGCGTCACAGATAATTAGTAAAATGGGAGACCTTGAAAGAAGAGTTACAATAACAGTACCTACATTAGTAAATCATATAAGAGAAAATTATGAAGTGAAGGTGGTAGACCCAGACCATGCTGTGGGAACTGAAGATAGTTCTGGGACAAATAACGACACTCCTATACAATTATCTGTCAAAAGCATGAAATTTTTATACCCCGAAGGAATCACAGTCATAAACTGTGGTGAGCATATGTTTGATTCATTCGACTTGGATAAGGCATTCAGTGAAGCCCATGGACAGCAGAAATCTAATATAATCAGTAGTCCTGTTTAAGTAATCTTTAAATACTCTAATTGATCTAGATATACTATGATAAGTCTAACAGAAGGAAGCAAGAATAGACCTCCTAAGAATATTGACCCAAAGAATAACATCTGCCTAGTACAGACTTGTACTGACGGCTCAAAACACTGGTTTTATGGTAAAAATCTAGTAACCAATGACGGAGACATTTATTATGCTCAACAATCAACATATACTGGAGCAGGAAGTGGTGCAGGAAGTTCAGTACCAAGCCCAAACTTTTTCGCATGTACAGCAGTACTGCAAAACCCATCAAGTGCAGACTCTAGTGGAAGCAACGCCTTTAAAGATGATACATATGCTCAAATTTCAAACCCTATTCTAACTGGAACGGCAACATCTGCATGGTCAGCACAGGCAGTAGAGACAGCTTATCCAAAAGCAAACGACCAAGATGCAGATAACTCTGGAAAAGGAACAGATATTGTAACTTATAAATTTACATGGACTACTGGTCAAATTGACACAAGTGCAGGTAACGCTATTACTGGTGGTGCTATTGTAGCAACAGCAGACGTTACATCAAGCAATGGAAACGTTCAATCAATTCCAAGTGGTACAAAACTATTAACAAGATGGAACTTTGCAAGTCCAGCATCATTCCACAAAACAAGCACAGATACTTTAACACTATACGTAAATCACACAATGACAGGTGTATAGACCTATGTCTATATCTATGTCAGGAATATTCACTCTTTTGGAGAGAATCAATCTACGAAATACAGGTAGTGCTGGATTAGATGACAAAATCAGATTCGGTGAAACCGTGTGCTTTAAGCTACATTCGATAAAAGATAAAGTAGAGAAGTGATTTAATGGCTCGAAAGGGTTATGGTCGTCCAGCAAGTTTAGTTCAGATAGCAGGATCTGGTACAACTTATCCTGATGACGGTTCAAGTCCTGTAGGTTCTAACGAGTGGAATGCAAACAGAGATACTACTGGTATTTTTGGATTTACTAAAGCAACATCATCAATATCATCTAACAATGTTAACGTAACAGATTCTTACATTGAGATAACTGGTGGTGGAGATATTCATACTCTAGCAGCAGTAACAACAGCACTGTCAACAGACTATTATCCATCAGACACATCAACAAAATCATATGCAGAAGGAGATTTATTATACTTAGTAAAAGCAGCAGGTGCAGGAGCTACAAACTTAAAAAATCAACAAGGGGGAGCTGGAGCAGGAAAGATTACAACTCTGACAGGTGGAGATAAAGCATTAAGTGCAACCGTACCAACAATTCTAATTGCTAGGACTATAGGTTCTAACTTAGAATGGGTTGAATATGGTGGTGGTACAGCAAGTGATTTAGATACAACAAACTTTGCATCAGGTATAATTGATACCGATATATCAAGTGTTGCTGGTACAGATACAACAATACCATCAGCAAAAGCAGTAAAAACTTATGTTGACGCACAAATAGCAACAGAAGACACAATAGCAGAATTAAACGATACAACAATTTCAGGTGTAGGCTCAGGAGAATTATTAAAATGGAATGGTTCAGCATGGATTAACCAAACATTAACAGAGGCAGGTATAGTAGATGGAAACTTGGGAACACCATCAGCATTAGTAGGAACAAACATCTCAGGTACAGCAGCAAACTTAACAGCAGGAGTAGCATCAACAGCCGTTACAGTTTCAAATGATGCAATAACAGGAGCAAAGATAGCAGACGATGCAGTTGACAGCGAACATTACACTGATGGCAGTATAGACTTGGCACACTTAGCAGCCGATTCAGTAGATGGTACAAAAATAGCAGACAATGCAATAAATAGTGAGCATGTAACTGCTGGATCAATAGACCTTGCTCATATGTCAAGTGAATCAGTAGATGAAGATAATTTACATATTTCAAACTCTGGAAATAACGGAGAATTTCTTTCTAAACAATCAGGTGATGCAGGTGGACTAACTTGGGCAACAGTACCAGCAGGTTATAATCAGCCAACAATAGGAAGTACAGCAATTCCTTCTGGTCAAACAGTATCTACATTAGCAGGATTAACATTAACAAGCCCAGTAATTAATACACAAATTACAGGTTCAGCACTTTTAGATAGCGACACAATGTCAGGTACAAGTGCAACAACAGTCTCATCTTCAGAATCAATCAAGGCATATGTAGATTCATCAGTAGCATCAAATGTAACATTAAAGGGAGATTATAACGCAAGTACAGATAATCCATCATTAGATGATGGTAGCCCTATAGCAGGAATAAAGGCAGGAGATCATTATGTAGTTTCAACAGCAGGTGATTTCTTTACAGAAACATTACAGGCAGGAGATTCTATCATTGCAAAACAAGATAGTCCTACAACATTAGCACATTGGATAACAGTTAATAATAACGTAGTAACTCCAGTAGTAGGAGCAAATATAGCAAACGATGCTATTGACAGTCAGCATTATGCAGATGGGTCAATAGACAATGCACATATAGCAGACGATGCAGTGGGTGCTGATGAATTAGCAGCAAACGCAGTAGTCAATGCAAGTGTAGCTTCAGGAGCAGCAATAGATTATTCAAAATTAGCAGCATTAACAAGTGCAAGATTATTGGTAGGTAATGGTTCAAACGTAGCAACTGGTGTAGATGTAACTGGTGATGTAACAATTAGTAACGCAGGAGTTACAGCGATAGGAGCACAGAAAGTAGTTAATTCAATGGTAGCAGACGATGCTATCGGAGCAGATGAATTAGCAGCAAACGCAGTAGTAACAGCATCAATAGTTAATGACGCAATAGATGGTACAAAAATAGCAGACGATGTTATTAACAGTGAGCATTATGTAGACGGTAGTATTGACACTGCACATATAGCTGATAATCAGATAACATTAGCAAAATTGGCAGGTGGAACAGATGGTAATTTAATTTCATATGATGCTAATGGAGACCCAGTAGCAGTAGCAACTGGAAACTCTGGTCAAGTATTAACAAGTGCAGGAGCTGGTGCACCACCAACATTTGCAACAGCTTCAGGTTCTTGGGTAGGAACAGCAACAACAGATTTAAACATGGCTGGTACAGCAGACGCATCTAAAGGAGATATTATTGATGTAAACAGACTAACATTAAATATTAAAGCACATACTTTTGATGCTGACGGTACAAACAACGCAGACATAAGTGGTGAATCACAATTATACGTTAGACAGCTTAAACTAGCAAGTGGAGCAGTTGACAGTAACAATGACGGATTATTCGTCAGATTAAAGAAAAACGGTTCGAACGTTTATTTGCAGTTGGCGTAGGTGAAGTAACCTATGGCGATAACCTATCTTAGTGGTGGAAGGGTTCAGGGAAATTATGTAGCAGGTGATACAGGTACAAGTCAAAGTTATAGAATGAATGGTGCAGTAGGTGATTTTGTTGGCACTAATATAACTGATGGTTCACTAACATGGACAGCACCAACAGGGGATCGTGGTGGATATACATCATCATACGCATCAGATATTCTAACATGGGATCTTGGATCAGCACTTGATGATGATGATTGGGTTATACGATTTGAATTAGATTTTACAACATGGAATCCAAATAACAGTGCATATTCTATGAATGGTTATGCAATATGGATTGCTGATAACGCAACAGCGACAAATGACACATCATGTGATTGGGCTTCAATAATGGGTTATCTAGCACAGGGAAGCAGTTTTGTAAATCATATTGGTAATAGAATGAGAACAAGTGCAAAACCTGAAACAGGTTTTTCAAATGGTTCAGCAGATTGCACATTAACTTCTATATCTGCTACAACATATTATTGTGAAGCAAAGAGAAATGGAACAAGTTTGACATTAAGTATGACCACAAATTCGGATTATACAACAAGTGCATCAACTAACACAATATCAGGTGATGATGCAACAGGGTTACGTTATCTAAAAAGTTGTGCGTTTACAGAATATAGAAGTAATGGTGATCCAACTGGTTCATCAGCAGGTACAGTAAAAAATCTAAAAATTTGTAATGGTACAGGTACGTTTAGTAATGGTGCAGTAACATATACTCTAGCAGATGTAATAAAAACAACAGATGATAAAGCAACATTAATCGATACTAGCAAATTAGGAACAGATGGTAATTGGACAACAGTTACAGCACTTACAGCAGATACAAGCACAGCAACACCAACAAATCTAGATACTGCTAGTTGGGATTGTAATGGTGGCAGTAGTGATACGACAAAAATATCACTAACAAATGCACAGATATTTCCGAAAGATAGTAGTTTTACATTTTCAACATGGATTAAACCCTCATCACAGCAGACAGCTTGTCTTATTGATGATGATGGTGGAACAAACAGTGTTATTGTTTTTGTTCAGGGTGGTGGTACAGCATTAGAATTTACAGTAAAAAAAGATGGAAGCACATCAGTAGGTACGGAAGCAAATTATACATTTTCATCAGGCAGTTGGTATAATATTGTATGCACATTTGACAAAGATACAGGTACAACAAAATCATATGTAAATTATTCAACCACTGTTCAAACTGCTACAAATTCAAGTGTAGATACCTGTGCAACAAATACAGCATGGAAAATGATAGGAAATGGAAGTGAAACGTATGGTGGTTTGATGTTAGAATCAGCAATTTGGGATAAGGTATTAACTGATAATGAAAGACGTGATCTCTATTATGGTGGTTCAGGTGGTTCAGGTGGATCAGCAGGTGCAGGTAAAAAGGCTAACACTATTGCTTCTGACAATTTAATCTGTTATTGGAATGGTGCAGATGTGTCAGCACCAATAACTAATGGTGGAGCATCTAATAAAGAGTTACCAGCAGGAACAAGATTTGAAGAAGTAGATACGAGAAAAATATATAGGAGATTTGTTGGTGGTTATGATGCAGGGATAGGTTCAGATGCAGATTGGACAACAATAACAGATTTAGCTATGAACAGCACTGTATCTTCACCAACAGGTCTTGGAACTAACTCATTGGTTTTCAATGGAAGTACCACGTTACTCAAAATGGACACATCAGGTAGATCAAGTCTATTCCCTGTGGCTAGTGATTTTTCCATGTCGTTTTGGCAAAGTCAAACTGATCAAGCAACAAACGGAACATCACAAAATCAACCCTATATTATGCCAACTGATGGTTCTGGTATGAGATGGGAACAAGCCTATAATGCAGGTATTTCAGGTGGTAGGGTGATGGTAGATCTAAGTGATGGAAGTAACACTTGTTCTACTGATGCAAATGGTGTAGCAGCACATGGATTAGTAGATGATGATTGGTTTCTTTGGATTTTTACATTTGATGCAAGTAACGGAACAGGCACATTATACAAAGGCAGATATGGTACAGATTCCAATGTTTCACAATATAGAACATCAGGCACTACATCATGCACAGGTGCACCTGACGATTCAATGTATCTGATGGGAACACTATCAACAGAATCATATGGTAATCCTGACGAAGGTAGAATGAATGATATTTGTATCTGGAATAAAGTTTTGACTTCAAGCGAAATGCATGATATGTTTAACAGTGGAAGTAATAGTGCAGGTGGTACAGCAAAGAAAGCACCTGATGTTAACAAATCTGCTATTAGAGCATATTGGGATTGCCAAACTGCAACTGCACCTGTTAAGAATTTAGCAGCAGGAACTAAGTGGATAGAAAAAGGAGTGGCAGAATAATGGCAATTAAATATCTAGACAGTAAACGAATAAGGGGATTGGGCTTAAAAGATGGAATAAAAAAAATGAATGGTAACACAGCTAATGCTAATGCAGGAACATCATATCTTGTCTATAAACAGATTACAGATCTTAGTGAGGGTGATGTTGTTTCAGCAGCTCTGATTGATATTTTAACAGCTAGTGATTCAGAAATGGCAGTAGGTCTTTACAGCGATAGTTCAAATCAACCTGACCAATTATTGTATAATGGTGTTTTAACACCTACAACAACATCATCAGGTGGAACATTAAATCTTACAAATGGTGGTTCAACTGTTTTATCCACTATTAGTGTAGGAACGACATCAGATACAAAATGGGTTTTAAGGTTTAAGGCAAACTTCGCAACATGGGCAACAAACTCATATTTTCATGTTTGTTTATCAGATAATGATAACCCAATCACTTCATCACAAGATGAGTTAGGTGTATTATATAGAAATGATTCCTCATCAAATAACTTTGGTGTTCATACAGTAGCAGATGCAAACCCAAATAGTGTGAACAGTCAGGATCAAGAAGTGTGGTCAACATCAACAGGAACTGATTATTATTTTGAAATTATTAGAACATCAGCAACAGCATCAACAGTTAATAGATACACAGATTCGACATACTCAACAATAGCAGAAGATTCAAGTGGAACTGTATCAGCAAGTTGTAGTGGATTAGACAGAATAAAAATAATGGCTAATAATGCAACAAATACAACAGGTGCAGTAACAATATCAGATATTAAATTTTATAATGATACAACTACTACAAAATCTGGTAAATGTATTGGTAAATTATCAGATATCAGTGCAGGTCAGGGGCAGGTATCATATACAACATTAAAAGTTCCACTTGATGCAACTTATACAATCCCTAGTGGTGTAACAAAAATTTGGGTGGCAGCTTTTCCAAAAGATAGTATGAATTTTCGTTGTACCGTAAGTAGCTCAGCTTATTCATCTTCAGTTTTTCATACATCAAGCCCATCACCAGCAACACTTTCTGATGATTGGACAGATTATTCACCATATGGAACGTGGGTTATGAAAGATGATGCACTAATTTCAGGTAATGGTCAAAATGATCTTCGAATGGGTGTTGAGATCAATGCAGGTATAGTAGATGAAAAAGCAACATTTATCAAAGCTAACGTTGGAACAGCAACTTGGTCTTCACTTGCCTCCAGTGTAATGCCATCAGTTGAATCTTCTGTTACAACTCCTAGTAATCTTGGTGATGATTATTGGAGTTTTGATCATTCCGATACAGATGGAATACCCCCATCAGGAGAAGCTGAAAGAATGGGTGTAAATGCAAACATACTTGGTGCTGAAGATTCAAGTGGAGTAACAGTAAGTTGTTGGATATATCCTACAAGGGCTTTTTCTACTCGTCAGCAAGGGCTTATAACAGGAACTGGAATACCTGACGGAAATAAACTTGAAGTACAGTTTCAGTCTAACGGTAATATTGCTTGTGGATTTGAAGATACCGATGGTGGTGCAATAACTGTAACTTCAGCAGCACATGGTATGTCACTTAATACTTGGTATAACCTTATAGTAACAGTAGAAAATGCAACATCAACAACAGATGCAAAACTTAGTGTTTATATTAACAATGTATTAAAATGTTCACCAAACGATAAAACTTGGAATGGTAAAGTTCCACAGGGTAGGACATGGGGTATAGGAAACACAGCAAATAACAACGAACAATGGTATGGAAAAATCATGGAGTTTGCAACATGGAACAAAGCTCTTAGTAGTTCAGAACGTGCAGAGTTAAATGTATCAAACGGTGCATTAGCAAATACAGTTGCTACTGATAACTTGGTATCTTATTATGCAGGTGGTGGTTTCACTAATGATTTAGGAGCATCAAGATGCGATCTTGCTGAAAATACAATCTTTGAAGATATTACAGCAAGAAAACCATTTTTCCTGCAAGATAATAAATGGAGATATGGATCTGTGAAGGAAGCATATACAGCAGGTGGTTATACAGGCTCATCTTATATTAATCTGACATGGTTATATAATGGTGATACTTGGTCAGCAGGTGCAAATTATAGTGAATCAGGAAAAGGAATATTTGGTGCATCATTTGGTGGAAATAATAAAATATTAGCAGGTGGCGGTGGCTCTTCTGGTGGACATACACACGCAACTTTCAAACATGATGGTACATCGTGGTCAAGTGCAGGAAGTTGGTCAAGTGCTAGACCTCTAAATGAATGTCGTGGAGGTGCTGGTGATAGTGACGGAGCAGTGTTTGTTGGTGGTAAAAAATCTGGTAATAATGATTCTAATTGGACTAACAAATATAATGGTACAAGTTGGTCTTTCTTCAACGAACCCCCACAGTCAATTCGTAATGGTGGTTATGGTGGTCATGAATATGGTGGAATATATGCAGCAGGATATAATCAAAGTGGAAGGTCTATGTCATTTGATGGATATAACTTTGCAAATATTACAAACTGTCCTATAACAGGTCATGCAGGTACAGTGGGTGCAGATTCAAAAGATAATGGTGTTTACAGACAAGGAGAAGATTTTTCTCAATGGAATGGTTCATCTTGGGCAACATTATCAAATGGATTAGCAGATTCAGGTATGGATTCAGGTGGTGGTGGTGGAACACCAGATGCTATGATAATGATAGGAGCTCCAGCAGCAACAAACCCTGTGGAAATATGGAATGGTACTACTTGGTCAGTTGGTAATGAACCAACAGCAACTTATGATGCACCATCAAGTAACGCAACGGTGGGTGCATAATGAACGATATTAAAAAATATACAAAATTAGGTGTGACGAAGATTCGTGATGTCAGTATATTAGAGAAAGATGACATGAATGAAATATCAACATTAACAAGTGAATTACAACGTGTCTTTGAAGTAAAACAGTTATGGAGAACAGAAACAGAAATGAGATATTCGGTATTAAATGATACTGCATTTCCAACCCCAGCTTCTAAATATTGGCAGTGTATTAGGGAACAAAATTCATTTTGGGAAGAGTTGGTAAGAACATCACTTGAATATCAAAAGACTCAGGGAGAATTGGATTTGTTAGAATTAGAATATGATGAGATAAAAGGAAAATCAAAGAAGGCAAATGCACAGCGTAAGATAAAAGATGCCGAAATAAAAGAGAAGCAATTCTTATTAATGAATATGAGATTACAAGCACATGATAGGGTTCGTGAGATAAAATTGTGGGAAAAACTGAAAGATGAACAAAAATCAAAGGCAGACTTTAATATAGAAGACGTTAATTCACATCAGATTGAATCATACGCACTACGTTGGGCTAAAGAACCAAACCCACACGCAAAAGAAAATCTTGAAACATTAGAAAAGGAGATGAATCTTGGCAATTAAATATTTAGCAGGGGAAAGAATACAAGGAACAGCAGCAGAACGTGCAGCGTTGACTACAGCAAATTATGACGGTACTGATTATAAATTAATTAAAAGAGTTCCAGTTGGAAGTGGTGGAAGTGATGATATGGACACAGGAACTATTGCAGCAAAAGATAATCTTATGGTGATTTGGCATAGACTTAACGATGGAACAGCAGATGGAAAAATGACTTTCAATGGTGATGGTTCAAATTCAAGTTATACAAGAAGATATGTGCATAAAAGTCAGAATGGATCATTAGATGAATATAACAACGTTCAAAAAGAAACCGATAAAATGAATGTATATTACAATGACACAGATCCAAATTTTGTTGTCATGTGGATTAAAAACAAAGCAAGTGATCCAAAAGTAATGACGTATCAGGCTATAGATCAGGGTACAGAAACTGTATCAGGTGGAAACAACAGCAAGCTTCCTAAAGCTCATATTGGTGGTGGTGTGTGGAATCCATCTTCACATTCAGCAATAACAAGAATACGAATAGAAAACAGTGGCAGTGGTAGTTTTGCAGAGGGATCAGAATTGATAGTATTGGGTTGTGATGATGACGAAACAACCACAACTGGTGCTAATGCAAGTCCACCACATACAGATGAGGTATTTTGGAGATCAATGGCTAGTGAAACATTATCTAGTGATTCTACGGAGATTAGAGTTCCAGCAAGTGGATCTGACTTTGACCCAAAAAAATACATGATGTTTTCTTTTCAGGGAAGGCAGGGAGATACAAACTCTAGAGATTATTATTTGAGATTTAATGATGACAGTACGAGTAATTCATGTAATTATATTCATTGGGATTCAGGACTTTCTGATGGTGAAGGTGGTTCTACACAGGGTTCAGGTAATCATCAGAATGGTGCTGATAATATAAAAATAGGAGTTGGTGGTGGAGAAGGTCGCTATGTAGTAGCAACTGGTTTTATTTTGAATTATTATGATGGTACAAATAAATCTGATAAATTAATAATTATGAAAAGGAATAGATATGACGAAGATGCATCAGATGGAATAGATTCGAATACTTGGTTATTTGGAAAACAAACAAAAGACATAGCGAATCAAATTACTAGCATGAATGTAAAGAGAGATAATTCTGGTAGTTATCTACTTGAGTCAGAACATACAAGGTTTGTAGTGTGGGGTAGCGACTAATGTCACAATGGAAAAGAATTGCACACGCAACTGCTGGTTCAGGCTCACCTACAACATTTGATACTGGAACACTTCCTACACCAGCAGCAGGTGGTCATTATAGGGATTTGAAAGTTGTTTTATATTTAAAACATAACGCTGATGCTTCTTCTGACAATACAAATATTAGACTAAATGACGATGACAACGACAACAGATATACTTGGGCTATAACCGACAGTTTTGAACATAATAGTCATGGTGAGCGTGTTCACGCAGATCACCAGCAAGATTATAACTATATGCGAATTTCAAATAAAGATGGACATGGAGCTGGATCACCTTGGTTATATGTTTTTTACATAACAAACCACACTGGTTCAGGGTTTGGATCTCATCTATTACAAGGACAGGGTTTCACTCATTATCAATCTGGTAAAAACCCACGATTTGCTGATGCTAGTGGTACTTGGCAAATATCTTCACCAATAACTAAGATTAATCTTATGACAAGTGGTAATAGCAATTATTTCCAAAGTGATTCTTCTATTACTGTTTTTGCAGCAGAAGAACCAAGTGGGTCAAATTATCCAAACTTAACTAATGGAACAATCTTTGAAGAATCTGATACTGGAAAACACTATATGTTTGACGGCACATCGACATGGAATGAAATAACATGACGGAGGATATTGATGACTCACCAAATAGTAAAAAGACTTACAGAGTTTCTACTAATAACGTCCCTACTCAACGCAGTTTATTTTCTAGTCCTAGTACCTTGGGCTTTTTTTGTTATTGGAATGCAGGGAGAACAATTCAAAACGTGGCTATGGCAGGGATTCTTGATAGACCTAGCTTTGGGTTATCCTGCTGGTAAACTATTGTTATACTTTAAGGATAGAATACATTCGCTTTGTAGATTAGATGAGGTATAATGGCTAAGGTCAGACCTGTCTTTCAGGAGACGGCATTTCAAAGTACTGCGTTCCAAGACCAAGCATGGGGACAAGCTGCGTTTCAAACAGATGTTTTTCAGGGAGTAAATAAGAACCATCGACTGTTTCAGGCAAATATTTTCCAAGACGACTCATTCACAAACCAAAAATTTACTATGTCAGCAGTGTTTGATACACTTGCAATACTTATCAAGATAATAAATGAGACTGTTCAATCAGCAGAAGATAAGACAAAATTAAGAGGATTGGTAAAACTAGCCAATGATTCTATATCTGTTCAGTCATTTAGAAATAATCTTAGACAGTTAATTGTACATGTGGCAGAAACTGCAGAGATAGGAGAATCACCAAACTTTGCAAAAACCATAATGAAGATATTTGATGAATCATTAGATTTACCAGAAAGTATAGAGAGGTATAGGGGATTAATAAGAAGTGTAGCAGAAACTTACCAAGTATCAGAAAGTGAAAACAGATTTAGGGCATTAGGAAGAGTTGTAAATAATACTCTTAATATCTCCACAGGAGCAACCAAACTATCTTCAATGATAAGGTCTGTAGCCAGTACTGTAAGGGTTGGATTAAGTGACTTGCGTGTATTCCAACTTGATGTATTCCAGTCTGTATTCCATCAGAATGTAAATGAGGCTATATCTCAGCGTGGAAGAGTAAGGACTGTTGAAAGCATAGTACAATCATCAGATTCACCAACAGTAGCAAGAGGATTAACAAGGGCTATCAGTAACACAATCAATATATCAACAGTAACTAATGTAGCAAAATCTATAGGGCGTATAGTGACAGAGGGTGTTAATGTCTCTACATTCAGAGAGAAACTAAAGGCATTAACAAAACTAGTTGACGATGTAGTACAATCTTCTGATTCAAGTAATTATATATTCGGAAGGGTAAAGACTGTCAATGAACTATTACATGTAAGAGCTAAGAAGTTATTCCAAAGTGCATTCCAAGATGATGTATTCCAAAGTGTAAAGGAATTTGTAACAGTTATGACAAAATTAAGATTAATAAATGAAACAGAACAAATAGCAGATGGAAGAGTATACCTAAGAAGTATTATTAAACAGATAGCAAATACTATTCAGACTGCCGAATCTATTACAAGATTAAGGTCATTAATAAGATTAGTAAACAATGACTTACATGTATCAGATTCATTCGCAAGACTAATGACTATGTTAAGAGTGCAGACAGAACAGGTATCCATACAAGTGTTCAGAACAAACCTAAGAGAAATATTAAAGACAGTGTCTGATTCTATTCAAGTGACAGAGTTAATAGTAAAGATTCGTGGATTGAATAGAATAATAAACAATGTAATAAACATGACATTTACACAGGCTCACGCATCTGGATTTGTAAGAATAGCACCATCTATGATACTTAACATAGCAGAAACTGCAGTTCCAGCAAGAACTATGTTAAAAGTAATAAGCAATAGTATAAACATCGCAGAGTCGTACATAAAGGGATTCGTAAAGACGATAGAAGAAACGTTACAGATGTCTACAAACAAGGTATACCTAAGGTCATTAACAAGGTTGATAGGAGAGACTATACAAGTACAACACTTTGGATTAAGACATAGACTAAGAACATTAAAGAGAATAGTAACTGAAACTGTAAACGTTGGAGATGGATTTGTTACATTAAGGACGTTAATAAAATCAGTATCTAATACAATAAATATATCATTAGGATTTGTTTGGGGAAGGAGTATAACACAGACTGCTGGAGATGTATTACAAATTGCAACAAACACCAACGTTGCTAGAGGATTAAGTAGAACAATAAACAACTTCGTACACATAACATTACCAAGTGGATTGAATTGGGCATTCCAGCATAACATATTCCAGAATAACGTGTTTGAGATTGGTTATGAAGGAATATCAATACGTGGTCTTACTAGAATAATATCTAATGCAGTGCAGTCTTCTGAGACATTAAGAAGAGGATTTGCTATAATACTAAGTGATGTTGTTCAAGTAACAACCACATTCTCATATGGAAGAGAGTTATTAAGAATGATAAACAATGATGTAAACGTTCAGGCATTCAGAGCAAACCTAAGAAGTCTTGTGAAGATAGTAGACCTTGATATTGAGATAGGCGAATTAAGAACTAGATTAAGAGGAATGATAAAGAGTGTAAGTTCCACCATAGAAATAGATACCATAACCAACGGTGCAAGAACCATGTTAAAGACAGTGAGTCATGGAATAGAGATCACACGAGAAACATTAGAGGAAGCAAGAAGAGGATTAACAAGAACAATAGATGAGACCATGAATGTGTCTACATTCAGAGAAAGACTAAGAGAATTATTGAAGATAATCGATGATGATATGGAAATATCTGCAACAGCAAAGACAATAGTAGGAAAGATTAAAACAATAACAAACACCATAAACATAGGTATATTAAACTTATTCCAAAATTATGTGTACCAAGACAATGTATTTACAACGGCTAGATATGACTTTGTAAAACTTATGACACTCAAGAGAACATTAACAGAGGGTGTAGAAGCAGAAGAAGAGAGAATAAAATTACAGACAATATTAAGGATTATTAATAACAATGTTAACATACAGGTATTCAGGGAGAGATTAAGAGCAATCTCAAGAATAATAGATGAGGGATTGTCTGTATCAGAAACAATAATCAGGTTGCGAGGAATATTCAGGTCGATTGAAGATGTAATAAACCCAACAGAACAGAGGGTTAAATTAATGACGATGTTGAGAAGTGTTGATAATACAGTTAATGTAGGAGACGCTAGAGTTGCTTTGAGGGTGTTGCTTAGAAGCATTACAGAGGGTGTAAATGTATCCACATTCAGAGAAAAGGTAAGAGTAATAACAAGAGTAATAAACAATGCATTACAAATATCACATAACTACAGACTAGCCTTTGCAAGAACATTCACAGAGTCTGTTGAAATAACAGATGGACGAGTATTCCTCAGAACATTATTAAGAGTGTTTAATGATGCTGTTAATATTTCAGACATAAACATATTCGTAAGGTCTATAATAAGAACAATCTCATCAACTGTAAATGTAACAGAAAGTATAGTAAAGATCAGGGACATATTCAGAGTGATTGACAGTACAGTAAACATAGTAGAATCAATAGTAAGACTACGTGTGTTAATAAGAATGTTTAATGAGGGAGTACATGTAGTATCATTCAGACAGAGCCTAAGAGAATTATTGAAGATTGTTTCAGAGTCTGTTGATGCGTCAGAAATAAGATTAAGAATAAAGATAATGACACGAACTATTAATGAATCGTCAGAAATAGTAGATGTCTATGCATTGAAACGTGTGTTGACAAGATTAATAAACGAAGGTATGAACGTCTCTACATTCAGAGATAGGTTAAGAATAATAGTAAGGTCTATAGATGAATCATTGAATATTTCTGAATCAATATACAAATTCAAACACATAACCCCAATCATAAACGAAGTAATAGAGATGGCTCATACATTCTCTAACCCGATGGGTAAGGTATATGTAGTAATATCAGGCATATCTATCGGAGAAGCTAGGTTAAGAATAATGAGTTTATTGAGAGTTGTTGATAAGAGTGTGGCTATTACAGAGGATTTGTCTAAATTACTCCAAGAAGGATTGGTCAAGACCTCAAGGGCTATGGGAACATTTACCAGAGGAAAGACAGTCAGAGTATCAGATAAGACGAAAGATGTCAAATTACATGATAAATCCAAGACTGGTAGATTGGCAGATAGGATTAAGAATATAAAACTATTTAAGAGACGAAGAGGAGTAAGAGGTGTATAGATATGTCACAAAATCTAACCCCAAGAGACGTGGAATATAGAGTAAAGTCTGGGAGCAGGGCTACATTAGAACTCACAGTTAATGATTCAAGTGGTACTGCCAAAAACCTGTCAAATACAGTAACATATGCAACTGGTGTCTGGAAGGTATGGAAACCAGACGGAACTTTAATAATAAACGGGGCTATAACATATTCTGACAGGACTAATGGGAAGGTAACATATGCTTTATCAGCAACAGATACAGTAATAGCTAATGCAGGTAATTGGACGGGAGAAGTTGAACTATTAAACTCTTCAGGAGTGATGTCAGAACAAACGAAATCTTTTAATTTCACCATAGAGGAGTCATATTAATGGCAGATATTATAAAAGTAGCATCTGGAACATGTGAGGAATGTGAACACAATCATGAGTCTCATAAAGGTAACAAAGGTTGCAAGGTTCAAGGGTGCGATTGTAAGAACTTGGGCACTTGGTAGTTGCGAGTAAGCCTTATATATGAGTATGTGATATACATACCATGTTAAAGTTAGAAGATATAAATGACGAAGTATACTTCCAGTTTAGAAGAGCCCAAGTAGATGGGTTGGGTACTGAAAGACTTGGTCAAATTCATGTCTCAGATATAATTAAACCATGTATGAGAAATGTAATTTACAAGAAGACAGAACCATCTTCAGGTGTAAGTACTGAAGATATAAAGTCATTATACTTTGGTCAATGCGTACATAATAATTCACAAATAGCCGATAAAGAACATCATGAGATGTTCCTTGCATATGATTATGTAAAAGATGAGTCTTTAACATATGAAGAGGCAAAGAAAATACCATATGATGACCCTAGACAGTTAGATATTATCTATGGAAGTCTGGACGATTTGGTAAAGGTGAAGGGTGAATGGGTAATCACTGATAAGAAAACAACGGGGAGCATTGATTACTTCAGCAAGGCTAGGTCAAAGCCTAGTGAAAGCCATGTTGATCAGATCAACAGGTACAGAGTTTTACTAAAGAAATGCTATAATATAGACGCAGAACGTGGTGCTGTAATATACATTTCCAATAAAGTGGAGTCTGATAAGAGGGACAAACCAGTGGTTATGTCATTCAAATTAGATCCAATAGAGGGGACTCTTGTGGACATGATTAAGAAAGCAAGAGAAATCAAAGAGTCCCTGACTAAAGGTACTTTACCAGAAAGAACAAAGTGTTTTCTCTGTGACGGTATGTGTCCATATGCGACAAAATGCTTCGGTGATAACAGGAGCAAATGGAATGGAGAAGATTAAACACGTATCACCAGAATGTGTAACACACAGACATTATGATTGTCCTGTAAATAAAACAACTATAAAATGCCAATGTTTATGTCATAAGTTGATTGGAGAATGAAGATATATTTCCATGCCAATAACAAAGCAACCTTAAGGTCATTACAGGAATGTGGTGTGAAGAATGTACTTGTTTCTCATAAATATTCATATGCTAATATAGATAGTTTTTCAGATTGTTTTGAGAATATATTTGTGGTGGCTGGGACTAATGATGACCCGAACAAATACCATGAATTTCTAAAGGAGAATAAGGAAAAATATACTTATGCAGCACAATATCACATACCTGATAACATGAGTAGAACTATAGATTTTTGGAATAAAGAGGTCTCTCAACATTTAAATACCCTACCAGTACTACAGGAGGACTTTACAAAACACCTTTCTCAACTAAACCTACCAGCAGGGTCTCACATATGTATAGGTAAGATGAAGGGTAGATTTGATACCGAAGATTCTATTAGAAAACTCCCTACCAATAATAAGTATCATGGTTTAGGTAAGGGTAAATACATAACAAAAGATGCATTTGATAGTATTGATACCAGTCTGTGGATTTCGGCAGCGATGTCTAAGAAGTGTGATATGTGGGGTGATAATTCTTCTATACCTATGAAGTTTAGTGAAAATAATAAGACGTTTGAACCAATTCTTGAGCACTATTGTGATAAATATAAGGAAAATATGGAGATTGTAGGTATAAACAAGCATGGTGTGAAGGTTAGGCATTATTATACCATGCTAAAACTACCAATGGTTCTGTATTACATGCCTTTATGTAAGCATTTGAACTGTTATTCAGATAACTTTATTAAGTAAGAAGTTTAACTGTTATATAATGGCAGATGATCTATTTAAAATCAAGCCTGTAGGTGGAAAGAACATAATAGTAGAGGATAAAAGGAAGACAATATCTCCGTTTAATTCTGCTAAACACTTCAAGGACGCAAACATACCTGCATACTGTGACCAATGTATTTACAGGTCTATTGATTCAGGTGGTAATGGTAAGTGCCCAAAGTATGAGAAGGGTGCAGTATGTTCAATTAGAGATGACTATATTAAAATTATTAACATGATGGATACCAGAAAACCAGATGATGTAAAGGCTATGCTTGACATGATAGCAAAAATATCATTTGAAAACGTACTCATGGCATTAACTCAGGCAAAGATGGACGGAAATGTACCTGATAGAAACACAAAAAGTGAGATTAATACCCTATTATCAGTGATAAAATCAATAAATGATTTGAATACCAAGGTAGTTGTAACACAGCAGACAGCCCTTGATGAAAAGACTGGTGATATATCATCTATTTTCAAGCAGATAAAGGCTCAGGGAGTGTTGAAAGACGATGGATAATACTCTATTTCAATGGTTTCTTTGTGGCTGTTATTTGGTAGGTGGAATATCTATAGGTTATTGGTATGGTGAATGGAGAAATAAGAGAAACAAAAGAACAGGAACTGGTAGATGGGATTGGTCTAACAGGGGGTATAAATAATGCCCACTTTAGGTGACCCACCAGCAGCAGGGCATGAATATAGAGATGCATGTAAATCATGTGGATCTACTGAGGGAAGAACGTGGACTTATGGCTCAAATGATGGACATTCAAAAGGATTCGCAACATGCAAATCATGTGGTGCTGTGAATAAATAATGCCTAGACCAGACCAACAAACACTACAGGAGAGAAAGGACTTTCTGCAGACAGTATCAGAATGTGCAGAAACACCCAGTAAATTTAGTGAAATATTCCTAGACCATGAGGTCTTTGATTATAATAAGAAATATGTAGATTGTAAGGATAGATTCATTGTGTATCGGTCTGGAAGACAGGTGGGTAAAACCATGTCTACAGCAGTAAAAGCGATACACTTTGCATTCTTCGCACCTTTAATGTTAAAGACTATCAAACATGAGTGTACAATAGTAATAGCAGCACCTACACAAAATCAGGCTGGTATCATGTTCGATAGGATTAGAAGCCTTATAATTAATAACAAGTTTCTCAAGGGATATGTAGTTAGAAACACACAGACGGAGATGTGGGTTAATTTCCTAGATAATACTGGTATGAGTAAGATTGTAACTCGTGCAACTGGTGAACATGGAACTACACTCAGAGGTTATTCACCTCATTGTATTATTGCAGACGAATGTTCTTTCATTAAGACGGATATACTCAGAGCATTCTTGCCTTCAGGTATGGCAACTCTTGCAAGGGTGTGGTTGACATCAACACCATTTTCCAAAAGTGGTTATTTTTACGAGGCATGTCAAAATTCAAAACTAAAAAACCCAGACGGGTTATGGACAGAGTTTCATGTAAAGTCCACAGATAACCCATTAGTTAAGGAAGACCCTACATTCTTAGAGGAAATAAAGAGGTTAACTAGAGAAGAGTATGTACAAGAAGTTGAGGGTGAGTTCCTAGATATTGGTAATGCACTTATACCAAACAGTCTTCTTAGGGAAGCAGTACGTGATAAAAAACCAGAGGGTAAAGTAAGTTATTTCATGGGAGTTGATGTGGCACGTAGTGGAAGAGACGAAACTGTATACACAGTTGTTGGTGTAGACCAAAATGATGAGGTATATGTAGAAGATGTTTCTGCTGAAAAGCAATCAAATGTGGTAGATGTATGTGGTAGAATAAATGAGATGGTAAGAGATTACAAATTGGAGACAGTATTCATAGACGAAACTGGTTTAGGTGGTGGTCTAATTGACTTGGCAAGGGAGCAAGATATACCTGCTAGAGGAGTTGTTTTTTCATTACAGGAGAAGGCTTCTATGTATAAAAACTTGAGATTATTGTTTGAAAACCATAAAATAACACTGAAAAAGGTGGATAAAATGGTGTACCAACTATCATATTTAACAAGAGAATACACAGAAGCAGGTATTATGAAGATAAAATCTGAAGAACATGATGACTATCCAGACAGTCTTGTTTTGGCATGTAGAGCAGTATCATCTGGTAATCAATGGCATGTAATTGACGTAGGCAAGGGCTTACAAAAGGCTCTCTTCGGTTAACTTTAAATACTCTTAAATGGTAACACATATATGGCTGAATCAAAAATTCCAGACATAGCAGAGGACATACCAGAGATAAAAGACGAGGTTAAAAAACCAGTTGATAATAACGCTAAAGGAGAGGTAGTTTTAGAGAAAGCAGATAGACCAATGGATTTATGGGAGTCATTTTTAGAGAGAAGAAACGTAGAAAAAACACCACATCAGGTAGGAGTAGGTAGTGGAGATGCAAGGTTCGGTAACCCTCATGAAACAGGTATGGAACAAGATCCAGTAGATGACAAACAAACTTATATAGGAAAACCATCAAAAGAGAGTAATGAAGATGACAAACAATAACAAAATAACTAACACCAAAGTCGGAGATGACATTCACTTTTATATAAACGGTAACGAAGACCGTGGAATAGTAGTTAAAATGAACAACGAATATGTTACAGTTTTCAAAGAATCAACACAGGAATATGATGATATTCACATAAACGATACCTTTTTTATCAAGGATATTTTAGTTAACAAAGAATGGGATAAGATGGAAGATAATGAAAGATATGAAGCATTAGTAAAGATTCATGCACCATCACCAAGATATATGATGAAGAGTTGGGATAGCCTACCAAAAGAAATTAAAGAATTATTAACAAAGAACAATGCTATTGAAACCTCACACAAAGAAGGTAAGGACGATGACATGAATCATGTAGGTACAAGAAATTGGGACGATTCAGTGGATAAAGGTCTAGGTGGTACAGAACGTGCTACAGATCCAGACAGTGAAGCAGGAGAAAAAATAGAGGGAACGTCAACAAACCCAGATAGTGAAAGGGGTGGCGATGGTTCACAAAATATTTCTGCAGGTGATATGAAACAAGGAAAAAAACATAAAAAAGAACGTATAGAAACAAACCCAGAAATTGAACCAGACAAACACGGTCATGGTAAAAGAAGTGAAAGTCATGAAGAAGATAAACTTGGACAGGGAAGTAAGGGTTCAAAAAATACTGCAGGAGTTGATTACATGACAGAAGGTGGAGCAGGTATTGGAACTGGAGATGTTAAATTAGGAGAAGCAGCAAAATTACAAGATGCAAAATATCAAAAACAACAGATGGATAAAAAAAGAGAAGTGAGAGGACAGAGACGGTCAGAACAGACAGATAAAGTACCAAAGAAAGTTACAGAGGGTATGAGTAAATTAAAAGCATGGCAATTATGGTTAGCAAAAAGAGAACAAGAAATTATGAAGAAAACTAACAGACAAGAACTGGTAGAATATTTAGATGATAAAGAAAGGGGTGGTAAAGCATCTAAAGATGAAATAAAACATCATAAGGAGACATCACAGGCAAAGACAGTAATTGGATCTAAAGGTAGGGGATCAATGACAGAAAGTAATATGGAGAAATGGAAGTCATGGTTAGACGAACAAAAATCAAACACAGAAAGATCAATACACGGCAACGCTGGAAGAAATCCAAACGCAGGTGTTAATACCAACACAGGCTTTGACGCACCAAAAGATTACGAAGGATTCTCACACAGTGGAATAAGACCAGAACAATTTAAACATGAAAGAAAGAAACCAAAAGTTACTAATAAAGAACGAATTAATATTGGAAGTACAGCACCAACATCAGGTAAACAAGGAACTGGTGACGGTGGTAATCCATACAATACTAGAACACAGAACAAAGATACTAAAGGAAGAGCAGAATCGGGGAAGGATAGAAATTGAGTGACTTAAGTTTTACAGCAATGGTAGTATCAGGTTGTGCAGGATTAGGATTATTTGTAGGAGGACTGATTTAGATGGCAGTAGGACAACCAGAAACCAATTTGAACACATGGGGATTAAGATATGTTAAGAAGACTAGAGCAGCCCCTTCAGCAAAACCATCTGAGGGTATTACAGCAGGAAACTTAGTAGGAGATTCACCATCACAAAAAATAGAAGAACAAGTATCTTCACACGGTGGTAGACAGTCAGACTCTGTGGGAGATACCAAAGGTAAAAAAATAAAACAACCTGCAGAGACAGACCCAGATAGATTACAGGCAAGAGTTGGAAGAACAACTACACAGACAACAACTGGTAGACGGGAAGGAGCAACTTCTACTATAGGTTCAAAAGAAAGTAAGCAAGAACAACATGGTCAGAAACATTTAACTTCTGAAGGTAAAATATTAGGGGAAGGAGGTAATCCAAAAAGACAACTCGGTGTGGGAGAAACAGCATCACAAGATTCAGGTATACGATCACCAGAAACAAGAACTGGTAGGACAGCACAGGATAAACCAGCAAAAACAGGTGGAGAGGGTAAAACACATGGAGCACTACCAAAAGTAAAGGCAGAGTTAGACTTGGCAATAATCAAATGTAAACTATTAAAGATGAATAACATTCAAAAGGATTTCATAGAGGATAGTAAACCAACCAGACCTCAGTTCAGAAAAGATGATGAAGAAGATTATGGAGACGTAAAGGAAGAAGCTAAAAAAGATAGTGGAGACATTGGACATGGAGTACCAAAACCAGATGATGGAACACCTCAAGGTAAAGCAGAATCAGATAAAGAAATTAAAGATAAAAAATTAGATCATGTTTATAGATCAGAAGATATAGTAGATAAGGCAATCGAATTAATCAACGAAGCCTATGATGAGATGAAATCAACCGACTTTAGAAAACTAAAGCCAATCTATGAGGGAGATACAAAACAGGCTAAGAAAGACGCACAAACTGGTGAAGGTAGTAATAAACCAAGTAAGAGAGGAGATTTTAAAACTGATAATAGGGATCTGGAAAATAGTAGAAATGAAACATCAACAAGTAATTTAAGTGAACCAGCAAGTACTATGGATCAAACTCCAAGAGATTATGAAGTCACTTCTAGTGGAAAAGAGACAGGTAAAAAAAGAGTAACAAACAGACCAACAAACACATTCAGTCCTAGTCCTCATCAAAAAGAACCACAAACAAGTGTTGAACAAGCAGATGAGACAGCATGGGACGATGCTAATAGAAAATGGAATAAACAAGTAGACTCTACTAATTGGGGTAAAGATAGTGCAGGTAGCCTTGCACCAGAAAAATCTCCAGAAAGACAGGGTAAAGGTGCATTAAAAACAGACGGAGGCACATCTACAACAAGCAGTGAAGGTTCAGCAAATTTTGTCTACTCTGACGTAAAAGAAGCAGAGAAACAGAAGCAGTAACCCTTATATATTAAGTATTTAAATAAAACTCATGAGGAAGGACGATACTCACTATTGTATTGAATGTGGATCACAATTACCTTGGAGATATAAAGGCAGACAGAGAATATACTGTAGCCAAATGTGTCGGAAACTTTATACGGAAAAGAAGAAAGCAGAGACTAGTGGCTGACATCTATATAGACGGAGGGACTAGAGGCTCTCGAATTTGTTTGGTAGATACTACTGATCATAGGACTATAATCAAAACTCGTGGTGGAGAACCCACAAATAATGAACTTGAATATCTAGCATTACTTTATGCATTAGACTATATAAACAACAGGCATAAGAAAAACAATGTAACCATACATTCAGACTCCAAACTGGTGGTGAATCAAATCAATGGTGAATGGGAAATAAAAACAGATCATTTGATACCATTATACAATAAATGTATCAAAAGAATGACAGATAAAATAAAAATAAAATGGGTTAGGCGTGACTCTAATCTTGCTGGTATTATCCTTGAGGATTAGACTTTGTTGGGTAGGTTGATTTGCCCTCAGAATTTGCTTCATGATTCTGACTATAGTAATCTAATATCTTTTTAAAAACAACAGAATCAGACTCGTTCAAATCTCCTGTCTTGGTTTTCTTTACAAAGTTTGCAAACTTTCGGAATCTTTCTTTGTCTTCCCAACGTATACAAATTGTTGTGTGTGAGTTACCTATCTTTCTTCGTGCCATGTATACATTATTTGACTCTCATATATAAGGTTTTCTAGTACAGACCGTAGAAGATAGATGTTCTATTTATAGTACATTTATGTGTACAGATATCATCATCACCTGCAGTATAATATCCAACCTTCAGTGGAGGTGTTACCTTACCACCAAAACCATCATCACCATATATCTTTTCAGCCATTTTTATATCAACGTATAGTGGTTTTCCAATTTCATCTGCTGTTGTATTTAGGGCGTAGTACATAACAGATGCATTAATCCAAGGTTTATCTGCAGTGTAAATTGGATAATCTGTTATCTTATAATGACCTATACCTATCGCATGTCCAAACTCATGAGTTATGATATTTTGAACTGCAGTCATACTAAATTCTACTATCTTAAAAGTTGTGTTAACTTTCTCCTGTTCTAAAGTACCCAAATTTAATTCATAGTGCTCGGTTATTTGAAAATCATTTAAAAATACCACCACATGAGTATATTTATGATATGACTTTGAGAAATCTAGGAATGTATAACCAAGACTTCCACTATCTTGATTCGTGTATTCAAATGAAATTAATATATTACATACAGGAAATTGTGATGCATTCTTATTCTTATGATCTTCTAATGGGATTACAAAAATTGGCATTTCCCAGTTACCATTAGGCATTTGTTCATACAACCCTTTCTGCCATAAATCTATTGAGTTATACGCAGCATTAATAATACTATCTCCTTTACTACTATACAATGGATCTGGTTCAAATATACAAATAGTAGGATTGTCTGCATGTCTTATGCCTAATGAACTATATTCATCAGCGTTTGCAAATGATATCAAACTAATACATATCAATAGGAATAAACATACTGATAATACTATTATCAAGTTCATGTTTTTTATTTATTTTTTTTGTATTTAAAGATGTGTTTAGAACATTTATATATTAACTGTGCGAGTAAGACTTATATAAGAGTCTTAGTATAATATCTTATGGGTAAAAAATTATCAGCAAACTATAACAGTAGTTGTAAAGTTTGTGGTGAGTCATGGGATAAGGGAGAAGAGATATGTTGGGACAAAGTTGCTGGTAAGACAGTAACATGCACAGACGTTGATTGTTTCTCTCATCAGGGAGGAAGTTTATCGTTTGCTAAGAAAGCATTCGGAGACCCAACAAACATAATCATAACCAGAGTACCCGAAGTACGTGTAGAAGAAGACACACATATTATAGGTGGTTTGTGGAAGCAATATTTTGTAGAAGCACACAACCTTACCAAGGAAGTATACCCACAAGAAGATGTGAGTAGTGACCGTTTTGGTATGATAAGACAGACAGTTCTAAACCAACTCGTGGCAATGGCTGGTGTTGTTGTAACAAAGAGGGGTCAAAATGACTGATAGTAAAACCACAAAGGATAGAAGAGAAGAGAAAGAGTCTCATAAATTAAGACAGGAGAATGCTGCATTAAGGAAAGACCTTCTAGACTTGGTTATAAAACACAATAATGTGTTGGACGCAATATCCAAATTGGGTTTAAACCTTCAAATAATATGCAATCAAAGTAAATTTGCTGCGAGTAAGGCTTAAATACTTCATTAACTATTGATGTATATGTTGAAAATGATAGCAGCACTTGCTCTATTTTTAGTTGCAGGTGTTGGAATTTCAAACGTATTTGGTGAAGAATACCAAGTACAAGTATCGGGAACTGGTTTCGAGCATGGATATCTATCTGTTAACAGTGGTGATACTGTCACCTTTGTTAATGTTGGTGTTGGTACACATTGTATTAGTGATCCAACTGCAGAACCATATACAGAATTGAGTATGGTGGTTCTAGAAGGCAACTACCTAAGTCATTCATGGACTATGACATCTGGTCAAACTTTTTATGATAGATGTTGGAACGACTTTGGAACTGTTGTAGTAGAGGTTACAGGAACAGAAACCACTTCAGATAGCGACATGGACACAGCCCCAGATTATACTGGTGATACTGATGTTTTAGCACTTCAAGCAGACTTGGCAGAAGTCACACTTGATTTGACAAACGCATTGGAGACCGTTGGTATATTACAGGCACAGGTTACTGACTTGCAATCTCAACTTGCAAATGCAGTGGTTGATGTTTCACCGTACACAGACCAAATAGATTCATTGACACAGGAACGTGATGAATGGAAATCTTTGGCAGAAAATTGGTATGGTGTTGCATTGGAACAAGTCCGTGTAATGGTTGAAGTTTTAGGACTTTAATCACTCCACTTTTTTTTACTGCGAGTAAGCCTTATATAATAGATAGTGTATTGTAAAGTATGAACATTTCGAAAGTACTTGAACCTGCAGAGAGTAAGGAGTTTGAGGATTCTGTTTCCTTGAAAAAGGGTGACAGTATTACAATCCAAGGGTTCAAACTGAAACATAGTTCGAAATACAATTCAGACCTAGTTGAAATTAAAACAACTGAGGGTTTGAGACATAGCTATGCTGCAACGATCGTTGGACAGGCAAGAGGTAAAGATGGTAAAACATGGTGGGCTGATCAAGTCGCTAAATGTGTTGCTTTAGATGCTTCAGACGGTTTAGATTGCGTAGTTGTTGAACGTGAATCGAACACTAGTGGTAACAAAATGTTGGCACTAGAGACTATAAAACCTGAGGCTTAGTCTAACCTCTATTTTTTTTTGATATACTATGGTAGAATGGGATAAAGATTATCACGAACGTACTGGTAAGTGGAGACCACTTGTTGAATGGAAAAATAAGCAGGGTAAAATTAATCCAGAGCACCCAGAATATGAAAAAAGACTCAAGGAGTCGATGAAAAAAATAAACCCTTTTTGTGAATCTTGTGATACAACTTACAACCTAGCTGAACCTTGCATACATCACTTACCTGACGGATATAAAAACGATATGAGAAGAAAGGCTTACTTTAAAAAAGTGAAAGAAAAGAAAACGGACGATACAAATGCCAAGCAGGGCTCACTCTAGACTAGCGAGTAATCGTTATATACTAGTGTAGGTACTGTATATTAGACAAAAAATGGTTGATGGAAAATTCGTTAACATAGATCTTTATGATCTAGGATTGAAGAAAGACTGCTCTATATACTTAGAGGGTTTGTTCGACATTCATTATGGTCATGTTGGTTGTGATGTTGACTTGTTAAAAAGGAGAGTAAAAGCTATCGTTAAAGATCCTGCTAGATTTACTTTGTTTGGTGGAGATCAGATAGATGCAATCAATATCTATGATAAGAGGTTTAACCCAGATATGGTAGACCCAACATTACATGATTTGAACAATCAGACTGCTGGTTTATTGGAAATATTACAGCCATTATATGACCAACATTTAAAACAAAAGCGTGGTAGTTTTGATGGAAATGGACATAATAATTGTACTAATGAATTGATATGGTGGTTTCTACACGGCAATCATGAGTATAAAATAAGAGAGTTAACAAGAGCATATCTTGAACAACATTACTGTAAGCCATATAATGTAGACTTTTTGGGAGCAAAGGCAATGTGTGGATTAAGAGTAAAGTATAAGAAAAAAGTACTAGCTGAATGGAGTATAGCCTCAATGCACGGATCAGGTGGAGGTCAACCAGAAAGCATGTTTAGAGATATGAAGAAAAATCAGAATGCAGATGTTTATCTATGTGGTCATTTACACCAAAAGAGATACCAACCAGAGATAGTTTTAGACTTTGATTGGAGTACTGGTAGACCATATTTTAGAGACATTCACTTGGTAAATGGAGGAACATTCCAAAACGCACTAACATTAGGGCATGACGGTTACATGGATAGAAAGAATGGATTTACACCTACCAACATAGGTACTGTTACTCTGGAGTTTAATGCTTCAGAAGGAAAAATAACAGGACATCTTGGAGGTAATTTGTAATGAAAAAGAAAGAGTCCAAGCCCAAAAGAAAGAAAGAGTCCAAGCCCAAAAGATTTGACCCTGTCAGACCAAACAAAGACATAGTAGATATGGCAATAAATCAAGATGATGGTATAAAGAGAGTAACTTCAGTCAAATATCAAATATTTGAAAGTATGAAGGAGGGTCAGGAATATGTGGCAAGTAAAGTCGGAAAGATTTTTCACATATCTAGAAGGAGAGCCCTAGAAAAGATGGACGAATTGGAAGAGGAGGGATTATTGCAATCCACATATGATCTCCTGCGTTTCGAAAAGAAGGACGGTAGTTTTTCAGTGTCAAAGACTAGAATATTCTCAAAGAACTAGACCGTATTTTTTTATCTTGAACTAGCTGTAAACGTTTAAATACCCCTTGTAGATTATAAATCCTGTTATAAAAGAAGAGCAAGAAACCTTAAGTACTAATGCCTCTTAGAGACCCTATGTTCATTGAATTTACGTGGAAAAATAAAGATGGAAAGACTTTAAAGACTTTAGTTGAACACACTAAGGCTCAAGCATTTATAAGTGCTTTTGTTGAAAGAGAGGTAGAACCACATGTGGCTATGCCTGACGAAGTCGTTTTAAGTAATCAGATTGATATTTTAACGCTACAGCAAAGGTAAAAGCTTAACATGGCATTCAAGCTTAATTAAGTTAATTTAATTAAGTTAGTTAGCTAAGTCTTAATTAATATTTAGCTATGTGCGAGTAAGCCTTTTATATCAGTAAGAGTATTATATCCTATGAAGTTTAATAAAACGACTGTTACTATATCTGTAGGTCAACATGCTCAGAAAATTTTTGAGGAATTAGAAAAAATAAGACCAAACCACATGAGTATGAGCCTATTCTTGGCAGTAATAGCAGAGGATTATGTTAAAGTACATAGCAAAAACACACATATAGTAGACTTTCTAGATAATAGTAACAAGAATTCCTTACCTATATTTCATGCACCAATTAAAAATTGGGCAATGAAGGTAAGGGAATTATCACCAGAAGAGTTCATAAAGCTACAACAAAGACATGTACAGTTAGCTAATTTGATTCAAAAGGAGAGTGAAAAGAGATTATGATGACAGATTCGGCAATAATAGATAGAATAACTGAAATACTTTCAAAACCATATTGGACTACTATAATAGACGCATTGAGACCAGATGATACTCTAACAATAGATATATCAAACCAGTTATGGGGAGATTTATTTCTGGAGAATGAAGAAGGCTTTCAAGAACTTGCTAAAGAAGCTGTATTTGCAGTAAAAGGACAGAGATTTACTGGGGTTGATATAAAATCTGTGTTCAAACGACTTGAAATCAAATTGATCTCAGATGCAGAGATACAGATGAATGATATAAACTCGACAGTAGAGGGTCAAACAATAGCATTCACGGCAATAATAATAGCTGCACAATCACCAAAGACATTCATAAAGGCTGCAACCGTGATGTGTCCAAACTGTTTTTCAACAGATAGGATAGAGTCAGGATTTGATAGAAAGCTTAGACCACTAACATGTTTCAAGTCTTCATGTAGAGGTCAAAAAATGGAGACACAAAAAACCAATTTGGAAACAGAGGATATACAAACTGTTTTTCTGCAACAACCATTAGAACATGCAGTAAAAAACTCACCAATAATATTACACGCAAAAGTAGTTGGTAAGCAAGTGGGAACTTCATTTGTAGGTCAAAAGAAACAGGTAGTTGGTATATTCAGATCTGATATTGATAATCAAAAGAAAGATTCCGAAAACGATGTGTTTATTGATGTGATATCAATGACAGATACTGAAGATGTAGACGAAATTTTTCCGACAGAGATAGAGGAAAGAGAGATTAGGGCAGAAGCCACGCAAGAAACTTTCATAAATAAGTTAATTGATAGTTATGCACCACATATTTACGGTATGGAGGACGTTAAACTGTCATGTATACTCCAATTAGTAGGGGGTGTTGACTCAAAAAAGAGGTCTGACATAAATATTCTATTAGTGGGAGACCCATCAATGGCAAAATCTGAGATATTAAAATATGGTAATAATGTGACACAGAAAAGCATTTACACTTCTGGTAAGGGAACAACAAGTGCTGGGTTAACAATTGGAATGGTCAAACTTTCCGATGGAACAATGATAGCACAGGCAGGTGTACTCCCCCTATGTAGCAATGGTTATGCATATATAGATGAGTTTGATAAGATGAATAAAGATGATAGAACTGCGATGCATGAAGCAATGGAACAACAGACTGTAAGTATAGCGAAAGCTGGTGTGAATTTGACACTTGATGCAAAGACATCTATTCTCGCTGCAGCAAACCCAAAGTTTGGTAACTATGATGACTCACTGGCTTTAATGGATAATATTAACATACCAAGTCCATTACTTTCAAGATTCGATTTGATATGGTTAATCAAAGACAAGGTAAGTCAGATGGAAGACAAACAAAAGGCTGATCATATATTAGACAGTTTCACAAACACAGATGTGGATAAGACATGTAGATTTACAGAGACAGAATTAACTGCATTTATTAATTTGGCAAAGAAAGAACAACCAATATTGGATAAAGGTGTGAGAGATGAAATAATAACAATATATCAGAAATTAAGACAGTCATCAAACACCCAATTTACAGTTGGTATAAGACAGCTTGAGGCTTTAATCAGACTTTCAATGGCACATGCAAAACTAAAGTTTAAACCAGTAGTGGATATTGATGATGTAACCGTGATAAAGGAACTGTTAATATCAATGTATCTAAATTTCGATATAGATTTGAAGGCAGGAGGCACACAGTCAAAACTATTCACTACAGGTAGAATGACAAAGGAACAAACATATCATCAGATATGGCAAGAGTGTGCAGACTCTGAAGGTAAAGTTGATATAACAGAGTTCATGAAGAAATTAGAAGAGAAGGGTGTAACTAATCTTGAGGCTACCAAACTATTTCATAGATGGGAAAACACAAACACAATCAAGTTGATGGCAGATGGGACGTACAAAAAAACAAAGTGAGGAAGTGTCTGAGAACACTAATATAGTAGAAGACACTACAGATAGTATGTCAGAAACTGTATTAGACTTGGGCATTGACCAGTTAGATGGTGTTGGTGCAGTAACACAGAAAAAACTTACAGAGTTTGGTGTGTCATCTTTACACGACATATGTGTAAGAGGTGGTAGAGAAATTTCTGAAATTACTGGTGTTACAAAAGCCAAAGCTGATCAATGGGTATTCAATGCACAGAAAATACTTGAAGATAATGATTTAATAAGAAAAAGTGACATGGGAGTAGTAGACTTGATGGAATATCAGGCAAATGCCCCTACCTTACAGACCAAATGTAGTGCTGTAGATGAACTAATGACAGGTGGTGTCAAACCAGAATGTACATATGAAGTCTACGGAGAATTTGGTTCAGGTAAAACTCAGTTCTGTAACACGTTAGCATCTCAAGCTTTATCAGAGGGTGAGAATGTAGTGTGGGTAGATTGTGAAGATACCTTTCGACCAAACAGAATACTTGAGATAATGAAAGCAAGGGAATATGTCACTGACAAACAAAGTATGGAAGATGCATTAAACAAAATAACATATTTCTATACTCCACAGACAGAAGCCTTGATGGGAACTATCAACGCACTGTCAAAAACAATGGACGAAAAGAGACCAAGACTCGTTATAATAGATGGTGCTATAGGTCAGTTCAGAGAAGAGTATCTAGGAAGAGGAACTTTAGCTGACAGACAAAATCAGATAGCAAGATTGATGACTCATTTGAAAAACATATCATATTACTACAAGACAACAGTAATATATACAAACCAAGTACAGACAGACCCATCAATAATGTTTGGAGACCCAGTAAAGCCAATAGGAGGTAATGTAGTGGGACACGCAGCAACATATAGGATATATTTCAAGAAATCGGGTAAAAAACGCATAGCAAGAATGGTAGATAGCCCAGAACACCCACAAGCTGACGCAGAATTTACGCTAACTATAAAAGGGATTGAAAACAAAGTCGATTGATGAAGGGAGATCAATCTACAGAAATTCACGGAACTTACTGCATTGCATGTGGTCATTATGACGAAGTGCACTTCAGAGATACCGACTGTGATTGTCTATGCCATGATGACTAGGGGATATTGCTGTTTTCAGTGTGGTCATTGTACCGATGAAGTTATAGCAGAGATGATGGATTGTAAGTGTAAATGTCATGGCTAAAAAATGCCCAAACTGCTTAAAGGAAAAGATTGAGTTAAAAAAAAGAAAGTGGTTTGGCGACTATTACTTATGTGTTGAATGTGAATATGAGTGGGAAGTATCTTAGAACATTTATATACTAGTTTGACATATAAAAACTATGTGGCTAGACCATCACTATAAAGATATACAACCATCAGAAGGTGTGGCAAGGTTTAACGAGTCGTTTTCCTGCATTGATGCCACATATTTTTCTTTATGGGGTTAATAAACGTTTGCACACCCGTCAGAGAATGCGTTCAAGTAATCGAAAAGCAGTTTTATGGTTGTTAAAAAATGGTTATGATGATATATGGCTAAAACCTCATGGTAGAAGACATGATTTAATCTATACGACAGGAGAATGGTATAGGGCACTTGACCTTTGGAATTTGTTCGATGGCATATGTTTTGACGATGTTGGTAGAATCATTCTTATCCAGATAAAAACAAATTCTTGGGCTAAAGCAGACCCAATCAAAGAGTTTTTAAATGATAAGAAGAATCTAATAGTACTAGTGATAAATGTGAAAGGTAGTGGTAAAAAATGGGAGGTGTTAACAAAAGAATATGACAGTCATAATAGGAAAAGGCGAAAAAACTGCTCTAGAACTGCTAAAGGAAATATACGGAGAGGACGTAGAGTACAAAACACAAGTACAGTTTAAAGATCTGATGAGCTACGAGTTCTCAGAAGACCTGTCTGAAAGACAACAAAAAGAAACTGTAGATATTGTGATGTTTCATCTCTTTAATCCAGTATGTGTCAGAGTACAGGGTGGTGACCACACTGGTATATTAAAATCAGCAAGAGACACCGTACAAAAACAGATGTTGGAATGGTCTAATTGCACCGTTGTTGATTTATGGTTTCATGATTGTCCAGAACTATTCAAGGAAAAATTAAATGATGAGTCCAGAAGAGAAGTACGTGAAGCACTCAAGAATTCAGGATTGCATTCATAATTGCTTCCTTATGTCTTGTAGTTGTATCAACGTTCTTTTCTAACCAATAATCTCCTAAATCAGCAATAACCAATTAACAATCAGTGTAACCCATTCTATAACACCATTCATAATAACCACTTTTAGTTGGTTCTGATGAAGGTGAACTCTGACCTAATGATAACTCTGGTATTTCTATAAAATCACCAGATGCTAATCCAGCAAAACCTATGACACCAAGAAGTATCACAAATGTAATACCTATTCCAAACTTCTCGTAATTCATGGGTACTCACCAAATGGGTTTCCGAAATGAGTATAAACATTTGAATTACAGGTTTTAGTCTGTGCCGTCATTGGCTCAACACATTTCTTCTTCATAGTAGTCGGTGGGTTTTCCGAATATATAAGGGTTGTTAGGTAAATTCCCCAAATCATAAGTATTAATAAACCAACTGAAATTGCTGTTTTATGCCTATTTGTAAAGTCCATCGGGCTCAGTTTTTGGCTCTCCTACATCTTCATCTTCTTCCTTCAGATAATGATGCATTAATGTTATTTTTTGTTGAAGTATTTTATCATTCATTTTCACAAAGGCAATTTCTATTTCTCCATAACTAATCTTGTCCTTTTCAAATGCATCATCTATTAAGGTATCTAAACCATTATAAAATGCATCTACTACATCTAATCTAATATTTTCTTCCTCACTGGTATCAGACATGCTTTATAAAGGATTCTCATACTATTTAACTTTATGCCTAACCTTACTGACAATAGCAAGAGTTATTCCTATAATAGGTATTAATTCAAGCAAATCTATACCATATATAAGAAAGTCCAGAACTATATTTTTACCGTATATCAGGGTATGATCATGATCACCAAAAAAGCATTCTGCAGCAGTGATTGTGTGTGGTATCTGGGCATATAATATAACGGCAGAGATTATCAGGCTCTTAGCCATATGCCTCTCATACCAGTCTAAGAAACCAGATATTCCCATAAATAAGAGAAAGTTTAATTATTAATAAGAGTTCTGGTTTGTATGACACATGATAATTGCCTATGTGACTTCAAAATAGTGGGCGAAGATAGAGGCTGCTACTATGATGAGACAGATAGATGTCTTATATATCTTCATCATCATGAATCATTAAGTGATCTTTATATGACAGTTCAACATGAAATCATACATTTTTGCCTTGCCAAGATAGAAGAATCAGACAGTATGGACGAAGACCAAGAAGAAAAACTAATATTTCATATGGCTTGGGCTGAAGAAATCTTATAGCGTCTGGGCTTATTTCTAACTAAACCATTACAACACGTACATCTTAATCTACCATGCGTCTTCGATTCTCTAACAAGATATTTTTTATTGACAAACTTAGCACAACCTTGACAATAATGATTATCGTAACCTATAAATTTTTCAAACCTTGAACAGACTCCGTTACACATCTTTCATCATACTTTTTACTTTTTTGTAACACTTGTCACATAAGGTTAGCCTCTCATGTTGGCATATTTTATCAAGGTTTACAAGACATATGTAACAAAAGGGTAGGGTCTCTTGCCCATCTTTTACATCGTATTGTATATTAGTTTCCATTTTCAACGAGTAAACACATCTCCGTCCTTTAATTCATAAACTGAGTTTGCCAACAATACCTCTTCTTCTATATCGTCATATATCTCATCTAAATTTTCTTCAGTTAACTGCCTACATCTATTATTTTTAATTAAATTAATCAATTTCTGGACATTAATAGGAACTAAATTAAATTCTTTAGACATTATCTTCATTGTCATTAAAGTAGCACAGTGATAAATGAATTTCTCTCTTTCTGTTAGTGTCATACTGGGTTCTTTTCCATATCCTCCAAATTTCTTAAATAATTTAACAAATAAGGTAGTTCTTTCTTATTCCAATATTCAGTTGGGTATCTACAATTAGGACACCAGCAAGATTCCCTTTCTTCCCGTGTAAATTCTTTAAGATCTGGACTGTCAGGGTCTTCCTTTATACCCTTAGGTATATGTTGTGGCATAAACAATAGTTTTTCCAATGACATAATATTTTTAATAATTTTTTCCTTACTGAAAGTCAGCGATGCTCCCCTATCTTCCTTTGCTTGTAATTTGTATATAACATCTCTGCATCTTTGTTCATACTCTAGTTTACTCAATAACTCTTGCATAGGTTTTATTATATAAACTTGTATATAAGTCTTACTCGCATGGGGTTAATAAACGTTTAAAACATATTACTAAAAAAATTACTGCAGAGACTTTGCTACTAGAGCCTTAAACTCGTTCACTACTTTATCTGCAGCCAAATCTATTGAAGATACGGTCATCAATCTTCTTCTACCAAATATACTCTCCATGTATTCTTTAGCACCCCATCTACCACCAACCAATATTACCATAATATGTGGTGTTGCTCTTCTTAGTTTAAGAAGTGATTTTGCTGTCATCTTCATATTTTGTGTTTTACTCATTTTGTAGTGGTTGTTTGAGTAGTTTGGAAGACCATCTGTAAGCATAATAACCAGTTTCTTTCTACCCTTCATCTTCTTTACCTGTCTTGCAGAGTAATCTAGAGCCAAGTGTGTTGGTGTTTGTGCACAATTCATTTGGTTGTACACAGATATTTTCTTACAGTCTTCTAAACTGTTTATATCAGTTATACCCACATCACCCCTATTATTACTAGACCAAATATTTGCCTTCATATCTATATTTGGATAATCCTTTACAGAGTCATATAGCGTTGCAACCAAATTTCTTACATGTTCTATTGAATAACCAGACATACTTGCACTTCCATCAATACTGATTACAATAGAAGCACCCATCGCATATCTTTTGTCTAAGAAGCACTTTGTTAGGTCGTACCCCCTAGCTTTATTGTCAATATATGTCTCAACATCTATCTCTTCACCATCATATCCTATCTTAGTCTTTGGTATTTCTGCCATTCTTCTAAATACTTTCTTAAGACCACTTGATATTGTTTCATTCACATGATAGTCTTCTTTACTTCTCTCAATCTTCATTGCATAAGAAGGTGTAGCGTCTATGTCTCCTCCATCACCAGCCATTGCGTCTTTAATATCACTGATTGTGTCGTCACCATCTGTCTTTAAGTCGTCTATCTTTCTTTCATATTCATCAGGTAGTTTGTTGTCTGCAATGTCATCAAGTGTGTCATCGTCAGTCTGGTTTGAATTATCCCAGTCGGATAACTTGCTAGAGTCACTGCCATCATCAGGTGTTGGTTTGTGTTGTTCGTTCATATTTTTATTAAGATCGTTTAATATCTTATCATCTTTCTTTTTATCACTAGGCTTTGTATCAATCCTACCCTTTGGTAATTTAGGTGGTTTGTCTTTTGGTGAAAAGTATGAGTCAATTATTGGTTTTAGTTGTGCTAAAACAACAAGTGATCCCATTCTACCAGTATCAACTACATCTTCAAGTGCTTGTTTAAACGCTTTGAAATGTTTATCCTTCTTAACCAAGTCTTCACGAAAGAATCTTATGTTAAGTATTTTGTCTACTGGATTATTAGGACACTTCTTGTGTAGTTTACCCCTATTCTTTTTGGCTTTATCAAACCTATCATCATTAGCTAACCATAATCTAGCCATCATTGATTCAACTCTTTGATCTTCAAGTACGTTAAACATATTCCAATAAACCTTATATCTCATTTCACCGTCAGTTGGAACTCCGTTGATTGTCTTACTCCACTCCTTTATTATTTTTTTAGCTTCAGGCATGGGTGTTTCAAACAATATATGCCCTAACTCGTGGTTTAATGCAGTAAATTTTTCAATACCCTTGACTGCAGGTGTAGCAATGTTAAGAAAGAACTCTTTGTCATGTTCCTTACTTGCACTGGCATAGTTTTTATCTGCCACCTGATTTTGCGAGTTAAGATATGTTAAAGTTACTTTGCAGTCCCTTACACCCTCTACGATGTCAGTGGTTTTTTCAAACCATTCCTTATCTGATAGTATGTCTCTGTCTCGTGCCATGTTCTGCACCTCCTATTTTATGATATGTTTTATACTTTCTACCTCTAATTGATTTATACTTACCAGCTTTTGCTAATCGTGCAAGTACTACATTCTTTGGATATGCCTCTGGGTGAAAGATAACAGCACATGTATAACACATGTTAAACTCTCTCCAACATCTTTTATTTTTTAATTGTGTGGGTCTGAATACGCCTGAGCACTTTCTACATCTCATAATTCTGCACTCCTATCGTTATAATTATCCCATTCAGGAGCACCATATTTTGCTATTTCTGCATTACATAAATGAATACCACAGCCTTCACAGTAACCACCATACATTTCAAAGTCTTCGTCTTCTACTTCACACTTACACCTAGAACATTTTTTCAATTCCTATTCCTCCGTGTAACAATCCATACAGTACATACCGTCTTCACTACCATATTTATCCATGTCAGACTTACACTTTCTACAAAGATTCAATTTCTATCACTTAACCATTCCTTAGCCTTTGAATTTACATCATATCTGTACAATACTTGGTAAACCATGTCATAAAATGACAATCCCTTTTTTTGTGCCTCACCATCAAGCCATTGCATACCATCTTTTAACTCAGGATCATGTTCCGAGAATTCTACTAATTCATCTACCATTTTTGTAAAGAATGTATTATCCTCAATCATTATAAAGTCACCCCAAAGGTCTCAGTAGCTCGTCCCTTGATAAACTCTTCTTCCTGTGGGTCTGTGTATTTTATAATTACAGATTCTCTTATTGTTTCAGCCAATATGTCAGACATATCCCAATCTGGAAAGTCCTCTTTCAAGTCTCTGTATGAATCAACAAACTGTATTATATCTCTTGGAGATAACACATAGTCAATATTTCCTTTTTTTCTTGAAACAAATGTATCCTGTGCAAATGTTAAGAGTGGCTCTTTCACAGTATCAACAGGAATATCAGTCCAATCAATAATCTTTTCAACCTCTTCTGCTGAAGGATATTGCCATTTTGATCCAACAAGTCTAGATCTCAAGTCCTCAGTTAGGTTGTTTACCCCTGCATATTCTATCGGATTTGTTGTACAAATGAATGAAAGTGTGCAACCTTCCTTTAATCTATAAGTCCTGCCACCAGCACTACAACTCTTTCTACTGTCAAGTGGTCTGTTAGTCCATTTTTGTATGTCTTCTTCAAGTGCACCTATCTCATCAAGATAGCCAACTGCATGTCCAAAGTGGTTTGCAACTTCAAAACATGTAGGAAAGAATCCACGTTCATAGTAAGAGCCGTTCTCATCTACCTGTGTTTTACCCTGTAGATCAGCTCTACTAGTACCCATACCACACGAATATTCTACTAATGCTATACCTTTATCCTTACATATTGAGTGGATTAATGCTGTCTTACCTATACCCTTAGCACCATAAATCAAGTATGGTTTGTCACCACGTTCAATTATTTTCTCAAGTCTGCGTCTTTCATGACCATGTTCTTTGTATTCACCCATGTCGTCAATATTCTCTGGTGAGAAATCATCAAAGTTAATTGTGTCAACTCTGTTAATTATTTTTTTATTTTCATTTGTAATGTATTCCATTTTTTCCATACTCTATATTCTCATAGAACTATATAAGGCTTACTCGCAACAATTTATTTTTTTTAATTTTAACAAGGGGTTAATAAATGTTTAAAACAATTTGAAATAAAAAAAAGATTAGAGGGTTATTACTTCAGTTCCTCTCTTAACTGTTATTTTCTGTCCCTTCAATGAAGGTTTTGCAACAGTTGGAATATCTTTCACTTGGACTACACCAGTTCCACGATTTGTGGTTAGTGTTTCATTCTTAATTTGTGCAAGTCTTGCTTTCTCGAAGTTCTTGAAAGTTTCTCCTGCCCAATTCTGAACGGTTTCAGTCTTTATGGTTGATGTTCCACGTTTGCTTGTTAGTGTTACCATATTATACATTATATGCACCACTATATAAAGCCTCGTCAGCTAATGTTATTACTTTTCACAAAGTCCATTTCATGACATGAACACCTACAATGGTGGTCACATAGTATTCTAGCACAAGTAGTACACTTAAATTTACTTGAACTCATTATCAAACTCTCTTATAGATTCGTCATTTTCATCTATTTCACCGTTAAAGAACTTTAACATATTCATTATACCCCAACCAATCTCAGTTAGTGCAAACTCTTGTTCTTTACTGTCTCTATTTATTCTGGTTTGGATCATTTTACTATCTAAGAGATATTGTAATAGTTCATCTCCTTGTTCTTTATCCATCTTTATGTCTCCCTGCGTCTTCCTTCCAATCTCTGTCAGTACCTGTGATATTTATAAGAAGTTCTTTCTCCAAGTTATCTCTCTCTGTATTATGATTTCCATGATAGTCACACAACAATAATTTTTTATATAATTCTTGTCGTTTACGTAATCTGTCAAAGTAGTCTCCTACTATTTCGTCCATCATTGCGTCATATGCTTCATCAGTACCCCAAGATTGATCAAAGTCTCCTTCATACCCAGCTTCATCAACTGCGTCTTCAAAGTTTATAGCGTCAGGTAAAACCATTATAGATTACCCTCTTTATAATCACGTTCAAGTTCAGCTATGGTTGCGTCCTTCTCTCGCTGTTTTTCTTTTTTTTCTTTTACTTGAGTTATATGCCAACATTTACCAGCATATTTGTAGCCTTTACAGTCACATGAGTATGTATCATTCATCATTATTTTTACTTTATGTGTGACATCAGGATCAGATTTTGAAGGTACATCGACAAAGTCTATTGGTATAAACATATCATCAAGTACAGTTTCACGTATGTTCATTATTGACATTCATCTCCAACTAATATGTCATCTTCTATGAACGGTTTGATCAGAGCAAACAATTTCTCTGCACATTCTTCTGCTACCCAATCTTCACTATCTCCAAGTTGACCCACAATATCCTCAATAAATCCGATAACATTGTCATTCATGACCAAGTCACCGTGTTCTTGTGTGTACGTTCTCTTTGCTCCATATTCTAAATCTTGCATGATATATAATACCTCTTACATATATTTAAGCCTTACTCGCTATATGTTTTTTAATATTTTTGGTCTTCTAACAAACCAACGTCTTGTTAAATACTTTCTAATTAAACTAGCACCAACATACCAAAATGATATTGATAACATACCAAGTGGTTCACCACTCTCTATAGTATCTACATAATGTGGTAATATTGTATAGTTTAACCCTGTAGCTATAGCACAAGCTATACCTGTATCTAGTCCTACCTCTATCGCTGTTTTCTTTCTTGAATCTTTTTTCATTAAATTGTTTATTTTTTATTTTATTTAAACCTTACTCGCCACGACTAGCGAGTAGCCTTTAAATATTAGTATGAGTATTACACAGTACCAACAGAATATTAAGCAGTAGAGTAGTTCAACACATGCGTTGGGCTCTCTACTCCTATTGCGAGTAATGCTTATATAACAGTATGAGTAATGTAATATACATAGTAAAGATGATATTTGAGCAATCAAATAATTTGAATCGTCCTAGCATTAGGATAGAAATACTAACATCAATACTCTGATAAATGAAAACAAAAGAGAGACTACACTCTAAGGATTGTTTAGACAGTCAGTAGGTTGGTTAATAGATAGTAATGCTATTGGGAAGCTAGACCCAAGAAACATACTATTGAAAGCCATTTACTCTAAAGATTTATTTTTTATTTTTTTATGAACTAATAAGGGGTATATAAGCGTTCACAACCACTTGTTGCAAAAAAAGGAGGTGACTATCTGTTATACTTACTTCCCACATTCACAGAATGGTGAAACGTTCTTTCCTTTCTTGTTTGTGAAACTCCACATGGTTTCAGTTACTTCTTCATCTATTGTTTTCTGATCCAAGTCCACAGTATAGAAGTACTCAGCATTGTATTCATTACTTGCCTGTTTGAAGTTCATTACTTTGTTTGATAACATACCAAGTCCAGTATGCTGACATGAATTACCACTTTCAATAAAGTTCTTGACTTCTTTGCCTGTATGGTTGTCTTTGTACATTTTTACCTGATCATTGAAGTTAGTCATCTTATACCAATACACATAATTTGCCATTGTATAAGACAAGTCATCATTTCTTTGACCATTCCACTTAAGGAATTTTTGTAGTTCTGGTACTGTGGTCTCTGGGTATCCGTCCCAATGTTTGTACACTTGGAGTATTTCATCACCTAACTTAAAGGTGATTATGCTTCTAGTACTCATCTCACATACTCATCAGGTTTACCACCCAATTCCTCAATAAGTTCTTCTAGTTTGTACTTTTGCATATCAGAGTGTTCTCGTTCGACATACAACTCATTGTATAGCTCTTTGGCTATTACTAATGCTTCATTCATATGTTAATTAAGTGTTAACTGATATAAAAGACTTACTCGCTGAATGCTTGTGCTCAACTAAACTCACCATACGAGTAAGTTTTATAAGCAAGTATGAATACTATATAACATGAAAATACCAAGAGAGTCTATTCATATGGCATTAGACGAAATGATATTAAAAGGTAAATTCCCTAATGCAATAAAAACACTAGAAGAGATAGCCAAACATAAAAAGATAACAATATATGAAGTGATGGAAGAGATCATGAAAGACATGGAATTAACCTCATACGAAGACATATTCAAAGCATTTCATAATAAAAGACCATATTAATTTTATTTTTTATTTTTTATTTTTTTTATTTTTAGGGGCGTGTGATAACCTTTATTAACCCATTAAAAAGGGGTATATAAACGTTCATAGACAGTTATCAAAAAAAATTAATTGAGGTATTCCTCAATATCCTCGTACGACTTGAAGACATTACTGTTTTCGAGTATTGCGTCATATAATCCATTTGTGTCATGATTCCAACCATAGAAGCCAAAACATGAGTCTATTTGTTTGTCTTCGACTTGGTTACATTTGTCACACTTTGACCATTCTGATAGTACAAAGCCGTAACATTCACCATTGCACCATTGGCTATATGTCTCTACTTCTGCCTTCATTTGATCAATGACTTCTTTTTTTGTCATATGTATCATTCCTGTTTCCTTTAGTTTTTCTTCAATAGTGAATACCATACCAATACAACCAGCGTCCCATTGGTCATTATATGGGTATTTTGGTATCTTATCCTCAAAACACTTCAAAGACATACCACTATGCTCATAGATATACAAAGGCATTGCAAACTTTGCTTTTTTGGTCTCAAGTAATTCTCTAAGTTCTTCAGAGTCTCGTACTTGAATATCACCAATATCATGATGATTGTTTTTAATCGTCACAATTATGGTTAAATTATTCCATTCTCGTGGTGATTCACAACTATCATCTGTCATGATTTCAAGTTTTTCATTGCTTTTTGTTATCTCTTGTATGCATTCCATATCGTATAATACACATACTATTATATAAACAGTACTCGCATGTTAATTATGACTTAGTTAAGAAAGAGAAAAAGTGCCCAAAAAGAGAAAGAAGGGGTATATTAACGTTTAAACAGAGTTGTAAAAAAAATTAAGACAAGACGTAATTCTCATGAGCCTCTAATTCGGCTCTAACAAGATCACGCACTTGATCCTCGATTTCGTCACGCATTGACTCGCAATAGTCATCAGAAAAACACACACGATACGCAATTGGATCGCATTGTTTTAAGACTTGGCTCTGTGAATATTCCAAAGTACCAACTTTGCAAGGTTCACCTAATTCATCAAGCCAATCATCAAAGTCATCATGACTCAAGTTTTCAAGTTGCTCCTCAACTTCAGTATCGATAAATGTCTCTGCTTCATCAAGACTCAAATCCATGAGTCCTTTAGGGAAGTCATTTATCAGATTGTCAACGTACATATTATACTATACACCTACTGATATATAAATAGTACTCGCTGATCATTTCATATCTCCAAATATTGGTATTTGGTGACCATTACCCTTATTAGCTGGGCATATCTCTTTAGCCATATCAACAAAATCAGATCCTATTTTGTCACAAAATGCACAAGTATATGTTTTCATTTCGATTCCTCCTTATATTCGTCTATTATATCCATAAGTAACGCTTCAATATCACGATCATCGAAGTGAGCAGATATATATACTAATTCTTCATCTTTGATACACATATTTACCACATCTTTATCTGCCAACATACAGCAAGCTCTATCATAAATCGCTTTCCAACCAGAACTCATTTCGATTCCTCAGTATATTTAATGCTGTTTATATGATCCTCAAGATCCCTTATAGCCTCAAGCAAAGGATCAAATTCTGGAGTGATTTTGTCTGCTAAATAATATAAGTCCATTGCTTGATTATAGATAGCATTCCATTTAGCCTCAGGAATAGTAATTCTCTTACAATTCTTTAACATATCATTTAATCCTCATAATGTTCCATAGCTTCATACTCTTTTTGTGCTAAGTGTTCACCAATATCGCCTCTAGTACTAAACACTAAATTACACATAGTACATTGATAACCATATTTACCCTCATTTACTAAGTGTACCCTTCTAACGTCATTATTAACCATACCAAACAATACCTATACTACTACTTAAGCCTAACTCGCCATTTACTGTTATATATTTGTGTTATTTGTTTCGTAAATTTATTAGGATATCGTAGCCACACAGGTATATAAGCGTTACTCGCAACAAATTTGAATACAACACGCTTAGAACATTAATATACTAGTTAATAATTTATTTTTTTTTTTTTTTTTTTTTTTTTTTTTTGACAGCAAATAGGGGTATATAAGCGTTTCGAATAGCCCCTCAAATTAGGGGTATATAAAGGTTACTCGCAGGGCTCTGTATAAGGGGTATATAAACGTTATCAGGCAGTACGAAAAAAAAATTACTGAGGATCTAGTTCAATCCACCATGACTCTGTTGGTATATCATCGCACTCATCGTATTTCTGCTCTGGGAACATATCAAATGTATAACAGACGTAATCATCATCGTAATCGACAAATATTGGATCGGTTGTATCGATATACGATTTTAACTCTGCCTCTGCCTCTGTTATGTCTTTTGCCTCAAATGAGTGATGTGGATATACGTTATTGAATCCATCGTTCTCATAATGCATGATTCTATATTGCATAATAACATATACTCATACTACTATTAAAGCGTAACTCGTCAATGATTTAAACCCTTATTAACCCCTTTTCAACAGGGGTATATCAACGTTTCGCTAAAAGGGGTATATAAACGTACAGAGATAGCATGAAAAAAAATTATTGGATCACTTTGAATGATCCGTCCCAAGACTTGCCGTTTAATACCCAGCTAAAGTCTTTTATGACCAAGTCAACGCCCTTTAAATTCCTTAGTCGTTCTGCAGTTGTACGGCTTACACCATAACCACCATCAGAAATTTCAAGTTTGCCTTGATCGTTCCATCTTGCAATTAATCGCCCGTGCAAATACATCAAGCCGTTTGTAACTGTTGTATTACCTTCGGACATCATGCCACCTGCATTAAATGCATTAATTGCGTTTTGGGTTACTTTACGCATAATATACAATAGTTTAATCAGTTATAAGACTTACTCGCTATCATAAGGGGTATATAAGGGTTATGAGATGACCATAAAAAAAAATTACGACTTTGAAATAACCTTAGAGACCTGTAGTCGATCTACCAATTTTACCAAGTCGTCCATTTTTGTGTTGAAATCAACCATTGTGTTTTCAAAACATTCGCAATCAGTAGCCATATCTTTATGACATTCTGAGCATTCGTAAACTTGTGTCATAGTGTATAAAAGCTGTAATAGTACTTAAGGCTAACTCGCATGATATCTCAAAAGGGGTATATAAAGGTTTAGAGCCACTTAGAAATAAAAAAAGAGGTTAACGCCCCAACGGACGAACCTGTTGTGAATTGTTGTGGTATTTTACACCTGTCAGTCCTTCAAAGGCAATTTCAGAGCCTCTAATGATTCCAACGATTGCTTTTTGCATGTCGCTGAGTTGTCCAGTTCTTGCACACTTTGCTGCTAGTGCAGATAAACCCTCAATCATTTCGAGTGTTTCTACTAGTTGTTTTCTGTTGACATTGTTCATATCATACATTACTCATACTTTGTTATAAGACTTGCTCGCCCAAGTCGTCCCATTCTTTGTTTTTGGTTGGTTCTGAATGTAAGTTATCATATATTGGAATGTAACGGCTTAAGCGTTCGCGTTCTTCATTTGTAAAGTCTTCATCATTTAGCAAGTCTTTGAGTTTTTGAGTTCCGTATTTCATTTCAGTAAGTATGCTATGAATCTCATTAATGTATAATGAAGTCTTTCGCTTCATATATCCTTTGAGTTTACGGCTTCTACTGTATGAATCAATACTGCCCAAGTCGTCTTGAATTGCGTTCTTAAAGTCTTCTTTCTGCATTCCCATTTTGAGGAATTCAGCATTAGCATAGAAGCAATGAGCTAACTCATGAATTACCGTATCTGTGATATGGTCTAAATCATTACCTACTGCGTTAATCTTCACTTTACGGTTTCTGTGGTCGTATTGACCTGCCCAATCAACATAAGGGTAAACGTATGTAACATACTTCCTAACAAATCGCCTATTATGACCAACATCATCTAAAAACTCAGCATAGTCTTTAAGATTCTCAATAACTGTATGACATATTTTAGCGATTGCCTCAGAGTGCTTTAAGTATCCTGCATTCATGCCGTCTCTATGTCCTGTCATTTCTATTGTGGTTTCATCAGGGTGATATTTCATCTATTATATGTCCTAATCCATACCATATAAACACTACTCGCACAAAACACTTAAGTAGTCAAAACATTTCCACAGAGCTGTGTTTTCAAATAGTACGTTCTAGGTGCATACAGAGAATTTTGAAAAAATTGGCGTTTTTCCTATACAGATGATACAAATCGGGGGGCGTACTTGCGTCTCTTATCATGATTCCTAGGCTTAAGGGACAATTTTGATCC
>VTLG01000523.1_pt1 | contig 64510 bp, 74 predicted proteins | sample 4694571 | NCBI WGS metagenome assembly VTLG01 (sample SAMN12604809, study PRJNA352737) | marine metagenome | biome: ENVO:00000447; feature: ENVO:00000209|ENVO:00000569|ENVO:01000036; material: ENVO:00002151; isolation source: viral sequences binned using virsorter ...
TACCTGTCCCTCCGAGCCCTTTAGGGCTCGGGGGACATTCTTTAAATTATAATTCGGAGGAAGCATGGAAGACACTACAATAGCAGCTCCTATTAACGGGATGACGGATGATGAACTTCGACAGGAACTAGCAGATAATGGTGTTACATTACATCATAAAACAGGATCAAAGAAACTTGCTTCTACTCTAGCTGCAGTTAGGACTAAAGAATATAAAGAAGATCCTAAAGACAGTAAGCTTGAGATTACCGGTAATGTAAAGCACCGTTCTCTTTCTGGTTCTACTCCTGAATCTAGAGCTGCAAAAGAAAAACATATAGCAAGTATAAATACATTGACTGCAGAACAAGCAGCCATGAAACTTGTTCGTGTAGTAGTTACTCCTAATGATCCTCTTATGGTTAATTACCCAGGACTTATCTTTACTGTAGGTATGTCAGGAATTAATAATGGACGAATGATTAAAAAGTTTGTTCCCTTCAGTAACGAGGAAGGTTGGCATGTTCCAACAATTATTCTTCGTCAAATTGAAAGTGCTGAAATGCAAAAATTTAAGACTGTCACTCGTCCTAATGGTGAGAAAGTTTTAGAACCATATTTAACTAAGAAATTTAATGTACAAATTTTACCAGATCTTACTCCTGGAGAACTCAAAACACTTGCTGATCAACAAGCTGCAGCAGGATTTAATGTAGGAGTGAACTAATGGCTATTACTATTGCTAATTTAACTGCTGGTGTTTCTACGGATGCTGATAACGTAGTAACAGGTACTGGTGTATTTGACGATATGATGGAGACTGTTAATGCACATATGGCTGCCCAGTTTAATCTAGGTAGAATTACCGGCAGTGATTACGCAACAGTGTATTTAACAGCAATACAGGCTACTGTACAACAAGCAGTAGCTTATACAATAGGTATGCAAAAAGGTAATGCTGAAGAGTCTTTATTATTTCAGAAAGAAATTACTGAATTTGCACAAACAGATAAATCAACTAAAGTAGCTCCAAGTAGTACTAGTATTATGGGGCGTCAAGCTAACCTATCCGGTGAACAGGCTAAAGGTTTTAAATGGAACGCAGATCAAAAATACCTTAAAACTATTTTAGATGCCTGGAGTATCAATACTTCTACAGCAGGTGTAGCTGCTACAGGTATAACGGCTATTAATGAAACTGGTACAGGTAATATTAATACACAGATAAGTAACGCCGAGCCTACTGGATAGGAAGCGTAATGAGTTTTGTTGCTGATTTTTTCTCAGCTGTTGTTGATATTATTGTAACAATAGTTGAAACTGTTATTCAGATAGTTGAAATAGTTATACAAGCCATCATGGTATTGCTTGGTTTTGATGGTGGAAGCACTCAAGTAATTGAGTACTACGAAGTACGTAATGTCCCTCTGTTTAATGACCCCGATAAAAAAGACCCTCTTTTAAATTCAATTTTACAAAGTATTCTTGCTAATCAAGACATTATTGGAAATTTGATTTACCATACTGCATTTCGTAGTCTTAAAGGAAATATCAGAGAGTTTATGAATTTTATTGAGCAGGGAAACTATTTTGAAAATTTTCCTACTACAGAATCTCATATCGCAACTATCGATTATACTGAATTAACTGCAGTATTAAACACTCTCAATGGTGTTCCATGTACTCCTGAAGGTTCTTTTTTAAGAGCATTATCTAAGAAAGATTGGGTTCAATACTGGCTTCAGGAAAATAAAGAATACAATGTAGGAACCAACACAATAGGGGTGGATTACTCGACAACGAGTACCAGTCCTATTACCCCTGCTGCAGATACGGTTACAGTAACCCCATCTCTTAATCACTTTGATATTGATATAACTAGTGAAATAGCTACTGAAGATGAAGTATTTGTTGATGAACGATGGCAAGCTGATCTTAATACAATTGTTTATAATTCAGGTACAGATGACTATTCAGTTGAAGTATACAACGCAATAAATGTTGGAAATATAACTAGAACTCTTCCATATACAGTACCTAGTAGACCTACCCAATTACATTATGTTTCATTTTATTACAGAGATAGTGCTCCTTCTAGACAATACCTATTTACATATAAATTAGGCACAGGAGTATACACAGATCTAGATACTGTAGAAACACCTATTGATATAGATGGCACTACTCTTCACGCATTACCTGCTGTTCCATTAAGAATCAGTAATGCAAATTACACTACTTTTGGGGCAACTAAAAAAACTGCTATTGAAGACTTATTAAAAATAATACATCTAGATGCTGAAGCAATTATAGATGTTGTTTTAACAGATTCTGGTTTAGCACCAGGAGATGTGGATAATGTTTACGTTAATTTTGGTGTGCGGCTATGGGATACCTCTCAAGTAGGAATGGGGTATTTATTTAAAATGTTTGAAAATTTGTATCCCGCACAGGGAGTTAATCAAGGTACTTATAATGGTGCCGCGTCAACAGATGAGAAACCGCAAAATAATATACTAGTTACAACAGATGATAATAAATACGCATTTCAATGGTCATATATTACATATACGTTTACGTCGTTAGCTACTATTGATGCAAATAGTGGAAGTACTGAAAATGGCATATATTATTCAGATATGTCTAAATTTGTTGGTGGAATTTTGAAATATAACTATTATGTTTCTTCTGGAAAAGGGACCTATAACGTAGGTTATAAAGCAGATGATCTAGATGAGGTACAGGACTTCCTAGACGGTAGTGGTGTACCTAATCCAGGTACTACTAGTGCAGAAGCTACTAATTGGTTACAAGTAACTGAACGTATGTCCTACAACAATCCTAGCCCTGTTTTACAAGAAGCAGATGGTTCTACTAGTGATTTAATATATTTAACTCCTGATTTAGTCTATGAAAATAATGGATCAGGTGTGTTGCGAATGGTTGAACAAGCTGCAGAAGCCACAACTGTAGGACAATCAATTACTTATTACTATTGCAAACCCTCAGGATTAGTTGCTTATACAGTAGTTGCTCCGATTGGAGCTTTAAACGTTATTGATGGGGCTACTGGTCGTTTTAACGTAGTTAAGTTTAATCTTGGAAACAAAGGGGATTTAATGGCCCCTGTGTTTCATACTTTTATTAAGGATTTTTCTAACTCCGAAGTTAGTAAACTATTTTTAGCAGGAGCCCATGTATCCATATACATAGCGCATTATGAGGTTATTCACCATGCAGGTATGAGCTTTCTAGAGGCTCTTGTAATCATTATTATTATTGTTGTTATCATTGTAGTTGCATACTATTTAGGTCCAGAATTAGGTGAACTGCTTGGAAATACTTTACTAGGTGAAATGATTGCAGCAGGAGCTGCGGGCGGTCTTAGTGCAGTAGTAACTACTTTCTTTGCTGCTTTGCCTGGTTTACTTGTAGATATGGTTGTTCAGTACTTTATTCAGCTAATCATTTCTGAAATAGCCGGTGATAATGAGATGCTGGCTCTACTACTTAACATAGTTTCTATGGCAGCTATGTCAGGATGGGAAGGCGGAGAACTTGGCTTCGAATTAAATCCTGATTATTCAATTAATTGGGAAGCAGGCCTTAATACAGAATCGCTTACAACCTTTAATTACAAAAGCTTATCTGATTTTACCGCGCTTGATTATGCTAAAGTAGCTTTAAAAGCACTGAGTATTGGTAATACTATTTTAGTTCATAAAACAAGAGATATGAGGGTTGATTTAGAACGAGAGATGCAAGAACGTAAACAACTATCTATTAATAAATGGGATGCTTTAGAAAAAATTAGAGACGACTTAAACCCAGCAAATCCAGAACTGCTTGCGAATGTAGTATATGCATTTAGAAATACATCAGCAGTTATAGGAGCTGAGAAATACAATTACGCAATGGAACGCTTCTACGATATTCCATATATGCAAACAGAGGTTACAACTATAATGGAACAACAGCTTGCTTCTTCAAGTCAGATAGCATTTGCATAAAGAAATAGACTATTACAAGAAATAAGGGTAATATTTACGTATTACAATAGGAGTAATGTTATGGCTGACCGTAAGATAAGAAGACATGGACGTAGAGGACATTCATACGAACAAAGGGACGGTGGATGGTGGGATAGAGGAAACCCAGTATCCAAAGACGATTTGTTTCGATACTTTGGCAGGAATCAGCTTATACCAAATTCACGAGGTGGATGGGATTTTAATTTTGGTAGAGAAGACAAGTTAACTGAAAAAGAAAAATGGGATAGAGCTAATTATGAGATGGACTATGATAAGTTTCCTTATGATCGTAGCGGAAACCGATTTGTAAGAGATCCAAACGCACCTCTCTCAAAGTTTGAACAATTAGAAAATGAGATGGAAGGTATGATGGGTGGTATGCGAGGAACAGGGTTTTGGGAACCAACCCAAAATAATCCATACCTTCCTAAAGATAGAGGGTCAGAATGGAGAGATCTGCAAGCAGACATTGAAAGATCAGGAGAAATAAATAGAGGGTCAGGTTTTGGAAGAGAAAATTATGGTTTTGGAGGAGGTAAACCTTGGAGTAGTCCTAATCCTTTTTTAAGACAAGAACCATTTATATATGATCCAAACAACCGAACAAAGAGCAATTATCTTAAACCATATAGACCAGGTGAACTTAATCAATTATCGCCTAGCGGAATAGACAATTTTAATAGCCGAGGCTGGAATGGCTGGAATAGTGAGATGAAAGACTGGCGATAAGGTATTAAAAATGACAGAACAAGAAAGAAGAGAATTAATACGAAAGAACCAGCGGCAGCGAGAAATAAGTATGAAATGGCTGCCTATAACAACTTTGGCATTAGATAAAATAAAGGAGGCTAACGCCTATTCTCCTACGCCAATATACAGAAGTCCATTTACATCTAATACCTCTAAATACAACCCACGAAGTCCAAATAGGCAATTTGAATATGGACAAAGACCTTCTTCTGCGAAATACGCCCAACCTATGGGGGAATGGTTAAGTGAGTTTAATGAAAACCGTGCTAATATCCCAGGGGTATACAATAGAAAACAAGATCAAGTCTATAGACTTGGAGGTGAACTACCTCCTAGAAATACATTTTGGGATGATGAGCCATCTGAGGAAGCATTGAGTCAAATTAGAACTATGAATGCTATTAAAGATGCGGATGCTTCAATAGATCGGTATAATTCTTTAAGAAAGTTATCTACAAGATTACCAGAAGATGCAATTAACCCTTTTGTAAGGAGTTCTTCACCACAATCTTTAATTGGTGCTGGTGGGAGATATTCAAATTCACCTTTAAATAGAATAGCTAATTTAAATATTAGCCCATCGAATACTAGGGAGAAAATTATGGCATTTAAAATTCCTGAACTAAATGAAGTATTTCCTGATACACAACAAGGCAGGGGCGACCTTTACCAAAGTCAGAGATTTGGATTTGGGACTCCAAATGATGCTTTAACTAGATTTCAAGCAGGCAAAGATAAATACAGGACTGATATGCAGGGATGGCAGGATCTACAAGACTCTCGGATTGCTGAAAGACGCGAAGGTATGAGTTTGTATCCAGGCGGCCCAAATTTTATGGGTGCCGATGCTATTCAGCGAGCTCAAAGAGACATGGGTGTGGGCTATAACCCCGAGGACAATATACGAAATAATCTGAGATTTGATTTAGGAAAAGGTGGTAAGGATAAAACTGATTGGTTAGGTTGGGCAGGTGTTGGTACCGGATTACTCCAAGGTGCTGGGGGTATACTAGACTATTTTGCTAATATGAGAGGTTTAGAGTTAACTGAAGAGGCAATGAAGAAGAAATATGCAGCCGATGACAGGAACTATTTAGCTCAAGCTACTGCACTTAATAACGTAATTGATACAAGAAAAGATTTCATTAATAAAACTCAAGGTGGTCGAAACACAGACTTCTTAAAGAATATTCCTGTTTGATAATTTAGGAGATTAAGATGGCAGCTGATCCTATTACTTGGAGAAATATGAGGCCTATCAGCATTGCTGATGAGCTAATGGCTTATGCTAAGTATTCTGGTGGTGCAGGTGATGCACTTAAAGGGATGGGTACGACAATAGATGATTTACTACAACGTAAATCAACTAGAGATACCGAAGCGTTTCTTGCTAGGGCAGATGCTCTACCAACTGCTGAGGCACGTAATGCGGCATTACAGCAAGCCAGAGAAGGATTTAACCTTATTAATGTAGGTCAGGCTAGAAAGAATCTACGTGCTACGGAACTCCATGATTTTGCAAGAACTAAACGTGCTGAAGAAGCAGCTCAAGCTGCAGATCTTTTGTTAACTCAAAAAGGTACGCGCGAAGATGTAATAGCAGACAATATACGAGCTGATAGGCGACTCAAACATGAAGAGCTAAAGGCTGCTGTAGAACAAGGATATAGAGGCGAAGAAATAGCAGACATGCACGAAACACAGTCTAGGTTAGCTGATCAATTTGATATCACGTCGCAGTTAGATAGAGATAAATTTACTCAGCAGAAAGTGAGAGATACATCAGTTATTAAGGCTGCTGATGCGACAACTGGATTAAACCAACGAAAAATAGACGCTATAGATCTAAAATTACTACAAGATAAAACATATGGCGAGCAAATGAAGGCAATTAAAACCGCTCGTGAAGCTGCTGCAAAATCTACAGATAAAAGCAACACACTAGTTCAAGATGCTTATGATCTAGCTTTTTCTGCAAATGCCGCAAAAGGACCTACCTGGGACAATAAAAAATTACGACAACAATACGGTAATGATCTTCTACGATCAGACATACCAATGCCAGATGGTATGTTAAGTCAAGCAGGTATCATATCAGCAGACGAAGGAATAACAAAAACAGATTACTCCCCTACTGCTAGACGAAATTTAGTTCGAGAATTGGAAAATCATGTAGTAGAACAGAACCCAGCACTAAGAAATTTAACTAACGCTAAAGGCGAACGAGTATCAAAAGCTATAGCAGAAAAGATAATTAAGTCAAGTACAGCTCCTGACGGTGGATCTCTTGAAATGCATTTTGGAGATGCAAAAGACTTTTTTGATAAAAACGTAAAAGCACGAAGAGAAGAAAATCTTACAAAAAGTATAGAAAATGGATTAAACCAACTACAAAATAAAGACGGAGTGGAATTTACTAAAGGTTTAGCAGCATTAAAGAAAAGACTTAATATAAAAAGTAGAACACTTAATGAGGAACAGAAAGGTTTATTAGATCAAAATAGAGCTAAAGCTGTAGATGGGATTACGATAGATTTAAGTAAACTTAAAAGTAGACAAAAAAGCGGGGTTTGGGATACAAACAATCAACCTGTTAACTATGATGAAAAGCATAAACTTGCAGGTACACAAAAACAGGCTATTACTAACATAATTAATAAACAAGCCGGTGAGATATCTACAACTGATTTAGATGATTTAGCTAAACACATTCTTGACGAAGTAAAAAAATTAGGTATTGATGATCCTACTGATAAAGAAATAGCTGATATTACTAAACGAACCTCAGAACAGTACTTTGATACTTATGGGGATGAAGATTTAGCTACAAAATTAGCTAAAGCTACGCTTCTGAGGTCAGAAAGAGTAAGAATAGCGGCTGCACAAATGACACAACAAGCAGATCTTGAATTAGTACCGGGTCAGGTTGAAAAAGAATTAAGAACAGAAGTTGTAGAAAGACACAAACGAGCTAAAAAAGACGGGACTGGTCCAGGTGTTGTACCAGATTATCTGAGCTGGTTAACAAAGCTAAAGCAGGGAGATAGAATAGACTCGGAACAAGTACAAAGCGCAGTAGAAAGAATGGATTTAGCTCTAGAAGCAGTTGAATCTGATGCTGGAGTAAGATCGGATATCATATTACATTTCTTGAAAAATAATTCCAAAATAGGTACATGGGGTACGACAAGTGAACTTATTCTGGATTGGGATGAAGATGGTGTAATTAATGATAGATTCTGGACTACGGCTTCTTTAGATCAGGAAATATCTGATATCCCCAAGACCGATGAAGACAATGTTAAATTACTCAGAATAATGATGGAAAAGACGGGTAAAGATAACTTTCCCATGACTGAGAAAAAATGGAACAAAATGCTTCATGATTCAGTAATCCTTAAAAACAATAATTTGATTGAAGCAGCAACATATCGACTTAATGAAATGACTTCATATCAGCAACATGTTAGTAGAGTAACCAAGAGAAAGATGTTAGAAGAGCAAATTAACACTCTAGCAGCTGAGAATAAAAAACTTAATTCAAAATGGACAAATAAATTCGCATACACAATAAAGGATAAATAAAATGGGCAGTGTTGCTGAAGACGTTGCAGCTGCCAAGGCTAACTTTAGTTCTAATCTTGCTAGTGCTAAGCAAACAGCGAAAATATCGGTAGCCGAAGCTAAGTCTGCTTTATTAGAAGAATTTGCTACCTCATTTTCTCCATCTAATCCTATACCTAATCTTAGAGAGCAATTCTCTGACGTAGTAACCGACGCACGTAAACAATTCCTTCTTGCTAATCCAGATCCTAAAAGAGTTGTTAGAACAGAAAATAATATCCAGTTTCTTGCTGATGGAACTCTTAATTTCATCACGGCTGATGGAACTGTTATAAGAGATGTTCGCAGAGATAAGCTTCAGGATCTTATGGCTATTGAAAGCCAGCGAGCTATTGATATTGATAAAGTAAAAAGGAATCCCGATGCGCTACAAGGTCCAATAAATGATCTACTTAGTACAGGAGCTAAAGTTTTAGGAGATATAGCTACTGGAACACTTCAAAAAGCCTCAGATATTACTGGAATAGGTACTTCTGCTCAAACTCTTACTGAACAAGTTGATAAGTATAATTCAGATATAGTTCCTTCTTTATTTGACGAATTCAATGTAAAGCCTATTTCTAAAGAAGATTTAGCTAAATATCAAAATGTAGTAAAACAAATAGAAAAAGGTGCTCAACTCTCTCCTGCTGAAAAAGAATATGTAGATTCTGAAGATTTTAAAATTATAGAAGACTTAGAAATTAAAGTTCATGGTTCAGAAAAAACATACAAAGCAATTGATGAAGAAGTAAAATTGACACAAGATGCTCTTCCTACTACACACGCTGATGACGTTGCTTTTCAATTAGGAGCTAAACGTACTCTTGAAGAAGAGGGTATACCTGCCGGTTTATGGAAAATTTTAATTAGGGATTGGTCACAATTAGTTAAACAAGGTTTTGAAAGTATTCCGTATATGATTGCTTTTACAGCTGGGGGTCCTGTAACTCAAACAGCTGTTTTGTACGCTATAGCTGTAGCTAAAGCAAGAGAAGTTACTACTACTTTCATGAAAGAACACGACCGAGATCCTACTACTGAAGAACGTATGCGTATTGAGTTCTGGGCAGGAGCTGCTACCGTAGCTGAGAAATTTGGTGATATGGCGGCTGTTAAAGCTATACCGTTTGCTAAGCTTGGTAGAGCTAACAGCATACTAAATCAAATAAATAGTAAAACCCTAGATACTGTTAAAACAGCTATTAATAAGACTAAATTTGTATCTAGGCCTGCTTTAGCTCTTGGCGGTGAAGGAATATCAGGAGGTCTTACTGCATATGCTGAACAAATAGCGGAGAAGGGTAAGGTAACCGATCCAGGTCAAATAGGCCTTGATGCGTTAGCTGAGGCTGTAGGTACCGTAGGTGGTATCGGAGGTATAGTTGCCGGTAAAGCAGCTGTACAGCTTCCTGAAGCTATTACACAAGCTGTTGCAGGGCCCTCTAGAGAGGAACGGAGGATAGAGGAGGAACTAGCTTATTTAAATGAGGCAATAGCTTCTGAAAAGCCAATTAAAGTTAAAGAAACTGGTCAAGGTCAACCAATTCAAGATGAAATAGACGTATTAAACGAAGGTCTTGAAAATATTAAAGATCCAGAACAACGAGAGATAAAATTAGAACAAATTAGACAGAATCTTTCTAAAGCAGGAAAAGATGATTCTGAAGCAGAGGCTACACTTGAAGAATACATAGCAGAAGATACTAAAAGACGGGATGAACTTACTGCTGCTTTAGAAAAGGTTTTACCTAAAGAAGTATTTGAGAAACGAAAAGCTGCTATATTAGCTGAACAAAAAGAAAGACAAGAGTCTAAAGCTAAAAAGAAGCTTTTAAAAACTAAAGAGGGTAAAGAAGCACGTATAGCTGAGATTAATAAAGAAATAGAAGCAGTTAGAGCTAAAGAAGGATTCGTTGATCCTGAAGCAATAAGAAAATTAGAAGAGGAAAAACAAGAGTTAACTGAAGGATTAGATCCATTTGCTACTAGAATAAAACGAACATTTGTCGGGGACGAGGGCCCTCAAGAACCGGTAGACGATAGAACATACACTCCACTAGAAGAAGCAGAATTCAATAAGCTAGTAAAATCTATAGATGTTAAGAAACTTACAGATCCCGCCACTGATCCTGCAGAATTAGATGAAGCTCTTAATAAAATAGCTGAAATCCATAAGCATAAAGAATTAACGGATTCCCAAGATCAAATATTAAGTAAAATTAAAGATGAGCTTGCTCAGGTAGATCCTAGATTTAAAGAGGGTCCTTTAACTAGTATTAAGGGGGTAGTTAATGCAACATCTGCTCAGTTAAAAAAACAACTTAGAATTGCTCGAAAGAATAAGAAGATTGAAGATGAAAAACTTATTAATGCGGAACTTCAAAGAAGAGACAAACAAGCTGAACTTAAGAAGATAGAGAATCAAAAAACAATGGGGGAAGTTCACTCTCAGGTAGTAGATGGTCCTGGGACTAGATGGAAAGGAATACATACATACTATGATGAAATAGTAAAGACGGTAGCTGAAATTAAAGACAAAGTAATAGCAGAAGAAGCAGTTCGTAAAACAATACAAAGAATGAGTACCCATGTAGGTAATCTTAAAAGAAAAAAGGAAGCATTTACTGCTGCTTATAATAAACCTACGTTAAAGAGAGGTATTCGTGTTGTAAGAGGAACAGTTGGTGAAGGACGAGTAATGAAGTACACAGAAGAAGTTATGTCTGTTAAAGCTTTTAAAGCTGCACGTAAAAAGAATGAGTATGTCACTGCTATTATTAAAGAAAAGAGAAAAGGATTTGATTACACATCAGAAGGATTAATTAAAAAAGTTGGGCTTGAAGTAGAATATGGTAACCAATTTCTAACTGTTGTTAAGGGATTTAGAGAGACCTCTTTTAGCCGAGCGGCAGCGGAGCTGGATGCGAGGCGTAAAGCATTAAAAGAAAAACAAGCAAAAGCTGCCAAAGTTAGATTTAAATTAAAAAGTGCTCTTATTCTTAATAAGAAGACTCAAGATAGTCTTGATGCATTATTTAAAACTAAATCTAATAAAGAGCTACAGAAGTACATAGTTGAAAAAAGAGAAAAAATAAAACAACTTAAAAATATTAGTGAGAAAGCACAGGAAGAAGCAGTACTTGCATATGCAGTCTTAGCATTTAATGCACGTACACCAGAGAAGAAGAAAAAGAAAGAGAGCAAGCCTAAACCAGATACTACTCTTTCTAATGAAAAAGTATGGCCAATAAAAAGACTTAAAGCGACTATCGCTAAATTACAAGCACAGATAGATAAAGCTAATAAAGAGAATAGAAAGCCTAATTCTTCGTGGCAAAAGAATATTGATAGTATGACTGCCGAACTTAAACGGCGTGGAGCTGATGTAGAAGGGAAATCTAAATCAGAGTCAATACAAGACTACGCGAAGAGAATGATTACAAAGTTCATTCCTAAAACCGCGAGAAAACACTTAAAGAAAGAGCTAGTTAAAGCTGCAGTAGCTACACAATTTATTGGAGAAGGAAAGCAAGATTCATCCACAGATGTTTATAGAGAAATATACGACAGAATAGGACTAGCTAATACAGGTAAATACACATCTAAAGATACTATTTTTATAGCGTCTAATGGCCAACGCTATGGCAGAGTTGTACCAGTTGGCGGTAAAGATGGAAAATTACGAGGAGTCTATAAGAATGTAGATCTAGCAATAGAAGCAGGCGCCACTATTATTATGGATACGGCAGGTCATTTAGCTAAGACTAACTACAATGTAGGAGAAGAGGAGTTAGCTGAATACTTAGAGAAGAAAGGATATGAGAGACAAGGTGAAACAGGTGTTTGGAAACAACAACCTGCTAAAGGAGAACAAGGAACTAAAACTCCGTCAACTAAAGTTGAGCACTTTAAAGGTTCCCTTAAACATTTAATTTTTAATACGATTGCAAACCTTATTAAAGGCGGTAGTCAGTCATCTGCTAAAAAATCTAAATGGGTATCTACATGGTATGGGCCAATAGCTTATGAGTATTCAGGAGGAAATGAAACAATTAGCCATCCTGCACAGGAAATGCCTAAAGAATTTGCAGATATTGCTAGGGATTTAGAAAAAGAATTAGGACATCCTGAAGGATACTTTAATAGTGCACTAATGAATGTATTTCCTAAAGGGATAGGAATTGGTAAACATGCCGATGACGAAGTAATTTATGGTGCAGATGATCAAGAACAAACTATAGGAGCAGTAGCTACCGTTAGTTTAGGTGGTGTATCAGTAGTTAAAATAACAAGTAATGATGGGAAAAAACAATGGAATCTTAAGGTAGAAGACGGTGACGTATACATCATGCCTGGAGGAAACTTCCAAAGAAAGCATAAGCATGAAGTAGGTAAATCATCAGCCCCACGTATTAGCATGACATTTAGGCATGTGCCTAAAAATAGAATACCAGAACAACAAGATCCCTTAGAACAACGTAATGCTGAAATATTAAATGCTGCTAAAAACGTAACAATCAGCAACGTTTTACAGATATTAAAATCCTTAACTCGACAAGTAAAAGATAGTGCTGAATGGATTCATGTTTCTGATGAATTTAAAAAAGCTTATGAAAATGTGCTTATAAAACTTACTGCTTTAGCGGAGAAAAAAAGTGAAAAAGAATCAACTGCAGTCCTTATGCAAGCAATTACTGAAATGCAAGAACAGAAAGCCCCAGAAGGTAATGAAACTTGGAACTACGAAGTACTACCACAACGGGATATTGTTCGAGTGGTATGGAACGTTGTTCGGAAAGAACTTGCAAAAAGAAAGGCAATACAAGACAAAAAAACGAACTTTAAAGGACTTAAAGCAGAAGATATTATACCTGATGGCTTTATTGAATCATTTAGCGAAGATTACAGTCCAACTAAAGAGGCACTTACAGAAGATAAAACAAAGTACGGTAAACTTACACCAGAAATAGTAAAGGGGTTTAAAACAGCACAAGATGCTGTTGAATGGTTAATTAATAATACTGACGGTATATTGTTTAAGAGATTTGCCCAACGAATTAAAGATAGTATTCCTCCTATTCCTATTACATTTATTAATAAAGACGCCATAACTTTGCCGGATGGCAGTAGAGCAGCTGGTGTAGCACATCGTAGCTATGAGATGACAGAGGAAGGTATATTCGCCACCAATAGCTCTATTGAATTAGCTAGATCAGGAGTAAACGAATCAACATTACTACACGAACTTTTTCATATAGCTGTAGCAGTTCTTTTTACAGCGCCAATAACCCTTAAACAAAAAGCTGCTAAAAAACAATTACTTGATATAGCTACACATTTAAAGACTATTAGTGATGCTAAAGAGGTTAATGGCGTACAGTTAAATCCGAATCAACTGTACTTGCTAGATCTTATGAGAGGTTTAGATGTTCCTGGAGATGAAAAAACTCAACGTGAACCTGGAATAGAAGAATTAATAACATATGCTTTAACTAAACCACAAGCTAAAGCGCTGATGATGTCGCTTCCTGCTCTTGAGACTGGGTATAAGTCTTTATGGTCAGAATTTGTAATAACTATTCGCAAATTAATGGGAATGGAAGATACCGAACAGTATCCTCCAACACTATTTGATCAGATAGTCGAAAGCACAGATATACTAATAGAAAAGCCTGAAGGCAAGAAAACTAAACAAAAACCAATTAGTAGACAGCTACCTAAGGAATCCCAAAGTAAACAGGGATTCTATGTTTTATACCCGGAAATTATTACAAAAGATGGGACCTTAGCAGAGGATAGTGTACTAGCTAAACATTTTAAAATATTAGAATCATTAGCTACTGCATTAGGATTAGAATCCCCGGAGAGAAAAGATATTGAGGCGGCTTTAAAAGCATTACCAGACAATAAAGATTTTCTAGAAGCAAAAATTGAGACTAAACAGCTTGAAACGACTATTACTGAAGAACAATTAAAGAAAGCCAAAACAAAACAACATGCAAGTATAGGTGGGAAAAGCGTAGTTGAACGAGTAGCTGAAAACCTAGAAAATGTCTTTGGCATTTTAGGCGTATACGCTAATAAGTTAATTAATATTCGTAAGATACGGGATAAAAAAGCTCTCAATGGTATTCATACTCTCCCAGATGCTGTATTTGAGGATACTCATGCATTTAGCGGTCTTCCAATTACAGATGCATCAGGTAAAAAACAATATAAAACTTTAGAAAGAGCTCTTATTGCTTTAGGTGTGTCAGAAGAAGGTGCTGCTGAACTAGTAGAAGAATATTCAAGATATGCTAGAAAGTATGAAGCCATACGCGTAGACGGTAGAGTTTTAGATACAGAAGGTAATCCACAAGGCAATACCGCTATTAATAAGCCGTTATCTATACTTTATAGTGAAGATCAAAATGTAACAGAATTCCCGCCTCAAATAATATTTGGAATGATGTTAGGCACCGTTACTTGGCTTCAACAAAATCCAACTAATATTAGATTTAAGAGTGATCTTGGTAGAGAAATATTTTTGTATGGAGATCATGCTCAGCTCTCTCCTAGTGAACGAGGTCAAGTTAAGAATATCGGGCACTCTTACACGGAGGCGGTATCTACTATTGGTAATAATATTATCAGTATTTTAAAGATATCAGGAAAAGATATTGATACGGATGTTTACTATAATAATTTAAGTGTAGCTCTAGGACAGCTAGCCTTGCAGGTAGAACATGGACCTCAAGAACTTACTGTTACAGATAAAACCTCGTACACACAACCAACCGTAGAATTTGAAGGAGACGAATCTAGACTTCATATAGAAGGTAAATCATGGAACTTTAAGCCTGCCAAGAAAGAAGGTCGTCTTTTTAATAACGCCGATAAGAAACCATATAAACATATTAAGCTTAATCTTAAAAAAACTAGTAATGGAAAAGAAATTCCTCTTAAACTTCCTAAAGCAACTGTTGATGCTAGTAAAGAGATATTAACAGTTATAGACGCAGATGTAGATACAGAAGGAGGTAAGCCAGCTCAAAAACCATTTCCTAAGGTTGTTGACAATATAAAGAATTCTTTAGGTGGAGTAGCTAATGAAGTTAAAGCTGTACTTAGTCTCCTCCAGGGAAACGATGAAAAACAACATGTTTCATGGACGGGGACACAGTCTTTAGATATAGCAGTTAAATTAGATGAAGCAGATGAGAGGGAAGCACTGTATAAGCTTGCTGGAGTAGATCATGTCGATGATACTTATCATACTGTACGCCGGGAATCTATTGAAGCCTCTAATGCAGACAAAACTAACGCAATTGATGGTCTTCTAGATGCACACAATCACGAAGACGGTAATCTACTAAAGAAGTTTTATTTTAGATATAAGCTGCAAATTCAAAACCGCATTATGATGCAGTCTTCTGGAACTATTAACCCACAAGCCAGTGGAGTTGATAGATACTATGTAAGACCTACAAAAGCTTCTGTTAAATATAACGAAAAAGAATTATGGAAATTCAAGTTATCTGTTGTTGGTAACCTTGGGTTTAAAATAGATAAAAATGATCTGACATCTGCTTTGGATGCCTTTGATTATTTAATTGCTGATGCGGATGTTTTAGAAGCCGTAAGCGCAATACAAAATATAAATGAAAAAGGTCAACCAGCTAAATTAGCGAAGCTTTTATTAATCATTAAAAACAAAGAAGTCCTAGGCGAAGCGGATCACGGATCATCCATATTGAACGGATTAACAGGATTAGCTCAAGGACTAACAGTAGGTAGTAATGTTACAGAAGCAGGAGAATCAGTCAAGGCAACCAAACTGGGAATACTAAAAACAGATTTTGAATCAGATGTAGTTTTAGAAATTGATGGTATATCTAGTGGATTTGCTCAAAACGCTCTTCAGTTTCCTATGTATGGGAAAGAAGGAAACGAATTACGGCGGAATCAAACAGGTACATATATTGGTCCTACAGAAATATCTACTACTCATGATCCATATCAACAAGATATTTATCAGGATGTAGGAGCTAAGGTTGAGGAACATTCTGGGGTTGATACGGCTGAAGACTTTCATAATGAGCAAACAGGTAAAAGCAATTTTGACCGGGATAAATACATAAGGGTAAATAATTCATTAAATGAATTGTATCCTACGCTTAAAAATGGAGATATGCGTAGCCTTATTAAATACCCATTTCTTATTTTTATGTATGGTGGTGGTCCTAAGAGTATCTCTGAAGGTATTGCAGGAGATATATTATCTGAATTTTATGTAAAACTAGATTTACATCAAAGGTATTACCACAAACTTAAAACTCAAAAGGCTAAGAATACTTATTTAAAAGAAGAGGTCTTACCGTTTCTGGAACATTTAAAAGTAGTAGGTGCTATTAATAACGTCATGTTATTTAAGGCAACATTTGTAAACCCAAAAAAAGTAAAAGACTTGCTACTTAGCGATGAAGTAGCCATTACGCGGATATCTACTTTATTACGCCCAAGATTACAACTAGGACTGGAAAGTATTCTATTAGGCACAAAAGACGCTAGAGATGCGGCAATACAAGCAGGAGAGGTATTACATGCTGTGTTCATGGCTCATTTTGAAAAGGCTCAAGAAGAAGCACGGATTATTCGTGATGAAAACGGAAAAGATACTGGGCAGAAGAGACCAAATTTAACTGAAAAAGAGATTAACGAACTTATTAGAAAAGAACTAATTAGTCTATTACCTCAATACAAGGGACCTTTACAGCAAACGGATCAGTCTTTTATAGATCTGACTAAACGACAATCCTCCGAGTCTGATAGTACCAGTGAAATGGTCACTATTGAGTATAAGGATCCTAAAAATAAAAGAGGAATAGGTACAGCTAGTACTACGCCGAAGCGTATGACTTTTACTTCCCCTGGCGTTAGCTCACTAATTCGTATGATCATTAATATGGATGCGGCTATATTGACTAAAACTTTAGCAGCTCACCCACATGTGCTCATGCTCCATGACGCTGTAATGGGGGATCCTAGTACATTAGAAGCAGCCAATACTACATATGGCAAGTGGTACGTAAAGCTTAATAGAGAATATAGTGTACTAGATTCTATTACAAAACGGATGAATGCTGTTATTGCTAAAACAGAGGCCAAGGATACAGAGAACGGCAATACCAAGCTAATGGATTCTGTAGATAGATGGATACTAACTAAAGCATTTATAAATAGATACGCAAAAGCTAAAACATCTAGAAAATTTATTGTTCAAGATATCAATGATGTAAATAAAACCGTCCAAAGAGAACGAAAAAAAGTAGAGGACGAAATCTCTGAACGAGGTGGGAGAATTATTTCTAGTCAATTATATATGGCTAGAAAACCTATCTTTGAAGCTACGCAAATAATCTTAGATAAAGAAAAAAATCTCCGATTAAAAATATCTAATTTAGTAGATTTAATTTTTAAAGACGTTCCTAAAGATGTTCGAAATACGCCTTCAGAATTTGAAAAAGAAGAGCAGGCTATTAGTGAAGCATTTAGGAAAGAGATCAAAAAAGCTAAAAAAGGTAAAGGACTTGTTTATTCTTCATTACCTGACCAAAAAAGAGATAATCCTATAACAAAATTAGTAGGAGATATTACAAAAGAAAATATATTAGCTACTTTTGAAGATATGCAAGAGCATTCTGAGAATTACTATGAAAATGATCAGGATCAAACTAAACATGCAGAAACATTAAAAAGAGTACTTACTAAATTGGCTGACGGACTGAAAGATTCCTCAGCTATTCGGTTTACTCAAGAAGAGATAGATGGAATTACTCAAGGAGAATTTGATCCGGTCAGTAAGAGAATAAGAGTATCTTTAAGTAGGCAGGGCCCTTTATCTACGAATGCACAATCTCCTCAGGAAGTATATGTTCATGAACTTGTACACGCCATAGTTACTGTCGCATTAGCTAAAAATCCTTTGTTAAGACGTAGAATAGAAAAACTATACCGACAGACTAAACAGGATTTAGCTGCTAACGACGGGTACAAGATATTTTTAAATGATCCTAAGAGTAAAGACAAAGCAGCAAAGGAAACAGCAAAAGAACAGTATGACTTTTTATTTAACAATCCAGAAAACGAGAAACACAAGTTAGGTGAATTTTTAGCTTACGCTGTAACAAACAGACAACTTGTAAATTATCTATCCGGTACTAAAACTAAAATACACTACAAGTACAGAAAAGAAGAGACTCTCTTTACTAGAGCAATAGATGTATTTGAGTATTTTGTAGAACTTGCTGTAGATACTGTACTAAGAGCATTCAATAAAAGAGGGGGTTTTGGTGCTAAAGCTAATCATGAAATGTTGGCAGTTCTCGAGGCATTAATAAATATCCAAGGTAACAATAGAAATCGATTAGAGCGGTTGCAAGATAAGCTATATAAAAATTTAGATGGTTCTGATCAATTTTTAAGAAAATTTGGTGATGAACAGTCATTAGCGATAATAGAGAGTGAACCAGCTGGTTTCCTTAAGCGCGTAGGTAGAGTTGCTGTAGGTACCGGTTATCTTGCTATTAGTAAAAACGCCCAGACTCTGAAGACTCGGCAAATAGTATATAACGCCATGGGCGATACTTTACGTCATTTAGCATTAGAGGTAGGTGAAGGAATACTTGGTAAACAACTAATTCAACAATTATTGTTCTCTAAAGTAAACGTATCTAAAGCACGTCAGGAGGCTGAAAGGTTTACTATTAAATGGTTTAACGGGATCTGGAAATCAGTAGATGCTAGCAAACCTAAAGGAATGTCTGTAGATTTAAGAGAAAATCTAACTAATGTAATATTCAGAACTGATTTGTCCAGTCTATTAAACATGGGTCTTTCCCATGCAGAGATAGCTAGTTTTATAGGTGACAGAAACAAAATTGATGCAAGATTAAGATACCTTGAAAAACAAATATTAAATAAAAGACCTGCTAAGAGAAAGTATATTGACCACGCAGTGGATTATGCTAAAGAGCTTGGTGAATATATGGCTTATGGAGATGTTGGTTTAGAAGTAGCTCATATGAATGCGTTTACTATCGCAAGAAAATATTTAGCTAAACCAGAAGCCGGTGATCTGGCACTAATAGAAGCATACGCTACATTAACAGCCTTAAAAGTGACCAGATACGATGAAACTGCTGCTGTTAAGGAACTTGTTGATGCAGAGTTTGCTGTAGATGCTACGCAGAATGGATTTATAGATTTATTAGATAGCCATATTGAATTTGTTGACCGATCAAGAAAAGGAAATTTTGGCGGTAATCCTACACAAATGGTTAAGGGCTATATCGTAGAGAGAATAGACAACCTAACGGATATGAAAGTAGGGCTGGAGACTCAACGAAAAGACATGGAAAACGAGGGTTACCCAGAGATGTATGGATTAGGAGACATTCCAGGACTTAAACCTGGTCAAAGAATAAACGATAAAATATTTATCGGACGAAATGCGCCTCCTATTCCTTATGTTTCTGCCATTATGTCTACGACCAATAAACGTAATATCGGTACTACTTTAACAGAGATTTTATCAGAGAGTCCTAACTACCAAAAATCTCCTGGCGTACCTGATATGGCAAAAATAAAACAAGCTATTCGTAATATTCATAAAGAACAGGAAAAACTGGCTTCTCGACGTAAATTAAAATTCAATAACGAATTACGATTACGCCCGGTTCTAGATGAGAAAGAAAATGTTACTGATTATCGAGTAATCATGAACCACGTAACTCGGAAACAGTTACTAAATCCAGATTTAGAAATACAAAACGTATTCGCACATATGCAATCATCTTATATTGATCGCGTAGCTACTATTAAGAACGATAAAAGAACTATTGAGCTATTAGTGTATGAACAAAAAGAAAGACTACCATCTCACCGTGATGAGTTCATCGATTTCTTAGATCCTGCAAATGGATTTATTGATCGTTATTACAGGCTACCTAAAGAAGTTAGAATGTATATGGATAGATTTACTGTAGACGGTAAATTTATGGTTAGGAAGGATGCCGTTAATAAAATATTTGGGTATCAAGCAAGAGACTTGAGAAATATACCAGGGCTCAATCATCCTAGTATGGTTCATATAAAAAGGTTTGCAGGACTATTTCACTATATTCTTAGACAAATTATTGGTTATGGAAAGGATCGTATAGTTATAGCTATGCCGCAGGTATGGCTGTATAACGCGTATTCTAACGTAATGCAGCTAATGATGAGGAACATTCCTCTATCTTATATAATCCATAAGACTATTGAGGGATTTCATGAATATCAAGCATATCGTACAGATACAGAAGAACGTAGAGAGCTTAAAAATACTATTAATATTAAAAACTTAGATAAAGAAAATAGTCCAGAAGCTATACGAGTAGCAGCATTAACAGTACGTATAGAGAGTAACAAGATTCATGCTATGAGTGCTGCAGGATTGAATTCGCTTATTGTGGAGGATCTGAATGATGCTTCATTGGATGGGTATATCAATCGTGGACGGAGATTTTTGAAAACAAACAAGTGGTATAACGCGTCAGATAGATTATCTACTACAGGACATTCTATAGCGGCTAATATTTTTATGACTAGAAGTACAGGACCCTATCAGATTATGCGTCAGATTGTACAAATGACGGACTTCTTGGGTAGGTATGTGATGATGCAGCATGCTATGGAAATACGTGGATTAGATTTTAATACAGCTATGCATGAAGCACTAGACGCATTTGTATTATTTGATGAAGCATTAGCTCCTGCTTTAGAGTCTTTAGAATCTCTTGGTGCTACTGTATTTCTATCGTACTTTTTACGTAATCAAAGAGCATCACGTCAAGTAGCTATGAGACATCCTACTGGAGTAGCTATATCTGGAGCATTTCAATATTCTACTGGTATACCAACATTAGGAAATTTAGACAGTGCATTTATAGCTGGGGATATAATGCCTACTACGATGTATTTAGATGAGTTATTTGATGAAGCTAATAATCCAACAGGATTAGATTTGTTAAACCAGGCATTAGGAGATATATTTAGTTAGAGATTTTCCTTATCATTGTATATACCTAACTTATAAACAAAAAATAGAATACCGCCAACTATTAATATAAGTATTAGTGGTAATAAAAGAATAGATCCCAATAGTACAACTAAGATTCCTCCTAAAGTTAATCCTGCATAGATTAAACTTCGCGCATTCAACCATAATGATTTTAGATGATCTTTCATTGTTGGTTTTTTTGGATTTAAGTAAGTTGGTCTCATAATTTATTTTGAAAATAGAGAGTTAATATCATTTAAATCTTTTGTTTTTGGAATCTCAGATTCAGGGTCTTCTTTTCTTATAACTTCTACTCCTGTAGGATCTTCTGGATAAGCTCCAGACAATAATTTTTCTTCAGCTAGTTCTTTTTCTGCTGCAGCTATTCCTTCAGCGGCTATCTTATCTATACGATCTTTCTTAATAGCAGCTTCTTTAATTTCATTCTCGATAGTTTCATCTATCTGAACAACTGCTTTAGCTTCTCCTTTTTCCTCAGGAGTTAGTCTACGACCCTTTTCTTTTTCTAGGTCGTGTAAAGCCATTTCTTCTGTAGTACGTCGTCTTCCATTTTTACGTCCGTATTCCCACTTAGATCTACTATTTGAAGTAGCTTCTATAGGAATTATATCTTCGGATTGTTGATTCTTAAGTGCTTCTTTTACTATAGATTCAATATCTATATCGATTTCTATCTTCATACTTTCTCCTTATTATGTAGCCCATAATGAGCGATCATTAAAGCATCAGATCTTCCGTCAAGTAAGCCTCCTCGTTTACCATGTAGTTCAGCTTGTGGATACAAGTACTGAGCTATTTTAGCTACTTGCTGTTTAATAGCTTTACTTTTAGCAGTAACACCTATGTATTTCTGCCATATTTTAGGAGTAACTGTGTTAGGCGATTTCCATGCAATTAATTCAGCAATAGCTAATATAGTTCCTAAATTTCTTCCAAATCCAAAATTAGATTTAGCTGACATACCATACATGGAATGTACGTCTTCTACCCATATTTTACCAAAGGAATGATATTTTCTACTTGGCCATTTTTTTCGCTTTCGAGTCCTTTCATTTTCTAACCAATTATAAATATCTATAATGCTGTTCTTTTTTAGATCTAACAAAGCAACGCTGTCTGGATTCTTTGAATCCAGTACAGCAATTGCTCCATTAGCCCCCGGATCAATGCCCGCGATTAACATTAGATAGGAGGTTCTTTGTCAAATAATGATCCTGTAGTTTCTTCTGTGGGTGTACTACCCATAATAGAGGCTGCGGAGTTATTACCTTGACTCTTAGTGGATTTATCAATAACTGCACCAGTATTCTTACTAGCCCATTTATTGAACATAGTAGCTGCTTCATTCTTAGTAATTTCTTCAGCAGTTTTGCCTGCGGTATTACCAAAGAACTTGCATTGGTTTACAGTACGAACCTCACCAGTAGGTATATACACTCCTTTAGCATTTGGCGTAGTTCTGTCTTCAATAACTTGATGAACAGCTACTTTGACAGATTTACCAACTAGCCCCATTACTACTGGACGTTCTGCAGGTGCTTCCTGTTTTTTCTCAGGATTCCAAACTTTGACAGTCTTATTCTCTACAGATTTCATACATGTATCTAAATCGTCGCCTGTAACAGCTATACACATAGATTCTGCAATTTGGTATCCAGGAAGAGGGCGTTTCTTACCTTCTTTAGTTACATAGTAAGTTTTATGGCCCTTAGTTTTGCCAGATTTGATACAGAAATTCTCTCGAAGTTCCTTCATATCGCCGCCATTCTTTGTCAGAATAACGTTAAAAAATTGTGCTTCTGATTTTGTCTGGTTTAGATACACCATTTTAACGGTAGCATCGTATACGCCAGATTCCCATGCAAATCCACCGCCCACTCTTTCAATGGACTGTGTTTCTACATCTTTAGGAAGTTCCCATTCACCCATAAGTTATATCCTTTCTTATTTGAGTGTTAAAATACATGGCTTTTAACTAGCCACTACTATTAGCTTGAGTTTTCTGTTTTTCAATAAAGTCATCTAATACCTTAGTAAATTCTTTAACAGACATGCCTGGTTTTCGTTTTACAGTTTCCGCAGCAATTTCCTGCACTACACCGACGCCAAGTTCTATAGCAGCGTATGTCATTTTTTGAGTAAGATTAGTTCGTATATTATCTCGTTCGTTATCTATAATTTTATCATTACCCTCGTGGCTCATAATTCTCCTTCTCAGTTAAAAAATAAAATGCCTCTCCCGAAGGAGAGGACTAGTATTTTATAACTCTTCAGTTAGGACAGGCCCCATAAGGAGGAGGAGTTCCCTATAAGGAAGGCATATTATAACCCTATCGTGCATATTATATCACTTATTTATAATATTCATGAAGTCGATTAATTACATGTCGTAAATCATTATCAATATATGTTTCTGTTGCTTTCCACATATCCATAGGAGCTCGCATACGCTCATGTATAGTGTCTTTAGTTATCCTAGTCTGAAATACGTATTTAAATCCTAAATCTTTTTCTTCAGGTGTAACATTATATAATTTAGATTTGGCATTCTTATCGTTTAGTTTCTCTAAAGACATTTTCTTAGTAGAGATAACAGTACTAAAGAAACTTTCTATGCCTACATTCTTTAAGGCACCTTTAACTTTAACTATAGTTTCGTTAATCATTTCAGATTCGTTTAAAACGTCTGCAGTATGAGCTAGAAAGACTACATTTTTAGTAGACTTAGCTACTATCTGTGACATTAATCGTCTCATATATTGACCGTATTCTTGCCAAGCTGCTCTAGAATCAGTAGCAGTTAGTACTTTAGTACTTTCAAACATATCCATTAAATATGTAAGACTATCTATTACTATGGTATGTACATCTTTGTGTTCAGGTTTTTCTGCTTCGGCAAATGCTTGATATACTTGGTTAGTATCTGTGACTGTTAATTCTTTAAATTTTGTTTTAAAAGGTAATTTCTTACCATTTTCACAATTTAAATACATAACTCCTTCAGGTTTATCAAGAGCTCTTAGACTAGCACTCTTACCTGAAGCAGATTTACCTGATACTAATACTAGATGATCGTTAATCATAGATTTCTCCTCTTCCATTCTCGTAGGCCTTCTTTTAAACTCAAAGGTTTTTTCTTAGTTTTAACCAATTTTTGAATTTTATCTACCATTTTTGGTGAATTTACATGGTTAACCATGCCCATAATTGTTACGCTTGTATTAAGGCTTAATTTATCTTTTGCAGATAACTGACTATACTTAGTTGATGCTAAGCTTGATATTACAGCCTTTGCTTTTCTAACCATTTGTTCGTGAGTTCTCTTACTCTTAGCAACTTTTTCTGAGTCAGTCATACGTTGTATACCGACATTGTGAATAGCTTTAAATTCTATTCCGTAGCCTTGTCGTAGAATCTTTCTAGCGCTGGCTAGAAAACGATTCTTATCTCCATGATGAGAACAATCTCCCATTGCTGGTACATTCAACGCTTCATAAGTAAGTATCTTTTTTTCTGTCGCTTTTAATAGAAATTTAATTAACTGTTGAGTTTCTATAGTTCTATGAAACTTTTCATTTTTCGGATTGATCTCAAGATTCATATTTTCTCCTTTCTTTTTTGAAATTCTTTACTAATTGATTTAATTGTACTATTTCTAAATTGATCTTCTGGTAGAGGTACCTCCAAAGAGTTATTAAACGCTTCTAGTTTTTCTACTATTTCCCCTAATGGATATTTTCCGTCTATCAGCACCATGCCATATCTGTATAAATGATTAGCCCTGTTGCCTTTAGCTGTGTGTGTTCTAAACCAACGTTCAATATTGCCGAAACCAGTAGCACTGATATGTGCCTTTGTTTCATCAGATCGTTTAGTTTCTGGAATAAACATAGTAGCGTCGATAACATTCCCTTTGTTGTATTCGTAGTCTCCTGGATGAGTAGCCCATTTTCTGGCTATATCCTTAGCTCCTTCATCTACTGGAAAAGGTAACCATTCGAATACGTTCATCATAAATTTAGAGTACTCCCCAGCAGTTAATTTAATTCTATGGGATAGAGGCAAAATAAGCCTAAATCTATTAATTTCTGGGGTGTGTCGTTTAGTTGTAGATATAAGAAAAGCGTAATCTTCTAATAATACTTTAACTGTGGGTATACGGACATCTCCATCACAATCAAGGATAAGCAGATCAAACCCAGGAATAGCAGTTTCGCTTTTACGATGTCCATTAACGAATCCATGAGCAGTATAGTGCCAACCATCCGCAGTAGTTAATTTGTGTAACATATCAAATGGAGGCTTTGGATCCCGAATTTTGAAGTCATATGCAATATCCTTACTAATACCTACAGTTAGGTGAGCAAGATCCGTTTCTGTCAGGGTTTCTCCATTAAAAAAATCAATTTCGTCTAATGTTCGTCTTTTAATGATAATGTTGTTTCTATATCCAAAAGACATGGCTAAAGTCATTAGGTCTTTTCTCTGAGACTCTGAGCCTTTGTAGAATGGCAGTTCTTCCATTAACTCATGCTCAGTTACGTCATTATCACAATCGGCTAAATAATGAGCTAAACGCTCATATGGGCCTTGTTTACGCATTAATTGATGAAAAGCCTCTCCCGAGTCTTCAACAACGCTAATAGCGTAATTCAGGTGATCTTTTGTTATTTCTGTTGAGTTATCTGCAAATGCATAGGAACCCGCTAACTTAATAGCTTTGTAGTATCTATGTATCATTTCTGCTTTGTGGAGGCTCATATGATCTTTCATATCATCAGCTAATTCTTCGCACTTTAATTGATATTCAATTAAGTGAATATGGTTATCTTTTGACATTTGTATGACTGGATTAAATGGTCTTTTAGCAAAATTAGTAAATTCTTGCTGTATTGCTAGCATATCTTTGGCTAAATTAGGATCCACCATTTGTTGATACCTCTCTTCTGCAGATGCATATTTGGTTCTATGACCATCTGTTGTGTAGCCAAATAGCAATCTACGAGCATAGCCAGTTTCGAGAAATTGTTTAAATTCCTCTTCTATCTTTCCACCATCTAATAGTTTGGTAGGCGTACCAAACATCATTAGATTAGTAGGAGTGTTTCCTGGTAACTCTTCTGATCTAATATTTTCTTGTGTATTTTTTATAAGTTTTTGTTTTACTAAACCTACGTCGTATAGTTCTAAAAATGTATTTAGTACGTCTACATTAGCGGACATGTTTGATCCAACTTCATCTAGTTCTAAATTCATAGAACCTGCAGAAGCTAGTAATAATTTTTCACGCATTTGTTTAACAGCTGGTGTAGTTCCACTGTCAAAACTGAAAGCCAACTCTCCTAAACGATCAAAGTGTTTTTGAAATTCTCCATGTTGAAATTCAATTTCTTCATCTAACGTTAGTGTAGTTTGCCCAATATTAACTCTCCATGCAGCTCTCTCTTGAGCTAAAATCTGAATATTCTCTTCTGCTTTTTTAGGAAATACATTATTTAAAAATTCTCTTTTAAAATACGCTATAAACTCACGTTCTAGAATATTAGTAGAGTGTCCTTTTCCTGTTCCTGATACCATCAAATTTAGTACATATGTATTAACTGGGATTACATCTCTATCATTTGTTTGTATGTTACATCGCATCATGGAGGCTACTTTAGATAAATAGTATCCAGTAAGAATGCGAAAAAAATGCCGATTATCATTGTTAACTTTGCGAACAAGGATATCGACTATCTTTTCAGAAAACGGGTGGTATTTTTTCATATTATCTCCCTGGAGACATGTATCTGCTTGCAATCCATAAGCCAGCATAAAATATGGATATAGCGACAATACAATAAAGTGTGAATATTCCCAGTACTTCGTACCATGCTGGTAAGTTAGAAACTGAATATGTGGTTGATTGTGTTCCTTGTTTTATGTTTAACAGGAGAGTTAATTTATCGCTACTATCACAAGAGTTAAGTACCTTCATCTAAACTCCTTTCTTTTAAGTCACTAATAAATTCAAGAGCTACTTCAAGTAAAATTGAATCTTCTTTATTATCTATAGAACCATTCTGAACTTCTTCTAATATTTGTTCTATGTATTCTAGTTTTTTCTGTTTATTCAGAGCCATCTTCCTCCTCCTCTTCCTCCTCTACTTTAATATTTTCAGTAACTAGTTTGATGTAACCATCAGTAGGTACGAGATCTACAATAGCTTTCTGACTAGCTTGACCTAAAGTAGAGATCCATAATGGAGCATTAATTTGCATAATATAGTCTTTGTAGAATTCATCAAAATGATCTGCAGTTATAAATGATTTTCCTACAGCGTCTTCGCATTCTTTAAGAAATTCAGCAACAGTAACTGGTTCTTCAACTGGTTCAAATGCTAAATCAGTATGATATCCAAAGTAACTATGAGATCTACCTGGGTAGTGCTTATCAGTTATTTTTACGAGTAACCCTACACGTTCTTTCCGTAACGCTTTTATTAAGGCACCTAAAGACATTTGATATTTTCCATGCTGTTTAAATTTAGGAATACCTTTTTTCATTATTTCTACTGCTTCTTTCAGTTTTATTTTATCAACCATAATAGTCTCCTTTAAAGTGTGCCCTTGGGTGGCTTCGAACCACCGACTTACCGTTTCTTCTCCTCAGAAGAATACAGTTGCTTTACCAGCTAAGCTACAAGGGCATTAATTATCTATTTGATTCATACCCTTGACTTTTTCTTATTCGTTCAAGTCCTTCTTTGGGAATTCGTCTTTCCTGAGGTTCTAATTTATCGGGGCATTCAAGATATTCTTTGAATATGTCTTTGAATATACTGTTAATCATTTCTTTATAATCATTTTGACCATAATGCTTAATTGTTATTTCACTAACTACTTCCTGACATCTAAGGATGTCCTGTGCTAATTTAAGTACATTCATATATTCTCCTTTTAAATGAATGGCGGATAGTGAGCTACGCGAATGTATCGCTATCGCTTTAATGACCCATAAAACTAGTATTAGCTCTCGGCCAACCAATTAGTAAGAGGAGTAGCAATGTAATCCTAGTTACGGATACGCAGTCCGGCTTACTAGAATATACATTGCTCAACAATCTCAAGAATCTACCGCCTCCACTTTCGGCTTCGCAGGCCATAAACCCTTTACTTCCAGAGTATCAGTTTTACAGGGTACGGAGCGACCGCAACTCCCAACTCCTACGGGCTAAGCTTCTAAGGCTCCTCATTAAGACTATTGTTCCCCTTTAGTCCAAGCTTCAGAATGCCTTGGATGACGTAACTTTCTCAAAGCTTTTGCTTCGATTTGTCTAATTCTGTCACCAGTGAGAGCAAACCTTTGTCCAACTTCTGCATAAGTTTGTATTGTAGGGTCCTTCTCTGTTTTCTTGGCTGATTTTTCTTTTGTTTTGTATGGATATTGTAATGGATCCATTTCTTTACTGTCTTCTAAGCCTCGTCCGTAGTCTTCTACTTCTTCTGCTCCTTGATTTATGCCAAACCTCATTTCAAGAATCATGCGTTCTCTTGGATGCAATGATTCCCAGCCTCTTTCAAGCCTGTCGTGTAATTCATCTTGTGAATCTTTTTGGATTGTCTCGCTGATTTGATTGATGCCAGCCGTGGAAACTAACTCCTTCATTTCTCCGAGCGAGACCTCGCCTTCAATAGTATTGGTCTTTAGTGCTTTAGTTAAATGTTGTTCTGGAAATAACATTTCTGGTGGAACTTTTAGGAATTCTGATATTCTTACTACTGTCTCTTTCCAGCGTCCAGCTGTATCGAACGGAATTTTTTGTAGATTTAAATACTTACCAACAATTGCTTGGGCTACTCCTGTTTTTCGACTAAGTTCAGCGGCTGTACCTATATTATTAGCTCGCATGATACTCATCATGGGGCCATTCTTAATTTTAATCTGTAACAGGTAATCTTTCATAAAATAATTCTACCATCTGCTAACATAGCTGCAGCTTGATGACATATCTCTTCAGCTGAACAATAATTACATCTCCTGACGGGTCCTTGGACATGTTTAATTATTCCTACGCTTCCATCACTAGCTTGTTTTTTTAGTGCTTCATCCATAGTTGGAAAATTACCGGAGGATCTTTTAGTTTTCTCTGGATTTTTATAATACTTGTATACGCTTTCATGCTCTTTAACCCAGAGTTCTTCGTTAGTGCATTCTGGTAATTCTGACTGTGATAAATCACAAATAGATTTAAACTGTTCGAGTCTGTCTATTATCCATTTCTCAGTTTCTTCAATACTCCATAATGGGTACCTTCTACTTGCAACTTTTATAGCTGGGTATATTTCTTTGTAGTGAGGTTTTGGTGAATGTTTTCTAAGTCCGTTTCTACTCCAATCTGTAAAGATATAATGAATATGAACATGATCACTAGTGATTTTTTCTGGGTTTAACCATTTATAGATACTACCTTGTTTAATATAGTCATCTATACTACTGCCATTAATGAATGACCAAACACTTGCAGATTTATAATCATTAACCTCACCATCTAAAATTAAATCATACGCACCTGTAATAATAAAATCATTAATTTCTTTCTCTGTTCGTTGTTCGATATATACGGGAGTTTCCCCGGGCATTGGATTTTCAGGATTGAGGCGTAATTTATCTATAACGCTATCTGCTGCTCCGAATAGTTCTAATGCCTTTACTACGTTATTTCTATCTGTCCAAGCTTCTTCACAAGCTGAATGTATAGCAGATCCCATACGAAGAGCTATTAATTCTGAGACATCCACAGTTTTTGATTTTTCAGGATTTTGTCTTATTAATGTAAGCTCGCGTAGAGGTCTTATGAGTTTAGTAGCACTAATTACATTAGGCCTACCATCATAGCCATATTTGTCACGCATTAAAAATACAGCAAGCGGTAGTGGTATTTCATGCTTATTGGTGTACTTAAATGCCATTATCTATCTCCTTTAAGTTTTAGTGCACTGTCTAATGCGTCTTTTATAAGTTTTTCTAAATGTATAGCATTGCCCATATCTAGAACATCCCATGCATCTCTTACTTTTGTTAAATTTGTAATTATAAGGTTTAAATCGTTATGCCTCTCTTTTGATTTATCAATATCTCCGTACATCATTGCCATCATTTTCCTCCAATTAGTAAATGTTCAGTTTTAAGAATTTTAAGATGATGTACATAATCAGTACCTTTAGGAAGAGGTCTTAAGACTAGATAATCTACATTTGGTATGTTTTTTAATAATTTAGCCCAGTCATTTTGACTACTAAAAAATATACATTCGTCATGAGGTACTTTGTACCATCTCTGAAGCCATTCAGCTTCTATCTTGTTAGTACCTACACATATGTATTTTTTGTCAGGATTACTTCGTAGCATCTTCCACAACTGTGTCTCCTCCTCTTCATTTGGTCCTTCTTGTCCCCAATCATCTGGGAGCATGCGTTTAACTCCACCCATTTAATCCTCCTAACTGTTTATATATACATTCTTGCTTGCTCTAGTTAGAGCTACATAAAATAATCGTGCTCTAGTAGTTACATCACGACATTTATCTATATTTATTTTATCTATAAATACAGCAGGAAATGTTCCTCCTTGAGCTTTGTGAGTTGTGCCGGCGAATGGTGGACGTAAATCAGCTAGAGAATTTTTTATTGCGTAAAAATCCACCCAGCCTTGTTTAGATTTACTTTTAATAGCTTCTTGTTTATGTTCTTCAAGAATTTTATCAGTTATACCTTTGTTCTTTGGAGAAAATATTTTCTTTCTTCTTGCTCCAGTATATTTATCAGACGCACCATATACTGTTACATAGTAACCGGGAATACCGTATTGAATGCCTTCTATGTAATCAATGACGTGCACTACTTCGTTATTAGTTAAAATAGTTCTATCAGATTGCATAACAGCACTGTTGGAAATTAATCTCTCTTCTTTATAAAATGGTTCAATAGTATCTTCTAAAAAGAAAGCAGATTTACGTACCATATTATTATAGTTAATGGCAGATTCATTTGTGTAAGTACATAGTGGTATATCAACCGGATCCCCAGCAGAATAATTCATGTATTTTCTTACAAATTGAGTGACGAAATCTGTATGAGAGAGGACGTGAATACCTTCATTTTTACTATTTAAAGAGGTTTTGATTAACGGTTCTATATCACGAATGCCTTGAACATATTCACGGAACTCGTCTGCCTTATCAAGAATAGGATTATCTCCTGCCTGTCTATGAACAGTTGTAAGTTTATAGGTAGCCAATGAACCATCAAATATGCTACAAATATCTGTTGGTGGTGGAAGTTGAAGTGGATCTCCTACAAACAGTAATTTTAAAGCTTTATCCTTAACTATATCTACGATAGCCGTTAAGAATTGATTTCCAATCATAGAAGCTTCATCAATAATTACTGCAGATCCATATTGAATATCGCACTTTCCAGTTTGTTTAATAATTTCTTTTCCTGTTTTGGTGACAGTAGGACGTAGTTTAAATAATGCGTGGCCTGTACATACGTCTTTGGCAGCATTAAATCGATAACCACCGTTATTTAAACTTGTTGTGATATCTTCTAATACGTTAGCTGCTCTGTGGGTAGTTGCGCATAACGCAATAGGAATTAAAGGAGAATCAGCACTCATTTTATTAATGATCTCTCCTACTACAGTAGTTTTACCAGTACCTGCTGATCCGGTAAGAACGGTTATCATGTGACTCTTTGGGTTAGAATTAGCTAATTTGTCACAAATCCCATCTACCGCGTCAAGCTGATCCTGAGAAAGTTGGAAAGACATCTATGATCTCCTCTAATGTTGCATTGTTATTTAATTGGGTTAGTTTGTCCCAAGATTTGCCCACTTCAAGTGAAGCTCTCATTGGAACCTGTGTAGATTTTATTTTAGCATCATCATTCCATTCCATTTCTTTGATGAGTACATCATTTAGAAATTTTATACATTCCGGATTATTTCTTACTAGAAAGTACCCAGCATCATGGATCATGTTGCACGGAAGAATATCAGCGCTGTACCCAGCTTCTTCAATCCGTGTATTAGTAGCATTCATAGCTCTATTAAGTAGCATCCCCCATGATTGAGTTATTGCATTATTAGCACTACGAGCTTCCTTATCTGCTTCATGTGGAGTTTTAGAGTTCCCTAAAACACATTGCGCTATTATTGGAGTTCTTAGTTTTAAGCCGAATGCGCATTCCACATATCCATGTTTCTCCATAAATTGTTTATTTTTTTCGTTAAATTCTCCCGATATTTTATATAATTCATGAAATGCTTTTTCGATTTTAATAGCTTGATCCATCGGGAATCCTGTTCGTTTATGAAGTGTATAAGCTGTACCCATATACTGTAGAGCAAAGGTGGGCCCTTTAGATCTACGTCTTAGTTCTGGGTATTTATCTTGAATAGAATTAATGCTGTCTACACTTGTTGGATCTATATCCGGCATCTGATCTGCAAAATATGTTTGAGCTCTTAATGAATGCCCGTCGTATCCATCGGTGTACACCTTAATTCTATTGGGATCCTTACTTAGAATAGCTCCTATACGTTCTTCCAGAGCTGAGAAATCTGCACCTGCGAATAACCACCCATCTGGTGCGGATATACAACTTTTGACTAGTTTGCCCATAGACCCATGAGCTGGGAGATTTGTTAAGTTTGGGGAGTTGCTAGCTAACCTTCCAGACTGTGTTCCTCCAAGCTTTAGATTTCCATGAAGAAAATCTTTCTCCTGCATAAACGCTTTAATAAAAGTACCGTTAATTTTAGTTACTTCAGATAGTTCTTTTATGAATTTAAGAAGATCTAATATGTCTTCGTCTTCAGTGTGATTCTTTAAATCTTGTAAAACGTCTCCTCCAGTAGCTGGAGCTCCTGATTTTGTTTTATCTATAACAGGTAGTTTTAGTGTTTCGAATAATAGTTTGCCTAATTGTGGATGACTATTTGGATTAAATTTTATATCTAGAAAATCATCAATTGGTTTAACTAGTTTTTTTAATTTAGCATTAGTATTTACACAAGTATCTTTTTGTAATTGAATATTAAATAACCGTACACAATCATTTTCTTGTATTTGTTCGCTTAGTACTTTTTCTTTAGCTGTTAAAATATGGTATACCTCCTGTATTCGATTTGTATCTAGAGGTAATCCTACTAGCATCATTTTAATTAATGTATATAAACTAGGCTGAAATATTTCTAAATAAGGACGGGATAAAGTTTCTTCATGATACTTTTCCCATATATAAAAAGTAGCTAAGGCATCAATTAAGTTATACCTTAAGATTTCTATCTTGGTGTATTTGGTTATGTCTTGAATTTCAATAGCGTAGTTACCTACATATTCTAGGGCAACTTCTTTTAATTTAAGGGATACCTTTGTAGTAGCGTTTTTAGCTAAGTATGTCAGGATCATCGTGTCATCAAAATTCTTGAAATACCACAAACCTTTCATCATACCTGTATAGTCGGCTGCGTGGTCCATCCACAAGCTTCGAACAAGAAGTTTTACATCAAACAATCCATTGTGAAATAGCAATTTACCTTTGTATGTTTCTATAAATTCTTTGAGATAATAAGTTCCGTTGATAGATATATCAATTGCCACTCCATTATGTTTATCCCACGCAAAAGCAATGGAAATTATTTCGTCCTCGATACTTAATCCAGTAGTTTCTATATCTACAGCTAGCACTGAGTGCTTATACAAACTATCTAAGATTTCTCTATCGGATCCATATCTAAGTCCGTATTCCGCAGAATTAATCAATACAGCCGTTCCTGTACCAGCAATGGCTTTAATACCTAATTTGATTAATTGAGAATTCTCGGGTTGTTGAAATAAGCTCTTATAGCTAGGAACATACACACAAGTAAAACGCGTGTACCCCGGGTAACTTCCTTTAACCGTAGATCCGTATTTATCAGATACTTTTGTTATTTTAGTAATAAACTTAAAATAATGACTATCTGCTATAATTAACTTAGACGCACTTTCTGGAATATTACCAATCAGCTTGTCCAAGTAGGCCTTAGCAGTTTTAGCTAATATTTTAGTTGGGGTGTTATAAATAAGAGGCAATATAAGTACAGAGCTCTGTAAAATTCCTGCATTAGTTAAGGGTTTTAAATAATAGTTGGTAATTTCTGTTGATTCCATAGCTGTGTCTTTACACAGCAGTACTGTAGTGATCGACATAAACAGTTTCCCCGATAGTTGCCGGTTCATGATCAGAATTACATATCCATAAAACAGGATAGTTTACTGGATCTAATTCTTCTTCGCCCCATAAATCAGTAAAATATATGAGTGCCTGAGTAGGATGTTTTTCTACGTAATCTAATACGGGTATAAATGATGTACCTCCCCCTCCAGCAAATTCTAAAGCTAAAATATCAGTAGTTTGGTCAATTTCATGTATTTGATGAATAACTGAATCACAATCAATAATTGTCATAGATTCAGGATTAAATGTTTGTTGAACACCTTTAATTTCACTAAGCATTTCTTGTAGTTTTTCATCGTTTATACTGCCACTAGTGTCTATAGCAAATGTCAAATGTCCGAGACCGTAACTATGTAAGCTGGGCATATAGGTACCTCCTGAGTATCTACGATTCTTCCTCGCCCACGAGTACTCTTCGCGTACTCGCTGGTCGAGAAATCTATTTAATATAACTTGCCAGGGTAACTTAGGATTTAATAATTCATCAATTATTCGTAGAATTTCATCTGGAATTTCTCCAACGGCGTTACCTCCTGACATTTGTGCTTGAGTTCGTGCTCTAACAATAATATTAGTTACTGCAGAATCCCGAGCAAGACCATCTTCCTGGTTTCCTTCTTCTTCATGAAGATCAAGCATTAAACTTTCAGTATCGAAGTCTTTCTTCTCTTTCATCAGATCGTCATAGACGCTGTCAGTGGACCATCCATCCCCATATTTTTGGTCAAGTAGGCCTGCTGTAGGGATTTCAAATCCTGCCTTGGTGAGCATGTGATTGATGATATAATCGCCCGCACAATTCCAAATAATAGGATCTCTATCTCCTCTACGAGCTAGATGTTGAAATGCTACATGCCAGCATTCATGGGCCATTAATCCAGCAAATTGAGTAACAGTTTGGCTTTTTAAAAATTCTGGGTTATAGCGGATAGTAGTTTTACTAACGTCTGCTGTTTTAGTTTTGTCAGTAATAACATGGCGTAAGCTCAAAGCAATGGTAGATATAAACGCTGACCTAGTCATCAGCTCGACCTTAGCTTTAAGCAATTTACTTTCTAAATCAGTTTCCACGTTATCTCCTTCTCCTAAGAAATATCATCGTCATCCCGCATACCTAAATATACTGGATGTCTTGGTGCATCTTTTACACCAATACTAAAATACTTGTATTTAATAGCTTGGCCTATTAGACCATCTTTGTATTTCCATAATTGATCTCTTGTAGCATCATCAAAACCTGTGCCAATATTAAATTGAATACCGGTATACTTATCTTTACAGATAAGAGCTCCCATTGTTCCCATAGGTACTTTATTTTCTTTATGAGAAGATCGTTGACTTCTTCCTAATTCGTTAACTTTCTTCTCATTATTGTTTTTCATTTGTTCTTCCATGCCTAGTATCGTAGCTTCGGAATCGCTGAATCGTTTTACTTTTATTAATCCGCCTTCTTTTGCTGTAGATCTACCATGTTTATACGCACCATTAGGATCACGAAGAATTACCCCCTCGTATCCTTGACCTAAACAATATTTTTCATATGCTTGTAACTCTTCCATATTAAAAATACTTACTGTTTTAAGAATTTTAATATTAGGATGTATGCCTGTTGGGTCAATATGATATAGCTCATGTTGTCTACCCATATAAGGGTAAGGATAGATAAAGGTATCAAATACCCAGAATGTAAAATCAGGCTTACCTGTTGCTCGCATTACATTACCGTTAGTAATACGATAAACGTCATCAGCTGTAGGATCTCCTGAAATTATCTCTCCATCTAATCCGTCAAACATTGAGTTGCCTAAAATGGATTGAATAAACTCATTACGTATAGGTTTTAAAGACCTGGATAATGCTGTTCCATCTTGAATCATGCATCGTATGCCATCCAATTTAGGAGAAGCGTACATTTCTGATTTACTCTCAAATAGTTTTTCTATCTGTTCGTCTGTAGCTTTACCAGCTAACATGGGTTTTAGTTTTTGTAAAACACGAGTTGTCATAGATCCTCCTTTTTAGATGGAACTTCTAGTTCCTCTAACCAAAATTTGACATGAATAAAACTTCCCTGCATTGAAGAAATAGTACATTTAAATGGGCAGCTCTTTAACCATGTTAAAAATTCTTCAATTATGTTTACTTGATTTGATGACATACGTTCTCCTTAGAAAATTACTGAACTGTTTGTCGCAGTCCAGTCTTGAATAATCGGATGTCCTTTTAATGCGGGAGTTCTTTTGTAGATATCTTTTAAAGTGACTAATTGCATTTCTGTTGGTAATCGATTAATAGCAATTATCATTTTATCCATGTTATCTGGGGTGCTATTGTGAGATAGCATTGTCGTTACTGCGAACTGCTCACTAGGTTCCTTAGGTACTTTCCACCCAGATTTAGGATTTTTAAGTATTTGTTCAATGGTAGGTAAATTCTGATAAATTTCAGAATAAGTAGCTAGTTCTACTGCGGCGCCTTCACCTACAGTACCGGCTAACCGTACTTTGGTAATATGATTCACAGTTGCTTTATTTTTAATTACCTTAGACGCAAATTCCCATGTACGAGGACATGGAAAAGTTAATTCATTTGTTGATGGATCAAATTTATGTAAAATTTCTGGTTTAAATTTAATTAAAGAAATAATACGATGGTCTATTTCATGAGAGTTTGCCCAGTCAATCCATACTTTATGGTCAACTCGCATACGATAATGGTTTAATCTTGATGTAGTTGCGGTGCTTTGAGTATTTACAATTGCTCTATCTGTAGTTAGATTTCCAGCTGCGGCGATCAAACATCGGTCATGTAATTTATGTTTGTATACTTCACGATCTAAAATTAATTTATACGCTGCTGCCTCCGTTTGCTTATTTCCTGAATTAAATTCATCTAGAAATAGCAACCATCCTTCGTATCCTTCAGGAATGGCATCTCCTTCAATAGGAAAGTACTCTGGGATATGAAAGGTCATTCGTCCATTAACTACTCCTGGGTAACCTTGCATATCTACAGGTTCACACTGGGATACCCGAAAATCAATTACCTTCAAGTTAAATTTATCAGCAATAGTACGAATAATATCGGATTTTCCCATTCCTGGACTAGATGCAACCATTGGGGTGAGACCTGCTTTGAGATCTTCAATTAAAGCCTCTTGCAGTTCGACTGCATTTACTTCAAACATTAATTATCCTCCAATAAATTAGTGGTTAATCGTACTTTAAGAAAGTCAGGTACGTCAGGATTCGCTACTTTAGGTTTAGCTTTTCTGGGAGTTTTAGCTGGCTCAGACGGTAAGTATTTATGAAATACCTCTGGCCAAACTTTTTTTAATAGCCCTGATCCTTTATTTTTTTCAGTTGTTTCTGTTAAATAGTCTTTCATTGCATCTCTTTCTTTGTTAAGAGCTAAGATGTCTTCACATAATTTATTAGCAGCAGTTTCTAATCTAGAATGCACAGGGGATTGTGTTGCATAGAGATAACTACTGGTATTATTTGCATCAACTGGATTTATTATTGGATCATCTACTGAATACGTCCATATTTCTTCCAATTTCTTATACTCAGAATTTGGAGATGTATAGTCTATATCTACTTGATAGTCTTTATGACGAGTGACCATTTCTGGAGGGAGTTGAGCTATTATAGGTGCATATTTTTCCAGCCAAAGGTCTCTATTTTGTCGAGCTAGTGTTACTTTACGTTCTGCTAGTTTTTTCTGTTTTGTCCCATATAAATCAGTTATTATATTATTCTTCATGCTACTTATTACGTTATACGAAAGCCTCATTTTGAATCCTCCAGTAAGTTTTCTAGTCTATATCTATCAATTTGTCTGCGTATTTCGCAGATGGAACTATCATGCATATTAGCTACGTATTTAAGAGAATCAGCAATTGGTTGATTATGCTTCACGCATTTATTATCTATCCTCCAATGCTGACAAGCTCGTATTTCACAATAGTTTACTACAAAATTCGACATTAAACAGCTCCTAAATTTAAGTACTATTAAGTGTTTTAGACACTATAATATTAAGTATGAAAGGTAAGCCATGGAATACCTGACAGGTAATTAAGCTAGATGGATTGTGTCTCTTTCAATAGCGTAACTAAATACACCGAGACTGCTCCATGGCCTACCTAAAAAAAATGACCTCCCCAATTAAGGGAAGGCCATTCGAGGAGACTAAGATTCAGGATAACATGTAATTACTGTTCTTAATATCACAGTCCAAGTCATCACTGAATTTAGTTAACACTAAAGTGTTGTTTCCAGTAATTTGTCGTAATATATCCTGAAGAATATCACTCTTGGCTATTTCAGCCATAATTCTCCTATAAGTCGATGTTACTTTTGATAAGTGATTAGGATTAAACACAAAACAATCGTGAACATGACTTAATTGGAAATCACAACGTCTAATCATCTCTCTAGCCACATAACCATCAATTGAATGAATAACATTAGGACAAAGAGACCTATAATTGTCAGATTTAGTTTGATGATACCACCTTAAAGGAATATCCCCTAATTCTGGATCTGGGTATACGCCGTTAGCGCTTTCTACAACAGGTATGTACACCGTATGATTATCAGGCATTACCCACGTATGATGATCAGCATTAGGATTCCAACACTTGTTAATAACATCCATTACATCTTCTGCTCCTGGAAGCAAGCCTGTAATGACATTATAAAATACGCCTAGTTCTATTTGTGAAAGTAAAGCTTTCGGCGTAGCTCTAGAATTATAAAAATGAGTCATAGCGACCTCCTTAATTATCTTTCTAGATATAGGCTTAGGCAATTGTATATTCATTAAATCAGCTATTTCCGTATACAAATCGTATCTAATAGCTGGATCCATCATATTAACAAATCTAGCAGTTTTCTTACATCCAGATATAGCTGCCATTACCTGAATGCCTGAGGACGTCGCATCTAGACTCATTACATACCCCGTAGGTTTACAGTCTTCTGTATCTTTCAGGGCTCTAACGGCTTTACGTCCAAGAATAGGCTCATCCCAGATAACATCATCGAAATTTTCTCGATTAGCCCATTCATAACGTTCTTTCCAAGTCAGTTTATTCTTACCTGCATGATTAGCTATCGCTATACGCAGATTTGGAAGTCCTTGGCAAGTAATTAATTCTTTATTATGCAATGATAACAAGGCTTTACCATATTCATTAGTTTGAAGATTAAGATCATAACCAGAAGAATAACTTCTTCCTCTAGAATCATATCTCCAGACAAAATGAAATGGTATACCAATATACTCACCAATAACCCTTAAAAACTTCTTTTTGTTCATAGCCCTATTTGTATCTTTTTCGAGCTTATAGGTAATGGGATCTATCTCCCATGGAATAGATTGAAGCTTATTAATAACATCGTAGGCTAAAGGCTTATTATGTTTAGTAAATCGACTGCCAAGTACTAGATGTTTGGTTTCAAATAACCATCCTCCACTATGATTATCAGTCCATGGTACGGGTAGTGTTTTCATAGGAGGTAAATACTGTAACTTAGCTAATTTTCTTTTGGTTCTTTTGTCCAATTGAAAACTAGGATGTACATACCACTCACCATCTATTGTTAAGAAAGAGTATATACCAACGTCTTTACACTCTTTAACCAATAGAATTCCCCATTCAAATGCTCGTGCAGCATCTTTAATACTGGCGATATGTCCTAACTGAGTAGCAATAGCTTGAATAGGTTTAGCAACTTTATCCTTGAGAAGGATAGAAAACATTTTAATATAGATTTCTTTATTAGATACCTTACCTCTATTAAGATCAGTAATAGTTTCCAATATATTTAGTTCCATTTGAAATGGAATCTGTCCCTGAATTGCTTCTAGTACAATTTCATCTGTAATTCTCGTAGACCATGAAGTTTCTAGAGCATATTGCTCTATTGCTGTATTCATAGTATGTGCCTCCTCGCATTAATATGAATAAAAAACGCCCCTAAAGATCCTGAACTAATCTCTAGGAGCGTAGTATTGAGTACCGTTGAACTTGTCTAAAGCTTATTTTAACCAAGCAACTATGATATGTCCTCCTATATAAACAACTGAAAAACCAATAATTACCCAACCAAATCCATCTAGGTATTTTTCTAAGATTTCCATCATGAATCCTCCTTAGTTGGTCCTGCTCCTATTGCAGAACGGTAGTCTTCTAGTATGGCTTCTAACTCTTCAATCTTTTCTCTTAGCTTACAGATTTCAGCTTTCTTATCATGAAGAGCATCTTCAAGTTTTCCTATCTTTGAATTATATTCAGGCTCATTAATCAATGAATTTAATCCAGCTTTAGCTTTTGGAAATATATCCTTAATAAGCGGTACTGCTCGTATAGCTATATCAAGGTCTTTTGCACTGAATGGTATTTTTGGTAGTTTCACCTGTGCCTCCTTTAAGTTATTACAGTTCCCCACAAGAGATAAATTCCATCTCAGGAATTATCATTATGTTTTCTGGGTTTTCTCCTGTCCTCTCTATAAAATCATTAGCATCAGCTTTTGATTCAAATACAATAATACTTTTATCTTCATCAATTACTAGCAGTCTTTGATCAGGACTGTGATCGCAAATTTGAGTTAAAATGTATCTCATTTTTACTTCCTTGTTCCACGTGGAACATTTGAGGCTTTATTAAACCCTATCTTTAAACAACCAAAGCTTACTTTATCAGAACTGGTATCGTTGTAAATATCTACAGCGCGTTCCTGTTCCATAACGCATCTTACCTTATCTTTGTATTCACCAAGCAGTTGTATATGATCAACTTGATAAGGTTGGCTGAATACAACCATTAATAAAATCCACATTTTAGTTTCTTAGAGGTTTGTCCTGTGAATCTTTATATTCTTGTTCTTCTTCTGCTTGCTTATCTATTATTGCATTTTCCATCCAATCCTCAAAATCATGTTTATCTCTTTGAGTCATGGCTTCCCTGTCTTCTATGCAATGCTGAAACATAGTCCAATCCTGTACTACACGAAGAAATTTAAGTAAAGCATTTCTAGTGTAAGTATCTGTATAATTTATTGCTTGGTATTCACTCTTACTCCATTCCTGAAGTAACTCACTTAATAACTTACTAAATTTAGGCGTCATAATTGCGTTCCTCATTAGATTCCTCCTCGTTTACAAGATAAACAACATAGTCATCTTCAAATCTAATTTCTTGTACATTATTTCTTGGAATAATAAGAAATTCAGCATCTAAAGTTGTAATAAAAATATCCTCATCTTCCTGCATACTCGTTCCTGGTATTCTCTTCGTATGTTGCCAAATATTAATTAGTTCAATTATTTTTTTCCAAGTCTCCATCTTAATTCTCCTTAAAGAAATACACTCCTACATTAAGGTGCTTTAGAAAGGGCATAGGAGTGTACCTCGTTATTTAATAGGATTATAAGCAGCTGCTACCGTATCAACGTATTTCTTATTTGTTCCAATAATTGCTTTTCTTCTAGCTGCCTCGCTACTGGTAGCTCTAACAGTATCTATCTTTACAAATGCTGGTCTTTTACCTGTAACTTCATAGACAACGTAGTTATCTATCTTTTTATAAATTGTTAGATGAGGCATTAGATTCCTCCAAAAATTAGTTTGATTAGTTCCATCGTGCTTGTTCTTTTCTAGCTTCGCTCCTAAAGCCTTCTTGAAGAGCATGTACAATAATCTTTAAGCAAATTTCGCAAGGAATCTGACTAGGCTGACAGGGTATCCCTTTATCGTGTGTTTCGTTATACTTTTTTTGCTCTTCTTCTGATAATTGATACATTATTTCTTCTCCTTTTGTTTATCTTTATAATCAAGTGCGAGCTGTTCTCCTACAGTATCAATAGTGAATTTGAAACGAATATATGCGTTAACAAACACCCAGACAAAGAACAGTATTATTATAAAGCCAATCATAAGCCAAAGTTCCATCTTTCCATCCTCCATCTTAAGAATAAAAGGGGCTACAGACACCTCATAAGTGTCTGCAACCCCAAAGACTAATAGATTTACTCAGACCACGAATCTATTAGCTCATCCGCACTAATAGCACGAACGATAGGTTCAGTCTTCCAAGCATCGAGGATCATATCCCCGTGCTCTTCAAGCCAGAGTTCAACTTTCTTATCTCCAGCTGTTACGAAACCATTAAACTTGGTCTCGCCGTCATAAGACTTGTCCTTCTTAGGATCAGTCTTCTTCATAACTTTCAAAGAACGACCTTCACCTTCTGTATTTGCCAAATACATCGCGGGATTCTTACCGAGAGCTTTAACACTCTTTTCAGTAATCTTGGGATTACCCGCAAGATACTCTGCCACCTCAAAATAACAACCTGTAGAACCAATCAAAAATCGGTCTTTAGGTGTCTTCTTTTCAGGCGTGTGCTCTACAACAGGCTCTTTATTGTCCAATAAAGGCATATTGCACCTCCTATCGATAGGATTAAAGAATAAGGTATCACTATGACACCTTTTAAGGGCTTTGAAACCCCGTAAGGGCTTCAGCCCGCTCTGTAGTTTATCTTTCTACCCTCTATTTAATGATTTAACGTGATTGCTTGCAATCATCACCTTTATCTTTTACTCCAATGCTTTAAATCGATAGCAATGGGCATGCCTTGCGCCTCTTCTTTATGCAAGGACATGACATTGCGATAAATGCGTAAGCATTTATTCCATGCTTCATGCTTTTAATATAAATAGTCAAGCGCAGTGCCTCCGGCACGAGCTTGTATACCTTTAAAAAATGAACAAGGGCACGAATGTGCCCAGGTCTTTTATTGTTTAGGTTTATAAAGTTTACCGCTCTGCATACTTCTTTAAAATATCTCCATGGCATGCCTTAGGTTTACAAAAGCATCCTAATCGTTTATCTTTTAATTCATGTAGATCTTGCATAAGTTCTTTATTATTAACTAAATACTCTTCAAACTTAGCAATGTTCTCTTCCCGCGTACCTTCACTAAATGGGTTACCCCATTTACCACTCTTTTTCTTACCACTGCGTCCAATATAAACGTCATAAGGTTTCTTATATAGATTAACAACAGTAATCATAGCTATCCTTTCTTCGCAGTTAATAAAGCTCCTAAGGGGCTTCAGCCCCCTAGGTAGGCTTCTCCTTTAAAGATTAATAGATATGTCATGTTTCCAATCATGCTTTGAGTCTTCAGCCTGTTTCTTCTCGGCTGCTTCCTCTTCAAGGTATTTACGCTTGCACCCTTGTTTTACTATGCCTAGATTGGATATGGCACGTTCTACATACTGCCTTATTACTTCTGAATCCCATTCCACTAATACATTCCATTCGTGGCAAATGTAGGACAGGTGTGTATGTAGTCCTACATGACTAGTACTGCCTGAACCACGAAAGTCTCTTGCAAGCCGAGTTGCCGGTACTCCACTGAACTTAGGGATATGGGTTATTAGAGTACCTTTAGCCTTATCGTGAGGCGGTAAGAACTGGTATTGATTTGGTGCATAACGGTTTATGTAGTAATAATCACCGTAATGAATACCAATGTAAGTAGCTTTTACGAATGTTGAAGAATCTTTGCCTGAATCAGACAGGAAAGGTTTTAGTACATGAGAAATGTGACATGTAATGCCTGTGTCACTATTGCGATCAGGTTGGTAATGCCCTGATCTTATTTCATAACCTTCCAGTACTTTAGAATAGTCATAATGACTAGTACTTACTCTAGGGTAAATTATTGAATACACTCTATGCCTCCTTAAGTTTAGGTTATAGAATAGAGTTAGGACTAGGTTAACTCCTCGCGTATTAGCCACAGGTAATGATTTGAACTCGAGTTCGCATTCAAAACCGCCATAGAGTCCGCAGACCTATGTTAGCAACGCTTGTCAGGCTAGTCCTAACTCCAATATTAATAAAGCCCTAGAGGCCTTCAGGCCCCTAGGTGCTTGCATGGTGTGCTCCTTTCATTTAGAGCAGTTGTTGTAGAGTTCACACAACTTGCCGTATGGATAGTTGTGAGCCTGTTCCCATGCATTAACATAATTGGCTAACATGAACATACCAATAACTGTTAAAGCGAAGAGCACAGTACCTCCAACTGCACTGAGTAAACGGATGTATTTACAGCAACTAGTCATGATGTCTCCTAAAAGTAATTGTCGTAGAATTTTGGATCCATTGGTATGAGACCATTCTCAATCATACGTTTACAAACATCGCAAACGTTTTCATCACAAGGCTTATCGGTCAGGTTGTTAACCCATCGACCTTCCTTTACGAAATGAGTCTGGTAGTACTCATCAAGTATATGTAGTGGTAAGCTTGTGGTCATAATACCTCCTTGTTTAAGAGTTGTTCAATAATATCCAACCTTGATTTAAGGTCTTTGTTTTCTTTCTTTAAAGAACGTACAGCACTTCTAAGTTTAACCAGTGAAGTTAAACCCTTTATCTGTACGTCGTAGATTGGTTCAAATGACGCTTCCGGCCTTAACCAGGTACCGAGGTCATTTACATATTTTGGCATCCCTATCTCCTTTATCCATAATTAGTATAAATACCTACACGACCTAAAGGCCGTGTAGGTATGTGGCTAGAAGAAGTCTTTGCAGACCACTTCTTTGGGTTGCTTCGCCATGTGCTCAGCCATGAGCTTAGCGTGGTCCTCGGCACCTCCCTCATACAGGAACGCATCACGCTCTGCATTGAGGTCACACCCGTCGGACAACCAGTCCCCGTGAGCATCAGACTCAGCGGAAACCAGGCACTCCACCCGAAGAAGCTCGAGTTGCTTGGTTAGGGGTTTACCCAACAACTCAAGATCCTGACCGCAGGGCTCTCGGTCGTTAAGCATGCAACGATCAGCCCGCTTGTGCAAGTTGATCAAAGCCCTGAGTACATCTTCTTCTGTAACTGGTTTAGGTGCGTATTGATCGCTCATAAATAGTCTCCTTAAGGAAGAGTTGTGGGATTATTCCCTTATGGGCTTCAGCCCATTAGGATCCTTAGTATGATTAAGTATGAATGGAAGTAGGTTTGGGGTAAGGAATGAAAAGGATAAATCTTTCTTTAGCTATCTTACTGTGTATTATCTTGTGTGTAAAAAAGGAAGGAGGAGCACTGAGCGCGAATGCGCCCAGGCTCCGAGAGGTTAGCTGGCGAGGAGAGATCGACGAGGACGGTAGATGTACCCGTGCTCGTCCTTGGTGAGCCTATGTCCTTTAAGCTCCTTAGCGACAGCACGACGGTCGAGGACGTGCTGGACACGTTGACCTTCGCCTGCGACACGTATTTCGTCGCTGGCGATGTCAACGATCTCTTCAGAACCTTCAGATGACTTGACGACTAATCGAACGAGGGATTGTATAGCGAGGTTGATACCGTGAAACATGTAGCCTATTGTTTTAAACATTGGCAAATCTCCTTATAAGGTTAGTAATATGCCTTTAGGGCTTCAGCCCTGTGTAAAGATCGTTTTTGAACTTAGGGGGCGGGGGTAGTTGAGCACTACCGTCCCCAAGTAGTAAGTATTACACTCGTACCTAGAATGAAAAAATTGCTAATGGCTTTTAAGACCATCTTATAGGTTAGCCCTGCTCTTAATATATTATATTAATATAAGGACGACGGACTGAAGCCCCGAAGGGGCGAGAAGTCCGGAGGACGCTTCTTATTCTTATAAGGGAGTTAGACTTTTAGATATAAGTAGTTACAAATAGTTTATTCTCATATCTGAGATTAAACACCCCTGTTTAATCTCTAATGTGAGATTAAACTGAAGTTAAGTGTTGCTATTTGTCGTTTTTTAGGTATTATTGTGCTTGCTATGAGGAGGTATACAGAGGTGCACAAACATAGAAATTACTTGTACACAATCGAGAAGAAAGAAAAAAATAAATGGATACTGGATTGGGACTGCGGAGCATACACAAGTTATGATGTTGCAGAGCAGTGCATGAAGGATTTTGAAAAATATAATAAACATCCTGGTAAATACAGGATTGTCATGTATATCAGTGAAAAGCCCCACGACGAATAGCGATGCTTATTGCCCTTTCTATGATCTTTATATTTAGTATTTATTGTTTGACACTTTATTACAGCGAACTTGCTGAATGTGAGGAGGAAAGGCAGATATTACTGGCAAGTATTGAAAACCTGAAAAAGAAAAGCCCGAACATCCTGGTAGGACGAACGAGCTCTTCTCTTTCTCCGAAGGTCAAACAAGGAAGGAAAGTATATAAAGAAAGGAAAAAATAGTCAATGTTTAATAAATTTCAATTGGGCACGGCGCCCGCTACACTTTTAGCTAATAATAAGTTGTCAAGTGATGCCGCACTGGTATTACTAAAAATAATGTATAAGATTAATAGAGTGAACATGGTGATAGGGACCCCTAAGACTATCTGTGAAAAGACGGGAATGACACTGCATGATTTTCATCGTGGGTTGAGGGCCCTGAAGAAGTCTGATTTTATTAGGAAATATACTAAGAAAGAGTATATGCTTAACCCAGATGTTATGTTTAACGGAAATGACCGGCAGTATTTTATAGTTAAGCACATGTGGGATACACAAACAAGTAGAGGACTGAGAAGTGAGTAAATACGTTAATTTAGAAACAGCAGGTAAGTGGGCCTTATCCAGGACAGCGTTTGCCTTATTGTTACCGTTAACGCTATTATCTAATAAAAACAATGAGATAGACAAGAAGGACTTTACAAAAGCGGTCAGCTGGATTAAGGACTACAGGACTTGGAAGAAGTATTGGACGGAATTGGTTGAGAAAAGTGTTTTAATACAAGTAGACAAGGATATATGGATGGTATGCCCGCATATGTGCTATACGGATGGAATATCCCATAACGCGTTAATTAACAAATGGAACGAGGTTCGTAATGCAACTAACTAATTTAAAAGACGTTGATACTGATCTAGAAACAACAGATCATTTAACTAAAGAGCAATTGTCCGGCGCAATACCCGATAAACGATTTCGGAGACACATAACTGACGAAGTTGTTGCGATTATTAATTCGGAGCCGGATTCTGAGCTAAGAAGAGTATTCCGAGATAATACATTGACTTATTCCTCGGTATTAACAACGGGTAAACACTCTTTAGCGGCTTATGTGAACGCTATTAAGTTTGTATCTCTTAGATTAATGGGGGATAAGGCTTCTATTGCTTATAGCAAGGTATTTCCTGACAGGTATCAGAATTTGATAGATAAAGGCGCCTCGGCTTCTTATATAGCTAGTTTTGCTGATAATTACAGTAAAAATGCACTAATCACTAAAATTATGGAACAAACTATGGTGCCTACGCATATATTGAACGCAGGCGTCTACCAGGAAGCTATTAATACACAGGCTGAATTAATGCGTACTGCTAAATCAGAACTAGTAAGACAAAAAGCAGCTGAGAGTTTAATGAGTAATTTAACAGCTCCGACTGCTGCTAAAGTAGAAATTGATATCGGCTACAGTAATGACGTAATAGAGGATCTTCGTGCGACTACAAAAGCACTTGCTCAACAACAATTAAAGATGATACTAAATGGGCAGTCAAGTGCTAAAGAAGTAGCACACAGTGAAATAATAGCTAAGAAGATTGAGCCGGTAGAAACTACATACGAGGTAATTGAAAGTGCCGATTAAAAAATCAGTAGATGAATGGCTTAATGATATTAACTATGATGATGATCCTACGTATGCACCAAGTGAGTTCGCCTTGGAGTTTGTGTCATTCGTTAAGTTAGTTAATGGTGAGAAGGGGGAAGAGAACAAGACGCCGGTAATTCATTACCAAATGCTGGATAAAATAGCGGGTAAAAACCAGAACACCGCTAATATGTGCGCGCGGGGACTGGCTAAAACGACTATATTTGCTGAATACTTGTTTTTATACTTGGCTGTATATGGGTCAATTCCGGGATTTGGAACAGTAGATTACGCGTTGTATCTTTCAGATAGTATTGAAAATGGCGTAAAGAAAATGCGACTTCGTATAGAAAGGCGTTGTGAAAATAGTGAATTTTTAAAAAAGTATATTACTAGTACTAGGTTCACTGATATTAGATGGTATTTTAAAAATGCTGAAGGTAAGGAATTCGTTGTTACTGGACATGGTGCGAAGACCGGTGTTCGTGGTACAGTTGAATTGAACACGAGACCGCACCTTGCTGTACTCGATGATTTACTAGGTGATGAAGATGCTAGGTCTGCAACGATTATTGAAAATGTGGAAAATACTGTCTATTCGGCAATTGATTATGCATTACACCCCAATAAGAGGAAAGTTATTTGGTCTGGAACTCCGTTTAATGCTAAAGACCCTTTATACAAGGCAATTGAATCGGGTGTCTGGTACGTTAATGTATATCCGGTTTGTGAGGCATTTCCGTGCTCTCGTGAAGAGTTTAAGGGTGCTTGGGAGGATAGATTTAGTTATGATTACGTTAATAATCAATATCTTAAGGCTAAAGGAGCAGGACAATTAGACTCATTTAATCAGGAGTTAATGCTACGTATTACGTCCGAAGAAGACAGGCTAATCCAGGATTCGGATCTAATCTGGTATAAACGCAGTAACGTACTGAAAAACAAGGGTGCTTATAATTTTTATGTCACTACTGATTTTGCAACTAGCGATAGAGAACATGCTGATTTCAGTGTAATTAACGTGTGGGCGTACAATAACAACGGCGATTGGCTTTGGGTAGATGGGTATTGTAAAAGAGCTCTAATGAATACCACTATTGATAATTTATTTCGTTTAGTTCAGGAATATAGTCCTCAGGAAGTAGGAATTGAAACAACGGGACAGCAAGGGGGTTTTATTAGCTGGATTCAAAATGAAATGGGCCATCGCAATATTTATTTTACTTTGTCTACGGGGAAAAATAGTAATACAATAGGAATCAGACCTACTAAAGATAAGATGAGTAGGTTTCAGCAAAATGCAGTTCCCTTATTTAAATCTAAAAAGTTTTGGTTACCTGAAGAATTAAAAGATAGCGAGGAACTTGTAGAGTTGCTTTTTGAATTATCTTTAGCTACTCTAAAGGGGTTTAAAAGTAAACATGACGATCAGATAGATACAGTTAGCATGTTGGCAGAATTAAATGCATGGAAACCAAGTGAAGTGGGGCCGCAGGAAGAAGAAAAAGACGAATTAGAAAATACAATCATGTGGGGTGATGATGGTAGTACCAAGAAAGCAGGAGATAGTTCCTATTTCGTATAGTAACTTCATGCCTCAACTCAAATGCTACCTATTCTGGGTTGATGTGTGCCTCCCAGGATAGGCAAGGGTTTGGTAGCCCTTGCCTATCCGCCTTCTTAAAGGACAATAAAATGTTATGAAAGTTTCTGAATATATTGATTACTTAGTCACCGGAGAATGCAGCAAACTTGCTATTGCTAGCGTTGGAGATATGTCCGCGAATCCAAGTCCCGCGCCAACTGCCGTCCAACTAGTCAATCAAGGTAAATTTCTTAATTATGTAAATTTAGCTAATTTAGCTTTACATAAACGATTTCATTTGATGAAAAAAACACTGGAAATGGATAATCCACTAGATGGAGAAGAATTTTCTTTACCTTCGGATTTTCTCGTGCCTATTCATGCATATTATACTTCAGATTTTGTAGAAGTAGCTATTAAAGACGACTCAGTAAAATTAGTACAAAAAGTCGATCAACATGTGTCCATTCTTATAAATGAACCATTTAAAGCAATTATTAAAGGTACAGATGCTGAAACCCCTAAACGTACGCAAATTCTTTTAAAATACGCAGCAGCTCCTAAAAAAGCTAAAGCAACCTATACAGATTTAAAAATAAGTGAAGTATATACAGAGGCTTTGCTAAATTATGCTGCGTATAAAGCGCATGTTACTACTAGTGGTGATATGAAAGACGAAAATAACACCTATTACATGCGTTATGAAGCTAGTTGTAAGCAACTTATTAATTCTGGCATGTGGGGAAATAACGAAATTGAAATTAATACTAAATTAGAAGAAAGTGGATTTGTATAATTAATTTGACTTTTTAAAAAATTATCGTATTCTGTAATAGCAACCATTGCCAATGCTGAGAAAAACCTCCTTCGGAGTTAACAATGGCATACTATGATACGATAAATTTAGTAGCGCGTGATACCAAGCCCGAGATTAACCTCGTACTAAAAGATTCCAATACCGCTGCAAGTGGTCTTACTCTAGACCCTGATGACTCAGCAACCTGGGCCGTCATTGATATTACCGATCCCACAGTTAAAGTAAAATTTCGTGCTTTAGGTACTACATCTATTTTAGATACGATGACTTGTGTAAAAGTTGCTCCGTTTACAAATGGGGCCTGTTTTATGCCATGGGGTGTCGATACGTTGGACGTTGCTGCTGGTACTTATGAAGGAGAGATTGAATTAACTTATACTGACGGCGCTATTTTAACTTTATTTGACAGATTGAAATTTAAAGTACGGAGTGATTTTTAGTGTCTGCTCAGATTAGTGCAGTAGTAAGCTATGAAAATGCTACTACTGACATTCAATTAGAATTTGATAGTAAAAATAAATTACCTGTTGATACTGTAGTATTGGATGATTCGGTAGGAGTTGTTATACAGGTTGATTATAGTAAAGAACATACTGACTCAGTAACTTTAGCAGAGGAAATTTTAGTATCAGCACAATACAATTTAGTAATTACTGATTCTATATCTAGCAGTGAGACATTTGCATGGACTACTGTTCAAAATCTTACAGACTCTGTCAATACAGGCGATACACCGGGTATTGGTCAGATCCATAAAGTATACCCAACTGATAGCGTGTCAGTTGCCGATATAAAGACAACTTATCACGATGGTATGCTTAATACTAATATGTTGAACACGCGTCTAATATCGGTGGGCAGCCTAGAAATACTTGTTGACGACGTTACTATAACGTAATTAATACGGAGTTTATTATGAATACACAAGATGGAATTGCTCTTAAAGGCAAATTAACAATCTCTCTTAATGGAGAAATTGTACAGGAGACTGAAAATCTCGTTGTTACTGCTGGTAAAGAATGGGTTGCTTCTAGAATGCAAGGCGTTACGGATGGAGTTATGACCCATATGGGCGTTGGGACCGGTACTACTGCAGCAGTTATTGCTAATACTGCACTAGAAACACAACACGGTGATGGTAGACAAACCTTAACTACTTCAGGTGGTTCAGTAGCAGGTGCTGTTATTACATTTCATAGAACCTTTGCTGCAGGTAATCAAACAGGTGCAATCACAGAAGCCGGTATCTTTAATCATGCAAGTGCAGGTGATATGTTAGCTCGAACCGTATTTGGTGTAGTTAACAAAGGTGCACTCGATACCATGACAATTAGTTGGGCAGTAACTATTTCTTAGGAGAATAGTCGTGGCAGTTAAATTTGCGAATAATGCTTTTTCAACATTAAGTGCTGGTATATCAAATAGTGCTACATCTTTTGATGTAGCTAGTGCATCTACGTTCCCTGCTTTAGGTGGCAGTGATCATATGTATCTAAGTGTAATTGGTGCTAGTTATGTTGAAATTATTAAAGTAACTGGCGTATCAGGTACTACACTTACATGTGTACGCGGGCAGGATGGAACAACAGGAACCGCTGCTCTTACTGGAAATCGTGTTGAACTTCGAGTTACAACAGCGATGTTAACAGATGCTATCGCGGATTCTAACGCTGATGCATTTAAGAATATTACTGACGGAACAAATATTATTGTTGCTGACTCTACTTCAGATACATTAACGATTACAGGTACAGGAGGTGCAACAGTAACTAATACTCCTGGGACTGATACAATTACTATAGATGCACCTGCAGCTGGAGCTAGTAAAGGCTTCGCAACAGCAATGGCAATTGCATTATGAATTTTAGATTATTTTGTTATATAATTTTAATTTTACTGGGATGTTATTTAATCTGGGAGATCTGAAATGGCACAGGATTTTAAAAGATACACAGAAAATAATGTAGGTACTACAGCCGTAGATATCCCTGATGGTGCTAATTTTACTACTAACGACGCTCTTGTTGGAGTGCATGTTTCCAATATTGTTGCAGCTTCCATTGCTATTGATGTTTATATCAATGATGGTACTAACGATATTTATTTGGTAAAATCTGCACCAATTCCTCCAGGATCAGCATTACAAATTTTGGATGGTGGAGCGAAAGTAGTCGTTCAAAGTGGTGATAGACTATACGTTAAAAGTGACACAGCAGCTTCAGCGGATGTATGGATAAGTGTAGTTGCAGCAATTAGTTAATAAGGAGTAAAAATGGCTTACATAGGAAACACACCAGCTGAAAAATATACCAGCTTTACGACACAGCATTTTACTGTTACTGCAACAGCAAGTTATACATTAGATACTCCAGTAGCAAACGAAAACGAGCTAGCCCTGTTTATTAATAATGTCAGACAGGAACCAGGGACAGGCTATGCCTATACTGCAGCTGGTACAGCTCTAACTCTGAGTGCAGCTACGGCGGGTACTGATACCATGTATTGCGTGTACTTGGGTAAGGCGCGACAAACTGTAACACCGCCTGATGGGTCAGTAACAGATGCTAAGTTAACATCAAGTGGTACAATGCCTGCATGGAATGGTGCCGCATTAACTGGTATAACACATACACCAGCTAATGATTCAGTAGATGGTGCTCAACTCAGTCCTCCATTAGTTGCTGGTGATATTATTTATGCAGATGGTACAGATAGTATTGAACGATTAGCTAAAGGAGCAGATGATCAGATATTAACATTAGCTAGTGGACTTCCATCATGGGCAGCTGCTTCTGCGGGAGGTGATACTAGAAATTTCATAATAGACGGTGACTTTACCCAATGGCCTGAAGGAACTGGGGCTAGAGCCTTTACCGATGGCATATACCACGGAGCATTATGGAGATCGTCTTTTGGTACAGGTGGTGGTTCAGCAACAGGTGAACGATCTACAGATACTCCAACGGTAGGGGAGTCAGGCTACAATAGTTCATATAGTATGTTAATAAAATGTACTGGGACAACGACACCATCAGGATCGAATAATGTGCATAAAGATTATTATGTAACTGGTACAGATTTTCAATATTTACACGGTCAAGAAATAACTGTAAGTTTTTGGTGTAAAACTGCGGCTGCTAATAGTGGTGACACTTATTATATGCGGTTGGAAAATTCAGCTAGAACTAGGACTTATGTTAAATCATTCACGGCTACATCTTCTTGGGCAAAAATTACACAGACTGTGACAATGGATACAACTGATACTTGGTTGTTTACTGAAGCTGATGCTGGGATGATTTTTGGTATTACTTTTATGGTTGGGCCTGATAGAGATGACGGCACAGACGGTGCGTGGGCAACTGGTGCGTATGAAGTAGCCGCCGCTTCACCTACGTGTAGCAACTTTATGGATAGCACTTCCAATGAATTTTATTTAAGTCAAGTATCTATAGTCAAAGGTTCTTCCGCACCATCAGCTTTCTTGGGTCAACCTATTAGTGTTGTCCTCAACGAAACTGATTACTATGTTCAGCGTATAGGAACTGATGCTGCAAACACACGGATTGGGGCAGGATTTAATTTCAGCACAACAAGAACAGATATTTATATAGCGTATAGGAGAGGAATGAGAACGACTCCGACTTTGTCTGAAGAAGGAAGCGGTTGGAGTACCATAGGCGGTACTCAAGGTGTAAAAGCTGTTTCAGGAATTTCAGGAGGAGCCTTGGGAAAGAGTTCTTGTCTGACCTATTGGACAGCGGCATCAGGGACTGATGGTGAATCGGTACTTGCTTATAGTACCTCTGCTACAGACTACATACTTTTAAATGCGAGGCATTGATGGAAATTAATACGGTATCAATTAATGATAATGGTGTATTCATAGTCAATGATAAATTTTCTGTTCCTGACGATATGGGCAATACTCAACGCAGAGAAATCCAAGAATGGATAGATGCAGGGAATACACCTGCTCCGTATGTGGAACCAGAAATTCCATATCAAGATAAGAGAATACAAGCTTATGGTCGTATTGGAGATCAACTGGACATGCAATACAGAGATTTAGTCAACGATACTACGGAATGGAAAGATCATATAGCTAAAGTCAAATCAGATATACCAAAGGAATAAACTATGGCACTCAGTAAAATAAAATCAAGTTCAATAGATGACGGTACAATTTTAGATGTTGATGTTAATGCAAATGCAGCTATTGGAGCGACTAAGTTAGCAGGCACACTAGACTTGTCATCTAAGACAGTTACTTTACCTGAGGCTTCAGTTACTGCTCATGTTACTTCAACTGATTTAACTGGTGTCCGTTCAGATATAGCTATTCTTGCTTTAAAAGAATCAGCCATCGAAAATAGAGTGGCATATGGGTCAAATAATACATTCGTTGACCATTTCCAAGATTCTACTGGAGTAAATGCAGCTACTACTGGAGTATTAAAGGGACTTGATGACACACTAGTAAACGCTAGTGAGTATGTAAGTGCATGGAGTAGTTCAACAGTAAAAAATCAATGGACTATTGAAGGATTTTTTTGGGCTAATGCGACAGACACAGCTTTTATGTTATTTGATCTGAGAAATAATGCGGCAACCAAGGGACTATCTATTTATAATAATTCTAATAAAACTATGACTATAAGTATTGGTAATGGTTCAACTATGCAAAATTGGACTTGGAGTAATGCTGCAAATGCTGTGTGGGATCCAAGCCAATGGCAGAGATGGGCAGTTACTAGAAATTCTGATGGCGATATAAGTATGTATACCAGACAATCTCAAACAGGTACTCTGTATCATAGATTGACTGTTACTGAAGCCACTTATGGTGATATTATACAACCCGAATCAGGCCAAGATAAAGTATTTTTTGGGGGTGCATATAACAGCAATGGTAGTGTTGGTACTGGTTATTATATTCCAGGTTATTTAGACGAACTCAGGTTATCTCAGGGTATCTGTCGCCATGAGGGAACTGGTTCTGGGTTTGCGCAATCGGCACAATGGGCTAATGATTCGTATACTAAGTTAAATCTTCATTTCGATAACACTAATCCTGTTGTAGATTCGGGACCTGATACTAGAACAGTCTATCTACTTACAACCCCAACATTCAGTGCTAATACTTCAGCACCTTTTGGTACTCACAATTTTATTTGTGGTGCAAATGCTGGAGTCAATCAATATGTAGAATTTCGGGACGGTCCTGATGTGTTTAGTGTTGCTGATGAGATTGTTGGCTTAGCAGTTAATGCTACAGGTTCAGTAGTATCAACTGTGCAAACTGCGGCTGCAACGGTAAATGAAGTTTCTGGTGTTTATCTTTATGAAGATGCATATGGTAATTCAACTCCTGGAACTCAATTAAAAATTTATTTTACTTCAAACAATGGTGTTAATTATTACGAAGCTGCTTCATATACAGCTTCAGGAACTTTTTCAGGAAATATAAAAATGGTTAAACTTGGGAAAACTACAATGACTACTGCAGGAACTCAAGTTGCTATGAAGGCAGTATGGGCAAGTCAGGTAGCTGATACTATGGTGCAACATTTACATGGTTGGGCTGTTAATTATTAGGAGAGACAGATGGCTTATATAGGAAGATCGGTATCATATGGCAATGCTGTTACAGAGCAATTTGTCGGAGATGGCACGGCTGATTATACATTAGGTTATGAAACAACAACTGATGGAGTTGTTGTAAGCCTGGATGGTGTAGTGCAGGTTAATGGTACTGATTTTAATATTCTAGGGAATGTAATTACGTTTACAAGTGTTGTTGCCGCTCCAATCGCTATTAATTTAGTCTACCTCGGTTTAACACTTTCAATTGGCACACCTGGAAACAATACAGTAGATTCTGGACAGCTTGTTAATGGCAGTGTCGATATAGCACATTTAAGTGCTACCGGTACTCCAACAGCTGCATTAGCATTAAAAGGTGATAATACTTGGGGTACAGCAGGAGGAACTTCATTAGGTAGTGGAATGATTCGCACTAATTTATTGACTATATCTGAAGATATAACTTTCGCAGGAACAGAAAATGGCATAACGTATGGTCCTATTACTATTGCAGCTACTAAAACAGTAACAGTAACAAGTCCATCAGTGTGGTACATACTATAAGAGGCAATTATGAGTGAACTTAAAGTAGATAAAGTAAGCCCACGATCAGGAACAGCTTTAGAAATAGGGGATAGTGGGGACATAATAACCTTACCTGCTGGATCTGTAACTGAAAAAGGCGCTGATATAGCATCAGCTACCACTCTAGTAATCGGTACAGATGGTGACTATTTTGATATAACGGGTACTACTGCTATCACTGGTATGACAGTAACAGCAGGAAGACGATTTACGCTCCAATTTAATGGAGCTGTAGTATTAACCTATCATGCTACTAATTTATATTTGCCTGGAGCTGTTAATCTCACAACAGAAGCAAATGATTCGCTTACCTTTATTGCAACTGCTGCAAATCAAGTAAGGTGTATTGGTTACGCGTTGAAGGATGGAGGTAGTCCAGTAGCTCCCGCAGGTGGGGCTTGGACTGAAGGGTGTTTCGCTGACCTAAGTGTAGATAAAACTGTCGCAAATTCGACAGGTACACAAGTACAGTTAGATAGAGAATCATTTGATATAGGGAGTAATTTTAATACAAGTACATATTTATATACTATTCCTAGTGATGGATATTATTTTGTGCATTGGCAGTTAGGTTGGGGTGTCCCCGGGGTAGGTAGGTATGAGTCTTGGATAACTAAAAATGATGTTCAAGCGTTTGTTCCTGATGGATTTACTGGTACTGGTAACAGAGGGACAGGCGAAGCACCGCAGGTAAATATGTGGACAACTATCGCCCAATTTGCCGAAGACGATTATTTAAAGTTATGGGCTTGGCACAATTCAGGATCAACACAAACATTACATATGAACGGATCGGCAGGAGTTTATGGTGGAACTTGGCTTAACGTATGGAAGGTGTCAGGCTTATGAAATATATTAAACAAAAATCTAATGGCAAGGCACTTTACAGAGAAGTACCACACTCTGACCAAGCTATTGTTAATGCTTCAAGAAGATATGGAGTGGATGTTAGTGATCTTGAAGTTGCTGACGAGAATTGGAGTGAAGAAGATTGGATAGATAATATTATTACTTATGCTGATAAGCGTAGATCAGAATACCCAACAATAGAAGAACTTGTAGTAGCCCTATACGACACAGACGATAAGGCAGCCATAGAGAAACGCAGGGCAGATGTGAAGGCTAAGTACCCTAAACCGTAAGGAATAAGTTATGTCAAAAGTAAAAGTAGACGCAATATTACCTGCTACTGGTGGAGGAACTCCTACATTTGAAGGAGATGGTGCATCCGCAGTTGGCAAGATAAAGATTAATTGTGAGCAGAATACTCATGGTGTAACTATTCAAAGTCCTGCGCATAGTTCAGGAGCTAACTATACAATAACTCTACCAGCTAATGATGGTGATGCTGACCAGTTTCTACAAACAAATGGATCGGGGGTTACATCTTGGGCAGCAGCAGGTGGTGGTGCTTGGACATTTATCAGTACAAATAGTTTTTCTGGTCAATCGTCTGTTACTGTGACTGGAATAGACACCACTTATGCCATATATGTAGCTGTTTGCACGGGTATCATAAACGCTGACGATGGAGTTAGTGCTGTGCTGATGCAACTTGGAGACTCTAGTGGAATTGATTCCGGTGGTAGTGATTATTCTTATCATATGGCTAGAGGAGAATCGAGTAGTGCCAGTTATGCCGCATCAACTTCAACTGGAACGTCAAGTATACAAATTGCTGGAGGAACTGGAAATGCGTCTGGAGAAGGGGCTACTTGTATCGCATACATTGTTCCACACGCTTCCATAAGACCGCTTGTTTATGGTGTTAGTGCTTGGATTGGGTCATCTGGAGCCTCTGTCACTGGTACTCACGGAGGGCAAAGACTTGCTTCTATAGCAGTAACACAATTTTTAATTAAACCGGGGAGTGGAACTATTTCTGGAAGAGTTTCACTTTATGGAATCAAACATTCATAACATTTCATAAGGATCAATGGTATGGCTAGAACACGAATGATTGATGGAGTTATTATTCCTTTAACACCAGAAGAGGAAACAGCTAAAGATGCAGAGGAAAAAGAGTGGGCTGATGCAGCACCTGTTAGAGAAATGGAAGCAATCAGAGAACATAGAAATAGAGTATTAGAAGAAACTGATTACTATGCTTTGTCTGATGTTACTATGAGTGATGAAATGAAAATTTACAGGCAAGCATTAAGAGATATACCTGCGAGTAATACAGTATATAAAGATGTTGAATGGCCTGATAAACCTTAAGGAGTAGTGAATTATGTCTGAATTAAAAACAAATAAGGTCAGTCCTGCAACTGGCACTACTCTAGTAATTGGTGATAGCGGAGATACTGTTGATTTAAGTGCTAATACATTAAGTTTGCCAACAAATACCGTTGCTAATGCGCATTTAGCAGATGATGCTGTAGGAGTAGCTGAATTATCTGCTACTGGTACTGCTAGTGCCTCAACTTTTTTGCGTGGGGATAATAGTTGGGCAACAGCAGGTGGTAGTTCTTTCCCAATCGGAGCAAGTGCTCATATTGGTGGTAGTCATCAAACAGTTGCCACAGGAACTATTACAAAATTGAATTTTAATACTGAATTGTATGATCCTAATAGTAATTTTAATACAACTACATATGCTTATACTGTTCCATCGGGTCAGGCAGGAAAATATTTAGTTACCGCATTTGCAGGAGCACAGGCACTTGGTGATGGGATACGGATGAATGTTCAAATCTATAAAAATAATTCATCTGCTTTGACATCTTATGCAAGTGCTTCTGGTAATTTTAGTGAATATACGTCTGTTACTGGTGTTCTTGATTTAGCAGCTGCTGATTACATAGAGGTATGGGGTTGGCATAATAAAGGTAGTAATGCTGATTTTTCTGCTTCAGCTTATGATTCAGTATTTTCTATTCAGAGGATTGTGTGATGAAATATATTAAACAAAAATCAACTGGTAAAATTATTTTTAGAGAAGAGTCACACTCTGATAAAACTATTGATAATGCTGTAGTTTTTTCTGGAATAGATAAATCTGATTTAGAAGTTGCTGAAAGTAGTTGGACGAATGAACAATGGACTAAGGCTTTGCATAATCAATTATCGTATGACGAACAACGCAAAGCAGAATACCCTCCAATAGGTGACCAGCTTGATAAAATTTACCACGATGGAATAGATGCGTGGAAAGCCGATATGATTAAACCAGTTAAAGATAAATACCCGAAGGAATAAACTATGAGTCAAACTAAAGTAACAGACGCAATGCGTAATGTCACAGCTGTTGATGCGACTAAGATTAGTGGGGCTGTACCTTCCGCTTCATTGACGAATGTTGATCTATCCAAATTAGAATATAACCAAGCTCTTATTGCTTTCAAATTAGCTGCAGCAAGTTCTCTTGCAAAATTTCAAATGGTAGATCAGGTTATAGATGATTACATTGATGATAGTGGTATAGACGCTAGTGCTTCTACTAATGAATACGCAACTGGTTCTGGAGCTACTAGAGCTTTCTTTGGAGGAACTACTGGAAGTGCTCAAACAGTTGATTTTTCTTTTACAGGATCAAACACAAATTGGGTTGTTCCAGCAGGAGTTTCAACTATAAATTTTATAGCTTGGGGTGCTGGTGGTGGATCAGGTAATACAGGACCCGGCGGTGGTGGTGGTGGTTTTATTGAAGGAAATGTGGTTGTATCAGGGGGTGAAACACTTAACGTAAGAGTTGGTGGTGCAGGTAGCTATAATCATTCTAATCCTGGTTCTAATATTGGTAGTGGCGGTGGTGGAACTGGAATTTACAGAGTAAACACAGTTTTAGCAATAGCCGGTGGTGGTGGCGGTGGTGCAAATAATGTTCGTGGTGGTTACGGAGGTGGAACAACTGGTGGATCAGGAGTCGCAGGTGCAGGAACAGCAGCAACTGGTGGTACTCAAGTTGCAGGAGGAACTGCCTCGCCAGGTGGTGGTAATGGATCATTAAATACAGGTGGAGCTTCTCCTAGTGCTGCAGTAATTGCGGCAGCAGTTTATAATGGAGGAGGACAAGGTACTGGTGATAATGCAACATTTAGTTCTGGTGGTGGCGGTGGAGGATATTACGGTGGTGGTTCTGGTGGAACTAGTGGTCATTGGGGTGGCGGTGCTGGAGGTTCTTCATTAACTGCTGGTACAAATACACAATCTACTTCTTATCAGGCTGCTAATGATAGTCACGCAAATTATCCAGTTGGATATAATGCTGGAGATGCAGGAACTCCATCTATTTCATCAAAAAACGGAGCCGCTGTTATAATATATACATCAACAACAGTAGTTGATATAACACTTCAATCTCAAGCAACAACCGCAGAAGCAGCACCAACAACGGCTGATTTGGTAGTGTTAATAGAAGATGGTGCAGGTACAGCAACAGTCAATACAGACATTAAAGGTTATGTAAGTAGAAATGGATCAGCTTTTTCTACAGCAGTTACATTTGTTGATGAAGGTGATTGGGGAACTAACAAAAGAATTTTGGTTGCTAGACAAGTTGATATTTCAGGAATCACTTCTGGAACATCTATGAAATATAAATTAACAACTCATAATCAAGGTGTAGGTAGTAAAGAAACTAAAATACATGCCACATCATTAGCTTGGGCTTGAAATATATATTATGCCTAATGAATTATCTCCTTATAATTATATGTTTAATATTTTTAACATCTTCCACATTAGTATACGCTGCGGATAGTAATACTGTCAGCTCCTCAACTGTTTCTTCAACTGTTACTGGTACAACTACAGTAGACAGGACTCCAAGTACAGCTGCTTCTCCTAACGTAATCATAAACAATCAAGATGTATGTACTACTGGTATTAGCGGTGCAGCTCAATCTGCATGGTTTGGTGTTTCTATGGGTAAAACCATTACAGATGTGAATTGTGAACGATTAAAACTTGCACGTTCGCTTTATGGTATGGGGATGAAAGTAGCTTCTGTATCACTATTATGCCAGGACATTAGAGTATTCCAAGCAATGGAAATGGCCGGTACTCCATGTCCTATTAACGGAAAAATAGGAGAAGCTGCCAAAGAAGAGTGGGCCAAAGATCCAACTAAAAGACCAGACTATGATGAATGGAAAGACCTACCAGAGAATCAAGAACAAGTTGAAAAGATAGAAGCAACATTCCCATTAAAGACTTACACTTATGATGAAGATGACGATTTTTATTAGAGTACTCTTATTTACAATTATTATTAGCTACTTTTTAACTGTTAGTTTTTTAGTTAAAGAGACATTTGCGGATACAGAAACAACTGCTGATGTAACAGAAAAAAGCGCCGGAGCTACTCATGTTTGTGGTAGAAATAATGCTGAATGTACATATGATCCGCGATCTGATATTTACTCTGATGGGGGTTCTGATGATGATATAGTTTATTGGGACAGCCATGGTGGTGAATGGGATATCACCAATAATATCAACACGTTTATGACTGAAGACCAAATGCTCCAGGGATTCACTATGGATAGTTCTATTGGTGTTAGAGATAGGAATAGTGTTGGTGGGGATGCATTTACTGTACAGATTAAGGTAACTGACGGAACTATTACTTATTCTGATACGCAAGAATTTACCATGGCATCTGGTTCCGCGTATGAAACTGTAACTAGTCAACTAGTTGTTCCAGAGAATAACTTAGCCTATTCTCTTGCAACATTTGGTTTAATTCTTGAGGGTATTAGTGAATCTGGAGGATATGCAGGACCTCAAACTAATGCAATTAACTTAACTGCAACCTATGAGCTTATTAACGCTGTAGAAGATACTGTCTTAGATCTAGTTGCAAATGCTGTAGATGATATTATTACAGATACGGGTGTATCTGCTGTAGATACAGCAACAATGGATATCGCTGTTACAACGCCTAGTGGAACACAAACTATTAGCGTAGGAGTAACAGCGACACCAGCAGCAGTCACATTATCTGTCCCAACTGTAGCAGGTAAGATAGAATCAATTCAAATAGATACAGGTATGGCATCTGCTGATAGCCAACCAGAACCAGTAGCAGAAGTTGCTGAAGCAGTAGCGGAGGTGGAATCTGCTGTTGAAGAGCAGGAGTCTAGTTCTGAACAGAAAGAACAAAAGGAAGAAAAAGAAGAGACAAAAGAAACTAAATCAGACAAAGCAAAAGCAGTACAAGCTATAGTTACAAGAGTTTTACAAGCAGTACAGATGGTAGGAGGGGATGTAGATAGTACTAAATTAGCCTTAATGAGTGTTCTTGGAACGCCTGGATTTCGTTCTTATCAGCAACAGGATATACCGGATGTTGCATTTTATACTAGTGAAACTCCTTATGATACAGCACTAATAGATCCTTTAAGTGCTGTTTATTCATTAGGGAGTGATATAATGATGAATGAAATGATTGATTCACAATATAACTTTGATAAATAATCATGGAAGTTGAATACGGCGGAATAAAAGCAACTGGTGGTAAGTTATTCATTATTATATCCTTATTAGGAACTCTTGGTGCTGGACTTTGGGGCGGATTTGAATTCTATAAGGATTACCAGGATATGAAGGAACAGATCACATCATATGTAGCACCGGATCTTTCTGAGTTTGATAAGCAATTAGGAATCTTAGATATAGAAGTTACTGATACCAAACAATTAATTCGTTCTGAAATTAACTCTATAAAAGATATTGTAAGTGAAGCTCAAGATACCACGAGAGATATAAGAACAACCATGAAAACGGATATTAATCTATTCTCAGATCAGATATCTGCAATAGATAAGCGTTCTAGAGAAGATGGGTTAGAAACACGAACGGCAATGAGGAATGCTGAGAACGAGGTAAGACAATTAATAGCTGATACATCCAAGCGCTGGGATGATAAATTACAAAAGGTAGACAATAAGCTGCAAAAAGTGGATAATCAAATAGAAATGTTAGAAACGAAGCTGGATAAAAAAATTACTAAAGCACTTGAAAATCCATTAGCAGCAATGAGCAAGACAAAGTGAGGAATAGATGGATAAGTTGAACGAGATGTTGATAGGTACTCTAGCCTTAATGGGTGCATTTATAACAAAAAGAGTATTTAATAATCATGATACTTTAAGTGACCGCATTACTGCTTTAGAAAAAGTGGTATTAACTAAAGACGATCTTCATTCAATTGAACGTAATGTGGACATGATAGTTACACATTTAATTACTTCTAAGACTAAAGGAGAATAAAAATGGTTCCAACTATAGTTACTATGATAGATAAATTAATGCCAGGTGGTAAAACTTATGCATTGATGGGATTAGGTGTATTAATGACAATCTGTCAAATGGGAGGTTGGCATATCTTTTCAGCAGAAGCATGGGGCCTGCTTGGTATAGGTGGTGCTGCTACTTGGAAGATGGGTGCTGATAGAGGAAAACCTGCAGTTAAAAAATGAATGAGTTGATCATAACGATCATGCTTGTAATACCATCACCACATAAATTGGTTAATTGGTCTGTGAATCAAATTCCTACACAAATACAGATTATTCATGA